>ENA-UOOI01000727-UOOI01000727.1-fermentation-metagenome-genome-assembly--contig:-NODE-727-length-40158-cov-17.477845_pt1 | contig 40158 bp, 36 predicted proteins | sample MGYA00245779_ERZ724027 | MGnify/ENA primary metagenome ERZ724027 (study PRJEB28704, sample SAMN03018318) | fermentation metagenome | biome: anthropogenic terrestrial biome; feature: soil; material...
ACTCCCCGACCTTTTGGGCAGTTATATCGAAGAATATACTTAATGGTAATTGTGGACGTTTATATACTCTATAATAACAAAAATAACTCAGGCGGGGTATTTTCTAACTATCATGCCCGATTCTTCCAAGAGCTCTTTGGACAGGTCGTCGGGATAGCCTTCGCCGAACACAATTTCGGTTATGCCCGCATTGATTATGATCTTTGCACACATAGAACACGGATATGTGGTGGTGTAGATCGATGCGTCCTTCACGCTTACACCGAAGTAGGCCGCCTGCACCACCGCGTTCTGCTCCGCGTGAACGCCCCTGCAAAGCTCGTGCCTGGTGCCCGATGGAACATCAAGTATCTCGCGGATGCATCCCAGCTCATCGCAGTGCCTCGATCCCTTGGGCGCCCCGTTGTACCCTGTGGAGAGCACCCTTTTATCCTTTACGATAACAGCTCCGACCTGCCTCCGTATGCATGTCGACCTTGTGGCTACGAGTTTGGCCATATTCATGAAATACTCGTCGTTAGAGGGTCTTTCCATCGTCTCTTCATGGAGATTTTCATATATAGTGATTGAGAGCGTTAAATAACGCTTAGTTGTTTTACTTTTATGGATCGGGAAGATAAGAACACCCTTATTGCAATTGTGGCGATATTATTGGTGTTTTTATCTGGCTACGTTGGTATTCATATTTATTCGGGGCACAATCCGTATTTCTCGCTGGTGACTTCTCAGAGCATGCAGCACGACGACCACAGTTCGGAACTGGGAATAATAGACACCGGCGACATGGTCATCGTTAGAGACAAATCCATGATCGATCTGCAGACCTATCTCGAGGGCCGAACGACGGGCTTCGGGACATTCGGAGATTATGGCAGCGTGATAATCTACAGGGGAGATTACGGTTCCAGCATAATACACAGATTATTGCTTCAAATTGAAGTAAAAGAGGACAGTTCCGGAAAATATGCCAGTATACCATATTTGGATGCTTATCCCTCTTGGGAAAGCGCGGATTCGCCCGGGACGGAACTCGACCCGGACATGCTCAGGGAAGATATAATCCTCAAAGATCTGGGATATAGGGGGCTCGATGTGTATATCAATATCGAGTTCATCCTCAGCAAAACCGATGCGGGAGTCTCCGGATATGTGACCATGGGGGACAACAACACTATCATCGACCAGAGTTCTTTTTACGGTACCGACTTTGTGATCGCAGGACTGGTGACCGAAGATAGGATCATCTCTGTTCCTGTAATTGAAATACCTTGGGTAGGATGTTTGAAACTTTCGTTTGATGGGAGAGCGTATATCGTCGACCATCATTCTCCCAACAGCTTACCTTCTTTAGGATTTTTTATGCTGGGTATGTTGTTCTTTGTTCTTTCTTTGTATGTACTGTACATCGGAGTGATCACAGAAAAAAGAAGAAAGAAAACCTGACGGCGTAAACCCCCCCACCCCTTCATTTCCACTGCAAACGAAAAACGATCATATCAAGGTGGTCTGCTTGACATTTTTATAATTTTTCAATTTTTTAAATAACACGTCTGATTTGATCAGTTCCATGACTTCTTTGCTGCCAAGTTCGATCTCTCTCGTTCTTCCGGCGCGACCGAAAGATTTGACCCTCGCGTGAATTATTCCCATCATATCTAATTCCGATATCAGACCCGCGACCCTTCTTTGCGTGAGAGTCGATGATTCAAGAATTTCTGATATGTGTTTGTATGTTGTGAAGACATCTCCGGTGTTCATCGTCGGATTGTCGTTCTCTGTATTGATCACGATGCTCATCAGAACGGTTTTTGATTGAGGCGTGAGTGTTCTTACTACCTCTGAAACGGCATCCAGTTCGATTTTGTTCTTTGCATATTTTACATGCGCTTCCGTTATGATATTGTCATTATTCCTTTCAGCTATATCAGAAGCGATTCTGAGAAGATCCAAGGCTCTCCTTGCATCGCCCATGTCCTGGGCCGAAAGTGCGGCACAGTATGATACAACTCCTTGAGAAAGTACTCCCTTTTCAAAAGCCTCTTCCGATCTGTCTTTTAAAATATCTTCTAGTTGGACAGTGTTATATGGAGGGAATATTATTTTTTCTTCACCCAATCTGCTTTTTATCTTCGGATCGAGAAAATCAGTGAATTTCGGATTGTTGCTGATTCCTATTATCGATACTTTAGATTGTTCCAAAACTTCGTTTATCGTAGTGAGGAAATAGAAAATATCGTCTCCGTTCTTCTGAAAAGATCTGTCGATTTCATCCAGAACGATTATGTAAATTTTGTTTTCTTTATCGACATATTTAGTAAGTTCACTAAAAACCCTGTCAAGACTCCAACCTGTGAAAGGAATGCTTTTTGTTTCATCCTTTATTATCTGGCTTCCGATGTTGTAAAGTATTCCGTAAGGAGTATCCACAACTTCGCAGTTGATGTATATGAAAGAACAGTTTTCTTCATTTTCATCGGCCTTTTTCAATTCTTTGCCGATATATTTCACCACTGCGGTTTTACCGGTTCCTGTCTTTCCGATAATAAGTATATTGGATGGTTTGTCTTTTGCTAAAGATGGTGCAACAATCTCTACGATTTCTTTTATCTGTTCTTCTCTATGCGGGAGCTGTTCGGGAATATATGACGACTGAAGGATCCTCTTATTTTTTACAAGCGGATTTCGTTTATCCATGTAATGCTTGAAAATCGACTCGCCCTCATTCAAAGGAAACACCGCATTTTCTCATCTATAATAAGCAAGCATATAATGATTTTTAGAGTTGGATGCAATGATGTTTATCAATCTCATTATGCATCCATTTTATAATTAAATCGTATTTCCGTCATAGTCATTCAGGAATGGATAATATGAAACACAAAGCAATAGTCGTTATCGGTGCTTGCGTCCTCGGAATCGCACTTTTCATTGGAATTCTGTATATCATCGGCAGTCTTTCCTAAGAAGCGATATATTTTTTCAAGCCCCTTCTTTTTTATCCTTTGCAGTGGAAATGAAGGGGTGGGGGGGTTCAGCCTAACTGTAGCGGCTTCATTAAAGTCATTACACTATCTCTCATATCCTGTGCCAGGCATTCTCAGGGATAGATATTTCATAATATCGATATCGCTGCTATCGGTATTCATGATCGCATGGTCTGTTTCGGATGCGAGAACAGAAGGCGAAAGCGATCGTGTTTTGGGAATCGCTTTCGATGTAAGAGAAACAGAGAACGGTTTTGTTTTTTCGGTGGAAACTTCCGATGGCTCATTATTCAAATGTTTTTATGAAAAATGCCCGGACGATTTGGGTGTTTACTTCTTTTACGGGGATTTTTCTAAAGATAACGAACTGATATTCCTTAAAAATATGATACTCGCAGAACATGAATAAAATAATTGAATGCGTTGGGTCCGAAGCGTGTACGTTTCATTCGACGACACGGACTCGAACGAGGGCCTGTGCACGACATTTTTGGCCACGGAAGTGATGAAAGAAATTGACGATCTGGACCTGATAGGTTATCCCAGATTGGTGCGTCTCAATCCGGCGGTTCCGTGGAAAACACGCGGAAACGGGTCCCTCTCCCTCAGAGTTGGACACGGTGGGGGAAAAAAGACCAAGGTCGGTGAAATTTCCGGAAAGGAGTTTTTCTGTTACGAAAGGCAGATTCGCTGGGAGCCGGATGCCGGAGAGCTTCTCGAGAGGATCATCCCCATAGTGAAGGGCAACCGTCATTTTTCATCCGACTCGGGAATCGTCGTATCTGAAAAGAAACCGTCCCAGTCCTATTACTGGAAGGGCGTCAGAAGAATAGTGGAAAGATCGGACGTCGAAGAGGAGTTGGACCGTATCGGCGCGCTTCGCAGCGGATTCGGGAACGGAAGAGGCATAATAGGTTCAACTTGCGGGATGGCCTGGAGGCCCCGCGACAGCACGTACGAGATGATCACATACCGCCCGAGGCACAGATGGGGCACGGAAAGGGTGCTCGAGCCCGAATCCATCGGGGAGATGGACCGTTCTTTCCCGTCAACTTTCAACAGCTGGGAGGAAAGGTTCCATAAGGTATCCATGGTTCCCGGCACCCCCTGCCCGGTCATGTACGGTCTGCGCGGCGACAGGGCGGAGGACCTCCCCGGCGCCTCGGCCGTGATACGCACAGAGCCGCTTGAGCGCAGATTCGTTTTCCTTACGAACCAGGGGACCGACGACCACATAGTCTACCGTCCGAAAGAACTCGAGCCCATGAGCTCCTACTACATAGAAGGGACAGTCCTATCGAGGCGCCATCTTCCCGGGGGACATGTGGTGGTATGCCTCGATACAGGCTTCGGCACCGTGGAATGCACGGCGTACGAGCCGTCCAAGGAGTTCAGGTCCGCCTTTGAATGGCTGACGGCAGGAGACGCCGTCGGCGTGATGGGCGAGATGCGAACCGAGCCCAGGACCGTCAACGTCGAGAAGATGAGGGTGATCGGCACCGTCGGGGAGTTCGAGAAGATATCCAATCCCCTGTGCGGAAAGTGCGGAAGGACAATGGAGTCCGTAGGAAAGGGAAAGGGATACCGCTGCCGCAGATGCGGCACATCTTCGGGCGAACCGGTGAAGAGGGAGAACACCAGATGGATCGTCCCGGGATGGTACGAGCCCCCCTCCTCCTCCCGCAGACACCTATCCAAGCCTTTGAAGAGAATGGGCGAGGAACAGCCCGTCGAGTTCGTCAATAGCCGTATCTAATCACCGACAATATTATATAGCGAAAATCGACACTACGAACCAGAATTGGAGGCCGCTAAAAATGCAAGAGGCAGTTATTCTAAGCGCAACAAGGACCCCTATAGGAAAATACGGAAAATCGCTGATGGACGTCAAAGCCAAGGACCTGGGAGGCATCGCTATCAAAGAGGCGGTATCCAGGGCCGGCATATCCCCCGAAGATATACAGGAATGCATAATGGGCAACGTGATCTCTGCCGGCATGGGGCAGAACCCCGCAAGGCAGGCGGCGGTCGCCGCCGGACTGCCCGTCGAGATAGGTTCTTTCACCGTCAATGCAGTTTGCGGCTCCGGAATGAAATCCGCGATGCTCGCCGCAGATGCGATCAAAGCGGGACAATACGAAGTGTTGGCCGTAGGCGGCATGGAGAACATGAGCTCCGCCCCGTACCTCCTCAAGGGAGCCAGATGGGGATTCAAGATGGGAGACCAGCCCGCCGTGGACTCGATGGTCTACGACGGCCTATGGGATGTTTTCAACGACCAGCACATGGGCATCACCGGAGAGATCGTGGCAGAGCGCTTCAAGGTCACAAGGGAAGACGCCGATACCATGGCCTACCAGAGCAACCTCAAGGCCGCCGAGGCCCAGGCAAAAGGCAAGTTCGACAGGGAGATAGTCCCGGTAACGGTCAAAGGAAGGAAAGAAGACATAGTCGTCAAACAGGACGAGGGTGTGAGGGCCGACACGACGATGGAGTCCCTGGGGAAGCTTAAGCCCGCATTCAAAAAGGACGGCGTCGTGACCGCAGGGAACTCCTCGCAGCTCAGCGACGGAGCGTCCGCGATGGTGATCTCGTCCAGAAAATGGGCCGAGGAGCATGGGATAAGGCCGATGGCATCCATAGTGGCATACGGAGAACGCGGAGTGAAGCCCGAGCTCATAATGGAGGCGCCCATCCCCACGACGAGGCACGTCCTGAAAATGTCGGGAATGACGATCGACGACATCGACCTCTTCGAGCACAACGAGGCCTTCGCCACCGCATCCTGCGCAGTGAAGAAGGAGCTCGGCGTTCCGGACGAGATATTTAACGTGAACGGAGGAGCCATAGCGTTGGGACACCCCATCGGGTGCTCGGGCGCGAGGGTCATCACAACCCTGCTCTACGCCCTGGAGGACAGGAAGAAGAGCGTCGGCCTGGGCACGCTCTGCCTGGGCGGAGGAAATGCGGTCACGATGATAGTCAAGCGCGAATGAAGACCGAACCATCGCAAACCCCTTAACTTTTTTCTGCCCGGCCTCCCGGGTAAGAAAGTAATATCAACATATCAGGTAATCGAGTGTCATGGATCTGGAAGCCGTTCTGGAGAAGATCGATGGGTCCCGGGCCGACATCGTGAAGGAGATGGTCGATATGATAAGGATCCCCGCGATAGCCCCGGTCAACGGCGGCCGCGGAGAGGGCGAACGGGCCGACCACCTCGTTTCCAGGCTCCAGGGGTACGACAGCATAGAAAGGATAGACGTTCCTGACGACACGGACCCCTCCGTCACCAGGCCCAACATCCTGGCCAGAAAGAACGGTAAGGAAGAAGGCACCGTTTGGATAGTTGCCCACATGGACACGGTCCCCGTAGGGGATCTGGACGACTGGGAAAGCCCCCCCTTCGAGCCGCGTATCGAAAACGGCAGGATATATGGCCGCGGCACCGAGGATAACGGGCAGGCCGTGATATCGTCCATGTTCGCATCCAAGTTCATAGAAGGAAAGGACCTGAAGAAGAGGTCCATAGGCATCGCATACGTGGCTGACGAGGAGACGACCAGCGCCATGGGCATCGCGTACCTTCTGGACAGGGGATACTTCTCGGAAAAAGATGTGTTCATCGTTCCGGATTGGGGAAGCCCCGGCGGAAAACATATAGAAGTTGCCGAAAAGAACCTGATCTGGCTTAATTTCGAGGTCTCGGGCAGGTCGACCCACGGTTCAACTCCGGACAAGGGGGTCAACGCCCTAAGGGCGTCGTCCCATCTGATAGTGGAGCTTGAAAAAGAGTTCGCTAAGGAATTTCCGGGCTGCGACCCGATGTTCATGCCCCCGAGGTCAACCTTCGAACCCACCCGGAGCATCGCGACAGTGGAGAACGTCAACACGGTGCCCGGTTATCACGAATTCTCAATGGACATCCGTCTGCTTCCGGAGTACGACATGGACGATGTGGTGATAACGGCACGGCGTGCAGCCTCCTGCATTTCAGAAAAGTACGGCGCAGACATATCTGTCGTCGAGATACAGCGTCATCGTTCGGGAAGACAATCGTCTACCGAAGACCCCGCATATCTGGCACTTCGCGATTCAGTCAAGTATGTGACCGGCAGTGAGCCGACATCCGTGGGAGTGGGAGGCGCCACATGCGCCAATTTCTTCCGTGCAAAGGGATACAACGCATATGTCTGGGAGACGGGGGGAGGGACCCTGCACACTCCCAACGAGTACGTGGTGATCGAAGATATAGTCACAGATGCGAAGGTTTTCGCCACGCTGTTCTATAAGCTGTGCGTTTAATCGAACAGGCGGTTCAGCATCCATTCGGCACTGAATTTCTGGATGTCTTCGTATTCCTGTCCGTTGCAGACGAAGGCTATCGGCTTCCCGATCGTGTGGGCTATCGAAAGCGCGGCTCCGCCTTTTGCGTCGGTGTCGATCTTGGTGAGTATTATCGCGTCGATCCCGATCGCCGCATCGAACACCTTGGCCTGCTCTATCGCGTCGTTGCCTGCCAACGAATCGCCCACGAACACCTTCAGGTCCGGTTTGGCTATCCTTGCGACCTTTTTCATTTCCTCGATCAGGTTGCTGTTGGTCTGCATCCTGCCTGCGGTGTCGATGAGGACGGCGTCCCTTCTTTTGGACCTGGCGTGCTCTATCGCGTCGTATGCGACGGCCGCGGGATCCGCATCCTGCGCGTGTTTGACGATCTTTGTTCCCAGGCGGTCGGCGTGGATCGTGAGCTGCTCGATGGCGCCTGCCCTGAAAGTATCGCAGGCGGCGAGCACTACGGTCATGTTCTGCTTCTGAAGACGGTTGGCGACCTTCGCTATCGCGGTCGTCTTGCCTGTTCCGTTTATTCCGACGAACATAATGATGGCGGGCCTCTGCCTGGCCTCCATCCATGCGTCGAAGTCGAACTCGTTTACTTTGAGGACACTGTGAACAGCATCCCTGACCGCCATCTCGACTATCTCGTCAAGGCTGTATTCGCGGCTGTATTTTTTACCTGTGAGATTTTCACGGACGCCGTTCTTTATCTCCTCTGCCACCGAAAAGGCGACGTCGGCTTCGAACAGGATGACCTCCAGCTCGTCGAGGATGGATTCCAGCTCCTTGTCTTTGATCCTCTTGCCGGAGTCCCCCACCGGGGACGAGGACGCTTTACGCTGTTCCTTCTCCGCCTTGACCCTGTCGCGGCGGGAAATTTTGGAAGGTTCCTCCGTGCGGACCTTCTCCGGCTCGGGCGCAATCTCGGTCTCGGTTTCTAAAACGGTCTCCTTTTTCGTTTCGGGGACGGGCGGAGCCTCGTAGACGGTCTCCTCCAGCTTCTCGGGCGTCTTCTTGAAAAGCCCCTTGAGCTTGCTCTTCAGAGAATCAAACATATGATGTGCTCAGGACTGCTGCCTGGCCTCGTACTCTGCGTTTATGGCGTCGGCCAGGTTGTTGGCTGCGTTCTGGACTTCGGAAAAAGCGCTGCCGGCCTTCTTGAGGGCTTCTTGTATCTCGATGACGGCCGAGCCCATGTATTCGCTGGCCTCGCTCAGGTCTTTGTCGACAGACACCCTGCTGCCTATACCCACTACGGCCTTGCGGCTCCCCGTCACCTTGGCGGCAACGAAGACCGAAGCTCCGATCGGGACCAGGACCTCGTCGCCTTCTTTGGCGTTGGAGAACGCCTTCAGGGTCTCGCGGGCCCTTACCGACTCCTCGAGGGAAGCCTGGAGGATGTTGATCTGCCTGCTCAGGGTGTCCATCTGTCCCTTGTAGGATTCCAGGACCTGCAGAGCCTGACGTAGGTCCTTCTCTTCCATCTCACTCACCAATCTGGTATTTCACGACGTGGTTGGTGATCTGGTCGGCCGGGATCTCGGTGATCTCCGAGATCTCGATGTCGCGTCTTTTGAGTTTGTGCTGGCTTCCGAGGGTCGAGAGAGATTTCTCCCTAACGGTTGCCTCGTCTTCTGCGGCCATCTCGACGGAGAAGATCTGTCTTCCCTGCCTTTTGTCGGCGTGTGTGCCCTTAATAAGGAATGCCTTCATAATTATTACCAGGTTCGGGAACTATATTTAACTAATAAAGCTTTGGTGGCAGATATGGGCGGCCCCGGTGATGCAGTTGCCGATTTTTCGCCCGGAAAGAGTTTCCCTGCGGTATCTGTGACCGGGCAAAAGTGCGGGCTGATGTGCGCTCATTGCATGGGAAGACACCTGTGCGGAATGGTCCCCTCGGAAGATCCGTCCGCCCTCCTCGGAATCGCGGAGGAATTGATACTGAAGGGGGGCGAGGGGATTCTGCTGAGCGGCGGAAGCGGAAACGACGGCCGCGTGCCTCTGGCACCTTTCGCTTCGGCAATCAGAAGGATAGCCGGTACGGGCCTTCTGATCAACGCTCATCCCGGCATCATAGGTCCCGATGACGCCAGATTATTGGTCTCTTCCGGGGTTTCACGGTTCTCCGTCGACGTACATCAGGATCCGGAGGTGATCGGGTCGGTCTTCAAACTGCAAGGTCCCCAGGCATACGAAAGCACGATAGACGCGATATTGGGCGCAGGAGGAATTCCCGTTCCGCACCTGACCGCCGGCTTCGGATGTACGGACATCATCGGAAGTGCGGAGCTGCTGCTCAGAAAAAGGATACGGCACGCTGTACTGCTGGCACTAGTGCCCACCAAGGGAACGGTATTCGAAAAACGCGGGGCGTCCGAAAGGGACGTCACCGAAGCCCTCGAGATACTTTACGGAATGGGGATATCGGTGACACTTGGATGCATGCGCGACCGCAGTTTGAGGGGCCTCGAGATGAAATGTGTCGAAATGGGAGTGAGAAGGATAGCCAACATGTCCAGCGACACCAAGGAGCACCTCGTCTCCGAGGGTTTCAGCGTGAAGTCCTTCCGCAGATGCTGTTGCTTCGGTTCAGAATGAGATCTCCGGCGTATCGGAGGCCTTTCCCAGCTGGGCGAACCTTCTTCCAATGAGGAACACCGCGGCGAACTCCGGTACCTCGGTCTCTCCTTCCAGCACGAAACGCTCCCCCTTTATGGTCAGGTCGACGGGTTTTTTCACAGTGACCTCCACCGGGTCGTCGGAGTATTCGTTCGGTACGGCAAGGTCCAGAGGCTCGAAGCAGGTGAGCTCGTCACGGGTCAGGGGGGTGACCCGCAGCCCTCCCTTCCCGTGTATGGAGCCGGGAAGCCGTATCAGCCTCTTCACATCGGAGGTGACGGGCGCGTCGACCTCGCCGCTGAGACGGGCCCGCATGTCCTCGTCCATTATCTTAACCAGCATCTCCTGGGCTGTCTTGCCCATGGTGGCCATGGTGTTCTTTTCGAAGATCACCTTCCTCGAACGCCTCACGTCCTCCTGTACCTTCTCCAAGGTGCTGTACTGGGTCTTCTTGATGCAAGGATAGTTGGAGCGCAGCGACTTTGCGTCCGTGTCGCAGAAGTCGTTCACCACGTCCATGAGGCCGCGCCTCATCCTCCTCTTCCATCCCCCGGAGTCCTCGGACGGTACCAGGCGGTCCCTGGCCACGTTGGTCCGCACCCCGCCGCTGACCGCCATCCTGGAAGTTGCGACCTGGTTGTATGGGAAGACCCAGTCTATGTCGAGACCAGAACCCAGGACGTAATCGACAACCTCCCTGCGCTCGTGGGACCCCAGGGTCAGCACGTCCTTCATCATCACATGTGCGTGATAGCCCCTGCCTCCAGAGAAGGTCAGATGTACATCCTTCTCGTCGAATCCCAGGTCCCCCATGAGGAAGGAGTCGCAGAGGCCCATCATCTCGCTTCTTATCTGCCGCATCATCACGGGATAGGTCATGTTCTCGGCGCCCACCAGGTGGTCGGCGTCAAGGTCGAAGATCAGCTCTGCCCCGAGCCACTCCTTCTCCTCCATCGTCGGAGCGGAGGGCTTTCTGTAGTAGGCGGTGGAATAGTAACTGTGGGCCGGGACGTTGGAGGCCATGAACCTTCGTAGGTCCTCCGCGTTGGCGAAACCCATGTGCCTCTGCATCATGTTCCTGTCGAAGAACATGAAACCGAACTCCCTGCGTGTGAAGCGGTCGGGCAACATCGGCGTGTTTTCCTTGTAGTACTTCCTGAAACATTTCAGGAGGAACCGGGAGTCCCTGTCCATGCCCTCTCTTAGGGCAGGGAACGTATAATTATTTGTCCGTAGCTCTTGAAATATGGCCGAAAAGGTCCCGATATACGACAATCACATACACATGAGCCCTTCCGGGCGGAACGTGGACGCCCTCCGGGAATTCGAGGCGGCCGGAGGCACGGGGCTCACGCTGATAACCCTTCCTTATGCCGAAGTCCATATCGGCAAGGGCAGGGATTTTTCGGATTCCTTCGAGATAACGTACAGTATGGCCGAAAAGGCGAAATGCGCCACCAAACTGCATATCAACACGGCTGTCGGACCTTATCCGATACTTCTGCTGGGTCTTGCGGAGGAGCACGGCCTCGAGGCCGCCGTGGAGGCTATGATGGAAGGAATGGAGATCGCCGGAAAGGCGGTGGCGGAAGGAAAGGCCCAGGCCATAGGCGAGATCGGCAGGCCCCATTTTCCCGTATCGGATGAGATATGGGAGGCATCCAACGAGGTGATGCTTGCCGGCATGCGGGTCGCCAAGGAGAACGGATGCCCCGTGATAATACACAGCGAGGCCGGGACGATAGAGACCAATCGTTCCCTGTCGGAGATCGCAAGGAGGGCAGGTCTGGATCCGGGGATGGTGATCAAGCATTCCTCCCCTCCCTTCGTAAGGGAAGAAGAAACGTTCGGAGTGATGCCGTCGATCCCGGCGTCCAGGGATTACATAAAAGAGGCCCTCTCCAAAGGCTCCGACCGTTTCATGGTCGAGACCGATTATTACGACGATCCGGAGAAGCCCGGAGCACGCATGTCGGTGAATACGGTGCCCAAGCGCATAAAAGCGATGCTGGCTAATGGCAATATGACCGAGGAGAACGTCCATAGGATATGCGGAGACATCCCTGTAAAGATGTTCGGCGGTTGAAACCTTTTTTAACACGATGTTAATTACCGAGATATGAAGGCGAGCGTTCTCTGCGTCTACAACGAAGGATCCCAACCAAACACTTCGTACATCGGTGCCAAAGGTTTTTCAGTCATGGTCGAGGTGGACGGCGAGAGGACGATGTTCGGGACCGGGCTCCGCGGACGTTACCTGGTCCACAACATGGAGCACCTCAGGCTGGATGCGGATTCCATATCCAGGGTCGTCATATCCCACGGACACGCGGACCACTCGGGGGGGATAAACGCCCTGCTGGATGCCAGAAAGGCCCCTTTGCCGGTGTATGCACCGGCGGACGCATGGGGAGGAAAGGGAATGTTCTCCAAAGACGGTATTTCCCTCACCGGTAACGCGGCGCCCAAGGCCGAGAGGAAGGACTTGACCGGATGGACCCAGCTCAGCAAACATCTCTTCCTCACCCCTCCGATGGAAGCCGGAGGTGTCTCGGAGACATTCATGGTCCTGGCCGGAGGCAACAGGCCGGTATTGATAAGCGGCTGCTGCCACTGCGGTCCCGATGCGGTGCTTGGAAAGGTCAGGGAAAAATTCGGTTCCTACCCGAGGGCGATCATAGGAGGCCTGCATCTGGAGAAACTTCCCAAGGAGACTTCTTACGCGGTTGCGGAAACGCTCAGGAATGCAGAGTGCCAGGAACTGAATCTCAATCATTGTACCGGTCCAAAGGGCGCACTGCGCCTCAGGGAAAAACTTTCGCTCGAAGGCGTGAAGGAGTACAACGTCGGCGATAAATTGGAATATGAGCTCGGACTAATATGATTCGGGTGACTATATGAAAGCGGCATGGCATTTCAGGACGGCATTGACATTTGCGATTCTGACGTTGGTTTTCGCGGCCGTAGGGTGGGTTGTAGGATGGATGTTCGACAGTCCGCTGATGGGCCTCGTCGCCCTCGTAATAGTTGCGGTGCTGATGCTGTCTTTATCGGCGATATTCTCGAAGAGCAGGGCCCTCAGCTCCAACAACGCCAAGATCGTCACCGAGCAGGAGGAGCCGAGGCTGTTCAGAATCGTCAGGTCCGTTGCCGAAAAGGCCGGCGTCCCGATGCCCGAGGTCGGAGTCACTGAGGAATACATGCCCAACGCATTCGCCACCGGACGCAGCCCGAAGGATGCCGCCGTCGTTGCCACCAGAGGGCTCCTCAACATGCTTCCGGACGAAGAGCTCGAGGGCGTTATCGCACATGAGATGTCGCATGTGAAGAACCGCGACATACTGGTGATGTCCGTCGCCTCAGCGGTCTCGGCGATCATTGCCTTTGTCGGCCGTTTCGGGATATATTTCGCGCTGGCGGGCTCGGGTAACAACAAGAACGGAGGCGCAATGATCCTGGTCGCGATTGTCATGTACATCTCTCTTCCCATTGCGGCCCTTATTCTTCAGATGAGCATATCCAGGAAGAGGGAGTACCTTGCGGACGAGTCTGCTGCGGAGATCACCGGAAACCCCGCTGCCCTGGCCGGCGCACTTGTGCGCATAGAGAAAGGCTGCGACAGCCCGGCCAACGACTATCACAACCCAGCATATTCCTCGGTCTGGATATCGAACCCTTCGGGGACCAGGAGGACCCTTACAGAAAGGATATTCAGCACCCACCCTTCGACCGAGGACAGGGTCGAGCGCCTGATGAAGCTGGCCGAGAGGTACGGGGCCTCAGGAGGTCCGGAGGTTTACGACAACAGCGCGGACGGCACCTCGGACCCCTTCTTCCACAAGTGAATCACTTTACCGGTTCCCACTTGGAGATCTCGTTGACCTTGGAAAGGGTGGACCCTCTCCTGATCTCTTCGCGGGTGCGGTCCTCATGCTCGTGCACGTCAAGCGCGCGGTTGGCGACCTCGACGGCCTCTTCCTTGGGCACTACGATCAGCCCGCTCTCGTCTCCTATTATCCAGTCTCCGGTGCGGACCCTCTGTCCCCCGACGGTCACCTCGATGCCGATGCCGCCGTAGCCCTTGGGCTCCCCGGCGCACGGGACCGCCATCCTGGCGAACGCGGGGAACTCCATCTTCCTGATGTCGTCTATGTCCCGTATGCTGCCGTCAATGACCACGCCGGCGCATCCGGCGACCATCGCGGAGGTGGCGGCCAGTTCTCCCCATACGGCCATCCATCCCCCTCCCACGTCCACGACTATGACGTCGCCGGGCTTCGCCCGGTCTATTGCCTCGACCGGCTTCGCCCAGTCTCCGTTCGCGGTCTGTACCGTGAGGGCGCGGCCCACCATGCGGATTCCGTCTTTGATGTAAGGCTTCAGGCCCAGTATTATTCCTTTTTTGTGGTAGGCGTCCGAGATATTGCATGTGGAGACCCTGGAGAAAGCCTCGAACAGGCTGTCCTCCGTGTATTTCTTTGCAAGGGCCGTGTCCACTTTGGAGCCCTCCATGGAGGATTTTATGGCCGCGGCCGCGGCACGGATGTCGGCGGCCTTTAGGATCCCCCCGCCCACGATGATAACGGATGCGCCCGCCTCAACGTATTTGCCGGCGTTCTCTGCGGTTATCCCTCCTGCCACGGCAACCGGGACAGACGTCGAGTCGACTATCTTTTTCAGAAGGTCGTCCGGAGGAGCCTCTCCCTTCATCTGGGCGTCTATCCCCATATGCAGGCATATGTAGGACACGCCCAGCGCCGCGACCTCTTTGGACCTCCTTATTTTGTCCGGCACGTTGATCATGTCGACCATTATCTCTGCGCCGTACTTTCTTCCCGCGGAGACGGCTTCGGACACGGTCGAGTCGTCCGCCAGGCCCAGTACCGTGATCACGTCTGCGCCGGCCTTGGCCGCGATCTCCACCTCGAAAGCACCCACGTCCATGGTCTTCGTGTCAGCCACTATCTTCCTGTTGGGGAATTCCCTCCTCAGGATGCGTATGGCGTCCGCACCCCCGCTTTTTATCAGAGGAGTTCCTGCCTCTATCCAATCTGCACCTCCCTCTACCGCCTCTTTTGCGATGGGGACGCTGCGCCCGACCTGCATGATATCGAGGGCCACTTGGAGTACTGCGCACATAAGCTTCCATCTGCAGGGGCTTATTTACACTTATTGAGAAAGTGCCACTCAGCTCGCCCGTCTATCATCAATAACAGCTCGTAAACGTTCATCACGGTGGCGGCCCTCTATCCCCTATCGTGTTTAAACATGCTTCCCAAAAGGTATATGTCCCGAACGCCATGACCCGCACCGCATGTCCGAGAGAAGAATGGTCAAAGAGACCAGGCCCGTGAGGGACAGGAGCAAAGTATCGGTCCTCTTTGTCGACCGCAAGAACGACCTTCAGTCCCAGCTCGCAGAGTACTACACCAACAAGCAGTTCCCCGGAACGTACCAGGCATTCAGCGCCGGACCCGAACCGGACATCATCGACTGCGACATGATAATAACGATGTACACGGAATCCGAGGACATCAGGCGCCAGAGGTCGAAAGGCTTCGAGAGCGAATATCTTCCGGAAGACCACGGCTACGACTACGTGATATACACCCAGCCCGACGTTTTCGAGGAACTGGCAGGCAAGACCGTCTGGAAAGGAAAGCAGATTCTGGCCGACATGGGGTCCAGGGACGGCTTCGCCGCAACCGACGACAAGGAGCTTTCCGAGGAATACATGCGCATGGCCATCAGGATACGTGACTGGGTCAAGGAGAATATGGACGACCCCGGCAAACTGAAGAAGCTAGTGTCCGCCTGAACCCTCCCCTGTGCCATTTTCCGGCCGCGTACCGCCCTTCACAATCTATTTAGTATGAATCGGGGTATCATGGGAAAGTGAAGAAAGAACTCGTGCTGCAGATTTGGAATGCCCTCGGTGACGACACGGTGACGACTCCGGAGGCCAACAGGCGGCTCGTGGGATTTTTTGACGATAAATGCCCCGACGACCTTGCAAAGACCTTCACCAAGCTGAGGAAACAGGGGCTTCTCAAAGGAAAGGTCTCTCAGCAGCAGGGCGGATGGATATGGTGGGCGGACGAGGAATGCCGCTCGGCGCTGGAAGGGGGCGTTCTCGATGGTTAACTATCAGGACGGAGACATCCAGACAGCCTGGGATGAGATTTTCGGAACATTCGAACAGTACCGTATCGCGATAGCCAATATAGCCGCCGCATATCCTGACATAAAGAGCCTCGAGGTCCGTTATTCGGACATTGACACCTACGATACGGACTTCGCCATGTTCGTGCTCGACAATCCCGACAGGTGCCTGAAGATAGGACAGGACTGCGTGCATTCGCTCATGCCTCCCTCCTGGGATGGCAAGGACAGGATAAACCTCAGGATCGTGGGACTTCCGAGGGACGCCACCGTGGACATCCGCCGCCTCAGGGCGAAGAACCTGGGGAAACTCGTGGCGGTAGAGGGGCTTGTGAGGAAGGTCACCACCGTAAGGCCGAGGATGACCCATGCGCTTTTCACATGTGCCAGATGCGGAGCGGAGCAATGGGTTCCCCAGAAGGGGATGCTCCTCAACGAACCCATGATGTGCGTAAACCCCGACGGAAGCTGCAACAAGCAGTCGACACGCTTCATTCTGGACGACAAGGACTCCAAATACATCGATACCCAGAAGATCGAGATACAGGAGAGCCCCGAAGGTCTGAGGGGAGGAGCCCAGCCGGAAAGGCTGGCGGGATTCCTGGAAGACGATATATCCGGAGCGGTCACGGCCGGAAACCGCGTCACCATGAACGGGATAATACGTTCCGTGGAGAAGCCGGAGCGTGACAAGTCCACGGTCTTCGACATCTACATGGACATACAGTCGATCGAGTTCGAGCAGCACGAGTACGACGAGATACAGATAACCGATGCAGACGAGAAGAAGATACTGGAGATGTCCAAGGATCCGGATCTTTTCCGCCAGATCGTGGCATCAATATCCCCTACGATCTACGGAATGGACGAGGTGAAAGAGGCGCTGGCCCTTCAGCTTTTCGGCGGATGCCACAAGGACATGGACGACGGCACTTCCATAAGGGGGGACATGCACGTACTTCTGATCGGAGACCCCGGAGTGGCAAAGTCCCAGCTCTTGAGATATATGAGCAACCTGGCGCCGAGGGGCATATATGCGTCCGGGAAATCGGCCAGCGCCGCCGGTCTGACGGCCGCCGCCGTGAAGGACGACTTCGGAGACGGGAGATGGACCCTCGAGGCCGGTGCCCTGGTCCTCGCCGACAAGGGTCTGGCATGCATCGACGAGCTTGACAAGATGACCACACAGGACAGGTCGTCGCTCCACGAGGCCATGGAGTCCCAGAAGATATCCGTTGCAAAGGCCGGAATAACGGCAACCCTCCAATGCAGGTGTTCGATGCTGGCGGCCGCAAATCCGAAATACGGCAGGTTCGAGGACAACGACACGATAACCAACCAGATCGAACTGCCGCCGGCTCTGATGTCCCGTTTCGACATGATCTTCGTGCTCACGGACAGGCCGGACAAAAAGAGGGACAAGGACATCACGGAACACATCCTAAAGGCGCACCGCCGCGGGCAGGCCAGGATGATAAAGGAAGGAACGGTCCTTCAGGGTGTGGACGCAGACATGATCCTGGAGTCCACCGAGGACATCCGCCCGCATTTCGACATGGAGACCCTGAGAAAGTACGTTGCGTATTCCAAGCGCATCACCCCCGTGATGACCGACGAGGCCGCCCGCATAATCGAGGCGAGCTATCTGGAGATCAGGAAGATGGGAGAGGGGCAGAACAAATCGGTCCCCATCACCGCCAGGCAGCTGGAGGCGTATGTCCGTCTGTCCGAGGCTTCGGCGAGGATGAGGCTTAGCTACGTGGTCACCGACGCGGACGCCAACCGCGCCGTGGACATGGTGGAATTCTATCTGGGCAAGATCGCCGCGCCCGACGGAGGCCAGTGGGACATCGACAGGGTGGCCACAGGCGTGTCCAAAAAGGACAGGGACACCGTTAAAGTGATACGCGACATAGTGGACGAGTTCGGTGCGGACACGGGGATGTCGACCGAAGAGATAATAGTCCATGCAAGTTCCCAGGGCGTTTCGAAGGACGAGACGCTGAAGGTTATCAAGAAGATACACGAGGCCGGAGATTTCTATTCTCCATCGGCCGGAGTTTACAAGAGGGCCTGAAATGATAAGAGCCAGGATACACAGGCACGGCGAGGAGAGGCTGCTTGCCGCATGCGATGAGGAACTAGTCGGCAAGACCTTCAGGGACGAGGTTTCCAAGGTAACGCTCACGGAGGCATTCTACGGGATCGAAGCGATCTCCGAGGAGACCTTCGTGGAACGCATGGGCTCGGTGACCATAATGAACCTGTTCGGAGAAAGGGCCGTGGCCGCGGCCATCGCGAAAGGATACGTCTCGCCGGAGAACGTCATGGTGGTCGCGGGAATAAAACACGCCCAGGTGGTGCTGATATGAGGTTCTGCGTCAAATGCGGCAAGGATATCGAAAAGACCATCGACGGCCTCTGCACCGATTGCTATCTGAACGGCAGGAAGTTCACGACCCTGCCGCACCACGTGGACCTGGAGGTCTGCGCCGTTTGCGGAGAGTACTATCTCGGCGGAAAATGGGCCCCCTCCGGAAGGAGGAAGGCGGCCGAAGATGCGGCGGTCGAAAACCTGGGCGCGCTCAACGGCAGTCGCGTAAGGTTCGTCGAGACCTTTTCCGAGGAGCAGGACCCCCGCACCTATGTGGTCAAGGTCATTTCCGAGATGGCGGTAGAGGATGTGGAGGTGGAGTCCGAGGCCTCTACGATAGTCAGGGTCAAGAACACCGTATGCAAGAGATGCTCCAGGATCCAGGGCAGCTACTACGAATCCATACTCCAGGTGCGTTCCGAGGAGAGGGCTCTCGACGAGGATACGATGTCGGAAGTCGTAAACATGGTTATGAGCTATGTGGACCAGCAGTCCAAGATCAACCGCCAGTACTTCATATCAAAAGTTGAGAAGATGCACGGCGGCGTCGATTTCTATCTTTCATCGATCGCCCTGGGACGCATGATGGCCAAGATGGTCTCCGACAGGTACTGCGGCGAGAACAAGGAGTCGGCGAAGCTGGTCGGCCGCACGGACGATGGCCAGGACATGTACCGCATAACCTACCTTGTGCGTCTTCCGGAGTTCAAGGCCGGGGACGTGGTAGTTTTCAAAGGCAGGCACTGCAAGCTCGTCAGGGTCTTCGCCACCGGAGGCCGCCTGCTTCCGCTCAAGGACTTCAAGGAGATATCGATACGCAGGTCGGACATGCCGTCCCTGAAGGTGTACTGCAAGAGGTCCGAGCTGAAAGACGCTACCGTCGTAAGCGGGGGGTATCCGGAAATCCAGATCCTGGACCCTTTGAACTTCTCCACCGTAGAGCTCAGGGTCCCCGAGGGTGCGATGATCGGAGAGACTGTAAAGGTCACCGATATCGACGGCGTGCTGTACTACGTTCCGTAAACGTTTTTCAGTACCTCGGCCATGTGCCTGCATGATCAAACTCCCCGAGCCTCTGGAAGATGTTGTGTTCAACCTGCTGAAGGCCTCAAACACCAAACTGCCCCCCGATGTGGGATGGGCCCTTGAGGCGGCCGCAGGATGGGAATCCGATCCTACGGCATATTCCCAGCTCGGAGCCATAATGGACAACGTCCGAAAGGCAGAGTTCCTTTCCCGCCCCATGTGCCAGGACACAGGAATTCCTGTATTTTTCGTCAAGGGGAAGTTCGACTCTTCCATGGTCGGCGCGATCGAAAGAGGGATAGCCAGGGCAACGAAGGAGATACCTCTGAGGCCAAACACGGTGGACCCCCTGACACGCGAGAACCACGGCGACAACCTCGGCGAAGGCATGCCCATAGTCCACTTCGTCCCTACCGGCGATGATTTCACCGAGATAACCGTAATGCCGAAAGGCGCAGGATCGGAGAACATGACCCGCCTGGCGATGCTCAACCCGTCGGACGGGGAGGAGGGTGTCATGAAAACGATAATAGACGCCGTGCTCGACGCGGGAGGACGGCCCTGTCCTCCCGGGATAATCGGAGTGGGCATAGGCGGAACATCTGAAAAGTGCGTTTCCATGGCAAAGGAGGCGCTGCTCCTGCCTGTCGGAGAAGACAATCCCGACCCCGAGCTCAGGAAGATGGAGGAGGAGATATTCGTGAAACTGAACGAAAGCGGCCTGGGCCCAATGGGCCTCGGAGGCGCCACAACGGTCCTGGGAGTCAGGATCAAGAAGGCGGCCTGCCACACCGCCAGCCTCCCGGTCGCGGTAAGCATCGGATGCTGGGCGAACCGCAGGGCCACCGCCAGGATCACCTCTGAAAAGGTAGAGTATACCCAGGGGGCGTTCCCTTGATACTGGTCTCCCCATTGGACGAGAAGGCCGTCAGATCGCTCAAGCTCGGCGACACGGTGTACGTCAAAGGGCCGATCATCACAGGCAGGGACGAGATGCACAAGAGGGCCATCGAAAAGGCCCGTGCAGGCGAAGAGGTTCCGGAAGAGATATTCGGATCGGTTCTGTACCACTGCGGCCCGATCATGGTCCAGCGCGGAGAAAAATGGACCCCCGTGTCGGCAGGTCCCACCACCAGCGCAAGGATGAATTCTCTGGAACCGGAGATGATAGAAAGGTTCGGGATCAGGGCGATCATCGGCAAAGGAGGCATGTCCCGGGAGGTCGGGGAGGCGATGAAGAAGCATGGATGCGTCTATCTCGCCGCAGTGGGAGGTACGGCCGTGTCCCTGGCTGAAGGCCTGGGAGAGAGCAAAGGGTCTGAATGGAGCGACCTGGGCATGGCCGAGGCCATGTGGAAGTTCAAAGCAGAAAGACTGGGCCCGTTGATCGTGGCCATGGATGCCCAGGGCGGCAATCTGTACGAAGAGGTCAGAGAGAAACTTAAGCGATGATCAGTCCTCGTCGTTCACGATCTTAAGTTTGCCGTTATGTCTCTTCACGTATACGACGTAGGCTGTCACGATTATCAGAAGGATGCCCGCGATGAAAAGGCCCATCAGGGTGAAAAGGTGCGGCAGGTCCAGTCCCCAGTAGGTCTGCACGGGGCTCAGCTCCAGGTAGAAGTCGCACGTCCTGGAGCTGCTTTCGGTGCCCACTGTAATGTTGTACTGCGCGGCGTCTTCGAAACCTCCGCGCTTCACCGTCACGATGTAAGTCCCGGGCTCGCACTCTATGATATATTTTCCGTCTGCCCCGGTCGTGTCGCTTCCCTCCACGGTGCCCGTCTGGTTCAAAAGGGTGACCGTCGCACCGGATATCAGTTCGGACCCGTATTTGACGGTCCCGACGACGGTCATGTTCTTGTCGACGGTGTATTCGTACATCGCCCTGACGTCGCCCAGGTCGAAGGAGGTTACGGAAATCTCGTAGTCGCCCAGGTCTATTTCTTCACATATCATGATCTGGGTCTGGGTCTTGTACGTCAGAGTCACAGTATTGGTCAGGCCGGGGTCGTATGTACCCGGCAGAACGACAGTGAAAACGCCGTCGGAATCGGTCTCATCGGTCCCAAAGACCCCGACGCCGGTATCTCCGGCAAACCACTCGAGACGGACCTCCGCATCTGCAAGGGGCTCCCCGTCGCTGTCTTGGGCCGTCCCCGTGAAGGTCACCTCATCGGCCGCATAGGCTTCGTCTATGCTCAGCACCAGTCCCGCCAGTGGCAGCACCAGGACAGAGATCAGGAGCAAAGCCGCGATCCGAATTTTCATGGCATGAACATTGTATGTGCAGATATAATCCTTTTTTGCTCTGAAAGAAGAAAAATAAATATGGCGTAACACTAAGGACAAGGGATTGGGCGTCGCAATGATAGAGAGATCTAATACGGTGTATACGAAGGAAGAGGTCATGGGCGTAATGGAGCCCCTGATCTCCACATGGTTCGAAGAGCGGTTCGACGGCCTCACCGAACCGCAGGCAAAGGCCATACCGCTGATACACCAGAGGAAGAACGTGCTCGTGTCCTCCCCCACGGGATCAGGGAAGACGCTGACGGCGTTCACAAGCATCATCAACGAGCTCACAAAGTACGCCAGGGCGGGGACGCTGGAGGAGAGGATATACTGCATCTACATCTCGCCGCTCAAGGCGCTGGCCAACGATGTCAACCGAAATCTCAACGAACCGCTGGACCAGATGGCGCAGGTCGCCGCCGACCACGGCTTCGATCCCCCCGGAATAAGGGTGGCCGTTCGCTCGGGGGACACTCCCCAGAGCGAGAGGCAGAAGATGTCCCGCCACCCTCCCCACATCCTGATCACCACGCCCGAATCCCTGGCCCTTGTGATATCGGCGCCCAAGTTCAGGGAGAGCCTGAAAAAAGTAGAATGGGTGATATTGGACGAGATACACGACATCTGCGATTCGAAGAGGGGCGCGTTCCTCTCACTGACGTTGGAGAGGCTCAAGGACTGGTGCGAGACGGATTTCTCGCGCATCGGACTGTCTGCAACCCTCGCCCCCATGGAGGCGATCGCGGGATACCTGGTCGGTAACAACAACGACGGCTCGGTCAGGGACGTCACGATAGTGGAATCCGATTCGAAGAAGCAGCTGGACCTACGGGTGATATGCCCTTCTACCGACATGACCGCTCTGTCGTCGGAGATGGTCAACTCGATGATGTACGACCAGCTCAAGGAGCTCATCGACGGCCACGAGACGACCCTTGTGTTCACAAACACCCGTTCGGGGGCGGAGAGCGTCGTGTACAAGCTCAAGGAGCGCGGGCTTGAGAACATCGAGGTCCACCACAGCTCCCTGGGAAGGGAGACGAGGCTCGATGTGGAGGAGCGGCTCAAGAGGGGGGAGATCAAATGCGTGGTATCATCGACGTCCCTGGAACTGGGCATAGACATAGGTTCAGTGGACCTCGTTTGCCAGATCGGTTCCCCCAAATCGGTGGCCAAGGGCCTTCAGAGGATCGGCCGCAGCGGCCACAGCTTCGGACAGGTGGCCAAGGGCCGCCTCCTGGTCTTCGACCCCGACGACCTGGTGGAATGTGCCGTCATGTGCCGCGCCGCCCATCGCGGCGATATAGACCGCGTCGGAATACCCGAGAACTGCCTGGACGTCCTCGCCCAAGCGATCATAGGGATGAGCCTGGACAACAGATGGGACGTGGACGCCGCATTCCGTCTGGTTAAGGGGTCTTACTGCTACAGGAACCTGACCAAGGAAGAGTTCCTCAGCGATCTGAGATATCTGGGCAGCCGCGACGACTTCGAGGGCGTGTATTCGAAGATATGGTTCGACGAGGACGAGAACCAGTTCGGCAGGAAGAAGGGGGCCCGGATGATCTACTACCTCAACCTGGGCACGATCCCGGAAGAGGCCAACTACAAAGTGGTCACCGGCCATGGTTCCATCGCGGGCGAACTTTCCGAAAAGTTCGTCGAGAGGCTCTCTCCGAGGGACGTCTTCGTGTTGGGCGGGCGGTCCTTCGAGTTTGTAAGGTCCAAGGGCATGACCGCATTCGTCAAGGAGGCCACGGGGAGGAAGCCCACGGTGCCGTCGTGGGCGGGCGAGATGCTCCCTCGGAGCTTTGATCTTTCAATGGACATCGCCAAGTTCAGGAAGGAGATGTCCGAACGCCTGGAATCCGACACGGGAACTCTGATTTCGGGGATGTCGGAGGACCTGGACATTGACGAGGGTTCCGCGAGGAGCATAGTGTCTTACTTCAGGGAGCAGAAGGCGGTGGCCGGTTTTATCCCCGACTCGGAAAAACTGGCAATCGAGGAGTATATCGACCCGTCCGGAAATCAGAGGCTGGTCTTCCATTTCCCCTTCGGGAGGAGGGTCAACGACGCGCTTTCCCGCGGATACGCATACCGCCTTACGAACATCCTGGGAACCAATGTTTCGGTCACGGTCTCCGACGATAACTTCATGATCGGCACATCGCGCAAGGTCGAAACATACAAGATCCCGGGCATGCTGAAGTCCAGAGATCTTGAGCAAATACTGCGCAAGGCGATAAAAGACTCCGAAATATTCAAGCTCAGGTTCAGGCACACCGCGTCCCGCAGCTTCATGATACTCAGGAACTACATGGGCCGTTCCATTTCGGTCAACAGGCAGCAGATACGTTCGTCATATCTTCTCGAAGAGCTCGGCAACATGGAGAACATGCCGGTCATCGAGGAGACGTACAGGGAGATAATGGAGGACGACATGGACATCCGCAACGCGGAGCACGTTCTCAGGCTGATCGAAGAAGGTAAGATGAAGGTCGAGACCGTGGCGTACACGGGGACCCCCTCGCCGTTCGCCCACAGCGCCATAATCTCAAGCTTCTCCGACATAGTGCTGATGGAGGACCGCTCCGCCCTGTTGAGGGAGCTGCACCGCAAGGTGCTGTACCGCGCGCTGGGAGACGCGGTCAAAGAGTTCGAGTTCGACGAGGACCAGATCATCCCCTACTTCCGGGAGAAGATCGGTCGCATTCAGACCAAGGAGGACATCGTCCCGATGCTCATGCGCACCGGTCCTCTTCAGGCACTCCGCGAGCGCGGAAGGAACATCTACGCATACTCGGACGAAGACAAGAAGACCGTGGACAAGTGGATAAGGGAGTTGCTTTTCGAGGGGAGGATCGGCTCGGTCTTCATGGACGACCCATACGTCATGGCGGCCGAGGAGGTCCATTACTATGCGGCGGCCACCGTCAAGGAGCGCGAGATGACGGAGATCGACGCCAAGGTCTTGGAAGAAGTCACGACGGACACGCCGATCAACCAGATCTCCGAGTCCCTGGAGGTCAGCGAGGACATGGTCTATCGTTCGATCAGGAAGCTGGAGTCCATGTACAGGGTCGCCAGGACCGCCGTCACCGGGAACGGGAAGTGGCTGTACTCCAAGGCGGACCATCCCGCCGTCGACAGGAACTCGGCAGTGGACCGGATAATAACCAGGCATCTGGAGTGTTTCGCTCCGGCCACCTCGGCCGAGGTGGCGTTCTCGCTTTCGTTGACGGATGAAGAGGCCCGGGCATCCCTGGAGTCGCTTCTTAGCAGCGGGGAGGTCGCCAAAGGCAGGTTCCTGATATCCGAAGGCGACCAGTACATGCTGAAGACCGACAGGATGAGGCTCCGGGCCGGCAAGGAGAACGTGTACAGCTTCGAGGCGGTTGAAGAATACCGCGCCTCCAAAGGGCGCAGGTTCGACAGCATAGAGGAATTTTTCAGATTCTACGGTTCGACCGGAAGCGAGATCGATGTTTTCAGCAGGGTCAGGGACTTCAAGCTGAAAGACTGGCAGAAGATGAGGGAGTCCGGGAGGATACTGCTGGGAAGGTTCATGCGCGGACGTGTAAGATACGTGCTTTCGGAGGATGCCGACAGGTTCGCCGCCCTGAGGTCCGACGAGACCGAGCCCGGAGACGAAAAGGTCCTCAACATGATCGACGGGATGGGCACGGCCACACTTCGCCAGCTGGTCGGCGAGATGAACATGGACAAGGACGCCATCAAGGAGGCCGTATACCGCTTGGACAGGTCCCTCAAGATAGTAAGGGCGTTCGGCGAAAGGGAAGACTGGGGAACGGAGAACACCTACATGGCGTATCGCCCGGGACCGGTCGCCGGGGACCCTCTCAGGGACCTTGCCGAACAGACCGTGAGGGCGTACGGACCTCTGCCCTCCCAGGCCCTGAGGTACATGCTCGGCGTGGCTCCGGAGGACGCCAAAATGCTGATGGAAGACATCGGAGCCTCCCAGATCATAGTCGGCGACTCGCAGACGCAGATGTTCGTCTTCGAAGACGAGCTGGAGGCCTTGGACGGGACCCACGGACGCGAGTCGAAGATCCGTCTGTGCACTCCCTTCGATCCGGACATCTCGTCTAAATGGGCGGAGCTGTCCGCCCGTTACGGCGACAGCTGGGTATATCCGCTAATCAAAGGCTCGTCGGTGGTCGGGGCCCTCGAGATGTGGGAGATGTCCGGATGCATAGAGATACGCGCATTCGACCTGGACTCGGTCGAACTGATGCCTGCTGCCCTGGCCTCGATAGACGACATCATGGCCTTCTTCAGGATGAAGAACACCGACATAGTCCGCATCAGGGAAGTGATGGGAAAGGACGTCTCCGTCCTCGGTACCGAAGAGAAGAAGATCATCGAGGATGCGGGCTACGTAATGGTCAACGGCTTCTACGCCAAGGGAGGCCTGGTCCAATACACCATGAACGACGACGAATTCCTCAGCTATGTATTCGAGAAGCAACGGGCGGGCGACAACGACAGGTATCCCACGGTGATGAACGCCGTCAGGGCCCGTGGTTACATCCGCGGAGACCAAGAGATATACACGAGGGTCCTCGACAAGACCACTCTGAAAAAACAGCTGGAGCGCGGATACATGGTGAAGACCTCGCTGTACCCGGCCTTCATAGGATACACCACCGAAGAGTTCGCAAGACTGTACAGGGCGGCGAAGTCGGAGGAGCTGGGCGGAGACGAGAAGCTGGTGTTGTCCATTGTCTCCAACCATTCTCCCATATCCCGGAAAGAGATAGTGTCAGGATCTCCCATTTCAGAGCCGCGCACCGTCGAAGCCCTCAACTACCTGTCAAAGCTGTCCGCGGTGTATCAGGATTCCGATTCCTACTACAGCCCGGTACCAATGCCGAATATCACAAGGGAAGATGCGTTCAAGGAAATAGCCAGGCATCATTTCTATGACTTCGGGATATTCTCCGCAGAGAACCTTTCGCGTTTCATGTCCGCCCGCATGTCCGATGTGAGGTCGACCCTGGCGGCCCTTGAGGCCGAGGGACTGCTCAAGAAGGGCTTCTTCGTAAGGGACGATCCCACGCTCATGTGGATGCTGGCCCCCGACATCGGGAAGAAGCAGAAGGTCCACAGGGGGACTTTCGTACTCAACACGCAGGACAACCTGCATGTGTACCTGAGGCAGCACATCAAGGGCGAGATCGGGCAATCACGTGCGGTGATATTCGAAGGGACAAAGATATCCGGCTCCTTCGACGGGAAGCTCACGCATGCAGGTTCCAAGGTAGAGAATTTCGAAGGTTCGGACCGTGCGTACAGGTTCCTCAGCGACTCGGCAAGGTCTCTGGGAGTATCCATCGAGAGCGGCAGGTCCGTGGAGCAGGATGACGATTGGGACGCGGTGGAGTTCTACCTCAAATCAAACCCGGGAGCCGTCACGCGCAAGTGATTTATAACATATTGAACTATCGTTAAGTTATGAAGATACCTTGTGAGATAGTCGTTTGGTACGTTCTCCCCACCATCCGCAGGGAAATAGCCAGGGAGCTTGTTTTCGAGCACGGCATGACACAGGCTCAGGTGGCCAGGAAATTCGAGGTAACAGATGCCGCAATCTCCCAATATCTGAAGAAGAAACGTGGGGAGAACGAGATAATACAGAACAGCGAGAGATACCCGCTGTTCTTTAATGAGATAAAGAACTCCGCCAAGAGGCTGGCGTCCGGCGACGCCGATTTCGTCACCGAGATGTGCAAGCTCTGCTACACGGTAAAGAACTGCGGCATGCTGGCCGAGATCTACGAGCAGTATACCGGCTACGACGCCCCACAGTGTGCGATGGCGGACGCCGAGATTCAGAGGATGATGCTCAAAGAGTGATACAGGAGCTCCTGTGCGTATCCGGCGTACCTGCCGAAGATGCGCCTTCCTGCCGAAGAGACATCCTCGTAGCTTCCCTCGACCCCGTATACTTCTTTCATAGACCTTGAGATCCTCGCGTCCACCGGGAACGCCTCCAGGTGTCCGTAGGCGAAGATCGCGGTACAGTCGGCGACCTTCGGACCTATTCCGTTGATTTTCTTGAGCTCCTTGACGCAGCCCTCGTAATCGAGCTCCTCAAGGGATGCCAGGTCATAGGTTCCGTTCTCGACCTTCTCGGCGAACTCCACGAAACGCCCCTCGCGATATCCCAGGCGGCATTCGCCGATGCTTCCGCACCCGTCCAATATCTGCCGGGGCGTCGGAAAGGAGTACGCCCCGCCGAGGTCCGTTCCGAACATAACGCATACGGACTCGACCATCTTTGCGATCCTTTTCACGTTGGCGTTGGTAGCCAGAATGTATGTGGCCGTGCACTCCCAAAGGTCCTGCCTGAGTATCCTGAGCCCGGGGCAGGCGGCCGCGAGGCCGGCGACGTATGCGTCCTTCCCGGAAATCTCTTCCATTATGGCCGGAAGGTCGTCCTCCGAACGGAAATATCTCTTGATCCGTTCCTCGCTGCATCCTTCGCACAGGAATCCGCCGTCCCTCTGCAAGAGCTCTACCTTATCGTTGCCGAGTACCCCTTTCCATAAGTCGCCGTCCTTTTTCCAACGGTGGGCCTGACCGCATCCGAGGGTCGCGTCCAGGTCGACTTCCATAGGGATCTCCATGGTATCGCCGATGCCTTTTCGTTAATAATTAGTTGCGTCGGGGCGTTCTAGGCGATACAGGGCCGACAGAGCGCCGGACCCAATATCCAGGTATTTATTTCAAATGAAAATAATATTTACGGCAACCAAACTGCGGCGTCGGGGGATGTAAATACGCAAAAGGCCCTCCACCCGGTATGAGATTCGGTCCCGCAGGATACCCTTCCGAAGGCAAGACGCCCATCGGATCTTTGGAATACACCAGGTCGCTGGGCCTCGACGCGCTCGAGGTGGAGCTTGTGCGCGGAGCCCGCGTCTCCGAGGAGAGGGCCAAAGAGATCGGCGCGGCCGCCGAGCGGCTGGACGTAAGGCTCTCCTGCCATGCCCCGTATTTCATAAGCTTCAATTCGGAGACCGCCGAGACCAGGGAAAAAAGCGTAGCCTGGGTCATGGACACCGCACGCGTGGCCCACAACATGGGCGCTTACATAATCGTGATACACGCCGCGTCCTACGGCAAACATCCGGAAACGGCGACGGACTCGGTGATCGAAGGGCTTTCCGTCTGCAAGGACAACATGGACAACGAAGGCATCAGGGACGTGGTCCTGGGGGTCGAGACCATGGGAAAGAAAGGCCAGTTCGGGACCCTGAGGGAGATCGAGGAGGTCATGGACAGCGTCGACGGCGTACGCCCCGTGCTGGATGTGGCCCATGTGCACGCCAGGAACGGAGGCTGCCTGAGGACCGAAGACGACATGCGCACGCTCCTAGAGGAGTTCTTCCCCCTGTGCGGCGACAGGGCCCATTTCCACATAAGCTGCATAGAATACGGCGACAAAGGCGAGAAGAACCACCTGCCGCTGGAGGCAAGGGACCCGGACATGCAGCTTCTCGCCAATGTTTTGGAAGACTCGTCGAAGGACTGCACCTTCATATGCGAATCTCCCAGGATAGCTGCGGATGCAGTGGTGTTCAGGGACATGTTCCCCAAGTACCGGCGCTGATTTCTATGTAAAGCTTTAAAAGCAATACCTCATTTGCGGCTCACACGCCACTGTGGCTCAGCGGTAGAGCGGCGGTTTCGTAAACCGTAGGCCGGGGGTTCGATTCCCTCCAGTGGCTCTCTCATTCTACATAAATGACGCCTGTTTTTGTCGGCTCTTTTGAAGGATTTGGAGAAGGCTCTAAAATTGGTATTGCTATCATTCTTCTTGTAACCTGAGCTCGACAGGACCTGAAGCAATTCTCTGATTTCCTGAAGATGCTGGGCGTAAAGTAAAAGCGTCCCGAGAGAATGATAAACATTCACTTCGTACGATCCAAGGATCCTATGCTTGTTGCCGGTTTGTGCTTTCTTAAATCACGAAGAAGTACATACCGAATGATTTTCCCGAGGTCCTGTAGCCGTGACAGAGCTCTTCCCCGACCAAAGGGCGGTCCGATAGTGCTCCGCACCCGTTCATCGAAGAACCGCCGTCGAGCTATGGATGCACATCAGCTCGATGACGTAGCTCAGCGGCACCCCCTTCTCCTTGAAACCGTCAAAGTAGCCATACAGTCCGAGCCGGCGGAAGCCGGCACGGACCATGGCTACGATACCGTACGGCAACGATATATTGCAGCATTCCACAGCCTCGGCCGTCCTTAAAGTGGTTTGTTTAGCCATAAACCCTTCAGGACACTTTTCGCTATGAGATCTTCGAAAATCAGCAGTTTTCTTTGGATCCTTCAAAATCGCATTTGCCTGCTGTCGAGTCAAGGTAAAACCATTATCCAACAGTCTAAATACCAGGATAAAATTTCAACCATATGACTGATACAAAATTCTGTTCCGGTTGCGGAAAAGAAACTGATGCAGGCATGCAGTTCTGCCCCTACTGCGGAAAAGTAGTCGCAGGCACCGATGCCGACGCCAGGCAGAAAGAGATGGCCAGCGAGTTTCAGAACGTTATGAAAGAGAGTAGGAAAGCCTGGCTTTCCTTCGCCCTCGGAATATACGCCATGCCCATCATCATCATCGCGATCATCGCGCTCATCGATGCTGGAAACACCGCAAGCACCATCTGGAACAACGCAGATTTCCAAAACTGGAACGCTGCCCACAATCAATCCATCACTCTTGACGAACTGAAGAACTATGTGACATACCTCGGGGTTATCGCACTCTCAAGCGGCATCCTCGCACTCATCTCCTTTTTCCTGATATACAAGGGACAGAAGAGGATGATTGCATTCGTCTGCTGCCTCATCGCCGCATTCCTTTGCTTCTGGTCCATCTTCGGACTGTTCATCGGAGTCCTCGTCGCATGGATGATCCTCGGAGCCAAGGACCTCTTCGATGACGAGACCGAATCAATAAAACTCTAAAACCTCGAGGGGGATTCCCCCTCCTGGCTCTTTTTTTATCTATTGTTTTGTAAAGTATACATTTTTCACAGGTGAACGGCAAGACCGTTACGTCTGCAGACCGAACTTAATCTATCGGAAAAAGTGTGCACAGAAGAGATGATGATCCCTTCTGGCACTTGTTGAGATGTTTCACCCGGCAGTTTCCGACGGACCATTGCTCCTGCCGTTTACAAGGCTCATGGAGAGAGCAAAGGCTATGAGCGAGATGATGACCGCGACGAAAAAAGCATGCCTGAATCCCGGGATCAGATTGTAGTCCAAGGGCGAGTTGAATACCAGAGTTGCCATGAACACAGCATTGAGAATAGCCACTCCCGCGGAGGAACCGGCCTGCCTGAACGTGTTGGTAAGTCCGGAGATCTGTCCGTCCTCTCCTGCCTTGGCATGGGAATATGCGAGATTGGTGGAAGCAACGAGGGCCATACCGATCCCCGCACCCATGAGGAATAGGGCTACGAGGATGAACCACAATTCGGTCCCGTTATTGAACGTCATCATCAGGAAGAATCCAAAAGCACAGACAAGTGAACCGATTACGATGAACTTCTTGTTATCCCCGGTACGGTCGGTTATCTTTCCCACAAGAGGTCCGGCCGCCATCATACCAAGTGAATTGGCGATCAGGATGAAACCATACTGCATGGTCTCAAGACCCATGACGAACTGGAAGTAGTAAGGCAGGAGGAGATAGCTTCCGGCCATCGACATGAACAGAAGCATTCCGACGACATTGGACCTGCGTATGTTGGTGTCGCCGAACACCCTTGCGGTGATAAGCGGATCTGCCGCCCTCTTCTCCCACCAGGATGCGGCACCGGCTCCGAGCGCAACAAGGAAGATCAGGAGAATTCCTGTCTCGGACATCCATCCCCAGTCCTTCCCCTTGTTGAGGTAGAGTATCATCGAGAACATCATCATAAATATGAGAAGTGCTCCGACAACGTCCAACCTCTTCTTTTCTTCGGGAAGGACCTCGTGGACGTGCATGAACTTGAGACACAGAGTGATGCAAATAATTCCTACTGGCACATTTATGAAAAAGATGTAAGACCAGTGAAATGCGGTCAGTATTCCGCCGATCGCAGGACCGAATGCTGTTCCGACAGACGCCGCAAGGGTCACCGCACCGATGGACGACCCCCTCTTTTCCTTAGGCAGATAGACCGAAACCATGGCAAGAGACATCGCGATCGCCATTCCCGCTCCGAGCCCCTGAACGGCCCTGAGAACGATGATGGCCCCGAGCCCGAGCTGGGGAATGAAGCCGCAGAGGCCGATGACGATCGACGTAACAGTAAAGATCGCTATTCCAGTGACGAATACCTTCTTGTAACCCTTGTTGGAACCGATCTTCGACCAAAGGAGTACAAAGCAGCAGAGGGCAAGTGTGTAGATGAGAAGCACCCACGAGATGTTCTGCGTGTTGTGGCCTTCCTGGCCGAGCTCCAACGCCATGGTAGGGAGAGCTACAGACACGATAGTAGAATCCAGGGACGTCATGAACATTCCCAGGATCAAAGCAAGAAGAATGATCGATTCAGAGCGTTTTTTAGTTCCTTCGGCCAATTAGTCACCACCGTCGGATTTTCACCCGATTGTATAAAGGCGGACAGCGGTGACACTATTTTAGGACTGCGACATCTGTCACTTTGATCTTCGGAGATTGCGAACAAATAATACGCGGAGATCATTCCAACCACTGTGAGGATCGTCGTCAGAGGCACGGTGCAAGGTGTCCGATTCCGTCCCGCAGCTACCGCACCAGCCTAAACTATTTCAAGGACGGGGAACACGCTCCGCTCAAGGACGTCATACCGACCATACTGGAGGCAAATTTTGTACTACTTTTGTACTGGTACATTTTTTCTAGCCGATTTTGTACTATTTTTGTGATACAAAATACGAAAAAATCTGTAATTCTGTGCCAATATTGTAAAAAATCCCACGGATTGTAACCCGTGGTAAGGGGTTTCAAAGGGTTTTCGTATTTACACAGAATTCGTAAACCGTAGGCCGGGGGTTCGATTCCCTCCAGCGGCTCCATTCTTTATCTCAGGGGCTCCCATACCGTCGCGCGCAGCCTGTTGACCGACCTGAATCGGTATATTCCGTCTTCCGACTGTTCTTCCAGTATGTCCCTTGCCGCCGCAACAGCCTCTTTTTCGATCCCGAAGAACGAGAACGTCCCGGTCTGTCTTCTTACGGCCTCTTCGATCGGCATGTCGATCGCCACCGCGGCCGAGAATTCGCGGCTCTCCGGCCACCTACCGGAGGCCTCCAGCTTTTCAATGATGTCGTCGGTGGTCCTTGAGGCGAAGCTGTAATCCTTCCCAAGCCTTGCCCATATTTCGGACTGCAGCCGGTCTCCCCCGTTCTCGATCCAGGAGACCATGGCGCAGCAGCCGGACGACAGGCGGTCCATGCGCTCTATCGAATCCATGGTCCCTGACCCCGAGCAAAGTGCGGCAAATACGACATCCCACCTTCTTTCCGGGTCGAAGACGTTCCAATCGGCCTCGATCCTCTCAAGATTCGTTATGCACTCCGAAACCGCGGCCGCGAACAATCTGTCCAGCATCTTCGCGGAGTAGTCCAGGCACGATACGGACCTTGAAAGTCGGGACATCGGCAACGAATAAGTGCCGGGGCCGCTCCCGACCTCCAGAACGTCGCGGGCCCTGTCAAGGCAACCCATTCCCGCAAGCCATTCCACTATGCGTCCGGGCATGTCCCCCTGCTGCTCGGCGGTGTACGTCTCAGCGAAGACGTTCCAGAACCTTATCTTCTCGTGTTCAGGGACGTCTTCCCCGTCAAGGGGATGCAGGGGTGCCATCAACAGCCTTCGTGCCGGTCCGAGATGTCCCCTTCCTTTATCAGGTACTTGTTGACGATCTTCACGGCGCAGACGTCTCCGCACATGGAGCATCCGTCCTCCATCTTGGTGCATCCCCTGTCCCTGTACCTGCGGGCCTTCTCGGGGTCGATACAGACTTCGAACATTGTAGGCCAGTCCAGTTTCTTGCGGGCCCTGGCCATGGCATCGTCCATCTCGAATCCTCTTCCTCTCGCAAGGTCTCCGGCATGGGCCGCGATCTTCGAAGCGATGACCCCTTCCCTGACGTCGTCCACGTCAGGGAGGGAAAGATGCTCCGCCGGCGTGAGGTAGCAAAGGAAATCTGCTCCCGCCTGGGCCGCGACGGCGCCGCCGATGGCCCCTACGATATGGTCGTATCCCGGGGCGATATCGGTCACCAGCGGTCCGAGCACATAGAACGGCGCCCCGTCGCACATCCTCTTTTCCAGTTCTATGTTCATGGGGATCTGGTCCAGCGGCACGTGCCCGGGCCCCTCCACCATCGTCTGCACGCCCGCCTCGCGTGCACGGCGGACAAGGTGGCCGAGGGTCATGAGCTCGGATATCTGGGCCTGGTCCGAGGCGTCGGAGATGCATCCAGGCCTGAATCCGTCGCCCAGGGACAGGGTGAACTCGTATTTCCGGGCCATCTCCAGAAGGTAATCGTAGTTCTTGAACAGGGGGTTCTCCTCCCCGTTGTGCAGTATCCACGCGGTCAGGAAAGACCCTCCTCTGGAAACGACGTCCATCAGCCGGTCGGATTTCCTCAGCCATTGGACGGTCTCTCTGGTTATTCCGCAGTGGACGGTCATGAAGTCCATCCCGTCCCTGGCGTGCTTCTCTATGCCGTTGAAGATATCGTCCTCCGACATGTCGACAACTGCGTTGTTGCGGGCGGCGGTAAGCCCGGTCTGATATATCGGCACGGAACCCATCATCACGGGGCATTCCTTCAGAAGCATGGACCTTATGGCGTCTATGTCCCCTCCCGTGCTGAGGTCCATGACGGAGTCTGCGCCGTACTTTAGGGAGACCCTCAGCTTCTCCAGCTCTCCGTCGAGGTCGATAATGTCCCTCGAGGTCCCCAGATTGACGTTGATCTTCACGTTCAGACCCTCGCCTATAGCCGCGGGTAGCGGGTCATGGACCGGGTTGCAGGGCATCACTATGCGGCCCGAGGCTATCCCGTTCCTTATGAATTCTTCAGTGACGCCTTCCTTCTCGGCGACGATCCGCATTGCAGGCGTGATCTCTCCCCTGCGTGCCTTTTCCATTAAGGTGCTCATCTGATATCGTCGGCCAATCCGCTTACGTTTATTTCAGCGTTCCCGATGGGCAGGGGTTGTTTTTTCATGTCCCGGGGCCGTTCCCCTCGCGCACGCGCGCGACGCGCGCGTCGTTATATATGAGGATGGCATAAGGAAGGGTGTTGCATTGATATCTCGATGCGGAGCTGTTCGTTATGGATGGGAAAAATCAAGAAGTGTACAATGAGGATAGCATCGTCGCTCTGCACGGCCTCGAGGCCGTAAGAAAAAGGCCGGGGATGTACATAGGAAGCACCGATACCCGCGGTCTTCATCACATGGTCTTCGAAGTGGTCGACAACGGCATAGACGAAGTAATGGCCGGATGGGCGACCACGGTCGACGTGGAGATCAACACAGACGGCTCGATCACGGTCACCGACAACGGAAGAGGAATACCGACGGGAATTAACCACGAAGAGGGGAAATCCGCCCTCGAGGTATGCCTCACAGACCTCCACGCGGGAGGGAAATTCAATCAGAACAGCTACAAGGTCTCAGGAGGTCTCCACGGCGTCGGAGTATCGGTCGTCAACGGACTGTCCACGAAGCTGATAGCTACGATCCACAGGGACGGCAAGATGTGGCGCCAGAGCTATCAGATAGGCATCCCCGACGGGGACGTCGAGGTGATCGGCGATACCCAGACGACCGGAACGGTAATACAGTTCTGGCCGGACAGCACCATATTCGAGACGGTCGATTTCGATTACGAGACTCTTCAGAGCAGGTTCAGGAACCAGGCGTTCCTCAACAAAGAGGTCACCATCACCCTCGCCGACCGCAGGACCGGGAAATCCGAGAAGTTCCATTACGACGGAGGGGTGTCCGAGTTCGTACAGTACCTGAACAGGGCCAAGACCCCGATCCACGCACCGATCCACCTCGAGGGAGAGAGGAACGGCGTCCAGATCGACATCGCGATGCAATATACCGACGGATACAACGACGAGATCGATTCCTTCGTCAACACTATATACACACCCGAAGGCGGCACGCACATGACCGGCTTCAGGACCTCGCTGACCAAGACGATAAACGATTACGCCAAGGAGAACGGGATGATCAAGGACGAGTCCCTCGAAGGTACCGATGTAAGAGAGGGGCTGACGGCGATAATCAGCATCAAGATGTCCGACCCCCAGTTCGAAGGACAGACGAAAGCGAAGCTGGGAAGCAGCGTGGCGATGTCCGCCGTCGTTTCCCTGATGAACGAGAAGATGGCGGAGTTCCTCCTGGAGAACCCGGCGCAGGCCCAGATGATAGTCAGAAAGGGAATCAGCGCGAAAGAGGGCAGGGAGGCGGCGAGGAAGGCACGCGACGCCACCCGCAGGAAGAACGTCCTGGAGACATCCACTCTCCCCGGGAAGCTGGCCGACTGTTCGGAGAGGGACCCGGCCAAGTGCGAGCTCTACATCGTGGAAGGAGACTCGGCAGGAGGGTCCGCGAAACAGGGCAGGGACCGCAACTTCCAGGCGATACTGCCCATACGCGGAAAGATCCTAAATGTGGAGAAGACGAGCCCCGGAAAGCTCCTCGACCACGAGGAGATAAGAAACCTGGCCATCGCCATCGGCGGCGGGCTGGGCGTCGATTTCGACATCACCAAGATAAGGTATCATAAAATCGTCATAATGACCGATGCCGACGTGGACGGGGCGCACATCGGAACGTTGCTCCTGACGCTTTTCTACAGACAGATGAGGCCCCTCATCGACCACGGCTACGTCTACATAGCCATGCCGCCCCTCTACAGGGTGTACAAGGGCAAGAAAGAGGTCTACGCCTTCAACGAGGAGGAGATGGCCGCCGCGGTGGCCGAGATGGGACAGGGAGCCAACGTCAGCAGGTACAAGGGTCTGGGAGAGATGAACCCCCAGCAGCTGTGGGACACGACCATGAACCCCGAGACGCGCATAATGAAGAGCATCTCCGTCCAGGACGGGATGATGGCGGACCAGCTCTTCTCGGTCCTCATGGGCGATGACGTACAGCCCAGAAGGGACTTCATAATCGAGCATGCCCAAGAAGTCGTCAACCTGGATGTGTGATATTCATGTCTGAAAATTCAGCAATAAGGGAGACGGCGGACGGGAAGGTCGTCGACCAGACCATCGAGCGGGAGATGAAGCGTTCGTACATCGACTACTCTATGAGCGTCATCGTAGGAAGGGCCCTTCCGGACGTCAGGGACGGCCTCAAACCGGTCCACAGGAAGATCCTCTACGCCATGTTCGACATGGGGATGCCGTACAACCGCCCCCATAAGAAATCCGCCAAAGTGGTGGGAGAGGTCCTTGCAAAGTACCACCCCCACGGCGATTCGGCCGCATACGATTCGATGGTCAGGATGGCGCAGCCGTTCTCTCTGAGATACCCGCTGGTCGACGGACAGGGGAACTTCGGTTCCATGGATGGGGACCCCGCGGCGGCCATGCGTTACACCGAAGCGCGTCTGGCCAAGGTCGCCAACGAGATGCTTGTCGACATAGACAAGGGCACCGTGGACTTCGTCGACAACTACGACGGGTCCCTTCAGGAGCCCTCGGTCCTGCCTTCCAAGCTGCCCAACCTGCTGGTCAACGGTTCCGACGGGATCGCCGTCGGAATGGCGACCAAGATGCCGCCCCACAACCTTGCAGAGGTTTGCGACGCCATCATCCACTATCTAGAGAGGCCGGAGGCCGATACCGACGAGCTGATGGAGTTCGTCAAAGGGCCGGACTTCCCCACGGGCGGGATAATCTACGGACTTTCCGGAATACATTCCGCGTATAGGACAGGCAGGGGAAGGATAAGGGTCCGCGCAAAGACCCACATCGAGGAGATGGCCAACGGCAAGTCCCGCATAATAGTCGACGAGCTCCCGTACCAGGTCAACAAGGCGGTCCTGGTGGAGAACATCGCGGATCGCGTCAAGAACAAGGACATCGAGGGCATTACGGACCTCCGCGACGAGTCCGACAGGAACGGCATGCGCATAGTGATCGAGCTGCACAGGGACGCCATCGTCAATGTGGTCCTGGAGAACCTTTTCAAGAAGACAAATCTGCAGACCACCTTCGGAGTCATCAATCTGGCGCTCGTAGACAACAGGCCCACCCTGCTTTCGCTCAGGGATATGATATTCCATTACGTTCAGCACAGGAACGGCGTCGTCAGGCGGAGGACCCAGTTCGACCTGTCGGCCGCCGAAAAGAGGTACCACCTGGTGGAGGGCCTGATCAAGGCCCTGGGGATGCTGGACCAGACACTGGCGCTCATACGCGCGTCCGAGAACGCCGACCAGGCCAATGCAGGGCTGCAGTCGCTCCTCGGAATAGACCAGGACCAGGCCAAGGCGATATTGGACATGCGCCTTCAGAAGCTCACGGGACTGGAGATCGAATCTCTCAAAGAAGAGTATGAAGGCCTGATAAAACTGATGGCCGACCTCAGGGACATCCTGTCCAACGACGATCGCATAAGGGAGATCATCAGGGGCGAGCTGGAGCAGATGAAGGCCGACTACGGCGACGAGCGCCGCACCGAGATCAACATGTCCGCCATCGACACCGACGAGGAGGACCTGATACCCAGGGAGGACGTGGTCATCACGATCACCAAGGGCAGCTACATCAAGAGGATCCCCCTGTCCACGTACAAGCAGCAGGGCCGCGGCGGCGTCGGGCTGACCGGCATGCAGACCAAGGATGAGGACAACGTGGCATCGATGTTCATCACATGCTCCCACGACTACGTCATGTTCATAACCGACACCGGGCGCCTGCACTGGCTCAAGGCGTACAAGATACCGGAAGGGAGCAGGCAGTCAAAGGGCAAGCCCGTGGTCAACCTGCTTCCGGACCTGGAGGAGGGCGAGCGCGTGGTCAACACGATATGCGTCAGCGAGTTCTCGGACGACAGGTACCTCACCTTCTGCACAGACAACGGGACGGTCAAGAAGACCAGGCTCAGCGCCTACGGGAACGTGAGGAAAAAGGGCATCAAGGCGATCAAGTTCCAGGACAACGGGAAGCTCATCGAGACCTCCATATGCACCGAAGGGGACCAGATAATAATCGCCACCCGCGACGGACAGGCGGTAAGGTTCGACCAGGACGACGTAAGGCCGGCCGGCAGGGACACCATGGGAGTCAGGGGCGTGACCCTCAACGAAGGAGACCGCGCCGTCTCCATGGCCGTCGTCCGTCCGGGGGACAAGCTCCTGACGGTCACCGAGAACGGGTACGGCAAGATCTCCCAGGTCGACGACTACCGTCTCACCAACAGGGGCGGGAAAGGGGTCATAACCATAAAGACCAGCGAGAGGAACGGCGGAGTGGTGTGCGTCAGAAAGGTCTCGGACGGAGACGAGCTCATGCTGACAAGCACCGACGGCAAGGTCATACGCCTGGCGGTCGATGACATCAGGGAGACCAGCCGCAACACCCTGGGGGTCAGGATCATGGACGTCCGCGACGGCGACAAGGTGACCGCGGTCGAACCGATCGTAGAGGAGAAGGACATCGAAGAGGCGGTGGAGAAAGCCCCCGAAAGGGTCTACGAGCAGCCGGTGTTCGACATGACCGACGCCGAAGAGGAAGAGCCTGGCCAGTGGGCGGAGAAGGACGAGTGATAGGTTGGGATACAGGTCTCTGGCGATCGGCGCCGCGGCGGCTTCGGCCGCCGCACACATATTTTCGGTGTCGGCCGCGATCCTATCGCTGGAAAGCACACCCATCTTCCCGGCGGACCCAGGCAACCCGGCATATCTGGCACTTCTGCTCTGGATCGCCGTGGCCGCGGTGTCTTCGGCATGCTTCGTCGTGTCTCTGGCCGCGGCCCTCAGGTCCAGCAGGTCCATGTACCGTTTCGAGACGGTGGAATGTTACAGGCTTGTGTCCGCAGGTGTGCAAGGAACCCCCCGGAAGCGCCCCGAAGGCAAGAAACCCCGTGACGGGACCCAGTAAACTTTATAAGACCTCCTCTCATTGGGGGAATTACGCCGCGGTAACTCAGTTGGGAGAGTGCAAGACTGAAGATCTTGAAGTCGCTGGTTCGAGCCCGGCTCGCGGCACCACATTTATCATCTCGGACCATCGGCCCGAGGGGGGACCTGTTTGGAGGAGGATAAGGTTTTTATCGACGTCAGGACGAGCCGCCTGAC
>ENA-UOOI01000728-UOOI01000728.1-fermentation-metagenome-genome-assembly--contig:-NODE-728-length-40155-cov-68.195910_pt1 | contig 40155 bp, 41 predicted proteins | sample MGYA00245779_ERZ724027 | MGnify/ENA primary metagenome ERZ724027 (study PRJEB28704, sample SAMN03018318) | fermentation metagenome | biome: anthropogenic terrestrial biome; feature: soil; material...
AATATACACAAAGCGGCCATTATGACTCCCCCAGACAGTGGCTATTTTTTGCCCTCTTATTCGCAAGCATCATTATCCGGGTCATCAGTCAAAAAATCACGAAAAATACTTGATTTCCCATGAGGTCATCCCGATCCTCCTCCGGTTACGATGAAGTCGATGCAGGTCCAGGATGAACCCGGAACCAAAAACCCCTGACGAACCCCTGTGATAGAAATGACTGCAGAAACACAGAGAAAATCGGGAAAACTCATGGGTATCGTAGGCGTAGTCTGCGGCGTATTCCTGTATTACCTCTGGGTCGCCGTGATCATGGCGATCCTCTTTACGTTCTTCGCAGAATCGAACGCTATGGGAGTATTCACCCCACATTCCCCCGACTTAGGCTGCCACGATGGATCCCCAGATAGAATGTGCTTCTTTTTCCAAATGGTCAATGGAAAGATCTTTATATCAGGCAGCCTAATTATATTATTAGATGCGAACGGTTGTCAGGACCAAAACGATCAACGGCACTGATTATCTCTACGAGATCACCTACTATTACGACAAGGCATCCAAGCGAACCCGGCAGCACAGTCGATATCTGGGGAAAGCTGTTGATGGCCATCCGGTGCGCGTCAGAGATGTTAGCGGTGTCCCGAAGGCAGCTCTGAGTTATGGCGAGTTCCTGCCCTGCTTTGCTGCCAGTGAAACCTATGATCTTGAGCAGCGGTTGGCACGGTATCTCTCCCCGGATGAGGTGCGCGTCGTTCTCACCCTCGTCTACAACCGGGCGATCCGCCCGCTGGCGATGCACCAGGTTGCATCCTGGTATCAAAGCACGATCCTCGCCCACAAGTATCCCGATACCCCGCTCTCATCGCAGTATCTCAGTAATCTGCTCGTAAAAATCGGTCAAGATGCCATCCCGTTCCGGTTTTTCCAGGATCTGGTCACCGAACTCTCCCCGCAGGCAACCCTGTTCTATGATATCACGTCTCTCTCCTCCTACACCTCGACCCTCTCGTTCTTCGAATACGGCCATAACCGAGACGGCTATCATCTGCCCCAGGTGAATATGTCTCTGATCGTTGACAGAGACCGGGGGATCCCCCTCATGTATGACCTATATCCCGGCAGCATCGTCGACGTATCCACCCTGCACAACACCCTGGAAAAGCTCCCGGCACTGGGTGTCACCGGTTCTACGCTCATCATGGACCGAGGGTTCTGCTCCGGTACTAACCTGACAGCACTGGCAGAGAAGCAGATCTCCTTCATCATGCCTGCATCGCGGATCTTTAAGGCGGTGAAGCAGGCGCTCTCCAAGATTCGGCGGACAATTGCTCGCTCCCAAAACCTGCACCTGTTCAAGGAGAAGACAGTGTTTGTCGAACCGGTGGAGCTGATGATCGAGGGAATCCAGTTCTCGGGGTATGGTTACTATAGCCCCCAGCGCGAACAAGACGAACGAGAACGTTTTTACCGAAAGCTTCGCGAAACTATCGACTATCTGGAGAGTATCGAGCTCAAGCCCTACCTGAAGCCGAAGCAAGTGGTTGAGAAACATGCCGGGATCTATGCCCCGTATCTCTCCTGGAAGACCGCCGATAACAGGCTCCACATTACCGTCCGGGAGAAGGCAGTGACGCAACGGGTGCATAAGATGGGGTTGACCATTCTGCTCTATCAGGGCAAATTTACCTGGGACGAGTGCCTATCCCTGTACCGCAGTCGGGATCTGGTGGAGCGATCCTTCGATATGCTCAAGAACGATCTGGACCTCCTGCCGCTCAATGTGAAACGGCAGGAATCGTTGTGCGGTCTCCTGTTTATCTCGTTCCTGAGTCTGCTCCTCCGCATGCATCTTCAGAAACAACTGCAGACGACAGGGTTGGTGAAGAAGTATTCCCTGGAGCGGGTGTTCCTGACCCTCGAGAATATTCGGTGGCTGATCCTACCCGGGGAGAAGGATCTGATCACCGAGATCGGGAAGAAACAGCGGACAATTCTTGATGCCTTCGCCATCCTCCCGGAAGTGAAAAATTACGTGACCACGTAAGTTGGGCAGCCTAAAAGTATGGGAATGTGGGATTCTCAGGTGCTCAAGGCCATGGTTCTCAACGGTCTCGGGTTCATCGAACGTCGTCTCTACCTGTTTCCCGACTTCTTCGATGACATCGCCGTCGAACGCCTCCTCGGCGAGGGCATCACGCGGGACCACCTCAACGACGACGTGCTCGGCCGAACTCTGGACGCGATCGCTGCCTACGGCCCAACCGAGCTCTTCAACGAGATCGTCGCAACATGTCTTCTTCCGACCGACTTTGGCTCTCACTGTATCCACATCGACACCACCAACTTCAGCGTCACCGGGGCGTATGAGCCCGACCTCGATGTGGGCGAGATCGAGATCACCTACGGCCATCCGAAGGATGGCCGGTGGGATCTCAAACGGTTTGTCCTCGGGATGGCCTCAAACCAGTATGGGGTTCCGCTCTTCCTCCAGACGTTCTCCGGCAACGAATCGGACAAAGAAACGATCCTGACCATCATCCAGCACCTCAACGAGAACCTGCACTCTGATGAAAAAGTCTACCACGTGGCCGATTCAGCCTTCTACACGGCAAAGAACCTGAAAACTCTGGGGCAGCACACGTTCTGGATCAGTCGTGCCCCGGTCACGATCAAGGAAGTGCAGGACCTGGTCCGGACCGAGGATCCGCTTTTGCCGTGTACCGACGACCGCTACAGTTATCAGGAGCATTGCAGCGAATATGCCGGGATCCGGCAGAAATGGGTGCTGTATCGGTCGGTCCCGATGTATGAACGGGAGGAGAAGACGTTCGAGAAGAACCTGGTGAAGAACCTGGACCGGGCGCGAACATCTCTCCGAAAACTCTGTTCCCGGGAGTTTGCCTGTGAACCGGATGCGCGTATGGCAGCCGAGATCTGGCTCAACAAGCATCCGCGATACCAGTTCCATAACCTTGACATCGCCACGATCACCCGCAAGCAGGAGAAGAAGCGGGGGAGGCCGAAGAACGGGGAGCCGGTCCAGGTGTCGTACAAGATCACGGCTGAGATCGAACACAACCCTGCGGTTCTTGCTGAGGAACAGCGGATCCTCGGGAGGTTTGTCCTGGCAACGAACGATCCGGAGTTGTCAGCCGACGAACTGCTCGCCAACTACAAGGGACAGGGGGCGGTGGAACGCGGATTTCGGTTCCTGAAGGATAAGTCGTTCCGGGTCGCAGAGGTCTTTTTGAAGAAGACGTCCCGGATCCAGGCGCTGGCGATGGTGATGGTGCTCTGTTTGTTCATCTATGCGCTCACGGAGTTCCGGGTGCGGCGGGAACTGGAGCGAACCGGCGAGACGGTGACCAGCCAGACGAAGAAACAGACGCAGCGGCCCACGTTGAAATGGGTGTTCTTCCGGTTCCGCAGGGTGCGGGAGTTCGTGGTGGTCGAGGAGGGGAGGAGAGTGAAACGGGTGACGAACCTGAATGAGGAGTTGCAGAAGATTCTACGATTGCTGGGGAAGGAGTACGAAAAATACTATTCATGACGGAGGACATGCGGAATGTGGGGAGATCCTGACGCGACAGGATTTCTCCCGCGATAAGGTCGAGCACACCCTCGAGCAGCTGAAACGGGGCGGGGAGGTGTTCGAGCCCCGGCACGGGCTGGTGAAGTTGATCGGGTAGGGGATCAAACTGTCCCCTCTTCGTGTTCTTCGCGGTGCTCAAGCTCCGGACGTTGTTCGTCGCACTCACGAATCGTCGCAAGTCACATCTTCGATGTTCCGGCTCCTTCCCCTGTGGGGAAGTCACACAGCGAAGCCCGGCGGCTTTTCGAACCTCGGTTCCCAACCCATTGCGGGTCCCCACGGCGTAGACCACACGATCTCCATCACCGCGAGAACGACCTATCTCCTGTATCCGCATCCCTCAGGGCGGGATCGATCGCCCCACTTCTGCAAACAGCCGACGGACGTGTAAAGAAATAGGACAGAATATATAAGTAAACCGACGCCCATGTCCTTGTGCGGAGGCTCAAAACGGCATTCGCAAAACGGCGGAGGCTCACCCCATCCGTGCAAGGCCGGGTGAACCCCCCACTGCCCGAAGGCGAAAGAGTGGTTCGCATTCCATGTACTTAAGGTTGTGCCTCTTTTGCCTCCGGGGTGGTTATCGGAGGAAAGAAATGAACGGAAACATTGGAATGCGGGCACTCTCCGCGCTTTTGGCGATGCTGCTGGTGAGTGCGGGTGTTGTGCTGGCAGTGAGTGCACAGTGTAATGAAGCGTCTGATAATCAGTTAAACATATAAAGTCTGTACTTTAACGACATGGAGTAATAAATGCCTCATATGAATACATCGGCTTTCCACCGCCTTTACGAGTCTATCTCCCGGAGCCGGCTGCGCTTCGCAATTCCGCCGCTCGTTGCGATCGTTGCATGGGCAGTCTGGGTCGTTGTCGCTGGCATCGCCTCAGGTCATCCGGGGCCCATACCACTCTTTGCCCTTCTCACCCTCTTTCTGGTGATCCTGACCCTTGCAATTGCGGGGGCCGCCACGCCGTTCCCGCTTGTTGCAGGCATTCTCTCGTTTCATGGGCGAATACAGACGATGCTCGTTACCGTCGCAGCAATGGCTCCGCTTGTATTCGCCCTGCTCATAACCCCGCACCGCTGGAAAGGCGAGGCCCCGCTACTCGCGGATAGACTGCCGCTTCTCGGATGGTTCTTCGACGGCGTCATAAACGCCCTACCGCTCGCGAAAAACACATTAGCACACGATCTGGTGTTTTCCGGGCTTACGTTCCTCGGGTTCTACCTCGAGTGCGTACTTGTCGCCACCATCTTCTACATCCTCCTCCGGGTGGTCATTTCGCTTCGCCGCCCGAACTCCGGAGATGGGAGTAATACGGAATGAATTCAGAACGCATCCAGGACGCCTCTGGAGCCGGAAACCCATAACGAATCCCTGTGATAGAAATGACCAAAGAAACAAAAACCGGAAGCTCATCAACGTCGTGGGCGTAATCTGCGGCTTGTCCCTGTATTTCCTCTGGGTCGCCGTGCTCATAGCGATCCTGTTCGCCTTCTTCGCGGAGCCGAACGCTATGGGAGTATTCACGGTCACGTTCCCGCTCATGCCACGGACATGGCTTACCGCTGGGACCTTGCTGTTCTTCGTTGCCCTCGGCTACTACCTGTTTGCCCGCGAGGAGATGCCTGAAACGGAACTTCTTCAGAGCGGAGCGGTACCTGCGGCCTCAACCTCGGGTTTTCTCCTGTGGCTTGTGGTGCTGTTTTGTCCTGGAGGTCATGGGGGTTATCGTGGCGTATCCCTATAACCTCACTCATCAACGATACCGGCGTATTCACGGAGTACATCGTCGACCTTTCGGGCGGCGAGATCGTCTCGACGACATACGTTTCGGAAGAGAACCTCACGGTCGGGAGAGCCGAAGCGGAGGGGAAGGCCCTCTCCGGACAGCCCCGGGGCGCCCGCGTCGAGAAGATCGTGCTGAAAGTCTACGGCAACGACCGGATCGTCTGGGAGGTTACCGTTCGGGCCGGTCAGAAGACAGACGTCATGCAGGTCTCCTCGGGCCTGGCACCCGGGCAGTCGATCCGGACGACGCCGGGGTTTGGGGCGGTTTTCGCGGTTCTTGGTACCGGGATGGGTTTTGTCCTGTACCGGAGGCGGAGATAGGGCCGGAGTGACGGACATACACATCGGGGGAGCACGCCTTCCATCCGGGCATGTCTGCGCTCCTTCCGGTTCAAGAGGGAGCATTCTGCTCGAAGACCTGCAGTCCTCTGACCTCCTGCCTCACAACGCGCACCTGAAAGGGCTCGAACTCCGCTTCTACGAACCGTTGTCTCCTCAGTGCTCACGCTCCGGACGGCACATCTGGAGAGCAGGTAGAACCCGGTCTTGCCCCGGCCAGAGGTCCCGGATCGATCCAAAAAAGAGAGTTTATTCTTCCTTCAGCATCGCGTCGATCGCCGCCGCCGCGCGCTTCGCCGAGCCCATCGCCTCGATCACCGTCGCCGCGCCGGTGGCGATGTCCCCGCCGGCGTAGACATGGGGTATGGACGTCCGGCCGTTCTCGTCGACGACGACGTTCCCCCGCCGCCCGCGTTCGAGCCCCGGGATCAGGGAGACGAGGAGCGGGTTCGGGCTTGTGCCGATCGCCTGGATAACCATATCCACATCGAGGGTGAACTCACTCCCCTCGATGGGCTTCGGGGACGGGCGGCCGCTCGCATCCATGCCGCAGAGGGACATCTTCACGCACTCGATCCCCGAGACGCACTGCTCGCCAAGGATCCGGGTCGGGTTCGTGCAGGTGAGGAACTCGATCCCTTCTTCCCTCGCATGTTCGACCTCGGCCTTCCGTGCCGGCATCTCCTCTTCACCCCGCCGGTAGATCAGGGAGACCTTCGCCCCGAGGCGGCGCGCCACCCGGGCAGAGTCCATCGCGACGTTGCCGCCGCCGACCACCGCCACGCGGGCCCCGTGCAGGACCGGCGTATCAAACTCGGGAAACGCGTCGGCGTGCATCAGGTTCACCCTCGTGAGGAACTCATTTGCCGAGTAGACGCCGTTCAGATTCTCCCCGGGAATACACATAAACGCGGGAAGTCCGGCACCCGTCGCGAGGAAGACCGCGTCGTAGCCGAGGAGTTCGTCCACACTGACGCTCCTTCCCACCACATGGTTCTTCTTCAGCCGGACGCCGAGGGCAAGCACCTGGTCGAGTTCCGCCCTGACGACATCCTTCGGCAGCCGGAACGCGGGGATGCCGTAGGTCAGGACACCGCCGCCCTCGTGGAGCGACTCGAAGACCGTGACAGCGTGGCCGGCACGGGCAAGTTCGGCTGCAGCGGTCAGTCCTGCCGGGCCGGACCCCACGACTGCCACCCGCTTCCCGGTCGGCCGGGCGGTCCCCGGGAGTTCGGCGCCGTTCCGTCGCTCCCAATCGGCCACGAACCGCTCAAGCGCGCCGATCCGGATCGGGGTCTCCTTGTTGCCGAGAATGCAGACACCCTCGCACTGCGTCTCCTGCGGGCAGACTCGCCCGCATATGGCGGGGAGCATGTTCTGCTCCTTGAGTGCCCGGGCAGCTCCCGGGAAGTTCCCGTCCGCGACCTCGCGGACGAACGCGGGGATATCGATGCAGACCGGACAGCCTCTTACGCAGAGCGGTTTTTTGCACTGGAGGCACCGTTCCGCCTCGGCGATAGCCTCTGCAGGGGTGAGGCCGGTGTCGACCTCGCGAAAGTCGTGGACCCGGACGTCGGCCGGCCGGTCACTCATGGTGGCCGCCCCCTTCGCCACACCGGCACCGGTGCTCCGCGAACCGCTCAATCGAGACCTTCTCCTGTCCGGTGTAGATACGCTGCCGCTGCATCAACTCGGTGAAATCGACCTGGTGGGCGTCGAACTCCGGGCCGTCGACGCAGGCGAACTTCGTCTCTCCGCCGACGGTCACCCGGCAGGAGCCGCACATCCCCGTCCCGTCGACCATGATCGGGTTGAGGCTCACGTAGGTCTTCACACCGTAGGGGACCGTCACGCCGGAGGTGACCTTCATCATGATGGCGGGGCCGACGATCCAGACCCGGTTGATCGTCTGCTCTTCGAGCAACTTCTTGAGGACGTCGCTTGCAAACCCGTGGATGCCCTTGCTCCCGTCGTCGGTCGTGATGTGGAGTTCGTCGCAGACCTCCCGCATCTCGTCCTCGAGAATGAGAAGATCGGCGTTCCGCGCACCGATGATGCCGATGACATGGTTACCTGCACTTTTTAGTTCCTTTGCAATGAGCGGTGTGCTCGCGATTCCCACGCCGCCGCCGATCACGCAGCAGGTGCCGTAGTTGGCGATCTCGCTCGGCTTTCCAAGCGGGCCCACGACGTCTTTGATGCTGTTGCCCGCGCGGAGCGTCGCCAGTTCCTGGGTCGTCTTGCCGACTGCCATGAAGATCACCCGGACGGCGTCTCCTCTGACAGCGGAGATGGTGAGCGGTATCCGCTCACCCGCCTCATGCAGGCGCAGGATGATGAACTGGCCAGCCCGTGCATGCTGCGCCACCTGCGGCGCGCGTATCCAGTACTCATAAACCCGGTCGGCGAGTCTGGTCGCTAATTCCACCTTATACAATTGATTCACTCCTGATGATCCTGATCGATGTTAACGTCAAAGCGTATCTGAACACTTCTTACATATTGTGGCTCCAGCCTCTTTACTGCAGCTATTCTGCGTGGGGCAGGTCTCCCGGGGCCGGCGGCGCGGGCCCGGTTCCGGGACAGAAACGCGAATGGTTATCCCCGAACCGGTCGCATGGATATGTATGCGGAGCCAGGTACGCTGGGGAATTGCCCTGATCGTCATCGGCGCGTTGCTCGGACTTATAATCCCGTTCTTCGGCATCCCGCTTGTCGTGATCGGGATCGCGCTGATTGTCTGGCGGGGGCGCGAGGATACTATCGAAGAGATCAGGGAGTAAACGAAGTATGATACTGACGACGACTGCAGAAGTGCCGGGCTACGCCATAGGAGAGGTCCTTGGCGTGGTCTTCGGTAACACGGTAAGGACGAAGAATATAGGGAAGGACGTCATGGCCGGGTTGAAGAGCCTCGTCGGCGGCGAACTCGAGGAGTACACATCGATGCTCGCTGACGCCCGGACCGAGTCTTACAACCGTATGGTCAACGCCGCGCGCGACCTCGGGGCCGATGCAGTGGTGAACATCCGGTTCACGACGTCCCAGACGATGGCGACGGCGGCCGAGCTCCTCGCCTACGGGACGGCGGTGAAACTCGTCCCGAAGAAGTAGGGCTTTGGGGTTTTAGGACAGGAGATCCTGTCTTGGCTTTGTTGAAACCCTACCTGTTGGCTCTCGATAGTCGCACTCCGGTACACGGCTTTCCACCGGGTATCCCCATGACTGCCCCCGCCCCTTGCGGGCGGGGGAGGAGCGCGAAGCGCGGGTGGGGTGGGGTTGATATGTGTGGAACTGTGTGGGTTCGAGACAGGGGAGGGGAGACCCCTCCCCGTCAGCCCCAACCCCCGATGCGATACCCACTACGGTCCACTGCATCGGGCTCCTCGCCATAAATTGAAAGTTAGACCTGCTGATGAGTCAGATGCCTTCCCGAAAACTACGAGTTAAAGTGCGAACCCCGGCGGAGAGGGTCGTCCCCGGACCCCCTACTCCCCCAGTTTCTTCGTCTTCCTTACCCGAACCGCCACACCGCGCTTTGACCGGAGCATCTCGTCCGCCCCCATCATCGCCCGCCCGGTGGCGAGCGCGAGCGGCCCTTCCACGAGCACCTCGTCGCCCTCCCGTATCCGGGGATCGCAGTCCGTGACGCCGGGGGCGAGGACATCGCCCTGCGGCACGAACGCGTCGATCTTGACCCGGTAGCCTTCCGGTATCAGGTCCCACCCATCAAACGTCGGGCGGAAGAGCCCGGTCCCCGCATCGATGCTGAAGAGTTGCTGCTTCCCGCGGAGCACCGCCATCTGCATGCTCCTGCCCCGGATCTGGAGGCCCTTCGTGTTGATATCCGTCGCAAACTGCCAGGAGACCGTGCCCCGGATGGTATCGGTCTGCATCCGCCGCTCGCCCGCGAGAGCATCGTCGAGCGCCCGGAGCGAGGCCGGCGACGTCGGGTGGCCGTGGCAGGTCACCTCAAGATCGATCCCGCAGGCCTCCGCCGCCATCTGCGCAACGGTGAGGGCACCGCCATCGAGGTGGGCGACCACCCGCCGGTAGGGGTGCGCATCGAAGTAGCGGGCCAGGATATCGGCGATGAAGGCACACTCCTCATGGTCCCAGTAGCCGGTCACCGGCACGTCGTAGTGGCCCGCCGGGTAGATCCGCTCCAGCTCCCGGGGCACGAGGCCGAGCGGAGATGTGACGATCAGTTCGTGCGCCCGCCGGTCCACCGTGTTCATAAAGAGCCGGTGACTCCGGGAGAGCGAGTAGGGCTTCCGCGCCGAGCAAGGGAGGAGGACCGCGACGTCCGTCCGGGTCGGGACGAACCGCTCGATAACCCGGTCGGCGAACCGCCGGACCTCCGCCCGGTTCTGCGACTCGGCGGTGTTTGCCCGCATCGGCACCGCCCGCGCCACCGGGAGGGACCGTTCCATAAGAGCGTAGTTCCGGTCGAGGAACCGGAGGATGCCCACCTGTGCGGCGTCCGCACGGCACCGCGACTCCATCAGCTCCCGGAGCCTTCCCGCCTCGATGAAGTGCCGCACGAGGGCGAGTTCGCGGTCGAGCGCCAGGCGGTTGTGCTGCCGGAGGTCGCCGTCCCGGCAGCCCTTGCACCCGCAGGCCCCGGTCTCCATGAGCGAGGCGGGAAACTCGCCTTCCGGCAGGCAGAAGGTCTTCTGCGCGGATGCGAGGTCGACGGCCCGGTAGTCGAAGAGATCGAAGCCCGAGTAGACGAGGAGGCAGGCGGTCGAGGGGAGCGCCGAGGCCGGGGCGTACCAGGCGGTGTCCGGGGGGACGCTCTCTTTTAAGGTCGCAAGCCATGCCGCGTAGTTCCGGGGGTTCTTGAGCGCCGTATGCCAGCCTGCAACCATGGTGCAGTCGCCCGACTCTGCTGTCTGCGCCGCGAGCGGATGGACGGCCACCGGCTGCCCATCTCCCGGGGAGAAGTAGTCCCGGACGAACGCCTCCTCTGCAGAGAGCGGAACGTTCGAGAGCGAGCGCTCGCGGAGCGCGGGGAAGAGGCTGTCCGTATCGAGGGTGGCAGGGAGGGAGACACTCGTCTCTCCCTCCTCGTAGATTCCGATCCGCGCGAGGCCGTCGCGTTTCGCCGCCTCATACCTGCTCATGATACACCTCCGCACCGGGGGCCTCTTCGAGGACGAGGTGCACCCATTCCTCGCCGCACTGGACAGCAAAGCGGCTCTCCGGGTGCGCCTCCATCAGGGCGCGGATCCCGGCGCACCCGGACCGGACCATATCGTCGTCCCATTCCGGGATCTCGCTCTGGCCTATCGGGAACGTCTCCGCAAGTTCCACGGGATACGGCCCGAAGGGGGGCTTGAAGTTCAGCACGGTATCAAACCCGGGGATCTCGCGCCCGTCGAAGGATACCAGCACCCGGTCTCCGATGGGAATACGGGGGATGACCTCATGGAACCGCAACACCTCGGTGCGCCGGCAGGTCTCCGACCCCCGGTAGAAGAACCGGCGCTTGGAGACGTTGTCGTCACGCTCAAGGTCGGCCGCGTGGCTGAGGAGTTCCCGGTAACCGGCGAGCAGGCGCGGGTGGCTCCGGCACCGCTCGTCGACCAGCTCCCAGAGTGTCCCGTCCTGGATCGCCTGTCGGATGCGGGCGATCTCCGCGAGGCTTACGTAGAGGTTGTGGAGGGCGAGCAGCCGCTCCCGGTCTTTTGACTGGCGCAGCTCGTCGGCGGTCATCGAGCGGCAGACCCGGCAGGGGCAGGGGAGTTCAGCGAGTTCGTCGATCTTGAAGCTCCCATGCGGGGTGATGTAGCGTCCTTCCCGGGCAAAGAGGGCGTATGCGGCCGAGTCAAAGAGGTCGCAGCCCATCGCAACGGCGAGGGCGAACATCGACGGGTGGCCTGCTCCGAAGAGGTGGACGACGGTGGCCGGGGAGAGGCCGCGTTTTGCCGCGAGGACGACCTGCACCAGGTCCTGGTAACGGTAGTTCTCCATCAGCGGTACGACAGCGCCGATCGGGCAGAAGGAGAAGCCGAGGTCCTGGACGGCCTGTCCGGCCTCCTCGCGGAGATCGGTGAATATGCCGCCCTGCACCGGCCCGGCCAGGTTCGCGTCGGGGAAGAGTTCCCGGGCCTCCCGGATCCTGTCCATGGTGACCGCGAGTTCCCGTGTCGCCCTCTCCCGGCCTGCATCCGGCGGGGTGGGGATGTCCAGGGGGACGATGATATCGCTTCCGATAGCCTGCTGGAACTCGAGCGTGTCCTGGTTGCTCACCTCGACCTCCCCGTAGACGGAGAGCTGGAACGAGCCGGAGTCGGTCATGATGGCGCCGTCGAAGTCGAGGACCTTATGAAGCCCCTCCTTGAGCGCCCGGTCGTGGTACTCCGTGCTCCGCCTGAAGATGTAGGCGTTTGTGATCAGAGCCTCGACGCCCATCTCCTGCATCTCGCGGGGGGTTACCAGGGGAAGGTGGGGGTTGACGACCGGGAGGAGCGCGGGCGTCCGGACCATCTTGTCGTTCACCCTGAGCTTGCCGACCCTTCCTGCGATATCTTTGTGTATGACCTCAAAACTGATTGCCATTCGGGTTAAACCGCCTTTTCTTCGAATATCTGCCCCTCGAAAGTCTGCACGGCGACATCGCCACGCCTCCAGCACCCGGGCCGGAGCCCGGCCTTGACACAGGTCTGGTCAAGGAACTCCCTGCTGGTCCAGCCGTAGTCGGCCGGGACCTGCGGGAGGAGGAGGCCCCCGGTCCCGAGACCGCTGACGATCAGACCGTGTCTCCCGACCTCGACGCAGCCGGGGCGCTCTTCCGGCGGGCACTCAAGCGGCCGGGGCTCTGTGAGCACCGTCACCTCAAGGTCGATATCGGCGAGTTCCGACCGCGACACCGGCGGGAACCGGGGATCCTCGAGAGCAGCCGATACGGCCGCCTCGATGAGCGCGTCACCGAGTGGCTTGATCGGATACGGGAGGCCGATACAACCGCGGAGTTGCTCCTGCCGCTTTATCGTGACAAAGACACCGCGCTTCTCCCCAAAGACTGCGGGGAGGTCGGGCAGCACCGTCCGATCGCCGCTTACGGCGTTTTCGATGGCGCTCCGTGCCAGATGAACTGCCGTTCTGCCTTCTTCCGGGGTCAGCATTTCCATCAGAGTGGATCGTATGATATTGAATACTTTTAGTCTATCTCTGGAGAAGAGGGAGCGTTAGCGCCGGCGCCGGGAACCCTGACCGGCCCGGTTATCGAGCAGGGTGCGCTGCCCTCGGTGCGCACCTTGACTACCAGGGCCTCGCCGGCGGGGATGGGGCGGTCGAGACGGAGGCGGATCGTGCACTCCTCGCCGGCACGGAGGAGCATACCGCCGTCGCTGTCCCGGAGCAGTGTTGCCGTCCACATCCCCGGCCCCGGGAGGGGGTCTCGTGACTGCGTGATGATCTCAAGGTACGTTCCTGCCATGACCGTCACGGTGGCCCGGGAGAGGTCGACAGGTCCACCCTCTCCGGTATGGGCGACGCGGAAGGTGAGGGTATCGATATGGGTGCCGGAGAGTCCCGGGGCCGATGAGGAGCCGGTGACTTCCCCGATCTGTGCAAGATGCGGTTCGCCTGCGGCCAGGACCGGGTATGCGCCCGAATCAGGTGAGGGGCCGCTGCCCATGGCGCTCGCCCCGAGCGAGACGAGCGAGATGAGTGTGGTGACGGCAACGAACGCCGCGAAGATCGCCGCAAGCTCCAGGTGCGTATATGCCTCACTCCCCCCCATGATAACGCCAATGGTAAGACCCAGGAACTAATATATATACATATCTATCGTGGCGGGGATGTGCGCGGTCAGACCGGAATCCATCACCGAAGCCTGCAGTGCTGGCTGTTTGGGGACAGTTCCTGAGGGGTACCCGTACGGAATATATATCCTCTTCGCGAAATATGATATGGGAGAGGGAGAGTGCGGCCGACGGTGGCACATACTGTGCTGCTGAGGAAAGTCCTCCCACCGGCCAGATACGCAGCCGCATGCAAGTGCGGGTGGCGAGAGTCACGGCAATGACACAGAAACGACACGGCCCGCCGTCAGTGATGAAACGACTGAGCCCTCATGAAGGGGCGAGAAGCGCGGGTTTCCGCGCAAGCAACTCGTTGAACGTAGCGGCGGGAAACGGTGAAACGGTGAATCCCTGCGGGTGCAAGCCAGAACAGGGCAGATGGATCGTCTGGTATCCGCCCGGGTATGGCGCGTAGCTGAATGCCGCATAGAACAGAAGGAGGCTTACTCCTCCCACTCCTCGCTATTGCGAAGCTTTTCTCAATGAAATGGGTTCCTATAAAATTCAGCCTTTCCCCCGCGGTTTGAGTTCAATCTCCTCAAACGTCACGACGTGCGAATCGAAGACATCGCCCCGGTCGTTTACGAAGAGCTGGACGAAGACCTCGGTGTGCGAGTTCTCCATGGATACGACGTCCCCATGCTCCGCCCTGACGTCGAAACCGAGGGACTCGAGTTCGCTCCGGACGGCATCCCGGGTGTAGTAGGTCGAGAGGATGTCCCTGACCTTTGCAAGGACTCCCTGCTGCTCCTCCTGGTTCACAGCCATACTCCCTCATGCGCCCCGTGCTATATTAACCTCTCCAGAAGGGCAGCCTCACGGCGGGCCGCGATGATACTCACATGCTGCTATGGGCATCACCGGCGTCTCCCCGGCATGAGCCCGGGGGATGTGCAGGCAAACGTATAAGTGAAAAAATTACCTATAGTAATAATATGGAGATACCCACCCCGGCTGAACTGCGGGAAAAGAGGCTTCGTATGGGCTTGAAGCAGGCAGATGTAGCCCGTATGGCCGGAATCAGCCAATCCATGGTCGCGCGGATCGAGGCAGGCAGCGTGGACCCGAGGGTGAGCACGCTTGCAAGGATTGTGGAAGTCCTGCGGGCAGCGGAGCACTCGGCGATCACGGCGGCCGATGTGATGAGCGCGCCCGTCTTCTCTGTTGCCCTGGACGATCCCGTCAGCCGTGCTGTCGAGATCATGGGCCAGAACGGCATCTCCCAGCTGCCGGTGCTCGAGAACGGGGTGCCTGTAGGGTGCATATCCGAATCCGCTATCATGAATGCCATGGAGAAGGGGGGGTTCCACCAGACGCATCAGACGCTGGTGCAGGACTACATGGAGCCGGGTTTCCCGACGGTCCCTCCGACGGCGCCCATCGATACGGTCGTCCATCTTCTGCATCACAACCACGCGATCGTCGTGCTTGAGAAGGGGAAGGTGCAGGGTGTCATCACCAAGCACGACCTGATATCGTTGATCACATAGGCTCTTTTCTAGAGCAGAGAGACCAGGTCCCGGAGGACTGCTTCGGGATCGTCGGCCTTGACCACACTCGATGCCAACAGGACGCCGCAGGTCCCGAGGTCGACGGCAATTTTCACGCACTCGCCCGATTGGATGCCTGCCCCGGTCAGGACCCTCACGTCCGGGTTCACCGCTCTGACGGCATTGACGGACCGCTCAATGATCCCCGGGTCGGCCTTCGAGACCGAGACTCCGCTCCCGATCAGCTCCGGAGGCTCGATCGCCACGTAGTCGGGCCGGAGCGCTGCTGCGGCAGCGCTTGTCGCGTCGTTGTTCGTGCAGACGACCGATTCAAGGTGGAGCCTTCGAGCGGCCTGAACACAGGCGTCTATCTCGGCCAGGGTGAGGCGGCGTTCGGAGTGGTTGATCAGGGTGCCACGTGCACCGGCCGACCTGACCGCCTCGGGGAGAATATGGCCGGTATGGGCACCGGGGGTGATCGCATCGATATGCTGGGCATAGACGGGTATAGCGTAGTGGTGGCTCATCGGGTGGAGCTCGGTGAAGACCGGCGCGACACCGATGGTGACCCCGCTCTCTCTCCCTACGGTCTCGGCCGCAGCGGCGATCCGGTGAGCATTGCTGCCCATACCCTCCTGATAGTTCTTGAGATTGACCAGAATCAACGGTGAAACCATATCCATCACGTCTGCCAATAGGTTGCTTCTCCTGATATTAACTCTGGTGTCGGGTGCGGGAGAACAGAGAGATTTCAGGAGGACCCCGGCAGAGGCTTACTCCTCGAGCCCCCGGACAAAGTGCCCGCCGGTGATGCCGCCGAGCGCCCGCCGTTTCACCTCGTCCTTGAGCGCGGAGAGTGTGCCGGAGTCTCGGTGGCCCGCAGCATCGATCCCCGCCCGGTAGATCCCGGCCATATCCTCCGCATAGCGGGGTCCTCGCCCCCGTGCGTCGATGGCGACGGCTCCGATGTCCATCCCGACGATCCCGGGCAGGTGGTCGATCAGGCAGGTCTCGACCGCGTTTGCGATGCAGGTCCGCCCTTCTCCGTCTGACCTGAGCGGGAAGACGCGGTTTCGCTGATCCTTGAGGCCCAGGAAGCGGTTGCCGGATTTCTCCCCGGAGACCGCTGCAACCAGCCGGTCCTCGGTCACCATCGCCTCGATGTTGCCCTGCACAAGCACCTCCAGTTCGGGAGCTCCTCCGGTAGTCTCCGCGAGCCGGGCCAGGTCGGCGGCCGGGAGTTCAGGGGACGCCGTGCACCGCAGGAAGAGCGGTGCCAGTTCCCCGGCGGTGCGGTGGTTCCAGACGTTCAGCCCGGCGGCACCAAAGAGCCTCATCCGGGGTTCGGCCCGCCGCACCGCGTCCGCGGCGCCGGTCCCGCTCACCATGATGCCATGGACGCCCGCATCGTAGAGCGACGGGAGGAGCGGGGCCGCCGCATCGAGGAACCTCTCCCGGGTGATCGACGGCCATTTCCAGACCAGGTCCGCACCCCCCTCCCGGCAGACGGCGGCGGCCTCTTCGAGGAGGCCGGGGGTCGCGGGGGTAGAGGGCTCCAGGTAGACGGTCCGGGCACCGCCCCGGACGGCGGCCCCTGCACCCTCAGGGGTGTCGGTGTAGACCGAGACCGACGGGAGCCGGGGGTTTGGGTGCGTTCCTGCCGGACGCGCTAGCCCGGCAATCGCTACCCCGGCCCGTTCCCGTGCTGCACGCACCGCATCCGGCCCCGGCCGCCACGCGGCGAGGACGGCCTCCTCGACCCGTTCTAAGAATGAACGCCTGACCCGGTTCAACTCACCGAGCGGCAAAAAGAGCCCGCCCGGGTACTGGAGGTCCATACTCCGGACAGTAAACGGCGTTCCTCCTGTCTTTCCGAGTTGCTCCGCGATCTGTTCCGGGGTGAGCGGCCGGCTCCGTGCGGGCTCCATCCGAAGGTCCGCCCGGTAGATCACCCGGAGCGGTTCTCCCCCGTGCCCGGGGACCCTCGCCTCAAAGCAGGGTGTACCGTCCTCCCAGGTGACCGAGAGATCGATCGGCAGCGGCCGCAGGGGCTTTCCCATCACCCGCCCTGCCCGCTCCTCAAGGTCCGCGCTCTTCGTCAGGAAGACACGGGCACCCTCCCCCACGGGCGCGGGGACCGAAAGTCGCACCGTCCCGTGGCGGGCGGCGGGGGTGCCGCGGACGACTGCACCTATATCCGCGTCAGGGTCGTCCGTGCAGAAGGCCAGCCCGTCGCCGGAGCGGGGGGCGAGATCGCCGGTGAGACGCACGGTTGCTTCCTGCCTCCACGGGTCGTAGCCGGTGACTGTGCCGAGCGGGATGCCCCGGTTCCCGGGCCGGTCGCGAGCCATGATATCACGAGCGCCGAGGATGTAGCCCTCCGTGAACTCCCGGTTGAATGCGAGGGCGAGATCCCGTATACCCTCCCGTGAGGGCGACCAGGGATCCCCGGCGGCGATCGCGTCGAGGGCACGCCGGTAGATGCTCACCACCGTGGCGACGTACTCCGGTGAGCGCATCCTCCCCTCGATCTTGAGCGACGCCACCGGTGTACGCGCTATCCGATCAAGGTAAGGGTATACCGAAAGATCGCGTGTCGAGAGCAGGTAGCGGTCCTCTGCGGCCACCGCCCGGAGGTCTTTCGGGCGTCCGTAATCGTCCTTATCACCGATCACGAGTTGATAGGGTTTCCTGCACGGCTGGGCGCACATCCCCCGGTTCCCGCTCCGTCCCCCGATGACCGAGGAGAGGAGGCACTGGCCCGAGTAGCAGTAGCAGAGCGCACCGTGGGCAAAGACCTCGACACCGATCCCCTGCGCCTCCCCGTCCTCTGCAATCCCTTCAATCTCGGGGAGGGTGAGTTCCCGTGCCAGCACAACACGGGAGAACCCCTCCCTCGCGACCCGGGCCACACCCTCACGGTTGTGGACAGTCATCTGGGTGGAGGCGTGGAGGGGGAGGTCCGGGACCACCTCCCGGGCGAGCGACGCCACCCCGGTATCCTGCACCAGGACAGCATCGACCCCGGTCTCGTAGAGCCAGAGGAGGTAGGCGGCCACATCGGAGAGTTCAGCGTCCCGGATGAGGGTGTTTACGGTGACATAGATCCTGACTCCCCGGAGGTGTGCGTAATCGACGGCGGACCGGAGTTCCTCGTCGGAGAAGTTCGCCGCATAGCGCCGGGCCCCAAAGCGCCTCCCCGAGAGGTAGATCGCGTCTGCGCCGGCGGCAACCGCTGCCGTCAGGGCCTCCGGCGACCCGGCCGGCGCAAGCAGTTCCGGCAGGTTGTCTCGCACCGGCGATGCGCCCGGGCAAGACCCCGATACCCGATGATGATCGTGCGGCATTTGTCAGGTACAATCGTTCCCTCGTCCTATATACTCCTCCCAGGATCTGCGGGCGACACCGGGTGAAAGCGTGCATCCTTTTTGGGAGAGAGAGCAATGTGGAGAGAAGGCCTGGATTATGAACTACGTAGGGATTATCGGTTACGGGCACATGGGCAGCATGCTGGTGAGGGGGTTTCTCGCATCCGGGGTGCTCTGCATCGATGAGGTTGTGGTTGCGTCCAAAAGCCAGAGGAGTCGGGACGCATGCGCCGCAGCATGGCCGGGAATCGGCATCGCCGCGACGAACAGAGAACTCGCACGGCGGTGCCGCACGATCATCATCGCCGTCAGGCCGCAGGAGATGAGGAGTGTCCTGTGCGAGATTTTCCCGGTGATGGACGGGGACGAGCATATCGTCTCGCTCGCCGCCGGCATCGGTCTGGAGGACCTGGAGGCGGCGTTTACGGGCTCGGTCACCCGGGTCGTGCCCACGGCCACCTCCACGGTCGGGCGGGGAACGACGCTCGTCTGCCACGGGCGGCAGATCGGGATGAACGACGCCCTCCGGGTTGAGGGGCTCTTCTCGTCTATCGGAGATGTGATGCTCGTCGAGGAGGAAGACCTCCCGCCGGCCACGCTTCTTTCGAGTTGCGGGCCGGGGCTGCTCGCTGCCATCATCGAGGAACTGGCGGGCGCAACGGCCCGTGCGAGCGGACTCCCGAAAGACCAGGCGGTTCTGCTGGCAACGGATATGGTCACGGCTACGGCCGCCTACCTGCGGGAGACCGGTGAGGCGCCGGGGGACCTGATCGAGGAGGTTGCGACCGGCGGTGGTGTCACTGAGGTCGGGGTGGAGAAGTTCCGGGAGCGGTTGCCGGCAGTCTTCGATGAGGCATTTGCCGCCATGTTGGAGCGCTACGGTGCGGTGGGTAAGTGACAGAGTGCATCGATTCCAGACTAACAGACCATGCCTGGCCTTCGTCCCATCCCCCGCGGAGCGCTCCCCTCCGTCCCCCTACTCTGGTAGGGGCGGGGGCAGTGCCCGGGCTGATATCCGGGGATGAGCCGCGTCTGGTTCTTCTCCGGGATCTCCCCCTGGAGTGGACCGTGGGAATATCGCCACGGGGGGCGGGGACCGGGGAGGGGGAACCCCTCTCCCCGGGCAAAATGTCACCCAACAGTTCCTCTCCGCCCGCGCTTCGCGCTCCTTCCCCGCCCCCTCTCGGGCGAGGGCAGTGCGTGGGGATACCCGGGAAAAGCCGTGCCCGGGGATGCAAACTCCCGGGCCGTGCGAAACACGATCGATGATCTCCTCCGTTGAGAGTGCCGGTAATTGAGAGGCGTTGCATGAGGGACGGGGCAGACCTTTAAGTGATAGGGCGAGTATACCCCGGTAAGTATGAAGATCGTCGTCTCTGTGGAGAATGTCGGCGTTATCGACGAGGTGGTAGAGTATGCCCCGACATTCATCGAGGTCAGGCTCGACCGGATGGAGGGAGACCCGCTGGACCAGGTCCGTGCGATCCGGGAGAAGACCGCAATCCCCCTGATTGCCACGCTCAGGAGCAGGGAGGAGGGCGGGAGGTTTGTCGGCGATGGGGACCTCTGGACCCGGATCGTCGGGCCGATAGCACGGTACGTCGACTTCGTGGACGTGGAGGCACGCTACCGGGACCACGCGCCGTTCATAAAGAGCCAGGGGGTTCAGATCCTTGCATCGCTGCATACGAACGAGATGCCCTCCCCCCCGGAGCTCGGAAAGATCGAGGGCATGCTCAGGTCCTACGGCGATATACCGAAGATCGTCGTGAAACCCCGCACCGCAGACGACCTCATGGCGCTCGTCACGTTCACCCACCAGGCCCAGAAACCCATATGCACGAGCATCATGGGCGCCGAGTTTCGCTACGCCCGGGCTGTCCTGCCGCTCTTCGGGTCGGAGTTCGTCTTCTGCCATGCCGGCACCCCGACAGCGGAAGGGCAGTACCATATACGGGAGATGCGGCAGATTGCGGATCTGCTGAAGTAAGAAGGGGATGAGGTTGGTACTGTCTGTGCCGGGTTTTAGGAGGCGAGAGGGATTCCTAACTCAGGATGTTTCGCATTTCTGTACGCAATCTGGGGCCAGGTGACCCCCCGAAGGACGAACCCACTGTCCACTGTCGCTTGCACCTGATAGCGCATACACGCCTTCCCAAGCCGTATAACGAGATAAAGTCCCGCACGGTGGACCGTGGTGGATATCGCGTCGGGAGGGTGGGGACAATGGGGAGTGCGAGCGAGAGCGAGCATGAGAAACCCGCAGGGTTTCGAGGGGGGAGACACCCCGCCCCGCCTCCTTACTCCTCGCCGAATCCCCGGTACTTCGCCTGCTCAAGCATTGCGTCGATGATAACAAGCGCGAGCATGCACTCGGCGACCGGGACGATGCGGGGGGCGATGCAGGGATCGTGCCTCCCCCCGACCGATATCTCCCGCTCCACCCCGGCCGCATTGACGGTCCGCTGCACCCGGCGTATCGAGGGCGTCGGCTTGACGGCAATCCGGACGATGATATCCTGCCCGGTGCTGATCCCGCCGAGGACGCCGCCCGCGTGGTTGCTCAAAAACCCTGCCCCGGTGATGGGGTCGTTCATCTCGCTCCCGAGCAGCCGGGCGGCGCCGAACCCCTCGCCAATCTCGACGCCCTTCACCGCACCGATGCCCATCATCGCCCCGGCGATAGCAGCGTCGAGCTTCCCAAAGACCGGGTCCCCGAGGCCTGCCGGGCACCCGGTCGCCGTCACCTCGACAATGCCGCCCACGGAATCCCCCGCGTCCCGGGCGGCCAGGATCTCTTCCTCCATCGCCCCCGGCTCCGTCGCCCCGTGCACCTCGACGACCCTCCCGCTGACCGTGATGCCGTAAGGGGCAAGGCAGCGCACCGCTACCGCGCCGGCCGCGACCCGGGCAAGGGTCTCCCGGCCCGAGCTCCGCCCACCGCCCCGGTGGTCGCGGAGCCCGTACTTCGCCTGGTAGGTGTAGTCCGCGTGCCCGGGCCTGAATACATCCCGGAGCGTATCGTAGTCCCCCGATTGGACGTCCCGGTTCCGGACGACGAGCGCTATCGGGGCGCCGGTCGTCCTCCCCTCAAACGTCCCCGAGAGGATCTCCACCCGGTCAGGCTCCTGCCGCGCCGACTCAAAGGGGCTCTTCCCCGGCCGCCTCCGGTCGAGGTAGGGCTGTATATCCGCCTCCGTGAGGGAGATGCCGGGCGGGCAGCCGTCGACGACCACACCCACCGCCTTCCCGTGGCTCTCACCAAACGTCGTGCACCTGAAGTTTCTCCCAAACGTGTTCATAGAAGCATCTCCCTCACCAGTGCAGGCGAGACCGCAATCCCGGTGATCAGCCGGAACTGCTCCACCGCCTGGTGGACGAACATCTCCGTGCCAGGTATCGTCTCGCACCCGGCCTCCTTCGCTGCCCTGATGAGGGGCGTCTCCGGCGGCGTGTAGACGAGATCAAAGATGGTCATCCCCGCTCTAAGGTCGCGGGGGGCAAGAAGGCTCCGGGTGTCGGGCTCCATCCCGACCGGGGTCGCATGTACCACTACATCGGTGTCGCTCCCCCTGAACTCTTCGAGTCCGCCCCACCGGCACCCAAACCGCTCCGCGAGCCTCCGCGCCGCATCCGGCGTCCGGGCAAGCACCGTCACATCCATATCGAGCGATACGAGGGCATAGGCCGCTGCGGCCGCCGCACCGCCGGCGCCGAGCACCACCGCCCGGGCGCCCCGGCGGTGGGCGAGCGGGGCCCGCACGCCCAGCCAGTCGGTGTTATGGCCATACATCCGGCCGCCGCATCTGACGACGGTGTTCACCGCCCCGATAGCCGCCGCGTGGCCATCAACCTCGTCGATGTGGCGCAGAACGTCGGCCTTGAACGGGATCGTGACGGAGAGCCCTTTCAAGGGGAGAAAGTTTGCGAGGCGGATGATGGTCTCCGCATCCGGCCACTCGAAGCGGGTGTAGTGGTAGCGCATACCGAAGTGAGCAAAGAGCCGGTTGTAGAGGAGCGGGCTTCTGCTGTGGGCGCAGGGGTTGCCGGCGATGGCGCATACCCGGAGCCCCGGGTCCTGCTCGATCATATCCCCGAGATCCGCAAGCCCGAACCTCTGGAGGAGGACGTTGCGCTCTTGTCTATCGTCCGGGGAGAGCCCTGCATCGCCGCCGATCTGCCGGAGGATCAGGTCCACAGCCTCACCGGGGGTGCGGGTGCCGGTATCGATGCAGGCATCGGCCGCGCCCAGGTAGGCCTCCTTCCTCCGGGCAAGGAGCGCCTGCACCTCTTCTGCCGGTGGAAGGTCCGTCAGCCCCGGCCGGTCGCTCCCTGCGATCCGCTCCTGGATGACGTCGGGCGCGGCTGAGAGGAGGAAGACCGTGCCGTGCCACCGGAGATCCGCGACGTTTGCCGGGTCGAGGACCGCCCCGCCGCCGGTGCTGATCACGCCCTCCGCGTCCCGGAGCGACGCGATCGCCTCCCGCTCGAGCGCCCGGAAGCGTGCCTCCCCGTGCCGCCGGAAGATCTCCGGGATCGGCATCCCGGCCCGGCGCTCGACCCGCGCATCGGTATCGAAGAACGGCAGCCCCACCCGCTCAGCGAGGATCCGCCCAACCGATGTCTTCCCGGTCCCCCGGAAACCCGTGAGGACTATCTTCATAGCAGTCCCTCCCCGTAGAGCGCGTCCCAGAACCCGGGAAAGGACTTCTCCACGCACCCGGGTTCAAGGATCGCCATGCCCCCGACAGCGAGTCCGAGCACCGCAAACGCCATCGCCGTCCGGTGGTCGTCGTGCGGGTCGACGGCCACGCCGTGGAGGGGAGCGGGCGTGATGGTGAGAGAGTCGTCCGCGACCCCGACCTCTGCACCCATCCTCCGGAGGGTCTCCGCCGTCACCCCGACGCGGTCGCTCTCCTTGTACTGCAGGTGCGCGATTCCCGTAATCGTCGTCGGCGACGCTGCCGTCGCCGCCACCGCCGCGAGCGTCTGGACGGTGTCGGGGGACGAGGACATATCGATATCGATACCCTGGAGGTCGTCCGTCCGCTCCACCGTCACCGCATCCCCGGTCGCCGTCACCCGGCACCCCATCGCCTCGAGGGCATCGAGGAACCGGCGGTCACCCTGGACCGAAGCCGGGTTTAAGCCCGTGACCGTGACCCTCCCGCCGCAGACGGCCGCGACCGCGAAGAGGTAGGATGCCGACGAGTAGTCGCCCTCGACCCGGTAGTCCCTCCCCCGGTAGGCTACACCGCTCTTCACCCGGAACCAGTCGTAGCCCCGCCGCTCGAGCCGGGCGCCGAACCGGAGCATCACGTCCGCGGTCACATCGAGGTACGAGCGGGATGCGGGGAGCGCCGGGAGCACGAGTTCCACGTCCTCGCCCGCATACGGCGCCGCCATCAGGATGGATGAAATGAACTGGCTGCTCATGCTCCCGTCGATCTGCGCCTTCCCGCCCCGGAGCCTGCCGGAGACCCGGATGGGCGGGAACCCCGGGCGGCCGGTGAACGCGACGTCGCCGCCGAGGGCCAGGAGGGCATCGGCGAGGGGGCCGATAGGCCGCTCGAGCATCCGGGGATTGCCCGTGAGCACCACCGGGTGCCGGGAGAGGAGGGCTGCCGAGGTGAGGAGCCGGAGGGTCGTTCCGGAGTTCCCGCAGTCGATCGTGACCTCTCCCGGTGCCGGGAAGGTGCCGCTGCATCCCGTGACGGCGATCTCCCCCGGGAGCCACTCGATCGGCACCCCGAGGCTCTCGAGCCCGCGGGCGGTCAGTTCGGTATCGGCGGCGCGGAGCGGCGCTGCGATCCGCGACCTCCCGGAGGCGAGCGCCGCGGCGACCAGAGCCCGGTGGGTGTAACTCTTGGAAGGAGGCGCCTCGAACACCGCATCCACCGGTCCGGTCCTGGATACCCTGACGATCATATGCCCGGCACCTCCAGACGGGCGTAGCACCCGAGTTCCCTGACGGCGGTCATCCCTTTGAGTTCCTCCTTTGCCTCCTGCCATCCTTCGGAGACTTCAAGGTCGATGAAGAATATGTAACTCCCGATCCCGCGCCTGGACGGCCTTGATTCAATCCGGGTCAGGTTGATCCCCCGCCGGGCAAAGACCCCGAGGATCTCGGCAAGGAGCCCGACCCGGTCGGTCTTCGGGTCCACGAGGAGGCTGCACTTTGTGCACCCCGAACCCCTGCAGGGGGTGGAGGAGATCTCCACAAACCGGGTTGTGTTCTCCCGGCTGTTCTGGACGTCCCGGAGAGCGATGGGCAGGCCGTAGATCGTCGCCGCCATCTCGGGGATGACCGCGCCGGCGCGGCTGTCTCTCTGCATGGCGACAGCGCTTGCGGCGTTGCTGCTCGTATGCACGACCTCCACCCCGAGGCTCTCGAGGAGGATGGAGCACTGCTCATGCGTCTGCGGGTGGGCGTAGACGACCGAAAGTCGCTCCGGCTCTTCCCGGGCTGCAAGGTGGTGCCGGACGGGCATGTAGGCCTCTCCGGTGATAGAGACGCCGAACTCTACAAGCCCCTGGAGCGTCTCCCCCACGCCGCCCGCCTCTGAGTTCTCGATCGGCACAAGCCCCTCGGCTGAACCCCCCGCCACGCGCTCGATGATGGCGCGGATCGTCGGCAGGAGTTCGATATCGTCGCCGTAGAGCCGGGCGGCGAGTTCGTGGCTGAACGTCCCGGCCGGCCCGAGGGTCAGGACCGTCATCGGTTCACCACATGGTTGATGAGGTCGTCCGTCTCTTCCGTCGCGGCCGCGAGGTAGGAGGCGTAGTGGGCGGCGTTCTCCGCGAAGAACGCCTGGAACCGTTCGCCATCCCCGGACTCCACGATCTCCCGGAGCGTCCGAACCGCCGCCTCGAACTTGCTGAGCACCTCCGGGACGGCCGGGTTCAGCTGGAGCATGTCCCCGTAGAGCCCGGCGTCCTGGGCGAGGAGCCGCCCGACGAACCCCATCTCGATCCGGTAGACGGGGCTCGTGAACGCGAGGGTCTCCCCGACGTCGGCGCCGGTCCGGCGGATGGCCTCTGCCTTTGCAAGCGTCCCGAAGTGGGTGAGCCCCTGGATCACCGCCATCATACGGTCGTGGCCTTCCGGTGTTGCAAGGGTGATCGCCGCACCCTGGTCGCGGAAGACGGAGAGGACTCCGTCGAGGGTCTCTTTGCCGCACCGGGCCGGGGTTGCGACGATCGTCTGGCCCCGGAGCGATACGGCGCCCGGCCCGAACATCGGGTGGAGGCCGATCACCTCCGCACGGGAGGAGAGCATCGCCCTGACTGGTTCGACTTTGAGAGACGTCAGGTCGCAGAAGACCTGCTCTTCCGAAAGGAGCCCCGCAACCTCCCGGATCACCCCGACAGTGGTGCGGATAGGGACCGAGACCATGACAAGGTCAGCCACCTCCGCGACGTCCCGGTTGGTGAGGGGCGTCGCAGTCCCCGAGACGATCACCTCCCAGCCGGCCGCCTCAAAGACCCCGGCAAAGAACCGCCCCATCTGTCCCGTGCCGCCGATGATGCCTGCAAGCATTGCCGTCACTTCTCCAGGATCGTCTCAGCGACGGCGATGCCGAAGTGGCGCCCGCCCTCCGCGACGTTGCCGAGCACCCGGTCGCCCACCGCGAGACCGGCGACCGATATGGGTGTGCCGTCCTCTCTGACGAGCCGGATCGTCTCGGCGTTCTGGAGGACCAGGCTCGCCTTTGCGTCACCGGCCTTAGCCTCGACGAGGAGGAGCGGGCGGCGCTCGATCTTCACCCTGCCGACGACCGCCTCATGGGTCGCGCCGGTATGCTCCGCGACGAGCACCCGGTCGCCTGTCGCGAGGTCGGCGAGGTACGCGGTCTTCCCTTCGGGGAGGAGAATGTAGGCGTGCACCGCTCCCGCGTTCACCCGGAACGGGCGCGGGGCCACGTAGGGGTTCTCCAGGGTCTCGGGATGCACCATCAGGAACGCCGAGGAGGTGTTGCCGACGAGCATCCCCTCCCCGTCGGTGAGGAGCGAACAGGTGTCCACGCAGACCCGGTCACCCATGCCGACAGGGGCGACCCGGGTCACCTCGAACGGGACGAGGGGGACCTCTGCGCCGGCATCAGCGATTGCCTTCGCCACCCGCCGGATCTCTGCCGGGTTGTCGGTCGAGAGAAGGATGCCCGCCGCCCCGCGTTCGAGGGCGGTCAGGGCGACCGTCGCCTCGTCGGCGCTCGTGACTGCGGCGATGATCCGGTCCGATTGTGCGACGAGGTTCTCAAGCGGTATGACCGTCCAGTCCCGTGTCCGGACGATGACCGGGCCCATGCGGGAGAGCCGGAGCGCCTCCTCCTCGGTTGCCTTATCGACGATCTCGACCTCGAAGACGTCTTTCCCCGGGACGAGGTCGCCATTATCTGCGACGGTCATCACCCGCCCGAGTTCCCGCACGCGTTCGACGTCATCCGTCACCAGGGCGTCCGCACCGCTCTCGATTGCGGTGGTCGCAAGGTCCTTCCTCCATGGCCTGATATCGACCCAGAACTGCTTCATCGCTCACGCTCCAGCGCCTCGGCCGGGCTTTTGCCCTCGTGCACCACCCTGCAGATCGAGCCTATGAACCGGCCGGGGTCTTCGCGCTGGAAGGCGTTCCTTCCCATGCAGACACCCGCTGCGCCTGCCCCGATTGCATCCCGGATGGTCGTAAGCGTCTCGAGGTCCCCGCCCTTCTCGCCGCCGGCGATCATCACCGGCACCGAGCAGGCAGCGGTGATCCGGCGGAATGTCTCCGGATCGCCTGTGTAACTCGTCTTGATCAGGTCGGCCCCGAGTTCCTCGGCGACCCGGACACAGTGCCCGATCGCCTGGGGCGATGTGGGCTCGATCCCCTTGCCGCGGGGGTAGATCATGATCAGGAGCGGCATCCCCCAGCGGTTGCAGTCCCTCACCACCGCGCCCGCCGATTCGAGCATCCTTGACTCGTTCGGCGCGCCCAGGTTGATGTGGATCGAGACCGCATCGGCGCCGAGCGCGACCGCCTCTTCTACAGTGCAGACGAGTACCTTGTCGTTTGGGTCCGGGTTCATCGATGTGCTCGCGGAGAGGTGCACGATGAGGCCGATGTCCTTTCCGCGCTTCCGGTGTCCACCCTTCACCATGCCCTTGTGGAGGACGATGGCGTTTGCCCCGCCCTCGCTCACGGCGTTGACGGTCTCCGTCATGTTGCAGAGCCCCTCGATCTGGCCCATCGTGAACCCATGATCCATGGGAATGATCACGGCGCGGCCGGTGTTCCGGTCCATAATCCGCTCCAGGCGGATCTCTTTTCCTATCATCTTCATCACGTCCGGAGGATCTCTACTGCTTCCTCTGCCGACCGCCCTTCATGGATGATCAGCGCCGCGGCATGGATCAGGCGGTCAGGTGCCGGATGCTGGAAGGCGTTCCTCCCGATCGATATGCCTGCGGCACCCCCTTCCATAGCCCCCTCCACCAGATCGAGGATCGCGCGGTCGTCGGTCTTCGAGCCTCCTGCGACCACGACCGGAACCGGGCACCCCCGGGTCACCTCCCGGAACGAGTCCGCATCGCCGGTGTAGACGGTCTTGACGATATCGGCGCCGAGCTCCGCCGCCACCCGTGCGGAGAGTTTGACGCTCTCGAGGTCGTGCTCATCGGCGACCTTCCTGCCTCTCGGGTACATCATCGCGAGGAGCGGCATCCCCCACTCCATGCACGCGACCGCGACTCTGCCCAGGCCTTCAAGCATCCTCGCTTCGGAGTCGGCCCCAACGTTGATATGCACCGAGACGCCGTCGGCGCCCATCTTCAGGGCGTTTGTGACGGTGTTCACGAGCACCTTCTCGTTTGGGTCAGGGCCTATGCTGGTGCTCGCCGAGAGATGCATGATAAGGCCGACGTCCCGCCCATGCCCCCGGTGCCCGTGCAGCGCAAGCCCCACATGACCGATCACCGCGTTTGCTCCGCCCTCGGCGACGAGGTCGATGGTCCTCCCGACGTCGACCAGCCCCGGTATGGGGCCAAGCGTCACCCCATGGTCAAGCGGCACGATGATGGTCCTGCCGGTATTCCGATCCATGATACGTTCCAGACGAATCTCTTTTCCTCTCATAACCACAGTCCTCCCGGATGCGAGTGAGTACAGTCTCCGGGAATGATTTAAAACCGGATAAAATAGCGATAGAACGCTGCCGCTCCGTGATAACAGATACCGGCGGTCAAAAACTGATGTGTCGCTCCTGCGAGGGTGGTTACTCCGTTAACCGATATAAAAGCAGTCACCGGCGAAAAAACATTCACCACGCATTGCATGTATCGTTATGCGTTCTTATATAAAAAACTGATGGCTAATCGCGCATGAAATGAATCCGTGACCGGCCTGGCCGTCAGACCGGCCCAACCGCCGTGAAAAAAGTATGGCGGTTGCCTTATTTCCGGCTCTTTCTGAAGGATATGACGTCGCCGACGGTCATGGTCACCCGTCCCGGGCCGCTGGCGGAGGTGCTGTCTTCGGCCGAATCGATCAGCCTGATGTTGAGTGCTTTCTCAAGTTTTCGCCGGACGTCGTCTTCGGGGATGAGGTCTCCCTTCTCGATCTTCCGAATGAGGACTTCCCGTTCTTTTATCGCCTGTGCGAGGTCGAGAGCGGACCATTCCTTCTCTTCACGGGCGGCACGGATCCGGTCGGCATAATCGTCGACGATCTCTCCTTCCATCAGGTCAAAGACGTCCCGCGGCTTCCTCCGGGTCTGCGGGACGGCGAGTCCCGGCTTCTTCTGTGGGGCACCTTTCCGTCGTGGTTGCTGGACTTCTGTACCGTGTTTCGCGCATCGGGCGCAGACGCTGAGTTCTGCACCCTCAATCTGTATAGTTTTCGACGGTCCTTGCATGGGAGCGCCGCATAGTTCACACTGCATAAGTCTCGCAAACAACTTTATATTCATTTTAACCTATATAATTAATCGAGGAGACCTATGGGAGATATCGCTCGGCAGGCACCAGAGAAAGATACAGGTGAAGACATCTACCAGTATCTCCTGGAACGAATAACGAACCTCGAAAACCGAAACCTGGAGTTACGCGAGCAGTTCCGCCAGATGGAGTCCGAGAAACGATACGTTGAGACCCAGAAGATTCGCTACGAACGCGAGCTGCGAAAACTGAAGAGCGAGATCGAACAACTCAGAAGCCCCCCTCTCGTGATCGGGACGGTTACCGACGTTATCGACAACAGCCGGGTGATTGTGCGAAGCAGCGCAGGACCGCGGTTTCTGGTCCGTACATCGCAACTTATCGACCCCGATCTCCTCAAACCGGGGGTCCGGTGCACGCTCAACCAGCAGTCCCTGGCAATCGTGGATGTGCTCCCCACGAGCTACGACGCGCAGATCTACGGGATGGAACTGGTTGAGTCTCCGGAGGAGACCTACGAGAACATCGGCGGCCTTGAACCGCAGATCGAGGAGGTCAGGGAAGCCGTCGAGCTCCCCCTGACAAAGCCGCACCTCTTCGAGAAGATCGGCATATCCCCGCCGAAGGGCGTGCTGCTCCACGGGCCGCCCGGGACGGGGAAGACGCTCCTCGCGCGGGCGGTGGCCCACCAGACGAACGCGCACTTTCTCCGTGTGGTCGGCTCGGAACTGGTGCAGAAGTACATAGGTGAGGGGGCCCGCCTGGTCCGGGAACTCTTCGAGCTTGCGAAGCAGAAGTCGCCATCGATCATCTTCATCGACGAGATCGATGCGATCGGCGCGCACCGGAACGACTCGACGACGTCCGGGGACCGCGAGGTTCAGAGGACGCTGATGCAGCTCCTGGCGGAGATGGACGGGTTTGACAACCGGGGCGACGTCAAGATCATCGCCGCGACCAACCGGATCGATATCCTCGACCGCGCCCTCCTCCGCCCGGGCCGGTTCGACCGGATGATCGAGATACCGCTCCCTGATCACCAGGGGAGGCTTGCCATATTAAAGATCCACACCCTGAACATGAGCCTCGGCGAGGATGTCAACCTCTCAGAGGTGGCCCGGCTCACGGAGGGCAAGAACGGCGCGGACCTCCGGGCGATATGCATGGAGGCGGGCATGTTTGCCATCAGGATGGAGCGCGATACGATCAACAGCGACGACTTCATGAAAGCAATCGACAAACTCTCGGTGGACTTCGACCGGCACCACTTCCATACCACCTTCGGCGAGATGTTCGCCTGAAGGTGCCTTCATTTTTTGCGGCACTTCTTTTGAATCCAGACCTGACAGGTCCGTACGGCAAGGCCGTTGCGCAACAGGAACCGTGCCCGTTGCGTTAAGTGCAATGTCTGACAAAGCAGGAAATCGTCCCAAAAGTGCTCAGCGATCGAAGATCCGCCTGATGTAGAGCACTCTTACGCGGATTTTCGAAGAAATTGGCATTCTACAGCGTCGAATTGGAGATACGGCTTCCTACCGAGTATCGCCACGCGGGGGAAGGACCAGGAGGGGGCGGCCCCCTCCCGGTTGAGGGTTTTGGGAACAGCCTCTATTTTAGGCCATGTAGGAAACCTTCTGCCGGAGGTCATACCCATACCGACCCTCGTCAACCGGGTGATATCCAGGGTTGGATGAAGCATTTCTACAGCCCCTGCCCGACCTACCCGGCCGGGTACTCCTCTTCGGCGCACCAGACCTCGAGAACCGTATCGCCGGGATCCGTCCGGTCGGCATACGCCTCCGGCGTCGCGCCTTCGTCCATCCATACGGTATCGACCATGTGGTCCCCGGCGATCCGGTAGAGGCAGCGGTACCGCCACGGGTGTTCGGGCTTCACATCCCGCTCATAGATCTGCCGGGCAAGGTCGGACGAGCAGAAGATGCCCTCCTCAGGCTCGAAGAGGACCTCCTCGACGTATCGCTGGATATACCACCGGAGCTCGGAGGCGAGTGCAAGCGCACTCCCAAGCGACGCCGTCCGGATGCATATACCATACGCGAGCCGGTCGGGCTGATAAAAGCGAAGGGCCCCCCTGCTGGTATCGGATTTGAGCAGGGTGGCATAGAGGTCAACCCCCTCCGGCTGAATGAGGAGGACGTTCATCGTCTATCTGATGGACCGGAGAGACCGATAAGGATTCCTTTAATATCCATGGATGGAGGAATCCCCATCAGGTATACATGCGGCTATCGGGTGCCGCCACTTCGCGCTTCACCTTCTTGATCGCCGCGAGGAAGTCTTCCCGGTCGATGGCATCGGCATCCCGCCGGATCGCCATCATGCCGGCCTCGCGGCAGATCGCCTGCAGCTCCGCACCGGTGGTGTTCCCGGCGAGTTCCGCAAGCTCGGCGAGGTCCACGTTCCCGGAAAGGGACATCTTTGCGGTGTGGATCTTCAGGATCTCAAGGCGTGCTCCGGCGTCGGGGAGCGGAACCGCGATGATCCGGTCGAACCGGCCGGGACGGAGGAGGGCCGGGTCCAGCATATCGATCCGGTTGGTCGCCGCCATGATCCGGACGTTGCCGCGGTTCCCAAAGCCGTCCATCTCCGCGAGGAGTTGCATCAGCGTCCGCTGGACCTCGGCGCTGCCGGAGGTTCCGTCGTTGGTGCGCATGCTCCCGATCGCATCGATCTCGTCGATGAAGACGATTGCCGGAGCGCGTTCCCGGGCGAGGATGAAGAGCTCCCGCACGAGTTGCGCGCCCTCCCCGATGTACTTGTGGACAAGTTCACTCCCGGACATCCTGATGAACCGGGCCTTGGACTGGCGGGCAACAGCCTTTGCGATCAGGGTCTTTCCCGTGCCTGGCGGCCCGTAGAGGAGGATGCCTTTCGGGGGCTCGACGCCAACGCGCTCGTAGATCTCGGGCTTCGTGAGCGGGTACTCGACCGCTTCCCTGACCTCCTCGATCTCGTCTTTCAGGCCGCCGACCTGCTCGAACGTGACGTTTGGCTGTTCGTCGAGTTCCATGACCCTGACCCTCGAGTCGTAGGTGTTGGCGATCGTCTTGACGACGGAGAGCGTGTTGTTCACCGCCACCTTCATTCCGGGCTTGAGGATGCGGTGGAGCTTCTCGCTGACCGTGGTGACGTACTCCTGGTTGTTGCCCTGTTGCCGGAGATACACCTCGCCGTTCTCCAGCACATCGACCACAGCGGCAACAAACAGCGGCACCCTTTTTAACTGACCGTTCTCTTTTCGGAGTTGCAGGACCTCCTTCTCAAGCAGCTCATTTTTTAGTTTGTAATCCAGGATCTGCGCCTTCAGGTCCTGAATCTGGAGGGTGAGCATGTCGTGCTCGCTGCCAGGATTGCTGCCAATGGTTTCGTCCATGTCACTCATATAGTTGGATCTCCAACCACATTATAGTGTGGTGGCAGTGATCATGCAAGGCAGAGGCATATCCCGTGGTATAGGTAACGGAGAGCTCCTCGTATCGTCTGAACCTATATCGTTCCTCTCGGGCGTCAACCCCGAGACCGGTATCATCGTGGAGAAGGGACACCCGCTTGAGGGGCAATCCATAGCCGGGCGCGTCCTCGCCTTCCCGTATGGGAAAGGGTCGACAGTCGGTTCTTACGTCATCTACGCGCTGAAGCAGAACAATCTAGCCCCTGCGGCGATCATCAATACCGAGACCGAACCGATCATTGCGGTCGGGGCGATCATCGCGGAGATCCCGATGGTCGACCGTCTCCCGCCGGAGTTCTCCTGCCTCGCACCCGGCACCCGGGTGACGGTGAACGGGGATACGGGCGAGGTATCATATGATTAAGACTGCTTGATGCCCCCTGTGCAGACCTACTACGACATCCTGGGTGTCGCCCCAGACGCGACCCCCGAAGAGATCCGGGTCGCTTACCGGAATCTCGCTAAACGGTACCATCCGGATGTCAACCCTGCTCCGGATGCAGGCGAGCGGTTCATCGCCATCCAGCAGGCATACGAGACGCTGATCGACCCGGAGGCCCGGGCGCGCTACGACCTCGCTCTCCAGCAGGGAGGTGCCGGCCCCGGGCCGCATGACCCGTTCCGGCCCCGGGCGGCCGGAGCGGAAGGACAGCCGGCATGGACGCCAGGGTTCACCTGGAGAGCACAGGCGCCCGGTTCCAGGACCGGGTGGATCGGCCTCATAGTGATCCTGGTCGTCTGGGGCATGGCGATCATCCTCATGCTCGTGTTATCGCTCCTCTCCCGTCTGGTTACGGGCGGCAGGCGGCAGTAGCGCCCTTTCGTGCCGGGAGAGGGCATCCCTTCCATCCGCCCCCCGGAACGACAGGACCCTCCTGGTGCCGGGAGTCCCGGCAGTAACCGGTCCTGCCGTTCCGGAGGGCGGAGAGGCCCGGAACCCGCGGCGCGCCGGATCACGCGAAACCTTATCAGGTGGAACCACTTCTCAACACCTCCACCATGTTCGTACAGGGTTAGTCATCCCTGGGTGAGTGTGATCCGCATGGAGAAAGTGAAACGATACCGGTGCAAGTACTGCAACTACGTCTACTCCCCGCTGCGGGGCGAACCCCACCGCGGCGTCCCGGCAGGTACCGCGTTTGAAGACCTCCCGGAGGACTACATATGCCCGGTCTGCGGTGCGACCGGCAAAGGCCCGATCGGGGCGTGGGGATTCGAACCCTGGGAGCCGACGAAGTACGTCTGCAAGATCTGTGGCTATGTGTATGACAAAAGTCGCGGCGAACCGCTCCGCGGCTACCCGAAAGGCACTGCATTCGAAGACCTGCCGGAGGATTATACCTGCCCGGTCTGCGGGATGGATCCGAAGATTACGAGTTTCTACGGACCGGTCGGCAAGGCGCAGTTTGACCCCATCATGGATGTCTGACCCAGGAGGCGATCCAGCCCGGTCTCTCTCTCCCGGACTTTTTATAGGCGGGCTCCCCGGCGCTTCACCCCATAAGGCGCATGGCCAGAGGTCGCCGTGGAGCGCGCCCGCCCACATATCGATGCCGCCGGGAACACGATGCTCCGACACGATGCAACGATTTCCTGCGGGGGCACTTCCTCTCGGAAGCCGTAGTATTCGGTAGAGCAGAACCAATCCGTGTAGACAAACCGGTCTTCTCAAATAGTGACGAATGCACCAACCTTAGGGAGACAGAACAGTTACTCGCGAGAAGGGTAATTATCCACAGAGAGTGTAAGCGTTGAACACTCACATATCATACAAATTTGCGGCAGATGGTGGCGGATGGATTTCTTCAGTAATATTCTTGGACAGGGGAAGAATGCGAACCCCTCGATAAAGCAGGGAACCTCTCAGTTTGAGGCCGGGAACTACAGCGAGGCGGTGAAGAGTTTCGAGAAAGCGCTCAAGATCGACCCTGAAAACGGCCCGGTCCGACTCTCCATGGGCCTGGCGCTCGCCTGTCTCGGCAGGGACGGCGAAGCCGCAGAGTGGCTCAGGAAGGCTCTCGAGTCTTCTCCCGGCGATGCCGAGATACTGCGAAGACTGGGGCACACTCTCGCCCGGACCGGCGATTATGAGGAGGCCGCCGGATGTTTCGAGAGGATCGTTGAAGCAAACCCCGCGGATACGAACGCCGCGTACTGGCAGGGAGAGATGCTTGAGAGGCTCAACCGGTATGCCGATGCGGCGGCAGCCTACGCACGAGCGCTGGACGGAGATCCGGAGGATGTTGTCCTGCGGGAGAGACTCGGGAGAATGCTCGAGCGAACCGGTGACTTCGGGGAAGCGGCGGCCTGCTTTGAGCGGATCCACCGGGTCAACCCCGGCAACACCGATGCGCTTGCGAGAATAGGGGCCGCCCTCCTGTATAAGGGAGATTACCCCGGAGCCGTCGAGTCGTTCGGCCGGGTGCTCGATACAGAACCCCGCAACCTCAACGCACTCTACGGCAAGGCCCGGGCGTTCGAGCACCTCGGCCGGTTCCTGGACGCCGCCGGCTGTTACGGGGAGATCGCAGCCGCCGATCCGGGGAACCTCCCTGTTCTGTACCACCGCGGCTCGCTCCTCCTCCGGGCGGGAAGATATGTGGAGGCGATGGACTGCTTCGATAAGGTCGCCCTTGCCGATCCGGACCATATCCCTGTGCGCTATTCCATGGGCCTGGTCTACGATACGCTCGGCCGCTACGACCGGGCGGTCAAGAACTTCGATCATATCCTGAAGCACGATCAGGGTCAGGTCCACGTGTGGTACTCCCGCGGCATGGCGCTCTTCCACCTCGGCCAGTACGCCGAGGCGATCCGGTCGTTCGACCGTGTGCTTGAGAACCGGGCAATGACCGGGATGAAGTGGATCGGGAGCAGCACCGACCTTGCGCTCTTCGAGCGAGAAGAGGCTGAAAACCCCCGGAAGCCGAAACCCTTGAAGTTCGATGCCCAGAATGATATCGTCCTGAACTGCCGGGGAGTTGCGTTGCTCCACCTGGGGAGGTACGCGGAGGCGCAGGAGAACTTCGAGCACATCCTCGAGGCCGACCCCGGAAACATCCCCACGCGGCTGCAGAGTGGCACCGCACTCATCCACCTTGGCAGGTATGACGAGGCAAACCGCTGCCTGGACGCGGTTCTTGAGAAAGAGCCGCATAACGCCGTAGCCCGTTCGATGAAGGCGGACGTCCTCATGAACCTTGGCAGGTACGGCGACGCGCTGGCATCTCTTGACAGGATTCAGGACGCCGGTGGAGACGACCTCCATCTCCTGCATAGGAAGGGAGATGCCCTGATGCACCTCTCCCGGTATGCGGAGGCGGCGGAGACGTTCGGTGCCCTCCTCGATATCAACCCCGGAGATACGGCAGCGGAGAGGTGCAGGGGAGACGCGCTCATGCACCTTGGCGAGTACGGGAAGGCGCTCACCTGCTATGACCAGGCACTTCAGGGCGACCCGGCTGACCGTGTCGCCCGGCTCGGTCGGAGCACGGCGCTCGAACGTCTCGGGCGGTATGCGGAGGCGCTCGAGTCCGCCGACCAGGTGGCGGAGGCAAATCCCGGAGATACCGGGATACTTGCCCGGAAGGCACGGATCTTCGAGGACCTCGGGCGCCACACTGCGGCGGCTGACTGCTACAAAGCCCTCCTTGCAGCAGACCCGGACGCCGGGGGATACCTGGTGAACCTCGGAGTCGTCCTCGCCACGCTCGGGCGGTATGAGGAGGCTGCCGAACTGTTCGGGCAGGCCATTACGGCCGACCCGGGCGACCTCTTTGCATGGTTTAACCGGGGCCGGGCCCTTGAGCGGATGGGGCAGTACGCAGGTGCAGCGGAGTGTTATGCAAGAGTGACCGACGGGCGGCCGGAAGATACCGGTGCCTGCTTTGCGCTCGCCGTCGCACTCGCACAGCTCGGCAGGCACCAGGAGGCGATTGCATGCTGCGACCGGGTGCTCGCCTCCGACGCCTCGAATGCGGCGGCCATAAAGATCCGGGCAGATATGCTGGAAGCCGTCGGCAGGCACGAAGAGGCGGGCGAAGCGTATGAGTCCTACCTGAAGAACTCTCCCGACGATCGGGATGCGAGAATGGCGTTCGGCATGGCACTCGAGCGGGGCGGGAGGTTTGGCGACGCAATCCGGCAGTACGCGCTGGTGCTCAAGGGCGATGAGCGTGACACCGAGGCATGGTACACCCTCGAGAGCGCTCTTGTGCATATGGGACGGTATGAAGAGGCGCTGGAGTGTTCCAACGGCATCATCGAGGCCAGCCCGGAGAACCGGGCTGCCTGGCAGCGGCGGGGTGAGATCTTCATGTGGCTCGGGCGTTACGCCGACGCGGTGGAATGCTTCGAGAAGGTGATCAGGGCCGACCCGGCCGACACCCTCACCCTGCGGAGACTCGGGGAGGCGCACGAGAAGGCCGGCAGATACGAGGATGCCCTCGCCGCCTACACGCAGGTGCTGGAACGGGAACCGACAAGCATCGAGAGCCTGCATGCCCGGGCATCGGCCCTCATCCATCTCGGTCGTTACGGGGAGGCGGTCAAGCCGATAGACAAGATCATCGTCCTTCAGACTGAGAACCCTGCCGCCCTCTTTATGCGGGGGACGGTGCTCGAGAAGGCGGGCAGGTACGACGACGCTCTCGCGAGTTACGAGAAGGCGCTCTCAGTCGACCCGGAGAACGCGGCCGTCTGGAACGCTACGGGGGTGCTTATGGATACGCTCGGACGGCATGCCGACGCCGTCAATGCGTTTGATGCGGCGATCGGTCTGTGTGACGGGGACGCCCATGCCTGGCTCTGCAAGGGGATTGCCCTCGGCCATCTGAGCAAATACGATCCAGCAGTCGCCTGCTTCGAGAGGGTTCTGGAGGCGGACCCCCGCCATGCTCGGGCATGGTACCTGAAGGGGAGAGCACTTGACCGGCAGGGCAGGTTTGCGGAAGCGGTGGAGTGCTTCAGGAAGGCACTCGAGAGCGAGGGAGAGTTATGAGGGATAGGCATCTGCACGGCATCCTGCTGCTGATCGTGGGCGTCCTTGCGGTCCTCGTCGTCAGTTCAGGCTGCACCGTGAGCGAAGGCACAGCAGCGAAGGTGGAGTCCGGAGATACGGTGGAGGTCCACTACACCGGCACCTTCGAGAACGGGACGATCTTTGACAGTTCCACCGGGCGTGAGCCGCTCGTGTTCACCGTCGGCAGCGGCAGGGTGGTCCCCGGGTTTGACGCGGGCGTCGTGGGGATGCGGCAAGGAGAGACGAAGACCGTCCACGTCCCGGCCGACCAGGCATACGGACCGTACCGGGAGGACCTCGTCTTCGTCGCCGACCCGGCCGATATCCCCGGCGGAGAGAACCTGACCGCCGGAGATCAGGTTGGGATAACCCTCGCGAACGGGCAGATGCTGCCCGGGAGAGTCACCGGCATATCGGCCGATGCAATCACCATCGACGCAAACCATCGCCTTGTGGGCGAGGATCTCACGTTCACCGTCAGTCTCGTCGAGATCCGGTAGAGGTCACTCTTTTCTCTCCCCTCCGGTCGCCCCCGGCGTGACGAGCACCTTATCGACCCGGTGGCCGTCCATATCGAGAACTTCGAACCGGAGATCCTTCCAGGTGAACAGGTCTCCGGCCTCGGGTGTCCGCTCGAGATACATCATAACAAACCCGCCGAGCGTCTGGTAATACCCGCGCTCCTCTCCGGGAAGGGTATCCACGTTGAGGAGGTCATGAAACTCATCGATCGGGAGCATTCCATCGAGAAGCCATGATCCGTCTTCACGGCGAACCGCCGGTCCCTCCGGCGGGTGCGCAGCCGACGGGATGCCGCCGACGATCGCCTCCATAATATCGTGTACTGTGACCAGTCCCTGGATGCTCCCGTACTCGTCGGTGACAAGGGCGATTCGCGCTCCGGAGGTCTTGAACTCATCGAGGACCGCCAGTGCCTGGACGCTCTCGGGCACGAAGTGGGCGGGCTCGATAGCCGTTGCGAGGTCGGGGGGTTCGCCCGAGATCATACGGGCCCAGAGGTTGCGGACGGAGACGATGCCAAGCAGGTTGTCCAGGTGCTCGCGGTAGACCGGGAAGTAAACGTGCCTCGACTCCACCATCTTGTGCCAGTTCTCCTCAAGGGGGTCCTCCACATCTACGGCCACGACGTCGGGCCGCGGGGTCATCAGCACGCTGACGCGTCGGTCGCCGAGGCGGAAGACGCTCTCCACCATATCCTGCTCCGCCTCCTGAAAGATGCCGGCCCGCGTGGCCTGCCCGATGAGGACCCTGATATCCTCTTCCGTGACCTCAGGCCCCGAAGGTTGCCGCACCCCGAACACCATGAGTATCGCCTCGGTTGAAGCGGCGAGCAGCCGGACAAGCGGTGCGGCGGCCCTGGAGAGGAGCCGCATCGGACGTGCAACCAGGGATGCGACCCGTTCGGCGTTACTCATGGCCAACCGCTTCGGCACCAGTTCGCCGATCACGAGCGTCAGGTAGGTAATGGCGGCGACTACGGTTACGACCGCAAGCGGGCCGCTGTACGGAGCAACCAGGGGGATACCGGCGAATACATCTGCGAGAGGTCCCGCGAGCGTCGCCCCGCCGAAGGCTCCGGCCAGGATCCCGACGACGGTGATACCGATCTGGACTGTGGAGAGGAACTGTGTCGGATCCCCGGCAAGTTCGAGAGCAGCCGCCGCCCCGGCGTCGCCGACCGCTGCTCTCTTCTGCAGGCGTATCGACCTTGCAGAGATGAGCGCAAACTCAGCCATCGAGAAGAAGCCGTTTGCAAGTATCAGCAGGATGACAATCAGGATGTTGGTGGCGACAGGCATCTCACGGCTCTCCCCGGCAAAGGATTTAGCATACTTTTACCGAACTCTCACTTATGCGTATCGACACCGGGGGGCGCACTCCAGAGGAGTTCCTCCCGGGAAGCACCCGAAGCCCCTCGGGGACAGGGGTTCCCCCCACCGGGAACTGCACGGGTGAACCGGGCGAGACTCCCCTGCTGTTCGCGCCTGACGATACGGATCTGTCGAACTGACCCCGCCGGGAGATGCGCTCATCGGTAGTGCTCCAGCATATACCTGATAATTGATCTCAGAGGATCTGACCGAATTACGTTGCGCACCAACCCGCGTTCATGACACAAAATAACCTGGGGAGAAGATTTCCATTATCGGGCTCTGGCGAATCCCTATTCTGGCTGCCATTCTTCCCTGACGAGATTGGTGCCGGACCTGGCCAGAAGTTCGACCTTTTTCTTCTCAAGCATGGCCTCATGCCGTGGACCGTGGTGGCTATCGCCATAGGGGCGGGGCTGACGGGGAGGGGTCTCCCCCTCCCCTGTCTTGCGCAAAGATCCGCACAC
>ENA-UOOI01000729-UOOI01000729.1-fermentation-metagenome-genome-assembly--contig:-NODE-729-length-40069-cov-4.144200_pt1 | contig 40069 bp, 36 predicted proteins | sample MGYA00245779_ERZ724027 | MGnify/ENA primary metagenome ERZ724027 (study PRJEB28704, sample SAMN03018318) | fermentation metagenome | biome: anthropogenic terrestrial biome; feature: soil; material...
AATAGTTTGATTCAAAAGCTGTTAAAAATTTACCTTTTTTGGTATAATACATAAAAGATAAATTGATGCCGTTAAATAAATTGATTTTGCATATTGAAGCAAATTTCAGCCATTAAATAAATGCTCAAGATATTTTATGTTAGCATCGATATTTAAATCAGCGCAATAAACTATATTTGAACATAACTATTTGGAGGTGGAGCGGTTGACTCAAACCCTTGTTATAGTTGAATCACCGGCAAAAGCCAAGACGATAGGCAAATTCCTTGGCAAAAATTATACTGTTCAGGCTTCCATGGGACATGTGAGGGATCTTCCCAAAAGCCAGATGGGTGTTGATATTGAAAATAATTATAAACCAAAGTACATCAATATAAGGGGAAAGGGAAGCCTTATTGAGAGCATAAAAAAGCAGGCCAAAAAAAGCGATAAAGTGCTGCTTGCCACAGACCCCGACAGAGAGGGGGAAGCTATATCATGGCATCTTTCATATTTATTGAACATCGATGAAAATACTCCATGCAGGATCGAATTTCATGAGATAACTAAAAATGCGATAAAGGATTCTATAAAGCATCCGAGGGCAATCAATAATAATCTGGTAAATGCCCAGCAGGCAAGAAGGATTTTGGATAGACTGGTCGGATATCAGATTAGCCCGATTTTGTGGAAAAAAGTAAAATGGGGATTGAGTGCAGGCAGGGTGCAATCCGTGGCTGTTAAGCTTATATGCGACAGGGAAAAAGAAATTGACGATTTTGTTCCCAAAGAATACTGGACTATTTCTGTAACACTTGCAAAGAAAGACTCTATTCAAACATTCGAAGCTAATTTTTATGGAGATGCCAAAGGCAAAATAGAGCTAACCGATTCGGAGCAATGCGATAAGATTATTGGGACGGTAAAAAAGGGAAACTTCATTGTAAAAAAAGTTAAAAGAGGCCAGAAAAAGAAGTATCCTTCCCCTCCTTTTATTACAAGCACACTGCAGCAGGAAGCCTATAAAAAATTAGGATTTTCAACCAAAAAAACCATGGCAGTGGCACAGCAGTTGTACGAAGGCATAGATATTAAAGGTGAAGGTACTTTAGGACTTATAACATATATGAGAACTGACTCTACAAGAATCGCAAATGAAGCTATTGCAGAAGCAAGAGAATATATAAGCAGTTCTTATGATGATAAGTATTTACCTGATTCACCAAGAATATATAAAACGAATAAAAATGCTCAGGATGCCCATGAAGCTATACGCCCCACATCATCTAAAAGAAGCCCTGAGACCATAAAGAGTTCTTTAAGCAGCGACCAGTATAAACTATATAAGCTCATCTGGAATAAATTTATTGCAAGCCAGATGACCGCAGCTGTTTTTGACACAGTTATGGTTGATATAGAAAACAACGGGTATATATTCAAGTCAAGCGGAAACAAAATAAAATTTCCCGGATTTATGATAATTTATTCGATAGATGAAGATGATAAAGCTGAAGGCTCAGACATACCCGACATTCATGAAAATGAAATACTGGATGAGAAAAAGATACAGCCAAAGCAGCATTTTACCCAACCGCCGTCGCGTTATACAGAGGCCACACTCGTTAAAATGCTTGAAGAGAATGGAATAGGAAGGCCAAGTACTTATGCCCCTATAATATCGACCATACTTGAAAGAAATTATGTGGAAAAAGAGAAGAAATTTTTAAAACCGACAGAATTGGGGAAAATAGTTAATGATATCGTAAGCCAGTATTTTAAGAGAATAGTAAACGTAGAGTTCACAGCGAATATGGAAAAACAATTTGATGATATCGAAGAAGGGATGAAAGACTGGGTAAGCGTAATCGATGAGTTCTATAAATCTTTTCAACCTGAGCTTAAGCATGCCGAGGATGAGATAAGCAAAATTAAAATTGAAGAAAAGGTTGAAGTCACCGATATAAAATGCGAAAAGTGCGGGAGAAACATGGTGATAAAAAATGGACGCTATGGGAAATTTCTTGCATGTCCCGGATATCCAGAATGTAAAAATACAAAACCATATACTGTAGAGTTAGATGTACCCTGCCCGAAATGCGGGGGAAAATTGATACTCAGGAAGACAAAAAAAGGCAGGAAGTTTTATGGATGCAAAAATTATCCATTATGCAACTTTATGACATGGTATGAACCGACAAATGAAAAATGCCCGAAATGCGGAAGCATGATGGTAAAAAAATATTCAAAAGGCAAGGGCAGCATACTTTCCTGTATCAATGAAAATTGTAATTATAAAAAAGATGTTATGAATAGTACGGATGGTGGCAATAATGGATAATAAAGTAAAAATAATAGGTGCCGGGCTTGCAGGAAGCGAAGCTGCATACCAGCTTGCAAAACGCGGTGTAAAAGTCGACCTTTATGAAATGAGGCCGGTCAAGTATACGCCCGCCCACCATACAGGCTATTTTGCAGAACTTGTATGCAGCAATTCCTTAAGGTCCAATCGATTGGAAAATGCAGTGGGACTATTAAAAGAAGAAATGCGCATGCTCGATTCCATAATAATAAGATATGCCGACAGGTATAGAGTCCCTGCAGGAGGCGCTCTTGCGGTTGACAGGGAGAAATTTTCCGATGGGATAACATGTGAGCTTCAGGAAAACAGAAACATAAATATCATAAGGGGTGAAGTTACAAATATAGACGCAAATGAATATACTATCATTGCGACCGGCCCCTTAACATCTGAAAAATTGTCGCAATCCATAAGGAGACTTATAGAGAATGATTATTTATATTTTTATGATGCCGCCGCGCCGATAGTTACTTATGATTCAATCGATAAGACAAAGGTTTTCAGAGCTTCTAGGTATGGTAAGGGCGAAGATGATTATTTGAATTGTCCGATGTCAAAGGAAGAATATGAGAACTTCTGGCACGAAATTGTGAATGCAGAAACGGCCGAGTTGAAGAGCTTTGAAAAGCAGATAGTATTTGAAGGATGCATGCCCGTTGAGAGCATGGCAAAAAGGGGAAAAGAAACTCTATTATACGGACCCTTGAAACCAGTCGGTTTAATCGATCCAAAGACGGGGAAAAGACCTTATGCCGTTGTTCAGCTTCGTCAGGATAATGCTGCGGGTACACTATATAATATTGTAGGCTTTCAAACGCATTTGAAATGGAATGAGCAAAAAAGGGTTTTCGGATTGATACCCGGCCTTGAAAATGCGGAATTTTTAAGATTTGGGGTGATGCACAGAAATACATATATAAATTCTCCCAAGGTTCTTTTACCTACGCTGCAGTTGAAAAATAATAAAAACATAATGTTTGCAGGTCAGATATCAGGAGTTGAAGGATATGTGGAGTCGGCATCCATGGGGTTGATTTCTGGAATAAATATGAGCCGCATTATAGCAGGTGAAAAAGCTTTAGTGTTTCCTGAATGCACTGCCATAGGTTCTCTGTCTTCTTATATTTCAAATGAAAATGTAAAACATTTTCAGCCGATGAATGTCAATTTTGGACTTATTCCCAAAATTGACGAAAAAATAAAAGAGAAAAGAGAAAAGAATATTAAAATTTCTGAAAATTCATTGAAAACTTTAAAAAGTTTTATAAATAATAACATAATTAACATTGTATAAATTTGCATATTATGTTATTATAGCATAAATAATAACTTATTATTTGTATATTGGCTGGATGGAGGTGGCAGAGTGTTTAAAGCAACTACAATTGCGGCGTGTAAAATAGGGAAAAAAGCTGCGATTGCAGGCGATGGTCAGGTAACATTTGGAGATAACACCATAATGAAGCATACCGCCAAAAAAATTAGACGCATATATAAGGATAAAGTGCTGATTGGTTTTGCAGGAGCAGTCGCCGACGCTTTTACTTTATCTGAAAAATTTGAGGAAAAATTAGAGCAGCATAGCGGCGATCTAAGAAGGGCAGCAGTTGAACTTGCTCAGGAGTGGAGGTCAGATAAAGCCATACGCAAGTTAGAAGCTTTGATGATTGCCGTGGATGCAGATGATCTTTTAATTATCTCGGGAAGCGGCGAGGTGATTGATCCGGATGACGGCATAGCCTCTATCGGATCCGGCGGAATGTATGCTCTTGCAGCGGCAAAGGCTTTAAAGGAAAATACGAGTTTGGAACCTAGGGATATAGTTGAGAAGGCCTTGAAGATAGCCTCTTCGATATGTGTGTTTACAAATGACAACATAATCGTAGAAGAGTTGTAAAGGAGTGTTATAATGGAAGAGTTGACTCCTCGCAAAATCGTTGAAGAACTCGATAAATATATAATAGGTCAGGCTGATGCCAAAAAAAGCGTTGCAATTGCGTTAAGAAACAGGTACAGAAGAAGCAAGCTCCCCATGGAATTTCAGGATGACATACTCCCCAAAAATATCTTGATGATAGGTCCGACAGGGGTCGGTAAAACCGAGATAGCAAGGCGATTGGCCAGGTTGGTAAAAGCGCCTTTTATCAAAGTTGAAGCTACAAAATTTACCGAGGTTGGATATGTGGGAAGAGATGTCGAGTCTATGATAAGGGATCTGGTTGAGGATTCCATAAGGATGGTAAAAAATGAAAAGATAAATGATGTGGCCGGTAGAGCAACTTCTCTTGCTGAAGAAAGAATTATAGATATATTGCTTCCATCTGAAGATAAATCATCCGATTTTAAAAATCCTTTTGAATTTCTGCTTAATCCCAAGCAGGAAAATGAAGATGAAGATAAAGATGCGGTCGATATCGAAAAACGTGAGAAGATGAGAATAGAAAGGGAAGATTTAAGAAATAAGCTGAAGAACAAAGAGATCGAAGATATGTATATCGATATCGAAGTAGAAGAAAAAAATTATTCTACGATTGAGATGATTGGTCTGGGCAATGAAGAAATGAATGTAAATATGCAGGACATGTTCGGAGGTATTTTCCCGAAAAAGAAAAAGAACAAAAAAGTCAAGATTGAAAATGCAAGGCGCATATTCAAGCAGGAAGAGGCGCAAAAACTGATCGATATGGATGATGTTACCGAGGAGGCTATTAAGAGAGCGGAACAAAACGGTATAGTATTTATTGATGAAATAGATAAGATCGCAGGTAAAAATTATACGGCAGGTCCGGATGTATCAAGAGAGGGTGTTCAAAGGGATATCCTGCCAATCGTTGAAGGAAGCACCGTGATAACTAAATATGGTCCGGTAAAGACAGATCATATGCTTTTTATTTCGGCAGGAGCTTTCCATGTGTCAAAAGTTACGGATCTTATACCTGAACTTCAGGGAAGATTCCCTGTAAAAGTCGAACTGGGAAGCCTTACAAAAGATGATTTTAAAAGGATATTGACTGAGCCTAAGAACGCAATGTTAAAACAGTATTCGATGTTGCTTAAAACCGAGGGAGTAAACATTATATTTAGCGATGATGCAGTTGACGAGATAGCAGATACAGCTTATTATATAAATGAGCAGACTGAAAATATTGGCGCAAGAAGGCTGTATACCGTCCTTGAAAAACTTTTAGAAGATATATCCTTCGATGTTCCTGAAGTTTCACAGAAAGAATTTGTCATAAACAAGGAATATGTTATAAATAAGCTTTCAAAAAGCATGAAAAATAAAGATTTATCTAAATATATCATTTAGAAACGATAGGAGGAAATAAAAAATGGCTACACTTCTTGAGAAGACAAGAATGTTAAATAAGATATTACAAAAATCAGCGACAGAACCCGTATCTTTTAATGAGATATGCAATATTTTAACGGAAGTATTGAAATGCAATGTTTACATCGTAAGCAAGAAAGGCAAAATATTAGGTTATAATTTTTCTGAGGGTTTTGAATGTGAGATAGTTCAAGACAATGTTATCAAAGACATGAAATTCCCTGATGAATTTAACAATGTATTGCTTCATATAGATGAAACAAAAGCAAATACTGTTGTTGAAGGCGAATGCGTTTTTGTAAAGGATGTTAAATGCACAAAGGCTAATAAATTTTCAACTGTAGTACCTATTGTAGGAAACAGGGAAAGATTGGGGACTATGGTTGTCGCAAGATACAACGATCCCTTTGACGAAGACGATTTAGTGTTTGCAGAATATGCTGCAACCATACTGGGAATGGAAATAATACGTTCAAAAAGCGTTGAATCAGAGGAAGAGGAGAGAAAGAGAGCCGTTGTACAGCTTGCTATAGGAACGCTGTCTTATTCCGAATTAGAGGCTGTTGAACATATATTTGATGAACTTAAAGGCAACGAGGGATTGCTTGTCGCAAGCAAAATAGCCGATAAGGTAGGAATAACGAGATCCGTCATCGTTAACGCCCTTAGGAAATTCGAAAGCGCAGGAGTTATTGAATCTCGTTCGCTTGGCATGAAGGGAACGCATATTAAGATATTAAACGATAAATTATTGGAAGAGCTAAAAAAGCTCAAATAGGTATTGTAAGCCCTAAGCCAAACAAATTTTTAGGGCTTTTTTATTTTGTACCGGTTAATACATGATGATTTGGTTATAATACAGATGATATTCTTTGAATATAAATAACATAAGCTCATATTGCGAATCGCACCTCAAAAATAAAGTTGAAGTAAAAAAGCAAATATGATATACTACAAAAGTGGATTTATTACACACGCCCATAATCCTTGAGTTGGTGCCATGTTGTTCGGTCTTTCAAGGAAATGAATGGTGCGGAGGAAAAAACCAGGAGGCGAATATTAAATGAGTATTATTTCAATGAAACAATTGCTTGAAGCAGGGGTACATTTTGGCCATCAAACAAGAAGATGGAATCCTAAAATGGCTGAGTACATCTTTACGGAAAGGAACGGCATATACATTATTGATCTTCAGAAGACGGTAAAGAAGATTGAAGAGGCTTATGAATTTATAAAATCCGTTGTTGCCGATGATAAAGACGTGCTGTTTGTAGGGACGAAAAAGCAAGCACAGGAATCCATACAGGAAGAAGCTTTAAGGTGCAATATGTTCTATGTAAACCAGAGATGGCTGGGTGGCATGCTTACAAATTTCAAGACTATAAAGACAAGAATAGAAAGGCTTAAGAACCTTGAGACTATGGAGCAGGAAGGCACTTTTGACTTGCTTCCCAAAAAAGAGGTAATCAAGCTAAAGGCAGAAAAGGAAAAGCTCCAGAAAAATCTTGGCGGTATTAAAGAAATGAAAAGGCTTCCCGGAGTGTTGTTTATAGTTGATCCGAGGAAAGAAAGAAATGCTATCCAGGAGGCAAAGATACTTGGTATTCCCATTGTTGCAATAGTTGATACAAATTGCGATCCGGATGAGGTCGATTACGTAATACCCGGCAATGATGATGCAATAAGAGCTGTTAAATTGATAACTTCAAAAATAGCTGATGCTGTTTTAGAAGGTCGACAGGGAGAACAAACTGCTGCTGAATAATATTTAAAGGGGTAAGGGTCACAGGCATAGGGGGATTTTCCCTTACCGAAAACTCTTACCCTTATTATTTGCAAATAGAATTTATAAATATATGTGTGAACACTCATGATTTTAGGAATGAAAGGTTCAACATAAAAAATAGTTTTGCTTTGATGTAAACATAGAAAATATTTGGAGGGAAATATATGATAACAGCTGATATGGTTAAAAAACTGAGAGAGAGAACCGGCGCAGGCATGATGAATTGCAAGAGGGCTCTTACTGACGCAAATGGTGATATCGACAAGGCGATAGAAATATTGAGGGAAAAAGGATTGGCTGCTGCTGCCAAGAAAGCCGGGAGGATAGCATCAGAAGGACTTGTTGAAACATATTTATCGCCTGATGGTATTTATGGATCTATTGTTGAGGTTAATTGCGAAACTGACTTTGTAGCCAAAAATGATGATTTTATATCGTTCACAAAGGGAATAGCAAAACAAGCTGCATATTCAAAGGCTAGCAACGTCGATGAACTATTAAATGAAAAATATGCAGAAGGGGAAGGAACTGTAAAGGATGCTCTAACCGGACTTATTTCAAAACTAGGTGAAAATATGAACCTGAGGAGATTTCAGAGGTTTGCAAAAGAGGATAATGAAATCTTAAAAGATTACATACACGGTGGTGGAAGAATAGGTGTCCTTGTTCAATTAGCATGCAGGAATACGGAAGGGCTGGACAATGTGGCAAAAGAAATAGCTCTTCAGGTTGCAGCCGCAAGTCCCCAGTATATCACCAAGGATCAGGTAACTTCCGATGTAATAGAGAAAGAGAAAGAAATATATAAAGCGCAGGCAATAAATTCGGGCAAGAGCGAAGCTATCGCCGAAAAGATGGTAAATGGAAGGCTGCAGAAATACTTTAAGGAAGTGTGCTTGATAGAGCAGCTCTGGATAAGGGACCAGGATTTAACTATAAAGGAATATTTAGATCAAAAGTCCAAAGAGATGGGTGCACCGATAAGCATAAAAAGGTTTGTAAGGTTTGAAAAAGGCGAGGGCATTGAAAAGAAAGCAGAAGATTTTGCAGCAGAAGTTCAGGCTCAAATAAATAAAGCTTAAGGATTACTTAAAAAAAGAGCACAATATTTTTGTGTTCTTTTTTTAAGACATAATACAAATGGATATTGTAGGAATAACATCTGTGGAGGTATAATAATATATGCAGGTTAAATATAAAAGGATAATGTTAAAATTAAGCGGTGAAGCATTGGCAGGCAAAAAAGGCATAGGCATAGATTTTGATACTGTCAATGAAATTGCATTACAGATAAAGAAAGTAGTTCATTTGGGCGTTGAAGTCGGTATAGTTGTCGGGGGTGGAAATATATGGCGCGGTCGAAATGGAAATAATATGGACAGGGCCTCTGCTGATTATATGGGTATGCTGGCAACTGTCATAAATGGTCTTGCGCTCCAGGATTCCCTCGAAAATATAGACGTCACTACCAGACTTCAGACTGCAATTGAAATGCGAGAAGTTGCGGAGCCATTTATCAGACGTAAAGCCATGAGGCATCTTGAAAAAGGCCGTGTTGTAATATTTGGAGCTGGAACCGGTAACCCGTTTTTTTCAACCGATACTACCGCTGCATTGAGGGCTGCTGAAATCGAGGCCGAAGTGATATTGCTCGCCAAAAAAGTAGATGGCGTTTACGACTCTGATCCTCAAATAAATCCGAATGCAAAAAAATATGATAAATTAAGTTATATGGATGTACTCGACAAGGGTCTCGGTGTAATGGATTCCACAGCGACATCTTTGTGCATGGATAATAATATACCAATACTGGTATTTGGACTTGACAAGCCTGATAATATTATAAAGGTTCTGATGGGCGAAGCTATTGGTACTTATGTAGGTAATTTATAAAATAAGGTGAGAACAATCGTGACTTTAAGTCATAAGAGGTTCGAAAAGTATTATTGGGGGGTAGAGATGTATGTTAGATGAAATGAATAAAGCATCTGAAGAAAAGATGAAGAAAACATTAGTGGCTTTAAAAAAGGAACTTTCATCTTTAAAAGCGGGAAGGGCAAATCCGTCAATACTTGAAAAAATATCTGTGATGTATTATGGCGCATTGACTCCGATAAGCCAGCTTGCTAATATCGCTGCACCGGAACCCCGTCTGCTTACTATTCAGCCATGGGATCCTAAATTGCTAAAGGAAATCGAAAAGGAAATATTGAAGTCGGATCTTGGATTGAATCCTATGAATGATGGAAAGATAATAAGGCTATCCATACCGGAGCTCACCGAAGAGACCAGAAGAAACGTCGTTAAAGTAATCAAAAAGCATGGGGAAGAAGCTAAGATTGCCATACGTTCTATCAGGCGCGAATCGAATGACAAAATAAAAGTCATGAAAAAAGATGGTACGATTACCGAGGACCAGGAGAGGGATGAAGTGGAAAGCATTCAGAAGCTTACGGATAAGTATATAAGGGATATTGACAAAGCTGTTGAAACGAAAGAAAAAGAGGTAATGGAGATATAAATGCTGCCTGACGTTATAGGTTTGAGGCTAAATGACGGTATTATAAAATTGAATAAATCAGGTATCCTGGATAAAAATATAGAGATAATAAATTATGATGAACCCGGAAATAAAAGGATAGGGAATGAAGTTCGAATTATCAGGCTTGATAAGCATTCAGAGAAGATAAAGTTAATCGTCGGCTATTTTTAAACATTGAATAACTTAGCAATAATCCTGATCGCTTTGGGATCAGGATTATTGCTAAGTTATATATATAAGTTTACTTAATTATAGCTGCCATGGAGTGATAATATGCATTTGTTTTTTAAAAGAAATAAAACTGAGAATGAGATAGATCTGTATAAACAGATAAATAAAAATAATATACCTGCCCATATAGCTATCATTATGGATGGGAATGGCAGATGGGCAAAGAAAAGAAATCTTCCAAGAGCCATGGGGCATAAGGCCGGCGTAGAAACTATCAGAGAAATAGTCAAGGCATGCTCTAAAATAGGCGTCAAGGTACTGACGTTATATGCTTTTTCTACAGAAAATTGGAAAAGGCCCCCTGACGAAATCAAAACGCTTATGAGTTTGCTGGTACAGTATCTGAGAAACGAAGTCGATGAATTAAACAGAAACAATGTAGTTATAAGGACAATAGGCGATATTTCCAAACTGCCTTTAATATGCCAGCAAGAATTGGACAAAGCCATTGAAACAACAGGAAAAAATAACGGGCTTATTTTAAACCTTGCATTGAATTATGGAGGACGGGCAGATATAATCAATGCGGTTAAAAAGATTGCGGTTCTTATAGCTGATGGCAAACTAAATGCCCGTGATATTGATGAAAGGACTTTCCCTAAATATTTATATACGGGAAATCTGCCGGACCCTGATTTAATAATAAGACCAAGCGGGGAATACAGAATAAGCAATTTTTTGCTCTGGCAGTGTGCATATTCTGAATTATGGTTTTCTGAATCCGATATATACTGGCCTGATTTTAATAAGAAATATCTGTATAAAGCCATCTTGGATTATCAGAAAAGAGATAGAAGGTTTGGTGCAATCAAATAATTTGAAAGAGGGGCATAAAATGCTGAAAAAAAGGGTTATCACTGCTATTATCGCACTTCCTTTGCTATTTGCGGCTGTCATTATAAACAAATATATATTTTTTTGTGCTTTATGCTTGATAAGCATTATAGGCCTATATGAATATTATTCGGCGGCAGGAAAAACCGGTGCGAAACCCATGATTGGCCTTGGAGTTGTATCCGGATTGGTGCTTTTGCTTTTGACTCTGTTTGGTGGCAATATCAATTATATGACGCTTTTTATAGCGATAATCATGCTCATCGTATTATCCGTTCCCATTTTTAACAACAGATATAATTTTTTGAGCTCGGCTGTAACGATAATAGGGGTATTATATTTACCGTTTTTGTTCAGATACCTGTACCTCATAAGGGCTATACAGAATACAGGTGTTTATTTGATATGGTTTGTATTTATTGTCGCATGGATGTCCGATACATTCGCTTATTTTACAGGCAGGGCTTTTGGAAGGAATAAATTATGCCCTGCAATCAGCCCTAAAAAAACCGTGGAAGGCTCCATAGGCGGAATTATAGGGAGCACCGTAGGCTGTATCATCTATGGGCTTTTATTGGCAAAATACAATATAATCGATATTCATGTTATCGATTTGCTGATAATTGGAATTTCGGGAAGTATTATTTCTCAGATAGGCGATCTTGCAGCTTCAGCCATCAAAAGGAATGCAGGGATTAAGGATTATGGCAATATTATGCCGGGACATGGAGGTGTTCTCGATAGATTTGATAGCATACTTTTTGCTGCTCCTTTAGTATATTATTATATAGCATATATTATAAGGTGACTTAAATTTGCATATAAAAGCCATGCTTAAAGCTGTAATTTTATGTATCGTAATATTTTTGCTGCTTAAATATCTGGCTCCGCTGTTTTCGCCATTCATAACAGCTGTATTCATAAGCATAATTTTAGAGCCTGTAATAAAGATCCTCATGGATAAGCTATCTTTAAGCCGCAAATTTTCCATAACTATAGCATTGTTATTTTTTTGCATTATTTTTTTTGTAATTATCTATTTTTTAATTCATAATATTTATAAAGAGACCCTGTCGATATTAAAAGACATCCCGAACTTTTATGAAAAGATCAATTACTTTTTGCAGAAATACAATGTATTGATTAATAAATATTTTCATATTAATGAAGATGGGCAGAATATAACTGCCATTGACACAATGAAAGTAATAAATATCTTCATAAACTCCATAGCTAAATTAAAAGATGGGATAATCAAGTCTATACTGGCACTGCCTGATATATTCATGTACATAACATTTAGTTCCGCCGCAGCATTTTTTATTTTGAAGGACAGAAAAATTATAATCGACATATTTAAAAGGAATGTTCCACAAAATATATTTAAAATAACATTAAAAATAAATAGATCGATAATCAATATAATAAAAACCGAGTGTATGCTGATTGTCATAAGTACGCTGCAAACTATAACCGGCTTCTTTATTTTAAATGTAAAATATGCACTGCTGATAGGAATATTTTCAGGTATACTCGATATATTGCCTCTAATCGGACCGGCGCTTATTTTCATTCCGTGGGCATTATATAGTATAATATGTGGTGATGTCATTTTTGCTGTTTCTCTTATTTGCCTCTATATCATAATTGGAATCACGAGGCAGATGCTCGAGACGAAATTTATAAGCGGTAAGCTTGATTTGCATCCGCTTATAATATTGTTGTCCATATATATAGGTCTTAAATTTTTTGGATTTTTAGGTGCCATATTCGGCCCGCTGTTTGCATTGATTATTAAAATGATATATGAAGAAAGCATAAATCAAAAGCAGGTGAATATATGAAAAACATATCTATACTTGGTTCTACAGGTTCCATTGGAACACAGGCGCTGGATGTAATAAAGAACAACCGCGACAAGTTCAGGATTGTTGCTCTTGGTGCAAATAAAAATATCGATTTGCTGTATAGGCAAATACTACTGTTTAATCCGTCTGCCGTATCGGTTGGAGATTATGAAGGCGCAAAAAAACTTAAAAATATGCTCGGTCACACTAAAACTGAAATTTTTTATGGAGTTGAAGGATTAAATACTATTGCACAGATGGACGATTCAGATGTTGTACTTACGGCTGTGGTAGGTATTGCAGGGCTTGTTCCGACGCTGAAAGCAATAGAAAAGAATAAAATAATCGCCCTCGCAAATAAAGAAACACTTGTTGCAGGAGGAGCATTGATTAAAAATGTATTAAAAAAGTCGAAATCGGAGATCATTCCAGTAGACAGCGAACACAGCGCCATATTTCAGTGCTTGAAATCTTCAAATAATTTGAATGAAGTGGAAAAAATAATATTGACGGCATCGGGGGGACCTTTCAGGGGCAGAAAAGTAAGGGATCTAAGCAGCGTCAGTCCGCAGGATGCGATTAAGCATCCAAGATGGAATATGGGTAAAAAAATTTCTGTTGATTCAGCTACTCTGATGAACAAGGGATTTGAGATTATTGAAGCTCATTGGCTTTTTGATATTGGTTTTGATAAAATAGATGTGATAATCCATCCTCAGAGTATAATACATTCGATGGTGGAATATCGGGATGGTTCGATAATAGCGCAGCTTGGTGCGCCGGACATGAGAAACCCGATTCTATATGCCCTCGGATATCCAAAAAGGCTGATTTGCTCAGGGAAAAGGCTTGATCTTTTAGAGATCCATGAAGGCCTGACATTTGAAGAACCGGACATTGAAACTTTCAGAAGTCTGAAGTTGGCATACGATGCCGGATTAGAGGGAGGAACGATGCCGGTGGTTTTAAATGCTGCAAACGAAGCTTGTGTGAACTTATTTCTAAAGAATGTTATAGGGTTTTTAGATATACCGAGGATAGTTGAAAATATGATGGATAAACATAATAAAATAAATAATCCATCCCTGGAGGAAATATTGGAGACGGATAGACGTGTAAAAAGTGAAATTTATAAAAAGTATAAGGTGGTGTTCTAATGACAACATTATTAGCCGTAATATTTGTTTTCGGGCTGCTTATTTTAGGCCATGAGTTCGGACATTTTATGCTCGCAAAGTTAACCGGTATAAAGGTAAATGAATTTTCATTCGGCATGGGACCAAGGCTTTTAAAATTCGGGAAAGGTGAAACTGAATATTCATGGAGGATATTTCCCATAGGCGGTTTTGTAAAGATGCTTGGAGAAGATGAACAGGTGGATAACCCGAAATCCTTCAGCAGCAAATCCACCCCTGCCAGGATATCCGTTATCGCTGCAGGGCCTGTAATGAATATAATAATACCGATAATCATTTTTGCCGGCATAGCCATGTTCTCAGGTTATGCAAAGCCTGTAGTCAAGGATTATGCGAAGCCTCTCAGCGGTTCAAACATCACATATCCGGCTAAAAGTGCCGGCATCATGGCAGGAGATAGAATAACCCACGTAAACGGCAAAAAGATATTGGTTTACGATGATTTTAGAATGTTTATGTATCAGAATAAGGGAAAACCCTTCGACGTAACGGTAAACAGGGGCGGCAAGTCGGTAAATTTGCATATCGTACCCGTTTTTGACAAGAATTATGATTCATATATGGTAGGGATTGAGCCATATTTCGGGAGGGCCAGTCTGCCTGAAGGGATACAGTATGGATATTTAAACACGGTATCCATTATAAAACAAATGGGTGGATATCTTAAAGGTGTCGTCATGGGCAAAGCATCTGTAAATGATATAAGCGGCCCTGTAGGAATAATAAAATATACGAGTGAAGCTGCAAAGGCAGGTTTTAGCACTCTGCTGTTCTTTACAGCGCTTTTGAGCATAAATCTTGCTATTATCAACCTTATCCCGTTTCCGGCTCTTGACGGAGGATGGCTGATCATTTTGATAATTGAGGGGATTACCAGAAAGAAACTGGATGCCGATAAAGTTGGCATTGCCAATTTTGTAGGATTTGCATTTCTTATGGTACTTACGATACTTATAACTTTCAAAGATATTTTCAAATTCAGTGGTTTTTAGCTGGTGAAAAAATGGCAAGGAAAATAACGAAAAAAATTAAAATAGGGAATATATATATAGGCGGAGATAGCAAGATTACGGTTCAATCCATGACAAATACCGATACAAAAGATGTCAAGGCAACTGTGAAGCAGATAAAAGAATTGGAAAGGGCCGGTTGCGACATAATAAGGGTAGCGGTCCCCGACATGGAAGCGGCGAAGGCCGTGACTGCGATTAAAAAAAATATTTCGATACCCCTCGTTGCAGATATACATTTTGACTACAGGCTTGCCATTGCGGCGATTGAAAACGGTGTCGATGCATTAAGGATTAATCCGGGTAATATAGGAAATGCGGATAGGGTCGCACAGGTGGTGAATGCGGCAAAAGATAAAAATATTCCTATAAGGATCGGGGTCAATTCAGGCTCTTTAGAGAAGGACCTTTTGCAAAAGTATGGGAAGGTATGCGCAAAAGCTTTAGTCGAAAGCGCCCAAAAGCATATAGATATTCTTGAAAAATTGAACTTTTTCAATACAGTTATATCTATAAAATCGTCGGATGTTCCGATGATGATTGAATCATACAGGCTTATATCCGAAAATACCGATTATCCCCTCCACCTTGGAGTAACGGAGGCGGGTACTATTAAAATGGGTACAATCAAGTCCGCAATCGGCATCGGAACATTGCTGGCAGAAGGCATAGGCGATACCATAAGGGTATCTCTGACAGGTGATCCCATATTGGAAGTAAATGTCGGCAGGCAAATTTTAAAATCCCTTGACATCTTAAATGAGGGAATAGATATAGTATCCTGCCCCACATGCGGAAGGACTAAAATAAACATTATAAAAATTGCAGAAGAAACCGAAAGAAGACTTAAGGGTATCAATAAAAACATCAAAGTTGCAATAATGGGTTGTGTGGTTAATGGGCCTGGAGAGGCCAAAGAGGCCGATATCGGCATAGCAGGCGGCATAGGGGAAGGCTTGATATTCAAACACGGTAAAATTATAAAAAAAGTCCCTGAAGAAAAGCTGGTGGATGAACTTATTGAACAAATCGAAAAAATGTAAATGGTAAAATAGAACAGATGACTGCTGTTCTATTTTTATGAAAATGCGCAGGGTGAATTCTTCATATTTGAAGAATAGTCTTGATGTACCCAATGCGCGGCAAATGAACTTTACTGGAGGGTTTAAAATGTCCAAGAGGATGATAGATGTATTATCCGGCATAAATATGAATAAAGATATCATGGATATATTAAGCGATATGGATATAACCAAGGTAGGAGTCAATTTGGAAAGCAGGCGATGGGATGTTTACATAAATACCGAAAAAAACATCGATGATAAAATTTCAGATGAGATTGCAAACATGATAAAAAATAAATATAAAATCGCCTATGATATCAATATACTATATCCACACCCACAAAAAGCAGCTCAGAGTATCGACCTATATAAAATCGATCATGACGGCATAGGTGAAATAATAGATTATATATCCAAAAAGATACCTTTTGCAAACGGCTGGATTAAAAATGCTGCAAGAAGCATAGACGGCAGCAAGTACATATTTAAGGTCGAAAACAAATTCGGATATGAATTTTTACTGTCCAAAAACTGTGATAAATTGATAGAGGAATTTATATTAAACAGGTTTAATCTGAAAGTCAATGTAAAAATACAGCTCATGCAGGAAAAATCCGATGTAGAAGATTATTACAAAAAGAAAAAAACCGAAGATGACATGATAATATCCAAGGCAATTAGCGATGCGCGGAAAAATAATAATACGGCGCCCAAAAGGGAAGCTGAAGATACAAAAAAAGCTGTCATACTGGGCAAAAGAATAAGCGACGATCCTGTTCCCATTAAATCAATAAACGAGTCGTCAGGGAAAGTTTGCATTGAAGGCGACATATTCGATTTGAAAATAATAGAAACAAAAAGCGGTAGGACTATTATAAGCTTTAATATTACCGATTATGGCAGTTCCATTACAGTCAAGGTTTTTACAAGCGACAAAAACAGTACTGTTCTAAAAGACAGGATAAAGATAGGACTTCACTTAAAGGTTAAGGGCGATGCTTCTTTCGATAAATATGCCAGAGAGGTTGTAATGCTTGCATCGGATTTGCAGGAGACATCTGCCCCGAAGCGTTTGGACACTGCGCCCCAAAAAAGGGTTGAACTGCATCTGCATACTCAGATGAGCGCCATGGACGGTTTAAACTCTGCATCAGACCTTATAGCGCAGGCGGCTTCGTGGGGGCATAAGGCTATTGCCATAACCGATCATGGAGTAGTGCAGGCCTTTCCCGAAGCCGCGCAGGCAGCTAAAAAAAATAACATTAAAGTCATTTATGGCGTTGAGTCGTACCTCGTATATGATAGCGCTCCCATTGTACTTAATGCAAACAACATGGACATTGATGGGGAATACGTGGCATTGGATATTGAAACTACCGGCTTGAACTCATCAACGGATAAAATAATTGAAATAGGCGCTGCAAAGATAATAGGCGGCAAAATAACAAAAGAGTTCAACGAACTTATAGATCCTGAAATAAATATACCACAGAATATTACCGAGCTCACAGGAATCAAAAACGATATGGTAAAGGGCAAGAGAAAAGTAAACGAAGTGCTGAAGGATCTGTATAAATTTATAGGCAATGCCGTAATAGTTGCGCATAATGCTAAATTTGACATGGGATTTATCAAAAAAAGAGCAGAAAAAATCGGTATCCATATAGATAACCCTGTAATCGATACTTTGACTCTTTCAAAGCTCCTATTTCCGAAGTTTAAAAAATATAAACTCGATATAGTGGCAAAACATCTTAACATAACACTGGAAAACCATCACAGGGCATCCGATGATGCAATATGTGCCGGTATGATACTTTTAAAATGCAATGATATTTTGAAGGAAAAGGGAGCTCGTACTATTTCGGATATCAACAGAATCTTTACAGGCAAACAGGATTACAAGAAAATGCAGACTTACCATACTGTTATACTTGTTAAAAATTACGAGGGTCTTAGAAACCTGTATAAATTGATTTCAATTTCACACCTCAAATATTTTTACAGAAAACCGAGAATATTAAAAAGCGTTCTCGATCAGTACCGCGATGGATTGATAATAGGTTCGGGATGTGAAGCCGGGCTGCTTTACCGGGAAGTTTTAAGAGGCGCCTCGGATGAGGAGCTATCGCCTATAGTCAAGTTTTACGACTATTTGGAGATACAACCTCTTGCAAACAACGAGTTTATGATAAGGGAAAATAAAGTAAAAGATGAAGACGAGCTTAAATCTATAAATAAAAGGATAGTAAATCTTGGCATAAAATATAAAAAGCCTGTTGTGGCAACAGGGGATGTACATTTTTTAAATTCATATGATGCGGTTTTCAGAAAAATTCTGATGCACGGACAAGGCTATGAAGATGCCGACAGGCAGGCACCGCTATATTTTAAGACGACGGATGAAATGCTTGAGGAATTCTCATACCTTGGCGATAAGATTGCAAATGATGTCGTAATAAAAAATCCGAATATCATCGCCGACATGGTCGATACGATACTTCCCATACCTGATGAGACATTCCCTCCCAAAATAGAAGGCGCCGAAGAAGATATTAAAAGCATGGTTTTAAAAAGGGCTCATGAAATATATGGCGAGGTCTTTCCGGATATAGTACAAAAAAGGCTGGACAAGGAATTGAATTCTATAATAAGCCACGGATATGCGGTTCTTTATCTGATCGCTCAGAAATTAGTTTCAAAATCCAGAAGCGATGGATATCTTGTGGGTTCAAGAGGATCCGTAGGGTCTTCATTTGTCGCTACGATGTCCGGTATTACAGAGGTAAATCCGCTTCCTCCCCATTATGTATGCCCGAAATGCAAGCATTCGGAGTTTGTTACAGATGGTTCATATGGCTGCGGCGCCGATATGCCCGATAAGGTGTGCCCAAAGTGCGGTACAATGATGAACAAGGATGGCCATGACATACCCTTTGAGGTATTTTTGGGCTTTGAAGGCGATAAGGAGCCTGATATAGATTTGAATTTTTCAGGCGAATATCAGCCTGTCGCACATAAATATACGGAAGTATTGTTCGGAAAGGGACACGTATTCAGGGCAGGTACAATTGGAACAATTGCCGATAAGACTGCATATGGGTTTGTGAAAAACTATCTTCAGGATAAAAATATATATGCGCCTCAAGCCGAAATCGACAGGCTTACTAAGGGATGCACCGGCGTCAAGAGGACTACTGGGCAGCATCCCGGAGGAGTTATGGTTGTTCCCAGGGATAACGAAATATATCAGTTTACTCCTATACAGCATCCTGCGGATGATGTTAATTCGGATGTCATTACCACACATTTCGATTACCATTCTATAAGCGGCAGGCTTTTAAAACTGGATATACTCGGCCATGATGATCCGACCGTAATCAGGATGCTCCAGGACTTATCCGGCATAAATCCTACAACCATTCCTCTGGCGGATAAAAATGTGCTTAGGCTATTTACATCTCCTGAGCCTCTTGGCGTAACGAGTTCGGATATTAACTGCGAGGTAGGCACATTGGGTTTACCTGAATTCGGTACCAAATTCGTGAGGCAGATGCTCGTCGATACAAAGCCTAAGACATTCTCGGATCTCGTAAGGATAAGCGGACTTTCCCACGGCACCGATGTATGGCTGAACAATGCGCAGGAGCTTATAAGGAACGGAACTGCTACGCTGAAGGAAGTGATATCTACAAGGGACGATATCATGCTCTATTTGCTTAAAAAAGGTATGAAGCCAAAGAGCGCATTTACCATAATGGAAAGAGTAAGAAAAGGAAAGGGCCTGAGAGATGAGGACATACAGGAAATGAAGGATTGCGGTGTTCCCGAATGGTATATCGGTTCATGTAAAAAAATCAAATATATGTTTCCAAAAGGCCATGCTGTCGCATATGTCATGATGGCTATAAGGATTGCATATTTTAAAGTATACATGCCTTTATATTTTTACGCCGCTTATTTTACGATCAGAGCGGATGAGTTCGATGCAGATATAATCGTAAACGGTGAGGAATCTGTGAAAGAAAATATCAAAAGAATAGAAGATATAGGAAATGAAGCTTCCCAAAAAGAGAAAGGTCTTCTTACAATACTTGAAATCGCACTGGAAATGTATAAAAGGGGATTGAAATTTTACCATGTAGATATATATAAATCCGATGCCGTCAAGTTTTTAGTAATCGATAAAGGACTTCTTCCACCTTTGAACTCTCTTCAAGGGCTTGGTGAAACAGCGGCAAAAAGCATCACAGAGGAGAGAAAGAGGGGAAAGTATATATCAATAGAAGACTTAAGAAATAGAGCCGGCGTATCGAAAACGGTAATAGAAATACTGAAAAAACACGGATGCCTTGAAGGCATGCCCGAAACAAATCAGTTGACTTTATTTTAGTAAAGGAATGTCGCAGCAAGATTTATTTTTTCAGTATTGAAACACGTATAATTTCGTGTTATACTTATACTGTATTTTTAGCATAATAGATTGTTGAGCATAAGAGTGGGTTTTCCCACTCTTTAATATTGTAAGGGATGTATATAAAAAGCGCTTAATAGGAAAGTATAAATATAATGTAATATTAAGGATTTTGAGGTGTATTATGATCAGAAAAAAGATGGACCGTTATATTGAGGACATTGTAAAGCCCATAACAGATAAGCTTGGCATAGTACTTATAGATGTTGAATATAAAAAAGAGGGAAATAATTATGTGCTAAGGCTGGTGATCGATAGTAAAAACGGTGTTACGATAGATGATTGTGAAAACGTCAGCAAGCTTGTAAGCGATAAACTGGATGAAGATGATCCTATCGAAAATAGCTATAGTTTGGAGGTACAGTCCCCTGGCGAAAGAGTACTGAAAAGTGACAGGGAGTTTGACTACTTCAAGGGCAGGAATGTGGAAGTAAAGCTTTACGAACAGATGCAGGGAAAGAAAATTTTTGGCGGAAAACTTATAGGCCTTGAAAATGATTTGATAAAAATTGAAGATCATGATAAAATATATGAATTTCAAAAAAATAAAGTTTCCAGTGTCAGACTCAAAATTATTTTTTAAGGAGGGATATTATTATGAATGGGGAGTTTATTGAAGCGATAACACAGCTTGCAAGAGAAAAAAATATAAAACAGGAAGTATTGATTGAGGCATTGGAATCCGCACTTGTATCGGCATATAAGAAGAATTTCGGTTCGGCCCAGAATGTCAAGACTGCTATAAATCCCGAAACCGGCGATGTACATGTATATGCCCAAAAAACAGTAGTGGATGAAGTATACGATAAGCTTTTGGAGATCGATATAAATGATGCAAAGGCAATAGATAATAAATACAAGCTTGGTGATGTCGTTGATATCGAAGTTACGCCAAGAAAATTCGGCAGGATAGCTGCCCAGACGGCGAAGCAGGTGGTCGTACAAAAGATCAGGGAAGCTGAAAGAGGTATATTGTATGAAGAATTCTCCAATAAGGAAAATGATTTGATAATAGGTACGGTTTTAAGGAAGGATAAGCAAAACGTATATATCGATCTCGGAAAAATAGAAGCTTCTTTAGGGCCTGGAGAACAAATGCCAGGCGAAGAATATAATTTCGGTGACAAGTTAAAACTCTATATAGTAGAGGTAAAGAAAACAAACAAAGGACCGCAGGTTATCGTTTCAAGGACTCATCCAGGTCTGGTAAAAAGGCTTTTCGAGCAGGAAGTGCCGGAAATATTTGAAGGTATTGTTGAGATAAAAGGTATTGCAAGGGAGGCAGGGTCAAGGACGAAAATCGCCGTATACTCTCACGATGAAAATATCGATCCTACCGGAGCTTGCATAGGCCAGAGGGGAACAAGGGTCCAAAACATAGTAGATGAATTAAAGGGAGAAAAGATAGATGTCATAAAGTGGAGCAAGGATCCAGAAGAATTTATCGCAAGTTCCTTAAGCCCAGCGAAGGTAATATCCGTAACACTGAACGAAAAAGAAAAATCTGCAAAGGTAGTCGTTGTAGATTATCAATTATCCCTTGCTATCGGAAAAGAAGGGCAAAATGCCAGACTGGCTGCTAAGCTGACAGGATGGAAGATCGACATAAAGAGCCAGACGCAGATCAAGGAAGAAGTAGAGGAAAAAGAGGAAGAAGTGAGCAATAAAGAGTAGGGAGGTTATTGTATGTTGAAGAAAAAAAAAGTCCCTTTAAGGAAATGCCTGGGTTGTCAGGAGACCAAGCCTAAGAAGGAGCTTTTGAGAATCGTGCGGTTCGCGCATACTAATGAAATCAAAATCGACATTACGGGCAAACTATCAGGAAGAGGTGCATATATCTGCAATAACCTTGACTGCCTTGAAAAGGCCTATAAGGCTAAAAGAATAGAAAGAGCACTTGAAAGCCCGATCTCCGATGATGTTTATAATGAACTGAGAAAGGAGATAACACCTGATGAATGATGCTAAGTTTTATTCATTCTTAGGTATAATAAAAAAATCAGGGAATTTATCTTCAGGATATAATACATGTGAGATTCAAATAAAAAAGGGGAAAGGGAAAATGGTTTTGGTTGCAGAAGATGCATCGCATGGCACGCAGGACAAATTTGTAAATATGTGCAAGGCTAATAACATACCTTTTATAATCCATGGAAACAAAGGAGATATAGGCAGCAGCATAGGTAAAATGCCAACATCGGTTATCGTAATAAATGATGAAAATATGTCAAAGGTGGTTTTAAATATGCTGAGATAATTATTACGGGGGTGAATAAGTATGGCTAAATTAAGAATATATGAGCTGGCGAAACAGCTCAATGTAGCTAGTAAGGATATAATAGAGATTTTAAAAGAGTATAATTTTAATATAAAAAATCATATGAGCGTCATAGACGATGATGCCCAGAAAATAGTAAAAGAATATTTTCAGGTAAGAGATGAAAAAAAGGAGCAGATTAAAGAAAATATAATCGATGAAAGCGCCGAAGACGGTGTAGCAAAGACTGCAAAAGTACAAAAAATAAAAAGCAGAGATACAAAGACGAAGAAAATAGATAGAAAAAGCCAGGAACTTAATAAGGATAAGGATAATGACACCCGTGAAAGGGTGAATAAGGAAGCAAAGAAAGAAGCCATAAAATCTAAGACGATAAAGATTCCTGATGCCATTACAGTAAAAGAGTTGTCTGAAAAAATGGGCAGGCAACCGTCCGAGGTAATAAAGACATTGATTGGATTAGGCATTATGGCTACTATAAACCAGGAGATAAATTTTGATGTCGTAAAAAAATTAGCTGAAAAGTTAAATATCAAAGTTGAGAAAGAGGAACAGAAAAACATAGAAGAAGAATTGATAAATGATGTTCCTGATAAACCTGAAGATTTAAAGATGAGACCTCCTGTAGTTACAATCATGGGCCATGTTGATCATGGAAAGACATCACTTTTGGATTGCATCAGGAAAACCCATGTCACACTCACTGAAGCAGGAGGCATAACACAGCATATTGGAGCATACACGGTAAATATAAAGGGAAACAAGATAACCTTTTTAGACACCCCCGGTCATGAAGCTTTTACGTCTATGAGAGCCAGAGGAGCAATGGCCACCGATGTAGCTGTTTTAGTCGTAGCTGCCGATGATGGCGTAATGCCTCAGACAGTTGAGGCCATAAACCACGCAAAAGCCGCTGATGTTCCTATAGTAGTTGCGATTAATAAAATAGATAAAAACAATGCAAATCCAGATAAAGTTAAACAGGAATTGACCGAGTATGGATTGGTTGCAGAAGATTGGGGCGGGGATACCATATGTGTTCCTGTATCCGCAAAAACAAAACAGGGAATCGATACGCTGCTTGAAATGATACTCCTTGTTGCCGAAATGCAGGAATTAAAAGCAAATCCCAATAGACCGGCAAAAGGTATAGTTATTGAATCAAAACTGGATAAGGGAAGGGGACCTGTTGCTACCGTCCTTGTAAAGAACGGTACATTAAAGGTTGGAGACCCGATGGTTGCGGGATTCACTTATGGAAAAGTCAGGGCTATGTTCAATGACAAGGGAAAAAGCGTCAGAGAAGCGGGTCCTTCGATACCTGTTGAAGTCTTGGGCTTTAATGAAATACCTGATGCAGGGGATATAATGTATGTAATAGGTGATGAAAAAGCCGCAAAGCAAATAGTTCAAAAAAGAGTCGATGAGAACAGAAATAAAATGATAAACGATACAAATAGAGTATCTTTGGAAAACTTGTTCAGTCAAATTGAAGAAGGAAAGGTTAAAGAATTAGATATTATTATAAAAGCCGATGTTCAGGGTTCTGTCGAAGCATTGGAGCAATCCCTTTTAAAACTTTCCAATGAAAATGTTAAAATAAAGGTAATTCATGGAGGTGTCGGGGCAATAACCGAATCTGATGTCATTTTGGCATCGGCATCGAATGCCGTAATCATCGGTTTCAGTGTCAGGCCTGAAACAAAGGCAAGAGAGCTTGCCGAAAAGGAAAAAGTCGATATCAAGACTTACAGGATTATATACGAGGCTATAAATGATGTTGAAGCCGCTATGAAGGGAATGCTTGAGCCTGAGTATAAGGAAGTTGTTGTTGGAAGGGCCGAAGTGAGAGCCCTGTTCAAGGTTTCAAATATCGGTACCATAGCTGGATGCTATGTCACGGAAGGCAAAATAGCAAGAAGCAGCCAGATAAGAGTGATAAGGAACGGAATAGTGGTTCACGAAGGAACTTTAGCATCATTGAAGAGATTCAAAGATGATGTGAAAGAAGTAGCCATGGGCTTTGAATGCGGCCTCAATATCGACAAATTCAATGATATCAAAGAAGGGGACATTTTAGAAGCATTTGAAATGCAGCAAATAAAAAAAGAATTATAAATACCGGAAAGGTGGTATTTTGATGGGATTCGAAAGAACAGACAGGATTGCAGAGGAATATAAAAGAGAGGTAAGCAGCATTATAAGAGATGAAATTCGCGATCCAAGGGTTGCTGAATTTACAAGCATTACATCCGTAAGCATAACGAGAGATTTGAGATATGCAAAAATCTATGTAAGCGTTTTGGGCGATGAAAAACAGCAAGGCGATACCATTACGGGCTTAAAAAGCGCAGCAGGATATATAAGGCGGGAAATGGGCAAAAGGGTTAAGCTCAGGTATACGCCTGAAATAATATTTGAGCTTGATAAATCGATAGAACACGGCATATATATTTCAAACCTCATAAAGAAAGCCAACAAAGCGGGTGATGATGCAAAATGACGGCAGCTAAAATAGCCGAAATACTTAAGGAAAAGAGCAATTTTGCGATTACTTTTCATGTAATGCCCGACGGTGACAGCGTAGGATCTTCTTTGGCTCTTTATAATGTATTGAAGCGTTCGAATAAAAATGTTGATGTTTTCAGCAGCGACAAGGTGCCTGATGTTTTCTCATATCTTCCAGGATATGATTCAATCAAAGACTGCAGCTTGATAGGCAAAAATGCTTATGATGCATTGATTATAATCGATTCGGGAGATTATGAAAGAATAGGGAAATGTGCGGATATTAAAGCAAATATCACCGTAAATATCGACCATCATGCGACAAATGACCTTTATGCCGATATAAACTTCGTAGATATGAATTCGGCTGCTGCAGGCGAGCTCATATATCAGATCATAAAACTGATGGAACCTGAAATACAAAAGGATGAAGCGGCTTGCCTGTATACTGCTATTCTTACAGATACTGGGGGGTTCAGGTATTCAAATACCACGCCCTTGACGCATCTGATTGCGGGAAAGCTTATTTCAACAGGCATAGCCTTTAGCGGCATACATGACATTATATACAGAAATTTTGAATATGATTCGATTAAACTGCTGGGAAAAGTATTGGAAAGCATTGAATTGCACTGCAGAGGCAGAATAGCTTTTATGAAACTTTTAAAGAGCGATATAGGCAATATCGATATAAGCAATATATCGACTACGGATTTTATTAATTACGGAAGGGATATAAAATCTGTTGAATGCGCTGCTTTTATTAAGGAAACGGGAGCCGGCGAGTTTAAAGTAAGCTTGAGGTCCAAAAATTATGTCGATGTCAAATCCGTCTGCGAAAAATTCGGAGGCGGCGGACATATAAGGGCTGCAGGATGTACAATAAAGGGAAATTTTGAGAATGCTAAAAAAAGTATTCTCGACGAACTGGCTAAAGCTTTAAAGGAATGATAAAATTTGGATGGCATAATCAATATATTAAAACCCCCCAATATGACATCTCAGGATGTCGTATCTTACGTAAAAAAAATATTGAATGTTAAAAAGGCCGGACATACCGGCACCCTTGATCCCGGTGCTGCAGGGGTACTTCCGGTATGCATCGGAAAAGCCACGCGGATATCCGAATACCTTATGAATGATAAAAAGACTTACAGGGCGGAAATGTCCATAGGTTTTAAAAGCAATACACTGGATAAGTATGGGGATATAGAAAAAGTACCCTATAGTCCTGAGGATAAGGATAAAATATATGATGCATTTAATAATTTTAGGGGGAAAATAGAACAGATACCTCCTATGTTTTCAGCAGTCAAGGTAAAAGGAAAGAAATTATATGAACTGGCAAGATCCGGAATAACTATAGACAGAGCACCGCGATCGATATTCATATACAGCATCGATATCATAAATGTGGAAGGCAATAATATCCTTTTTGACGTTACATGTTCAAAAGGTACCTATATAAGGACGTTATGCAGCGATATAGGCAAACTTTTATCAAGCGATGCAATAATGACTTTTCTTTTGAGATGCCGGACAGGCCCCTTTACTTTAGACAATTCCGTGACATTATTTGAACTTGAACAATATGTACATGAAAATAACGTTGAAGCAGTATTATTTCCGGTGGAAAGCGCCCTTCCTGATTGCAGCAGGGTATATATAGATGACGCATTATTTTGCAAGGTTAAAAATGGCGTCGGATTTCATATAAACGAGGCACTCAGATATGAAAAGAGAAAAAGAGAAGATATCATCCTCATATTTAACCGGTGCAATAAATTTGCTGCTGTAGGAGCCATAGACGCCGAAGGACACGTTAAAGTAAAAAAAGTTTTCTTAAGGTGAGATAATCATGAACATAATAATGGGCGATATTGATGACAGAGCATTTTCAAATATACATACTGCCTGCGCTTTAGGCTTTTTTGACGGTGTCCATATCGGGCATCAAAATTTAATAAGAGTTTTAAAAGATATGGCTTTCAGGCAAAACCAGAAAACCGTGGTATTTACATTTGAAAAACATCCTATGACAATTTTAAATAAGGGTAAAGCCCCGGAGCTTATTACATCCAATTCTGAAAAAGCGCGCATAATAGGCGGGCTGGGCATAGATATATTGTATTTTACCAAAGTTGACGAGGGTTTTTTAAATATGCAGCCTGAGGATTTTATAAATGATATCTTGATAAAAAAGTTTAATGTATCGACAATAGTTACAGGCTTCAATTTCAGGTTTGGAAAAAACGGCAGGGGAGATTGCGGTTTTCTTATGAAGTTTTGCAAAGAAAGAAATATACGGTTTAAAGTTGTTGAGCCTGTTTCTATCGATGGCATGATTGTAAGCAGCACATTGATAAGGGAACTTATCAAAAACGGAAATATAAAAACCGCCAATAAGCTTTTAGGAAGGCATTATCTGATGGAGGGCAGGGTTATCCACGGGAAGAGGAGAGGCCATCTGCTCGGGTTTCCGACTGCAAATATAGATATAGATAAAGGAATGATTGCTCCTAAAAACGGGGTATACATTACAAAAACGGAAATAGACGGTACTCTTAAGGCAGGCATAACTAATATAGGATACAACCCTACGTTCGGAAACAAAAAAATATCTGTGGAAACTAACATAATGGGCTTTGATTCGGATATTTACGGAAAATATATCAGGTTATATTTTTATGACATGATAAGGGAAGAGATTAAGTTTAATAACATATCTGAACTTAAAAATCAAATAAGCCATGATAAGGATATCGCATTAAAATATTCTGAATAGAACTAATTTTCATTCAAAATTTTGTGTCACTGTTAACAGGGAGATGATATAATAGTATAAGAAAGGCAGGTGAAAATCCTGTGACTCTCCACATTATGCAATCAATGCAAAGTTTTAAAGAACGAGAAGCAAAATTGTCTGAATCCAAGAATCGGGATGTTTAATGGAAAGAAAGCCATAATTTATCCGAGATTATCGGCGTTAATTTATCGGTATATATAAGTGGAAGTCAATTGGAAAATATATCAGATCAAGAATTAAGCAGTATTCAATCTAATATCGCTTATTTAATTTACAGGGATGACTGCAATAAATATATAACTGTATCCAACGTGAGTTTTAGGAAATAAAAACATATCAAAATATTTAATCTAATACTGCAAACAAACCACATAAAAAAATAAGAAAGGTCCTGCATCAATATGATAAGCCGGGTAACAACAGGAAACGATCATATTAACCGTTTGTTTAAAGGCAATGTAAAGCCTATTCTTTCAGAAGACATGCCGATCGCTGAGAATCCCCTTGTCAAACTTGAAAGAGTCACGTATCGATATTCCGGAAACGGTGGAATCAGCGACGTATCTTTTGAAATCAATAAAGGTGACATCGTCATAATAAATGGGCAAAACGGTGCGGGCAAAACGACTCTGTTTCATATCATAGGGAGCCAGATGCCGCCCCAGAGCGGTGCATGCAAGATACTCGGCGTTGAAACAGATGATCGATATAATCCCTTGCTGCAGCAAAATATCGCTATCTTGCCGCAGCATACCTTCCTATTTACGGATACAGTTTTTAATAATATAGACATGGGACAGAAAACTTCCCTTGAAGTAATCGAAAGAATCTGCAAATCCATCGGATTGCACGATGCAATCATGTCTCTAAATGATGGCTACCATACTGTCATCCAAGGGAATGATGCTCCGCTGTCGATCGGCCAGAAACGTTTGATTATAATAGCCAGATTTTTGGTAAGAGCAGGAAACAGCGGAGTATTATTGATGGACGAGCCGTTTAATGCAATCGATACCGGCATCAAGGGAAAAGTCATGTCTGAGTTTCGCAAGATAATGGATGGGCCTGATAAGGCGTTCCTGATAATTACCCATACCGATCTTGAATCGCTTCGTGATATTACGAAAGATATGGATGTGAAAGAATACCATATGAAAAATGGCTGCCTTACACCTGCTCGAATTGGAAGTGATTGCCGTGTATAAGAAATTTTTAGACTTAATAAAGCATACATTCAATACAAAGACTACATTCCTGTTTTGCGGTGCCGTTATATGCGATACAGTGTTTCTTCTGTCATGGGGCGTATGGATCTTCCGACTGCCGTCATGGCTTTTTCACTGCAGAGGAATATCAATTCGTTGATAGAAACGATAGGAAATATGAATAAAAACATTTCTGTCAATGTTTCGCTATATTCGAGAATATGTGAAATCCTGTCATTGGAAGAAAAAACATATAACAGGAATTACATAGAAAAAATGCAAAATTCAATTTCAGTTGAGCATGTTTCTTTTTCCTACGACGGCAAAAAAACGATACTGGATGATATATCAATCGAGATACCTAAAAATTCGATCAGTGTTATTGTAGGCTCCAATGGAAGCGGGAAGAGCACTCTTTTAAAGATTCTATCCGGTGCTTATACGGCACCGAAGGGTACTGTTTCATATGAATCTTTCATCAAATATCGTTGTAATGGACAAGGGTAAAATCGTCGATGCAGGTAGCCATAAGGATCTGTCCGGCAGATGTGAACCCTACAGGGCTCTGGTGGGCGCAGGGGAGGAGAAATAGAAATATTGCCAATTACTGTCATAATATTATTTAAGCAATATATGCTACACTTAAGCAGAAGGTGATATATTATGGTAAAAAAAATAATTGGTCTCCTTGTATTCATTTTAATTTTGCTTAATATTCCCGGTTGTTCAAAGGCATTATTCAAAGACGACACTTTATTGCAGCCTCAGCAGATGAAGGAAGATCTGGACTGTCTTTATAAAGCTATTGTTGATACACATCCCAAAATAGAAGAAAATGGTTTTAAAATTGAATACGATAAAATATATAAAAAGCTTTACAATAAAATAGAAAAACCAATGCCTATTGAAAAGTTTATTTTTATTGCTGAAGATGCAGTAATGCCATTTCATGATGCCCATACATTTATATATCGGATGAATAGTGGTTCCAAGATTAAAGCGATCCCGTTAGAATTTTTATGGCTTGAAGATGGAATGATAATTAGCGATAATACAGGCATGTCAGCAGAAACAAGAATTTAAGCAGTGAAAAGTTCGGGAAGGAACTTGAACCCAAACTAAAAATTAATCAAATAAAACTGGATCAATATTGAAGAATAATTATTTTTGTTTACATTGGTAAATTGTTTTGTTATAATATTTATGTAGTTTCAGGAAATTAACCATTGGCTGTGTTATTCGAATCTCCGACGATTGCACAGTAAATGGCGATTTAGTAAATGAGGAGGTGACATAAATTGGATAAGGCCCAAAAGCAAGAAATAATTGACAAGTACAAATTACATGATGGTGATACAGGCTCGCCGGAAGTGCAGATCGCATTATTGACAGAAAGGATCAACCATCTTACAGAGCATTTAAAGATCAATATAAAGGATCATCATTCAAGAAGAGGGCTGCTGAAAATGGTTGGACAGAGAAGAGGACTGCTTAATTACTTAAAAGATAAGAATATCGAAAGATATAGGGCAATTATTGATAAACTTGACATTAGAAGATAACATAAAGAGCGGTAATTACCGCTCTATTATTTTAGCGTCTCTTCTGTTGTTTTTAATGAAAATTTTAATAGCAATTGGGAAAAATATAATAGAACCGAAGGGAGGTTTTATGTTTGGTACATAATTTTGAATTAGAAATTGCAGGAAGAAAATTATCAGCGGAAACAGGAAAAGTCGGAATGCTTTCAAACGGAGCCGTTGTTGTAGAATATGGTGAAACAGCCGTTCTGGTAAATGCAAACGCCTCTGAGGAACCAAGAGAAGGGGTCGATTTCTTTCCGCTCAGCATTGAATACGAGGAAAGGTTATATTCAGTGGGGAAAATACCCGGTGGATTTGTTAAAAGAGAGGGTAAGCCTACGGAGAAGGCTATACTTTCAGCAAGAGCAATAGATAGGCCAATAAGGCCTCTTTTCCCGAAGGGATATAGAAACGACGTACAGGTCATCTGTACCGTTATGTCTGTTGATCCCGACAATGAACCGGATATATTGGCCATCAATGGCGCATCCCTTGCACTTAGCATTTCGAATATCCCGTTTGAAGGGCCTGTAGCCGCGGTGGTAGTAGGATATATAGATGGACAGTTTATTTTAAATCCGACAGCTGCCGAGAGGGAAAAAAGCCTGCTGCATCTGACAGTAGTTTCGACTAAAGAAAGGGTAATTATGATCGAAGCAGGTGCAAAGGAAATAGATGAAGATACGATGTATAAGGCAATAATGTTCGGATTTGAGAAGGATCAGGCAATAATAAAGTTCCAGGAAGATATAGTAAGTGAGGTTGGGAAAGAAAAGATTGTTCCGGAAATTCATCATGTCGAAGATGAAATAGATAAAGCCGTAAGGGAGTATGCAAAAGATTCTGTAGATGAGGTTATGCATATTCAAGATAGGATTCAAAGGGAACAAAAGACAGATGAGATGAAGCAAGACGTATTTGAACATTTTGCAGAGGCTTTTCCTGAAAAGGAAGCCGATATGGATGAAGTCTTATATAACATGATGAAAGAATCTTTGAGAAAAATGGCTCTCAATGAAAACAAAAGGATAGACGGAAGGGCCTTTAGCGAGGTAAGGCCTATCAGTTGTGAGGTTGGAGTGCTTCCAAGGACCCATGGTACCGGGCTATTCACGAGAGGCTTGACTCAGGTTCTTACGGTGGCTACCCTTGGTGCCATAGGGGATGCCCAGATGCTTGAGGGGTTGGGAAACGAGGAGTTTAAAAGATATATACATCATTATAATTTTCCGCCTTATTCTACAGGCGAAGTAAGAGTTTTAAGAGGGCCGGGAAGAAGAGAGATCGGCCATGGAGCTCTGGCGGAAAGAGCATTGGAGCCTGTGATTCCAAGCGAGGCAGAATTTCCTTATACTATCCGTCTCGTTTCTGAAGTTTTAAGTTCAAATGGTTCCACTTCCCAGGCAAGTGTATGTGGAAGCACACTGTCATTGATGGATGCAGGCGTGCCTATTAAAGCTCCTGTTGCCGGCGTAGCCATGGGTATGATATCCAATGATGATTTGAGCGAGTTTAAAATACTTACGGATATTCAAGGCGCTGAGGATTTCTTCGGAGACATGGATTTCAAGGTTGCAGGTACGGCAAAGGGAATAACGGCAATACAGGTGGATACAAAAATACACGGCCTTACAGGCGATGTTATAAGTGAAACATTGAAAAGGGCAAGAGAAGGAAGAGTATTCATACTTGGCAAGATGAACGAATGCATAAGCGAACCGAGAAAGGAACTTTCAAAATATGCTCCTAAGATTATTACAACCACTATAGATCCTGACAAAATAAGGGATGTTATAGGTCCGGGCGGAAAAATAATAAACAAGATCATAGCTGATACGGACGTTAAAATAGATATCCAGGATGATGGAAGGATATTTATTTGCGCACAGGATGCCAAATCCGGTGAAAAGGCTTTAAAGATAATACATGGATTAACCCATGAAGTGCAGCCTGGAGAAGTTTATTTAGGGAAAGTGAACAGGATTGTTCCATTCGGCGCATTCGTAGAAATTCTTCCGGGCAAGGAAGGGCTTGTTCATATATCAAAGCTGGATTTTGGAAGAGTAAACAAGGTTGAAGACGTGGTAAATATCGGTGATGAAATACTCGTTAAAGTCACGGATATAGACAATCAAGGAAGGATAAACCTTTCAAGAAGAGATGCGCTTAAGGATAAGGAAAGGAAAGAAAAACAAGAAAAAGATAAGCAAAAAGGCTTTTAATATAAGCCTTTTTTTATTGCAAAACCGGTAAAATACAGATGCCAGACGCAGAGCATATATTCTCAGGGCGTATATATATTATTCAATTGCCGATGAAATACAGGATAGGAAAGCAGTTAAATATTCCGATTGTAATTTGAAATCAGAAATAAATAGAATTATGCTATTTTGAACACTCATTCGCCAGATTCAAGTTTTGTAAGTTCTAAGGCCAGCAGCCTTGAGAATCCAAGAACTTATTAAAACTCTCATAATGCTCATTCGTTGTTCAAAATAACATAAGCTCATATTACCCATATATTTTTCAATAATATTGTATTAATCAAAAATATTATATATAATTATAGTTATGCTGATTTACTGCAAGCTTCAGGAGGATATAATGTATACAAAGGATAAACTAAAATCGGGAATAACAATTGTTACAGAGGACATTCCTTATGTAAATTCCGTAAGCATAGGGGTATGGATAGCTAATGGTTCAAGAAACGAAAATAAATATAACAACGGGATATCTCACCTTATAGAGCATATGCTTTTCAAGGGAACTCCCAATAGAAGCGCGAGAAAGATCGCAGAAGATATCGAGGGTATCGGAGGCCAGATAAATGCTTTTACGGGAAAAGAAGCAACTTGTTTTTACGTAAAAGTGCTGGATGAACATATTGATATTGCTATCGATGTCCTTTCCGATATGCTGCAGAATTCCACATTCAAGGATGAGGATCTCACGAGGGAAAAGGGAGTAATCTCAGAAGAGATAAATATGTATGAAGATTCCCCTGAGGACCTTGTACTCGATCTTTTATCCCAGGCAATGTGGCCCGATACATCTATCGGTTATCCGATACTCGGCACCTTTGATACATTAAAGTCAATCGGCAGAGAAATGATAATAAAATATATGAAGGATTATTATACGGCTGATAATACAGTCGTTTCTGTTACGGGTAATTTTGATAGGGAACATCTCATAAAAATGCTGGAGATGAAATTCAAAAATCTTGAAAGAAAAGGTAAAATACCCCAATACGACAAACCGGAGTTGAATAATTCTGTATTGTACAAGGCAAAGGATATAGAACAGATTCATTTATCCTTAGGCCTTCCGGGAATCGAAATAGGCAATGATGACCTTTATACTCTGCTTATCATAAACAATATATTCGGTGGGGGAACAAGTTCGAGGCTCTTCCAGGTGATAAGAGAAGAAAAAGGGCTGGCATATTCTATATATTCCTATCCCTCATCATATAAAAATACGGGGGCTTTTTCGATATATGCAGGCCTGAACCCAAAATATATTGCTGAAGTCGTTAAACTTATCAGAGAAGAAATAGAAAAAATGAAAATCACAGGCATAAACGAAGAGCAACTGAAAAAGTCCAAAGAGCAGCTTAAGGGCAATTATATTTTAGGATTGGAAAGCATAAGCGGTAGAATGTTCGGTATGGGCAAGTCTGAGCTGCTTACCGATAAAATCTACGAGCCCAAGGAGATAGTTAGTAAGATAGATCATATAAACATAGACGATGTCAACAGGGTTATAAAAAATATATTCGGCCGCGGCATTATAAGTGCGGCGGCAGTAGGAAAACTAAATAAACATTTTGATCTTGAAAGGATACTGGTACAATAAATTGGATATTTTAAGATTATTGATTAAAAGAACTGAAAATGCAATGGATTTACCGCTGCCGGGCTATATGTCGGAGGAGGCTGCAGGCCTTGATCTATATGCTAACATAGAAGATGAAATATGCATTGAACCCATGAAATTCAAATCCATACCGACAGGAATCATGATCTGCATGCCAGAAGGATATGAAGCCCAGATAAGGCCAAGAAGCGGATTAGCCTTTAAATACGGCATTACCGTGTTGAACAGCCCAGGAACAATCGATGCTGATTTTAGAGGCGAAATAAATATCGCGCTTATCAATTTCGGAGAAAGCAATTTCTGCATAAAGCGCGGCGATAGGATTGCACAGATGATTATCAGCAAAGTTGAGCATATCAAAATCAAGGAAGTGGACAGCCTCCCCGAGAGCAAAAGAGGGGATAATGGTTTTGGCTCCACAGGCATATAATTTATATACCCTTATAAGTATATAAATAATCCCTTCCACGTATAATTTAAGGAGATTATTTTATATAATGTGGGGGTTTTGATATGATATTCAAATTTGACAGCAATACTCCGGAGGAAAGGCCTACAAAAAAGAAATTGAGTGAAATCGGAGGTCAGGAGATAATCAATTTATACGACGGTGAAAAATTGGGTATCGTGGCTGATGTCGATTTATTGATAGATGAGGCTACTGGTAATATACAGGCCTTACTGATTCCTGAACAAAGGGGTTCTTTCTCTCTTTTTGCAAACAAGGGCCATGTTGAAGTACCCTGGAGCGCGATCAGAAAAATTGGACAGGATACCCTGATAGTTGATATAGACGAAGGGATGAAGAGAACAAGATTTTAAATACAGGTTAGGTGGATGATAAACTTTGAAGATAATTATTCAAAAATTCGGCGGGACTTCAGTTTCCAACGTTAATCACAGGGAAATGGTAATAAAAAAAATACTGCAAGCTAAAAATGACGGGTATTCTCCCGTTGTAGTTGTGTCAGCGATGGGAAGAAAGGGCGACCCTTATGCTACAGATACGCTTTTAAGCCTTATAGATGCTTCCAATACGGCCATAGACAAAAGAGAAACCGATATGCTTATGTCGTGCGGCGAAATCATATCGGCATGTGTATTGTATTCGATGCTTAAATCAAGGGGCGTAAAATGTATCGCCATGACAGGCGGCCAGGCCGGTATCGTAACAGATGACAGCTTTGGCAGCGCGTCTGTCATAAAAGTTAACGCCGATAATATATACAATTATCTGACCGATGGCTTTATACCGATTATTGCAGGATTTCAAGGAGTTACCGAGACAGGCAATATTACGACGCTTGGAAGGGGCGGGAGCGATACCACGGCTGCCATATTAGGAGAAGCCCTGAAAGCTAAGGAAATAGAAATATTTACCGATGTAGATGGAATAATGACGGCGGACCCGAGGATCGTACCGGATGCCAAGGTAATAGGCAATATGACATATAACGAAGTATTCCAGTTTGCTGACGAGGGGGCAAAAGTCATACATCCGAGAGCTGTTGAGCTCGCGATGAGGAGTAATATACCTCTTGTAATAAAAAATACCATGTCCGATGCTCCGGGCACGTTCATCGCAAATAACTATAAAGACGGCTTAAATAAGCATCTGGTCACAGGTATTACTTATATGCCTAACAGGACTCAAGTTTCCATCGAAAACGATGCTATCGATACGGAGACTGTATTTAATAATCTCGCTGAAAATAAGATAAGCATAGATCTTATCAACATCTTTCCGACTTACAGCATTTTTACAATAGATAAGGAATGCACCGAGAAGGCTGTACATATACTAAACAAACTCAATATAAAATACAGAATAACTGAAAATTGCAGCAAAGTATCTGTAATAGGAAGCTCAATCAGGGGCATACCTGGGGTAATGGCAAGGATAATCAAGGCGATGAAAAGGAATAATATCAATATATTACAGACTTCCGACTCTCATACCACCATATGGTGTCTTGTAAAATACGATGATACGGTAAAATCCATAAACGCGCTTCATAAGGAGTTCGGCCTGTCGGATTAATGGATCGGTATTTATAGCCTTGGGGGTGTATATTATATATAGATGCGCCGGTTCAATTATACCATTGAATATAAAATTTTATGATGGTTAAAATATATTCATCAGTATAATTTGGAAGTGATTTGATGTCATCAGATACAGGCAATGTAAAATCCGATAAGCAAGATGAAAAAAACGTCGACAGCCGGAACAAAGAGTTAAATAATATTAAAGAACTTGGCAATACTGATCTATCCTTAATAAAAAGCAACATACAATGTCTTACAATAATCGGGCAAATAGAAGGTCATGCCGTACTTCCTCCCCAGAATAAATCGACAAAATACGAACATGTTATACCTCAACTTGTTGAGATAGAGGAGAACAAAGATATAGAGGGACTGCTTATAATTTTAAATACTGTCGGTGGTGATGTCGAAGCAGGCCTTGCCATTGCTGAAATGATAAATAGTTTGAGCAAGCCTACAGTTTCATTGGTAATAGGAGGAGGACACAGTATAGGAGTACCCCTTGCAACTGCTGCCGATTATTCGTTTATTTCACCTACAGCTGCAATGACTGTCCATCCTATAAGGATGAACGGGCTTGTAATCGGGGCGCCCCAGACATTCGAATATTTCAGGAAGATGCAGGATCGGATCCTGTCATTTATAGAACGGACCGCTAATATAACAAAGAAAAAGCTTCTCGATCTAATGCAAGAGACAGATGATCTTCTTAACGATATGGGTACGATACTTATTGGCAAACAAGCCGTAAATATCGGCCTTATCGATGAGGTAGGCGGATTAAGCGATGCGATAAAAAAGCTAAAGCAGCTTATCGAAGACAATAAGAAAGGTGAGAAATAGTACATAGGGGTTTACAGGCAAAATAATTTAATCTGCTCAGATTCGAGCAGATTAAATTATTTTGCCTGTAAAAAATTAACGTAAAGGATTTTTTTATACGGCGTAGAATATTATATAAAAGATAACGGATATTATTTATTGGCGGTGATATTTTGGACAGAATTAAAAGCAGAAAAAAGCGCAAAAATAAAAAAATACCCTATGAAGTATATGGATTGCTTTTGATATCTTTATCTATATATGCTTTCATAGTTATATACTATAATATAAAAAACATAATACCCCTGGCTCTTGATAACCTAATTAAGGGATTAACGGGTTTTGGGGCATACCTTATACCGTTTTTCATTTTCTTTGCAGGAATCAGCTTCATAATAAAACGGGAAAAGAACGAATCGAAATTTAAGTTTTATATGCTATGTTCGATATTTATACTTTTCCTTTCCCTGATTGAGATAAACCATTCTCTAAAATTCGGGAATGTTTCATTTATAGATAAAATATCCGGTTCATATAAAAATGGTTTGAAGGGAATAGGCGGAGGCAGTATAGGTGAAATACTTTCATATTTGACGATTAAACTGTTAGGCACTGCCGGATCATATATTTTTATATGTACTTTTATATTAATAAACGTCCTGCTGATTACTAAAATGTCGTTATATAATATATTATCCGACATTAAAAATAAGACCGGCAACATGCTGGACAGCATCAAGGATGCAAGAGCTAAAAGCAAAAACCATGCAAAAAAAACGAAGAACGATAAAAATAAAGATGAAGACAACGAGAAAATGAAATATATAGATGAAGTAAATAAGAAAATAAAAATACTCGACTTTTTTAAATCCTCCGATATGAAACAGGATAGTGGAAATGATATAAATATTGTAGATGGAAAAGATAAGATTGAAAGGGAAGAAAAGCCAGAACAGATTGAAAGCGGCTCAAATGCAAGCGAAAACAATGTCGTAGATGAAATAAAAAATGGCAGCATACAATCAACGGCAGATTATGTCTATCCCCCTTTAACATTACTAAATGATCCGGATACTCCCAAATCCGTCAATGACAAAAAGGAGCTTATAAATAATGCAAAGACCCTTGAAGATACCCTTGAAAGCTTCGGGGTGGAAGCCAGAGTCGTTCAGGTAAGCAGAGGCCCTGTTATTACAAGGTATGAGCTGCAGCCAAGTCCCGGCGTCAGGGTAAGCAAAATCGCGAATCTTTCGGATGATATAGCATTAAACCTTGCTGCTTCCGCCGTAAGGATAGAAGCACCAATACCCGGAAAAGCGGCGGTAGGTATCGAGATACCGAACAAGGAAATGAATACAGTATATTTAAAGGAAATAATCGAGTCTAAAGAATTTGCTGGCCATGAGTCTCCTTTGACTTTTGCATTGGGGAAGGATGTAGCTGGAAATTGTGTCGTTTCAGATCTTGCTAAAATGCCTCATCTGCTGATTGCGGGTGCTACGGGCTCCGGAAAGAGCGTTTGCGTGAATGCCATGATTACCAGTTTGATATATAAATCTTCTCCAAAAAAGGTTAGAATGCTTATGATAGATCCAAAAGTCGTTGAATTGAGTACATATAACGGTATACCTCATTTATTGATACCTGTTGTTACCGATCCTAAAAAAGCAGCGTCGGCTCTAGGCTGGGCAGTTCAGGAGATGGTGAATAGGTACAAGCTATTTGCAGATAATAATGTAAGAAACATTGAAAGTTTTAATGACCTGAAGGCTAAGGAATCGCCGGAGTCGGTGCTTCCAAAGATCGTTATAATAATAGACGAGTTGTCGGATTTAATGATGGTCGCGCCGAATGATATTGAAGACTGTATATGCAGGCTTGCACAGATGGCAAGGGCTGCGGGAATGCATCTCGTCGTTGCAACCCAAAGGCCCTCTGTCGACGTACTTACAGGTGTTATCAAGGCTAACATACCCTCGAGAATATCATTTGCCGTATCGAGCCAGATAGATTCAAGGACTATACTGGACATGGCCGGTGCCGAAAAACTTCTTGGAAAGGGTGATATGCTTTATTATCCTGTAGGAGAATCAAAGCCCGTAAGGATACAGGGAGCATATGTAAGTGAAAAAGAAGTGGAACAGATAGTTAAATTTATTAAAACAAAATCAGATTCGGAATATAAGGAAGACATTATTGATGAAATAGAAAGCCCTTCCGAGACTCCAGGCGAAGTTGATGAGCTGCTTCCTAAGGCCATAGAGATAGTTATAGATTCCGGGC
>ENA-UOOI01000731-UOOI01000731.1-fermentation-metagenome-genome-assembly--contig:-NODE-731-length-40007-cov-11.385412_pt1 | contig 40007 bp, 44 predicted proteins | sample MGYA00245779_ERZ724027 | MGnify/ENA primary metagenome ERZ724027 (study PRJEB28704, sample SAMN03018318) | fermentation metagenome | biome: anthropogenic terrestrial biome; feature: soil; material...
ATCAAGAAAATCATCGACACGAGGGTTTATCTGCTTAATATGTCGGCAGATGAAAAACGAAAGAGTAGTAACAATATAAAACACGGGAACATCAGAGGCAGGGAATATTATGCCGGATAACCCCTCATTCATAAACCAAATTAAATTACAAAAACAATGGAACAGATTAAATCGGAACTCTCAGGCATGAGGCTTTCGGGCATGGCCGCAGCCTTGCAGACCTTACAGGAAAGCAGGAAAATCCATGAACTCTCTTTTACGGACGGCCTCAGAATTCTTCTTCAGGCGGAGCGGGACCAAAGACAATCAAACCGATATGCAAGATTGGTAAAGAATGCATCGTTTCGCTACCGGGCAAGTATGGAAGAGATAAATTTCGATGCTTCCGGAGGATTAGACAAAAATCTCATCCTTTCTCTGGCAAACGGCAGTTACATTCGTGATGCCGGCTCCATCCTGATTACCGGAGCAACCGGTTGTGGCAAAAGTTTTATCGCCTCCGCTTTGGGAGATCGTGCTTGTCGACAAGGCTATAGTGTGATCTACTTTGGGATGCAAAAATTACTTTCCAAACTAAAGATTGTAAGGATAGAAGGTGTTGCCGTGCGATTTTTTGAAAAGCTGGCCAAAACCGATTTGCTCATTATTGACGACTTCGGAATAGGGACAATGGACAGACAGCAGCAACTGCACTTTTTGGAAATTATCGAGGACAGACATGCACGAAAATCAACCATAATAAGCAGTCAGCTCCCGCCCGCAAACTGGTTCGATCTTTTTTCGGACGAAACAATTGCGGATGCGTTTATGGACAGAATGATCCATACTTCTCACAGAATAGAATTTAAAAATAGAGAGAGTTTGAGAAAAAAGAAGTAATTTTGTCAAAATGATAGTTTAACAAGTGGGTGCATATCGCCGGAATCGCTGGGTGCATATCACCGGAATATCCATTCAACCGCTCTCTTATAAGAAATCAACACTCAAAACTGATGAAAATTAATTACGAAAAATTGACGATTTTTTATTTGCTATTTACAGCAACGTGCGAGGATTTTGGAGCAGGAGGAGAGGCTGAAAAAAGAGAGGGGTTTGATTGAAAAGAAACTCAATAGATGAAAAATGAGCGTTGAAATTTCTTGGGAGAAACCTCAACGCTTATTTCGTTACGCCTGCATCTGCGAAGATACCAATTCAAAGTAATGTCCTTTCTTCTCCATCAGCGTTTCGTGATTACCTACTTCAACAATAAAACCTTTGTCGAGTACCACAATTTGGTCGGCATTACGGATGGTGCTGAGGCGGTGTGCTATCACTACAACCGTCCGGTGTTCAAAGGCATTGTTCAACGCATCCACAATTTTTCGCTCGTTGATGGTATCTAAGGCATTAGTTGCTTCGTCTAGAAATAAGAATTTCGGGTCTCTGTACAAAGCTCTGGCAATCAGCAGACGCTGTTTTTGTCCGCCACTTAGTCCGCGACCAGTTTCACCGATGGTAGTCTCGAAACCTTTTGGCATAGCGTTTATTTCGTCTTCAATTTGGGCGATACTACAAACTTCACGTAATCGGTCATAGTCAATTCGCTCGGCATCCAGCACGATGTTGTTCAAAATCGTATCGCTAAACATTTTTCCGTTCTGCATTACCACACCGCACATATCCCTCCATTGACGTAGATTGATGGCATTTACATTAATCGTGTCCATTTTTATTTCGCCATAGCTTGGTTTATATAACCGCACTAAAAGTTTAAGCAAAGTTGATTTTCCACTACCGCTTCCGCCCACAATTGCCGTGATTTTATTTTCCGGGATTTGTAAGTAAATATTTCGCAACACCAAAGGCGAATTTTGTGTGTATTGAAAATGGACATTTTCCAGCGTGATGGTTTTCTTTTCGGGCAGAATGGTAGTAGAGCCGATAGATAGCAGTTCCTCCTCATCTTCCAACTGGCGGATTTCATTGATACGCAGGAAACTGATTTTGGCGTATTGTGCACCCACTACAAAGTTGATAAACTGTACCAATGGGCCATTCAGCATCCCGATAATAAACTGCGTGGAAATCATTACCCCAAACGTGATATCGCCTTTGATTACCGCCATTGCACAAAAAAAGACGATAGCCATATTTTTGATGCTTTCCACAAACTGAGCGCCTAAGTTTTGAGCATTGGTTACGGCAAGTACACGCTTATTGACGTGATAGAGCCGTGCCTGAATTTCCTCCCATTTCCAACGGCGGTGCTTCTCGTAATTGTAAATTTTGATATCTTGAATAGCCGAAACGGTTTCTACCCAGTAACTTTGATTTTTGGATAATAATTCAAAATATTCCCAATCCAACTTTTTGCGAATGCTTTAAAAAAGCAATACCCAACACACATACAGAATGGAACCGGCTAAAAAGATATAGAAAATAACTGCATTGTAAATCAGAAGAATAACGGCAAAAACCACGAAAGTAAGCGTGGAAAATATCAACGCCAGCGAGTTATTCATAATAAAACTTCGGATACGCTCGTGGTCTTGCGCCCGCTGGAGAATATCGCCAAGCAGTTTGTTTTCAAAAAACGTAACAGGCAACTTCATCAACTTTATCAAGTAATCCGAAATAAGGGCGATGTTTACCCGAGCCGTGATGTGGAGCAAAATCCAATCTCGCAGTACGTTGAAAATCATCACGCTCAACAAGATACTGATATTGCCAATCAGCATCATATTGATAAATTTCACGTCCGAAGTTTTAATGCCCACATCAATGACCGCTTTGGATATAAAAGGCAACATCCCTTGTAGGGCAGTAACCACGAGCATAATCACAAAAATCAGCCCGAAGTTGCGTTTGTATGGAAAGAAGTATTTCAGTATGCTTGCAAAACTGTTCCGCTTTTGCTCTTTCTCGGCTTTGCTGTCTTTGAAGTCAGCGGTAGGTTCTACGGCAAGCAGTACGCCTTGATTTTCACCTTTTTGATACCAGCCTCGGCGAAATTCTTCGTGACTGTATTTGATACGTCCTTTGGCGGGATCGGAAACCCATACGTGCTTTTTATCGGAATGGTAAACGACCACGAAATGGCTGTCTTTCCAAAACACAATGGCGGGAAAAGGAATGCTGTTTACCACATCATCAATGGTGCATTTGATGGCGAGCGTACGCAGCCCGATGCTTTCGGCGCCGGTGCTGAGGTCGAGCAGCGACACACCCTCTTTGGTTATGCCACAGCGGTCGCGCATAAACTGCAAGGAATAAAACTTGCCGAAATGCTTGGCAATGATTTTCAGCGATGCCGGTCCGCAATCTTGCGAATCCATCTGATATTCTACGGGGAAACGGTGGAAGAGCATAATCTTATTTTTCTCCTTTTGCCTTTAAGTTATCAAACAATCTTTCTATTAAGCGTTTGCGTTTGGTAATGATTTCGGCTGTTCCTTTACTTTCAAAATCAAGTGGAAGCGTTTTCCCAAAATTGGTTACCGTGCCATCGGGAAATGAAATAAGTACCAAATAGGCGTCCACATCGCCTTGCTGAGTTCTCAGTTTATTGGTAATGCGCGAAACGGATTTTACCATGCCTTTCATCAGTCAGTATTCGTCGTAAGGGTAGTTGTTGATTTTTACGTTGGCGGTTTGTCCTGTTTCTACTTTTCCGGCACCGAATGAAGGTATCATCACCTCGCCCAAGATATTGTTTTTATCGGGGATAATGGAAAAAAGTTCCTGTCCGGCCTGCACAAAACTGTTATCACGCCAAAATCCGAGGTATTCCAACTCTCCTTCAACAGGCGAATACTGCAGGTATCGTTCTTTCCAAAGATTTACGGCATTTGAAAGTTCGTTTTTGCGGGTAATAAAGTCGGAGTAGGCTTTTTCTTTGGTTTCTGTTTCTTCAAGCAGAATGCGTTGAATTTCCAATTGGTTTCGACTGACTTCCGATTGTTTCATCAGCCGATTGCTTTGCAGGTTGAGCTGTGCTTCTTGCAGTGAGAGATGGGCGGTATGCTGCCGTTGGTATTCTTGTTCGCTGATGCCTTTGGCGGAAAGGAGTAAGCTGTCTTTGCGGAGTTGATTGGCAGAAGTGTGGAGGATTTGTTTTTTGAGATGCATCTCGTTATCGAGATTAGCTATTACGGCTTCGTCAGACTGGATTTGCTGTTGCAGGTTTTGACGCATCGTACCGTAAATATCGGAAGTTAGCACACGTTCGTATTGCAGGTAAGCAAGCAGAAAGGCATTGTAAGCCGAACTAACTTCGCCAAGAATTAATGTGTCGGGAAGTGTAATAAAATTTCTTGCATTCTCATTAAGTGAGTTGATTGCATTCTCCACCCAAAGAATATGTTTGTAGTTGGCCCCGCTTTCCAAGTAAGAAATGACATCCCCCTTTTGAAGTTGGGAATTGTTGGTTTGGAGTAAATTGATGCGGCCATTGCTGTTTGCCACCAAACGAACAGGGGCAGTAGTTGCCGTAACGGAGATTTGTCCGTCCACCGTATCGGGATATTGTATCAGAAAGCCGAGCAACACAATAACGCCCACCAGCACGCCTACGCACAATGCCACCCATTTTACCCAGTAGGTAGGCATACGGTCTATAATAGCTTGTACTTCTTCTGATTTTTGATTGATTTCGTCTTGCTCATCTCGTTCATTCAGCAGTCTTTCTTCTATTATACCCTGAGTAAGCATGGATGACGATGTGTTTTGTTCGTTTTTATTGCAGTTGTTATTTGTCATCTGTTATAATTTTCTACCGTTTCTTCCAAAATCTTATTCACTTTCTCTCCCCACACATCCCAATTTAGTCGTGTTTCATATTCTTGGCGGGACGATTTGCGGAGTTCGATGTACTTTTTTTTATCGCAGAATACCGATTTTATTTTCTCGGCATAATCTTCTGCCGTAGCATCCGGCGGTAAAAGAAAACCGTTTTTCCCTTCCTTTATCGGCTGGCTTACTCCGCCCACATCCGCTGCTATGCTGGGTACGCCGTAGGCAGAGGCTTCACAGAAGACGATGCCGAATGGCTCAAAGTTAGTTGGAAGAATAAGAAAATGTGAGTTCTTTAAAATACCGTCAAGTCTGTCTAAGTCTTCTTTCTTCGACTTATCTAAATGAGGAATAATAGTCAGATTATCATCACTTTCTAATTTTTGCTCCGGAGTTGAGCCGATGATAGTTAATTGACATTTAAACCCGCATTGTTTTAATTGGCGGTAAGCACCAATAACCTTATCGGCTCCTTTTCTTTTCCACTCTTTACCGATAAAGACCAAATTACAAATCTCTGTCCGTATATTTATTTGATACTCCAATGGAGAGGGAATGTTTGCTCCAAACTCAACAATGTGAATTTTACTCTCAAAACATTTGTAGTCTTTAACGGCACTTTCTTTTGCCCAATCAGATGAGAAAATAATACAGTCCGCATTCACTATCATCCTTTCTTCAACACTATCAGCTGTTTTCTCAAATTCCGCAGACAGTATTCTCATATTCTCTTTGAATAACCGAAAAGTGGTATCGCCGATATAAATAATAGGTACTTTTACTTCTAAGTAAGCCCCCAAAAAGTAGTCACGAACTATTATTACATCATAGCTGCATCTGTTTATTCTTTCGGATAGGATTTTACCAAATAATTTTGCATATGTTTCAGGATAAGGTGTTTTTCTAAAACTATATTTATTTAGTGCCTTTAAAATATCCTGTCCAATCCATTCTATGGCATTTTGATTGCTCAATGCACTTGAAATATGGAGCAAAGTACCCGACCAATTCTTAATGTTAAAGGGAGATAGAGTTGAAAGAAATACGACTTTATGACTCATGTACTTTTTTTGTAATACTTTTATCAAAAATAACAACAAAGAGTTTAAAGAGGAGCTATAAACACTCCTCTCCAAACCTTTGTATTTAAGAGGTTTAAAGAGTTATTCTTTCAAATATCCTCCATCAATATTTACTCCATCATAAAAATAATCGTACGCGATTTTCATTATTTTCATTTCTTCAGGATAAGAGTCTATGTTTAACTTTGATAAACGAAAGAACTCTGTTTCTAAAGGTTTGCTTTTTACATTGCTTGACCAATAGAACTGCCAAAACTGCATTTGATGTCCTTTGCGAAGTTGAGATATGGTATATAGCATCACATCCATTTTATTCCACATAACTTTGTGTAATAAATTTTTGTAATAGTTTGGCGCATCAGCATCCAAAAGACCTCCTATAGCAACATTTACTATTTTCCTACAATAAAGAGAGTCATTAATCAGAGTAACCCTTCCTCCTAAAGCTTCTACTTGTTTTTGAGCAAGCCGATACATGGTTAAATCATAATCCTTTTTCGACACATATTGATATGTTGTTACAAACTCTATCCACGTATTCGGGAAGGCATCAAAAAAAGCTTTCTGACGTTCTATAGTATTAGGTTTATCAACTAACTCCCTAAAAGAGCTGTTTAATTTTGCAGTATCTACAAGAAAAGTTTGGGATTTGCTGGCAAAAGAAGCCAATACTACAAAGATTATTGCAAATAATGTCCTGTTTTTCATAATAATTCATTTAAGCAGAAATTTGTATTGTTATACCACTATCTCCGTATTGATTAAGAAAATCCGTTAATTCATTTAATTTCTTTCGACTTTCTGAAACTGTAGACTTTCCAGTTTCAGAATTATAAGTTCCTGATGTACCCGGCAACAAACATCCTTCGGTGTCATTACCTGTGTTCCCCGCATGTATTTTAATACCCGTACGACCATCCACACCAGTTACTTCATAATATCCGGATTGTCCATGATATGTACTGGGCACTACATCGTACGTTCCATATTTAATGGCTGTATCAGAACCTGAAGTTGTACATTGATCGTAATCGGTAGTTGGTTCTAAAAACATACCAGACATAGATGATACGACGTTCCCGTCATCATCATAAGCTGTTGCTAAAAAATAACTCATTGTAGAGTTGTCTCCATAAAAAGACCGATTAACTGTAATTTTCACTGTACCTCCACCAATGCAGGAACTCTGCACTTCCTCACTTAGCACCGGCATTCTTTTTGCCAATTCTGCTAAACTTTCTCTTGTTAGTTTTCTTTTTTTCATAAATAATTGAATTTAAAATTGATAATTAGATTGATTTTCAAGCCAACGTCAGCTTGTTTTTATTTTGTAAAAATATTTGGTTCAGTATTTTATAATACCCCCAAATCCATTCGATAGAATTTTGTTTCGCTAATGAGTTAGTTATGTGAGATAAAGTTCCATGCCAGTTTTTCATATCAAATGAATCTACTGATGAAAGAAAACAATTATTCATTTATTGAGATATAAGTGGTTAATAATCAGCTTGAGATTAATAAACATAAGTAATCTTGGCTCTTAGGGGTAGTTTGATATATCAATATCTTGAAAAGTAAACACACCCTTTAATTCGGCAAGATAGTTGTCAAAATCCGCGATGCTCTCATCTGTCATAAAAAAATAAAGATATAGAGGAACATTGTGTCTCCCAATAACCACAACTCCTCTCCCATAACGATATATATTCTGACAGTACTCTCCTTTGAAATTTAAAGGATAAACAAACATGGACACACCGTTAAAAATGGCTTTTGCCGTGTCGGCAGGATAATACGTAACTAACATTTCTGCGTCTTTCAATTCCTGTTTCGTAAGTGAGCGGAGAGGTTTTCCAAAACCGAACATGCTGCCTATGCGGGAGAATATGTATTCTTTAGCAATTTCAAGTTTATAAGGCATAGGCAACTTTCTGCCACCCATGGGATTAAAGGCAGGTGAAATGGCTAACAAGCACTTTCCATCTTTATAAGACAACACCCCATTTCTCATTTGCATCTTATTTCTTGTATAGCAAGAGTCTTTATCAAACACGTAAGTCAGCGTGTCTGATATGACTTTCCAATCTTCTTTCGGATGATAAGAAATATAGTTTTTCGCCAAAATGTCCCAAAATTTTTCATACCTCAACTTTGGAATGTTGTTTTCTTCTATGAACTTTTGCGTAGATTTTTGTTGCGCTTCTTGAGCGTGCAGCTGCAAGCTGAATGAGAAAAGCACGATTAGTATTGAAATTGATGTTTTCTTCATAGTCTTTTATCTTACGTTTACCACAAATGCGCCGGATAAATCAGATTTATTTATTGTCGAACTTGTTCCTGTTTGAGGATCAAATATATTCATGTTTCCCGATGCGTCATACCCATTAATGATTACAGCATGCTTCGAAGTACCATTGCCAGACCACCCCGGAGTTGTATTTGGATCAAAGACTAAAATTTGACCTTTACAATGATTTCCTTCTGAACCACTAAAATAGTTAGAAGCAAAATCTTTATGGTCGTGCCCGCTTCCCGAAAAATCATAATTGTTTTCATCAAAATTATCTCCATAATAGCCGCTTGCAATTGCCATTGCGGCGTCTGCACTATAGTCAGTTCCGCAACTATCTAAATATGAGACACATCTCCACCAGCAATCATTGGCATCATATCCTCCAACATAAGCCATTTGCTGACTTTCACTCAATACCGGCATTCTTTTAGCTAATTCAGCTAAACTTTCTACTGTTACTTTTCTTTTTTTCATGAAAATTAAATTTTAATATTAATAATTGAGTCTGCTACAAAAACCCCAAAACCCGATTTCAGTAAGTCGCAACTCACTGGATATCAATGGTGCTTTTGTGAGATTTACAGCAAAAAAGACTAATCGGAGGGGACTCATAATTAGATTGATTTATTCAAGACAATTGCAGCTTGTTTTTATTTTTTAGAATTATTCTTCGTGTAATATCCAAGACTTCCCTAAAATCAAGAAGATTATCTGCTTGCAGCTTACTCAAACTTGCAAAACTTTCAGCCAGTATCGGAAAGTTATCTTTGTTTTTATCCAAAAGATAATTTACTATTTCAAGCAATATCCGCTCTGCTGTGACTTTCTGTTCATCGCGCTTCTGGTTAGTAACTTGTGTTTCGGAAATGCGGTAATAAAGCAAAGGCTGATTTTCCACGTAAAACAATCCCCCAAGTTTTGCTATTTCTGTCCAAAGTTTTAGGTCTTCGGCGTGGGAATAATTTTCGTATTGGAGTTGATGCTCGAAAAGAAAGCTTTTTCGTATCATTGTGGTGGGATGAAATACAAAATTCCCCTGTAAAAAAGCCAAAAGCGGATATTCTACCTTTCCGGTTAATGAGCCTGCTATTTTCCCTGCAGGCATTTTCTCTCCAAACTGCCTCATCCACGTGCTACATACGGTTATACTTGGTTCGGTCTCCATAATGGTGTGCTGAATTTTCAGCCTGTCTGGGTGCATTATATCATCTGCGTCCGTCCGGGCAATGTATTTGCCGCGAGCAGTTTCTAATCCGATATTTAATGAACCTATAAAATCGTGTCGGTTTTCAATCAGAACAATACGCTCGTCATCGTACGAGCAGATAATATCGCATGTGCTATCTGTGGAGCCATCATCTATGATAATGCACTCAAAATCTGCGAATGACTGACAAATAATGCTATCCACCGTTTCACGGATATACTTCCCTGCATTGTAGGTAGGCATCACAATGGATATTGCCACGCCTTCTTTTCTCTCCATATCTTTGCTCATATCTTAATCAACTACTTCTTTATACACGCTTATCGTTCTATCAATCATCAAATCCAAATTCAGTTCTTGCTCATAAAGTTTCCGCACGTTTTGACTTAATACAGCTCTCAACTTTTCGTCTTCTATCAGTCTGGCAATTTGTTTGGCCATCATCTCCACATCTACCGAAAGCCCGAAAACGGGAGAAAACTTCGTGTGTACTTTAAGAGCATTAATTTCATCGGTAAAAATCTCGTCCAGACCATCCACTGCTGTGCTTACTATGGGAAGCCCGAACATAGCCATTTCAATAGCTACATAGCTTGCTTGTTCTTGTAAAGAAGCTATAATTCCAATGTCGCATTGAGCGTAAAGTTTTTTTAATTCGTCAAAAGGAATTCTGCCTTTCACATCAACTTCCAAGTCAGAAAAGTCTTGTTTCAGCTTATTTTGGAACTGCGGATTGCAGGTTCCGGCAATTGTCAGCGAAACTTTTTAGCCTTGCTGCTTTACCAAACGCAAGGCGTTGAGAACATATAAAACTCCCTTGCTTTCGCTTACTACACCTACATATAGGCAGTGAAACTTTTCGATTTTAGATTTATTTTTCCGCTTTACTGTTTGATTTGTAACATCATTTATTCCGTTAGGTATCACGTGGATGTTTTCAGTATAGTGATGAATACAGTCTTTTAGAAAATCCACGTCACAATGCGTTACACAAACCAAAGTGTCGGGAGCGGCGTATGACTGTAATTCGCAGTTATTTGTTACATAGATTTCGGGATTGGGTTTTTCTGCCAAGTTATTGTCCTCGTAAGTTAGTTCGTAGAGCTTGTTGAAACGCTTTTTATCACTATTGTACAGCCCTTTCCAAGGAATGCAATGCAGGTGTGTAATTATTTTACAGCTAATTTGCTCCCGAATATAAACCGCCAAATCTATCAGATTAAGCGTGTGGAGATGAATTATGCAGTTTTCTTTTCCTTCAAAAAGATGTTTTGTTAGGCGATAAACTTGTTCGTTGTATTTTCGTATCCAATACCGCTCGGCAATAATAGTATTGTACTGTTGCGGCATCGGGATGCTGTATTTGACGTAATGCTCAATCTTTTCTTCTTTCGGGAAAAGCAATTTATCGTCATTTCGCAAGTGTATCCAATGCAGCTTTATTTCCGGGTATTCCCGCAGTCCACCAATAAGCGTACTCACGTATCTATCCACGCCGGAGGTGTTGGAGGCGTGAGACATGTCGATGAGGTAGAGGTTGATTGAGAACATATATTTTTAAAATAAGATAGATTTATTACTTGTCAAATAAATCAGCAATCTACTGATACCCTGTTCATATCCGGCTACAAGTGCAGGTTTTGGAATAGTTTGTAAGATTACTTTTTGTAAATTTTCCACATTTTCTACTGAAATAATCTCTTGCAAAGCCTTGGTATCCCCACTTAGATGTGAAAGGTCTATCCGATCTCTCAATGTAAGAGTTTGAACGTTGTTAAAATCAGAATACCATCTATTGCTTTCAATCACATCTTTGTACTTACCTTCTGTATCTATTTTTCCCAAATAGTAAGCTACCTTGGACGAACTCATAATCCGTCCGCTTCTGTACAATTCGGCATAATCATCCAATACCACACGGGAATAATCAGCGTATCGGCACTTGTGAACCATTTGCAGATAAATTTCCAATCGCTCTAAAACCGTGCTTTTATTGTTGATGTAGTCTATATCCTTAAAGTCAAAAAACTGAATGGCTAAATAAAGTTCATTGGCTTCGAAGATACTTTTTATTGATTTATCCATCCGATTATTTACCTTATGAAAAGATTGGACTGATGTTAAGAAATAGCTCATTCGGATAGAATTCAGCAAAACGTCGGGATTTTCTTTTAGTTTCTCGAAACCAGCTAAAATCTTTTCTAGTTGTTCCTCAAAAAGCTCGTCAAAATCAGCTTCAATAAACTCATATTCAATCAAATAAAGTAAAACATAACCAATCCCGCTCAATCCACTCTCAAAACTTATATCCTCCGTTTTGTTCACTAACGCCTCTTGTAGCAGGTCAAATGCTTGTTCTTCAATATATTCATCCTGTAGATACCGTGCTGCTTCAAATAAAGCTAACGCGATACCAGCCTTACCGTTGTATAAACCTGATGAGTTTATGGAGCAGGCGTTGAGCAACGTGTAGTCTATTAATTTTCTTATGTTGGCTTCGTTAATCATTTTTCACTAAAATTTCCTCCAATTCTACATCTTCTTTAAAATCATACAACGCCATCGTTCTCAATATAAAATAACTGCTGTATGTATCTCTAATAGCTGTATAGTAACGTTGCATTGTACTGTTTTGGCCGTTTTGAGCAGCTGTAAGTTCATAAGTAGACACTTTGCCGAGCGAAAATTTCTGTATAAGCATCCGGTATTGTTCTTGCGAGAGTTGGTAGGCTTTTTCGGCTGTCAGCCAGAGTTTCACGGAGTAATTGTAGTTGTTTACGTTCTCTTTTATCTCGTTTTCAAATTCACGCATTCGCTTGTCAATACCCAGTTTGACTGCGTTATAATTATTTTCGGCTATTTGAATGCGGTTTTTGTTAATCCCCCACTGAAAAACGGGTATTTGAAAGCCGATGACGATGGATTGCCGTGTATTTCCATTTCGGTAAGCATCCATAAAATTATCGGCATATTGGTTTACACCATAATTCAAACTGATGTTTCCGTTAAAGCGGTTGCTTAATTTGGCAGAAAATAAACTCCTTTCAGCTTCCAACTGTTGGATTTCCTGCTGTTGGTAGAAAGGGTTGTTGCGTTTCACGTAAAATAGCACAGAATGTGGATCAACGGCTATGGGAACGTCAAAAATGGGAATGGATATATCCGAATGGCTTATTCCCAAGAAAACGAAAAGGCGTTCTTTAGCTTCGGTGTGGTTTTTAACAGCGTTTTCGTAGGCGTATTGCGCATTGAGCGATTGAAGTTCAATTTGTCTTAGATCGTACTCCGTAATGTGTCCGTTATCCAATTTGATTCGTGCAAGATGCAGTAGCGTGTCGTTACTTTGGGTGGTTTTCAGAGCCAAATCCTGTTCCATTTTTCCAAGCAAAGCTGTCATAAAGAGTGTAAGGGCTTGCTATTGGATTTGGGAAATTTTGGTGCAATATTGTTTTATCGCTATGTTATTTCTAGCGTATTCTATCTCTTTTTCCAAGCGGTGCAACTTCCCTCCGCCCCACAGTTGTTGCGAATAACCGATTGAGAAAGGAGTGGTACTGAAACTATTCCTTTTTTGCGAAAACTCATTTAGATAATTAATATTACTTCCGACATTAAATTCGCCTCCGGTAATTCCCACTTTCTGCCGAACCGAAATGCCGATACTGCTGTTATTAGAATAATCTTCTATGTATGAATAACTCCCGTCAAATGGTTTTTGCAGCAAACGCAAGGAACGATTGGGGTTTACGGGATTGATATTCAGCGAAATAGAGGGAAGAAAGCTTTTTTTGTAATTTTCAAACTGAAGAATTTCGTTTTGGTAGTTAAGTTTTTCTATTTGTGCAGCGGATGACTTCAAAGACAAAATATTCACAACTTCATCCAACGTTACAGCTCTTAAATTATCTTGGCTATACACTTTGATACAAGCAAAAGAAATAATCGGGACTATGATTAACATGAATGGTAATTGTCTCAAAATCTGTGTTTTATTTTTTGATTCCAAAAATACAAAAAGTAGATGAAATACCAAATTATTTCGATTGTTTTTTGAGAGATTTTTTTACTTTAGCTTGATTTTTCCAATTCAATTATCTAACTTTGTCACACAAAACAAGTGTTCATTTCCTCAATGAAATCCGATGCAGATGAACCACATCCGCTCGTTTCCAAATCGTAACCCATTTTTTGGATTACACTCTTTACTTCCTGTTTTTCAATAGAATACTTTTCAGATTAATCCGTTTCCCGCATAAGTTATTATTATTATTATTATGTTTAAATAATTTTAAACAATTTCATTCAAAGGTGTGTTTATAAATAGTGGAAACTCTTATTATCAGCAAATCACATAGTATTAACAACAAAAAATATTAATTATGAATTGGTTATTGTGGATTATTGTGGGTACAGTAGCCGGATGGATTGCCGGCAAACTGATGAGAGGCGGCGGTTTCGGTTTTATTATTAATGTTGTGGTGGGTATTGCAGGAGCTATTGTGGGAGGATGGGTTTTTGGTTTATTGGGTATCACTACTGGTAACGGGATAACCGGCAACCTTGTTATCTCGCTCGTGGGAGCAATACTGCTGCTTTGGATTATCTCCATCTTCAAGAAAAAAGTATAGTGAATGGCCTGAGGAAAAGTTGATAAGCTTCCGCCCTATCAATAATGAATTACCTTGAAATATCTTACCCCAGAGACTTTTATATGCTTAGCCGGCCAATATAAAGACTTTTATGCAGAGGACTATTTTTTCAAGTGGGTTCAAAAACAAAAAACAAAATAGGATGCAAAAACGTGAAATCGGCATTTTTTCAGGATCTTTTAACCCCATACATGCGGGCCATCTGATACTGGCTAACTATATTAGAGAATTTACATATATAGATGAGGTGTGGTTTGTGGTATCTCCGCATAATCCGCTGAAGGAGGTTGCTGATCTGCTGGATGATGATATCCGTCTGGAGATGACGCGAAAGGCACTTGATAAGTTCAGCCAATTGGTTGTCTCAGACGTGGAGTTCCATATGCCCAGGCCCTCTTATACAATAGATACGCTGACAAAACTTACAAACATCCATCGCGACAAAAACTTCACGCTTATTATAGGAGGGGATAACTGGACAAAGTTTGACAAATGGAAAGATTATGAACGTATAATTGATCAATATAAGATCCTTATCTATCCTCGTTTGGGTGAAAGAATAAATATTCCTGATAAATTTCACAAATCTGTTCATGAGGTAAATGCTCCTATAATGGAGCTCTCATCTACCTTTATACGAAACAGTATAAGAGAAGGGAAAAACATGCGGGCCTTTGTCCCTTCTGTAGTGTATGACTTTATTGAGAAAAATGGATTATATAGATAAGATATTGATTCACAATATTACAGTCCCTCGTCATATCTTATCTTATCAAGGATAACAGGTAGAATGCCAGTGTTTACTCCTGCTTCCTGAAGTTCTTCTTCATCTTCGTCAAGCATGGATTGAAACGTTTCAAAGCTACCTGTATTTTGCAGAGACAACTTATAATATTCAACAGCTCCCTTAATATTTTCGAGACAGAGCTCTACATGACCTGCATTGAGATAATCGTGCGCATTTGCTTTCTTTTCCAGTATTTGCCTGTAATATTTTTGTGCCACATCGAACTTGCGCGACAGGAAAGCACACCAAGCTATTGACCGCCATGCGCGAGTATTGTTGCTGTCTATCAGCTCTACCTTAAAGTAGAAGTTAAGCGCCTTGTCATACTCCTTCAACTCCATATGGCAATGCCCGATGTTGAGCTGAATATTCAGGTCATCGGGGCGGAATTGTTCAAGCCTTCGGTAATATTCCAGAGCTGTTTCAGGTTCTTTCAACACACGGTAACAGTGTGCTATTCGGTTAAGTACCCATGTGTTATTTTCTTCAATCAAGTCGGCATGCAGATAGGCCTCCAGCGCACCGTTTATATCTGCCAGCATCTGTTTGCAATATCCTATTTTTTGCCATATCTCACTTTTTGTCAACCTAGTATTGGCAAGCATGGTATATGTAGATACAGCTTCGTTGAAATTGTTTTTTTCGAAATAGTAGAGGGCTATCTTTTCCAGATGATCGGGTTGCATAACAATTGGATGGAACGCTTTTATCCGGTGAAAATTGAGTGGAAGTCCAAAAATATCAATGAATTCAGTACGGCGTTGGAAAAGTTTGAAAAAGCGGTAGAGATCTTGTATATACTGTTTGAAGATGGTTTCCTCTTTTTGATGAGGTTTAAGTGCCTGTTCCTCCTCCTGCATCTTTTTAATCTCTTCACTTTCAGCTCCTAATTGCGATATCATCATTCTGCGATACTCCTCAGGCATCATCATAATGCTGAAACAGAACGAGTATTTGTCGGAGTTGCAGATCATTGCTGAACCCGACATAGTTTCAATGAACTGTGCCCCTTCCATTTTGTCGGCAAAGAGCTGCCGGATACTGCTGTGACCGGGATAGAAGGGCAGGAACCAGTTGCCCATTTCATTGAAAAAAGGGTATGATTTCAAGTTCGAGAAGGTAGAGTGGAACACATCGGCACCTTCGAGCTGCAGGTCTGAGAACTCCTTCAGTTTGTCTGTCAATCCGGTTTCATCAAGTATCTTCTGCCATTCTGGGTTTTTTTCATCGAACCCGGTTTCTCCCATCCACTCGTCGAGTTTGATCTTTTTGCCTATCATGGGACTCAGTTTCATCATTTCCGGAATAATCTCCTCCGTAAGTTTTTTAGTGATTTTCTCCGTCTCATGTGCCTGGATAAATCCTATTATGGCAGCAATGAACCTACGGTTGAACATTTTATCGTCGGATAACAGTTTTAACCTGTTACCTAACTCGGAATAGAGCTCCATCCGTGAGTTGTATATCTGGAAAACAGGGATGAGCCCTGTAATTGCACGTGCAGCAAGTTCCGGCTCGGGACGCCTGCAGAGGTCGAGCATAAACTCTATTTTCGTTGAATCGAACCGATGCAGAATATTCATCGTTATAGCGGAAATAACCATGCATTTGTCGTGAACAGGAATAATGTTATCATCCATAAAATTACGAAACGATTCAATATGGTCGCTGTTTGCCTTTGGCGAAACAAGGACGGCATAGAACAAGTCAATCAGTGTATTTTCATGCTCAAGTGAATTTTGTCTCACACGGCTTTGCTTTTCTGGACCCTCTTCAAGAAGGTCCAAAAAAGAGAGTGTGTCAATCTGTTTCGTAATTAAGTCTATGTATTCGTCTATGGAGAGAGGAGTGCGTAAATTCAAAAGCCGCTGTTTATCGAAAAAAAGGGTTGAACTGTTTTGAAGAAGAAGATATTCGGCAGCATCTTCAGCTACAGTATATATGTCGCGGATAAGCTTGTTGTAGATACGTCTATGTTCTGGATCTTTCTTACCCTCAATAAGATAATGAAGCATATAACGGTAATTGGTGGCAAGCTCAGATATCTTTTCCGAAACAGCCCAGTTATGCTGCACCGCTGCAAGTTCATTCACACAGTCAATTGCATCTTTCAGTCGCTTTCTTTCTATGTGAGAGTAGATTATTTCAAGTTTTTTCCCAATATCGAATGAATTCATAATTGTTTTCAGCTTGTTTTTTCTTTAATTATCAGTGTGGAAGGCAGAGAGTCTTTCCATTGCAACGGAGTACACATCAATTTGCTCAACCCATCAAGCCCTACGATTACAAGATCTTGCTGTCTGATGAAGTCAACTCCAATTTTTTTATCATCGTCCCATAAATAGACCCGTCCGTCGGTTTTCTTTACAATGAACTGATAGAGTTTTTGCATCTTCGGTTCGGACTGAATGATACCGATAGCATCCCAGACCATAATCTTTACATTCTCTTTCTGAGCTATCTGGTACACATAGGTGAATATGTGCACGTCTGTTTTTTGTAGTATCGGAACAAAAATTTTACTGACCTCTGACATGCCGTTGTCCACAAATATTCCAGTTGAAACAGTGTTCCTGTTTATGAGCGAATAGACATTCTTTAAAGTAGCTGCTTCATTCTCTCTGAACTGTTCATGTATAAATGTTTCGGTATTTGACTGATTGCTTTTCAGTATATTATATCTCTCAACCAGCGAAAGGTTGAATTCGTCAGGACATATTCCCAACAACACCAGATTGCAATTTTGTTCCTCTATAGTTTTCAGGATGTCGCCTATAAGGTCATCAGAATCTTTTACGAAAGCACGAAAAGTGATTTTACTTTTTTCACCTTTAGGTTTGAAATCGTTCAGAATTTTGTTCTGACAAACTATTATATTCTCTTCCTGCAACATTTTCTTATCATCAATGGCAAAATAAAGAAGAGTGATTGACGATTTTTCTGCTCTCTGCGGTGTAATGTAAGTAGCAAGAGTGCTTAACCTTTTACCGGTCTCAGTTTCAGTGAAACATACCAGTATATTGGATGGCCGTTTTAGTTCGGTTTCACCATCAAGACGGTTCCATAATATGTCTACAAAATCCATACCGTAGCGTTTTAGACGTTAATTTAATTATTCAGCATTTCGCTGTCGAGCATTGAGTCTTTGTAACCCAGAAAATAGAGGATGCCGTCTATACCCACTGTGGAGAGCGATTGGTCTGCGTTCTGTTTAACCTTTGGCTTAGCATGAAAAGCGATGCCAAGCCCGGCGATACCCAGCATGGGAAGGTCGTTGGCACCATCGCCCACAGCTACCGTTTGCCGGAGATCAATTTTCTCCACCTGGGCGATGAGTCGCAGCAATTCGGCTTTTCTTCTGCCGTCGACCACATCTCCCAGATAGTTGCCCGTGAGCTTGCCGTTTTTAATTTCCAGCTCGTTGGCATACATGTAATCGAATCCGTATTTCTCCTTAAGGTAGTTGCCGAAATAGGAAAAACCTCCTGAAAGAATGGCTGTTTTGAATCCAACTTTCTGAAGCACCTTCATCAGCCGTCCCAGTCCCTCGGTAATTGGTAGATTCTCTGCAATCTCCTTCATTACTGAAACATCAAGCCCTTCCAGCAACTTCACCCTCTGCCTGAAACTCTCTTCAAAGTCTATCTCGCCATGCATAGCCTGTTCGGTTATTGCCCTTACCTTATCTCCTACACCTGCTCTCTCTGCCAGTTCATCGATAACTTCGGTCTGAATAAGCGTAGAGTCCATATCGAAGCATATGAGCCGCCGCATACGCCTGAACATGCTTTCCTCCTGGAAGGAGATGTCGAAATTTAGTGATGAGGTGAGTTCAAGAAATGCTTCCTGCATCTGCTGCCGGTTATTGGGAGTGCCTCTTACCGACAACTCAACACACGACTTGGCAGCTCTCTGCTTCTCATCAAGCGGAATTCGTCCTGTCAGGCGTACAATATTATCGATATTGAGATTTTGCTCGGCAATAATTTTTGAAACTGCGGCAATTTGCCTGGCAGTGAGTATTCTTCCCAGCAGTGTGATGATATACCTGTTTTTACCCTGCATGCCTACCCAATTAGAGTAGCGTTCAGCCGAAATAGGAGTAAAACGGATGTTCACATCCATCTCATATGCTTTAAAGAGCAGGTCTTTCATTATCTCACCCGAGTTATTATTTTTCGATTTGAACAGAATACCCAACGACAGATTCCTGTGAATATCCGATTGCCCTATATCGAGGATGAAAGCATCATGCTTCGCAAGTATTTCCGTAAGGGCAGCTGTTAAGCCGGGTTTATCTTCTCCATTGATATTTAACAGTATGATTTCTGAATTCACCATAATTTTTTTACTCTTTACAAATCAGATCACACAAATGTGCCGATCAGTGTAAATATTTATTTTTCATATTTATTTTTCACATTTAAATCCCGTACCTTTTAACTTAACGGAGCAAGTGTGAATAAATTTATTTTTTACTTTCAGATCACCGGCAAAGAGACCTGAGAATAGATGTCTTCAATATCGTGTGTACCTATTTTTTTAAAATCTTCTTCCCTTACGCATATAATCATACCTGCCATATCTAGTGCCCCGGGACTGATAAGAAGCTGTTTACTGCCGTTTTCGTAATATTGTCTGGGACGGTGCGCTTTACGAGGGAATAGGTTAAGTTTGTATCTGTTTTGTTCTATGTAGGCGATGATGTTCATCATTGGCTCATCTTCTTTCGGCTGGCGATGGTGAAGATACTGATAAACATCTTCAAAAAGTTCTTCCACCTCACTTTTATTTCCGCTCTCTATCATCAGGCATGAGCGAAGTACATTGTCGCCCTGAAGCAGCTGTGGCGACTTCAGCCCGGCCTGTAAATGGAAATGGTCGGGGGCCGATGCTCCGCACTTTGGGCCATTGTAAAACAACACATAATCGGGCAGTTGTTCTGCAAGCGAAAGCATATCACCCACCTTGTTGCGGATAAGTTGCGGTACGTGTGAATGAAGGGGAATGGTCAGATGATTCCCGAGAATAGGAAAAGGGTTGCATAGAATGATATATTTCTCCATGAATAGTATACCCTTCTGTAGTGCGGGACGATTAGCTTCGCAAAGGAAGCAGGGGCGATTTTCAATCGATTCTTTGTCAATTTTTGCACTTGTGGAGACCATCCTGGCCGGGTTGAACTGTATTTTTACATTGAACCCATCTCCCCATGTGATCACTTTTTCTTCAGTATCATCGAGTTGCTTAATACCATTTCTCAACTGTTCCCATTTTTTCATCTGGGAGGAGAACAGATTGTCTATTTCCGCTTGAAGATTCATTTGCTATTGCTTTTGAAAACAAAGATAAGGATATTTTCTTTTAATCTATAGGGAAAAGCAAGAAATGAAATTTTGTAAAAAAAATTGCATTACTGTTTGGTTATCAACTTTTTTTATACCTTTGTACCAAAAATAGTTCACAGTAATTAATATATTTCGTATGAGACTTTATGCTCTTGTTTTTTCCTGTTTGTTTCTTCTTTTCCTGAATTCTTGTTCCTGGGGGACGGGCAAGAAAGATTCTTTTTCGGGTAAAGAAGAGGAACAGATTGTAAAGGGCCGGGGTGTTTCATCGGATTCATCAGATGCTGAAGAGGAGTTTGATCAATTTCTCCTGAAATTTAGTGAGGAAGAGTCGTTCCAGTTAAAACGCATAAAATTTCCAATAAGGGTTGTTGTTCCAAATGCAAAACATCAAGGTATGGCGCTCATGGAAGAAACTATTGGAAAATATGACTGGGAGCTACTAGATCTGACTTATGACAGCACCTTTTTAACTCGTACATACGATCAGTACTGTCAGATGGTACGATATAAAAATGATACAGCTGTAGTGGAGATACGTGGTATTAACAATGGCATATATGCCGATTACTATTTTGCACTGATAGATAAAAAATGGTATCTGGTAACGCTTTACGAAGCATCATTTTAAGCCACTCTAACTCTTCAATAACCTATCTCCAAAACTAAGTGGTAACAGATCTTTTATGCTGTTCACTGTATATACTGCCTCATTGCTGTACATCAATACTTTTATTGGCGACTTAAAACGGTTCTCCGTTTCAAGAAGTACCTGCCTGCAGGCTCCGCAGGGAGTGACGGCATCATTGGTGAATCTTCCGTTGTAATAGGCAGCAATGGCAATCGCTTCGATCTTTTGGTCGGGAAAAGATGCATTGCTGAAGAAGATGGTTGTTCTCTCAGCACATAATCCAGATGGATATGCTGCGTTTTCCTGATTGTTTCCGGAAACTATTTTGCCGTTCTGTAGTAATACAGCTGCGCCTACCCTGAATTCGGAATAGGGGGCATAGGCGTTTTTTGTGGCGTTTTTTGCTGCTTCAATAAGTTTTTTTTCTACTTCAGAGCATTCCTCTATGAGATAAACACCTATCTTTGTGGTTAAATTGATTTCTTTCATATTGTAATGCAAGATTTATATCGCAAATATACTAATATTTTACAGCTATTTGTAGTTGTGGCTTTTTTATTTGTCACCGCAGGTTTTTCCGGACGGCCCGGAGTGAGTACCTATGTTGATTATATTGACAGGTACAGTAATTTGGCAATAGAGCACATGAAAAGATACAAAATACCAGCGTCAATTACACTTGCGCAGGGAATATTGGAGTCGGGGGCAGGTATGAGCGATCTTGCACGCAGATCAAACAACCATTTTGGGATTAAGTGCCATCGTGGATGGACAGGCCCCCGTGTTTATGCTGCTGACGATTCGCCGAATGATTGTTTCCGCCGTTATGCAAAGGTTGAAGATTCCTATCAGGATCACTCTGAGTTTCTTGTAAGCGGAGTACGCTACAGCCCTCTTTTTGAATTGTCGATAACCGATTACAAGGGATGGGCCAGAGGTTTGCAGCAGATGGGGTATGCTACAGACAGGGCTTATGCCAACAAGCTTATTAAACTTATTGAGGATTATGAACTTTATCGCTTTGATGATAAAAAATATCACAAAGGGGTTGGCAGAAAAGAGCGTGATGAACTGAAAAAAGCAGAGATGTCACATGCAACATGGACACATCAGCCTTATATTACTCATGGCCTGGTTTATGTTATTGCTGTTTACGGAGATACGTTTGGCAGCATTGCTGAAGAGTTCGGGTTTAAGGAGAAAGATCTGTTGAAGTTCAATGAGGTTCCCGGGGATTTCCCGTTGAATGAAGGAGATATTGTATATTTCCAGAAGAAAAATAAACGTGCAGTATTGCCTTATGAGTTTCATACGGTTCAAGTGGGTGAGTCGATGCACAGCATCTCGCAGCTGTATGGAATTCAGTTGCGTAACCTATACAGGTTGAATAAAAAAAATTATGAGTATATTCCCGCTGAGGGCGATCTGCTTAAATTAAGATAGAAAAAACAGGACAATGACCTGTTATTGATAATTTTAAGAGGCTTTATGCCTGAGCTTATATAGAAGAAAAAATTATGAATAAAGATCAAAATAAGATGAGATACAATACACAAGAAAAAAAACTGGCTTTGCCGGAATATGGGCGTAATATACAGAACATGGTTGATCACTGTGTTGGAATAGAAGATCCCGAAGAGCGAAAAAAATGTGCTTACACAGTCATCGATATAATGGGGAATATGTTCCCTCATTTGCGAGATGTCAATAATTTCAAACACATTTTGTGGGACCATCTGGCTATCATGTCTGACTTTAAACTTGACATTGAGTACCCATATGAGATAATAACCAGGGAAGAGTTGAACACTGCACCGGGGCATCTTGATTACAGCCGTCCTTCTATGCAGTACCGTCATTACGGGAAAATTCTGGATAGGATGATAAAGATTGCTGCCAGTATGGAGGATGGCGATAAAAAAGATCATCTGTTGAAACTTCTTCTCAACCAGATGAAAAAATCATATACACAGTGGAACAAGGAAGTAGATGATGAGAAGATTTTTCAAGATCTGTACGAAATGTCGGGAGGAAAAATAAAGATTGATCCGGCTATGTATACTATCTCTGAAGTGAAGGTGAATACAAATCGTGATAAACTAAAGAATATCAAGTTTCAACGAAGAAAATAATTTATTATGATCTCCAAAAAAGATATAATTCAGGTGGGGCGTACACAGAAACCATACGGGATAAGAGGGGAGATAATCATCCTGTTCAGTAAGGCTGAGTATGCCGAGGTTGATTGCGAATATTATCTTCTTGAGATTGACGGAATTCCCGTACCCTTTTTCGTGGAAGAGTTTACATTTACTACTGATAGAACTGCGAGGGTGAAGTTTGAAGATGTAGACGACGAGAATACGGCATCGAAGTATGTCAATACAGATGTTTTTATTCCTCGCAAAACAGTTAAACAGGCGATACCCGAAAATGGTCTCAATTGGGATTTCTTTGTTGGGTACACTGTTGTAAATCAGCATGGTGAAGTGCTCGGGTTAATAGATGAAGTAGATGATTCTACACTGAACACTCTTTTTATTGTGAAAGATAGAGATAAAGAGCTGCTTATTCCAGCCACGGAAGATTTTATTGCTGCCATTGACGAGGAGAAAAAAATCATTGAAATGTATTTGCCTGAAGGGTTAATAGATGAGTGAATGATTACCTGTTCCAATTCGGAAATCGAAAAAATAGATATGCCTTTTCTGCATCTTTCTAATGTAAGTATAGGTTATCCTGACAAAAAAGGAGCTGTGATAGTTCAGTCGGGCCTTACACTCTCTGCCGAAAAGGGGGAGCTGATTGTGCTTATTGGGAAGAATGGTTGCGGAAAATCTACTCTACTGCGCTCTATTGCCCACCTTCAGCCTATCTTTCAAGGAGAAATCTTTCTTAATAATGAAAACTTGCTCGAGATCCCGCCCAAAAGGCGGGCCAGACTACTTTCCGTTGTGCTTACGGAGCAGCAGCCGGTGGCATCATTCACCGTGAGAGAGCTTATCTCCATTGGCAGGGACCCCTATACGGGATGGCTGGGAAGCCTTTCCGATGAAGATAATATAATTATTTCTGAAGCCCTGGAGATGGCTTGTTTGCATGGTTTTGAAGGTAGAAACATATACGAACTGTCAGACGGAGAGCGCCAAAGGGTTTTTATTGCCCGTGCTCTTGCACAGGATACTCCTGTGATATTGCTTGATGAGCCCACTTCGCACCTCGATCTGCCAAACCGTATTAATATCCTTTTGCTGCTGCAGAAGCTGGCACGTGAAACAGGCAAAACAATTTTCATCTCAACACACGAACTGGAGACCGCTATTCAGGTGGCTGACAAGCTGTGGTTGATGGAAAAAGGCAAGGGCGTTACCGTTGGAGTACCGGAAGATATGGTATTAAATGGGAGTTTCGACAAGGTGTTTCGTCACCGTTCTTACGTGTTCGATAAGGAATACGGGAGTTTTGTGGTGCAAAAGCAATTGGATAAGTTTATAACTACCCGTGTGAAAAACCCTGACGGCCTGATGGCACGATGGACCACAAAGGCACTATCGAGGAAAGGATACAAAATAACAGAAGATGCTCAACTGGAGCTGTCTGTGGATGAGGAAAACAGGTGCTGGACAGTGATGAATGGCAGCAAAACAGTTGTGACATATACCGTAGAGGATACATTGAAGATACTGTCACAATTCACTTAGGGAAGTATTTCCGCTGTCAATCTGTAGGAATAAGACCCTATTTTTTATTATCTTTGTACGTTTTTACACGTACATCATTTCTGTATGGAAGATAGAAAACGAAATATTGCTGTTTTAGGATCAACCGGCTCCATAGGAACGCAGGCGCTGAGTGTTATTGCCGGGCATTCCAGTAGGTTTGCGGCTTATGCGCTTGTTGCCAACAATAATGTGGAACTTCTTATTGAGCAGGCTAGGGCATTTCTTCCCGAAGTTGTTGTAATAGCTAATGAATCGAAATACGAACAGCTAAAATCTGCCTTGAGAAGCCTTCCCATAAAGGTATGGGCCGGGAGCAAGGCAGTAGGGGAAGTGGTGCGTGATAAGAATATTGATATGGTACTAACTGCTATGGTGGGGTTTTCAGGTTTGGAACCAACCATCAACGCAATCATGGCAGGAAAAACCATAGCACTTGCAAACAAAGAGACTCTGGTAGTAGCAGGTGAACTGATTACATCTCTCGCGTTAAAATATAAAGCAGCTGTTTTGCCGGTTGATTCCGAACATTCAGCCATCTTTCAATGTTTGAACGGTGAGGGTAACAACAGAATCGACAAGATCTGGCTTACCGCTTCAGGGGGGCCTTTCCGTACTTTTTCGAAAGAACAGCTTGGTTGTGTCACCAAAGCACAGGCGCTTGCTCATCCCAACTGGAATATGGGTGAGAAAGTGACGATTGACTCTTCAACCCTTATAAATAAAGGGTTCGAGATGATTGAGGCCAGATGGCTTTTTGGAGTTGAGCCTTCTCAGATTGAGGTGGTTGTGCATCCGCAATCTATTATTCACTCTATGGTACAGTTTGAGGACAGCTCAGTGATGGCGCAGCTGGGGCAGCCTGATATGCGCATGCCTATACAGTACGCCTTCTCTTACCCTGTGAGGCTGAAGTCGGACATTAAACCGCTCAACTTCTTTGAAGTGCAGGACCTGACATTTGAAAAGCCTGACATAGAGAAATTTCCGAACCTGACATTTGCATACGAAGCCATTAAAACAGGCGGGAATATGCCATGTATTCTGAACGCTGCAAACGAAGTGGCTGTTGCGCTTTTTTTGAAGGAACAGATTGGGTTTTTGCAAATGAGCAGTCTTATAGAGAGAACGCTGCAGAGAGCAACGTTTGTGCAATCACCGTCCCTGAGCGACTATCTGCATACCGATGCGGAAACAAGAGTGATAGCTTTGGAGTGTTACGGGTAAGCTAAATAAAAGAAAAGGTTAATCTAAGCTGATTATACCGGAGAACAAGGAGAATAGGAATAAATCAAATAACTAAAAATACACGTGTAATGCGTGTGACGTAAAAAAACCGGATGGAGACATTTTTAATTAAAGCGCTGCAACTCATTTTGAGTTTGTCAATTTTGGTGATTGTGCACGAGTTTGGGCATTATATTTTTGCGCGTATGTTTAAGATCAGAGTAGAGAAATTTTATCTATTCTTTGATCCATGGTTTGCAATCTTAAGATATAAACCCAGGAACAGCCAAACCGAATATGGCATCGGATGGTTGCCTCTTGGGGGATATGTAAAGATTGCCGGAATGATTGACGAGTCCATGGACAAAGAGCAGATGGCTCTGCCTGCACAACCGTGGGAGTTTCGTTCAAAACCTGCCTGGCAGCGTCTTATGGTTATGGTTGCCGGGGTGCTGTTTAACTTGTTGCTGGCTTTTTTTATCTATTCTATGGTGCTTTTCACCTGGAGTGATACTTATCTCCCGCTTAAGAATGTTACCCAGGGAATGGAGTTCAGCCAGGCAGCCCATAGCGCCGGCTTTCAGGATGGGGACATCCTGCTCAGGGCTGATAACAAGGAGTTGGAGCGCTTTGGAGTACGCACCCTCCTTGATGTGGCGGATGCCGAAAAAGTGACTGTATTGCGTAATGGCGAAGAGGTTATACTGAATATGAGCAAGGGGTTGATGGAGAATCTGCTGAAAGATAAGGAGGGATTTGCCACATACCGCATTCCGGCAGTTGTATACCTGACTATGGAAGGGAGTGCTGCACAGCGTGCAGGGTTGATCCCCGGCGATAGCATAGTAGGTGTGAACGGCATTATAACACCGGTATTCGGTGATCTTCGTTCAGCACTTGACAGCAACCGCAATCAGCAGGTTACCCTCGATTATTACCGAAACGGTGTGCTTTATACAACTACTGCAGGGGTAGATTCAGCAGGGACGCTGGGCTTTTACGCGATGTCTGCACCTCAGATCTACCGGACTGTTACGCTCAAGTATAGTTTTTTTGAGTCATTGCCGGCAGGGATAAGATTGGGTATTCAGACACTTAAAGACTACGTGGCACAGTTCAAATATGTGTTCACCAAAGAGGGAGCCTCATCACTGGGTGGGTTTGGCGCTATAGGCAATTTGTTCCCTGCACAGTGGAACTGGCAGGCTTTCTGGATGATGACTGCTTTTTTATCGGTTATTCTTGCATTCATGAATATACTGCCTATCCCTGCACTTGATGGAGGACATGTTATGTTTCTCATCTATGAAGTGATAGTGAGAAGGAAACCTAACGAGAAATTTATGGAATACGCTCAGGTAGCCGGTATGATGCTGCTTTTGGGATTGGTGTTATACGCCAATGGAATGGATGTTGTGAGAGCAATTTTTAAATAATAATATGAAAGTTTCGGAATTGATAGATAATAAGCAGAAGACTGCCTTTTCGTTCGAGCTGCTGCCGCCTATTAAAGGCAATAGCATCAAACAGGTTTTCGACACTATAGACCGTCTGAAGGAGTTCGATCCGAAATACATCAATATTACAACTCATCACAGTGAAAATATTTACAAGGAAGATGAGAACGGGGTGTATCGAAAAGTTAATGTAAGAAAAAGGCCCGGATCGGTAGCTATAGCTTCCGCTATCCAGAACAGATATGGCATAAGAGCCATACCGCATATAATCTCTCAGGGCTTTACTAAAGAAGAGACGGAATACGCACTCATTGACCTGTCATTTCTGGAAGTGACCGATCTGTTACTGTTAAGAGGCGACACAAAAAAGCTAGATGCCGATCAACGAAAAATGGATAGCCATCCTCATGCTACAGGATTGCAGGAACAGGTTAACAACTACAACAAAGGTATTGCTTTCGACGGCTCCACCTTTACGCCTCCAGAAGTCCCGTTTTCATATGGAATGGCATGTTATCCGGAGAAACATGAAGAGTCTCCAAATATGGAGTCTGAGATATATTACACGAAAATGAAGGTCGATAATGGAGCCGACTATCTTGTAACACAGATGTTCTTCGATAACCGCAAATATTTTGAGTTTGTTGATCGTTGCCGTGCAGCAGGTATTACTGTTCCCATCATCCCGGGTATAAAGCCTGTTCACCTGTTAAGTCAGTTGACAGTGTTGCCGCAGGTTTTTCGTTCCGATATTCCCGAAGAACTGGAGAAAGAGCTCAGAAAGTGCAAAAATGATGACCAAGCAAAGGAAGTTGGTGTGGAGTGGTGCATTAAACAGTGCAGGGAACTCATAGAAAAGCAGGTACCCAGCATTCATTTCTATTCGTTGATGGCTACGGAGAGTGTTTATCGTGTTGCAAAGGAGATTTATTAAACTTCGTTAAGCGGGACAGGTATAAATGTATTTTCGCAATATCATAGGGCTTTACGATGTAAAAAAACAACTTATAAACTCAGTTCATGAGGGCTTTGTACCACACGCAAGAATGTTTTATGGGCCTGAGGGAGTTGGGAAGTTGCCACTTGCAATCGCCTATGCCAGATATCTTAATTGCAGCAACCGAGGCGCAGAAGATGCCTGTGGTGAATGTCCGTCATGTCATAAATTCGATAAGCTGGCACACCCCGATCTCCATTTCGTGTTCCCTGTGGTAAAGTCTAAGGTGAGTGACGAATATCTTCCTGAATGGCGAAAATTTCTGTCTGAAAACACCTATTTCAATATCAACCAGTGGCTAAGTTTTATTGATGCACAAAATGCTCAGGGCGTCATCTACTCTAAAGAGAGCGATGAGATTATCCGGAAGCTGAATCTTAAGATTTATGAAGCTCCTTACAAGATAATGATTTTGTGGCTTCCTGAGAAAATGCACGATTCCTGTGCCAATAAGCTGCTGAAATTATTGGAGGAACCACCTGGAAATACAGTCTTTTTATTGGTTTCGGAAGACAGGGAGAATGTACTCCAAACCATCTGGTCAAGATGCCAGCCTCTTCATATCCGTGCAATTGAAAAAGAAGAAATGGTAATCGCAATACAGCAGAACTTTGGGTTGGAGAGGGAGAGCGCAGTGTCTGTTGCCCACATCGCCAACGGCAGTTTTACTAATGCTGTTGAAATAATCAGTTCATCTGACACTAAGGATTATTTATTTGATCTGTTTAAAAGCATGATGCGTTCCTCCGTATCAGGCAATATAAAATCCATAAAGGAGATATCAAATAAGATTGCGGGAATCGGCCGTGAAATGCAGAAAGGATTTCTACTCTATTCGTTGAGGTTGTTCCGTGAATATTTTGTTAGCAACCTCAATGAACCGGATATGGTATATCTGCAGGATGATGAGTGGCAATTCGGCAATCGGTTTGCACCATTTATCAATGAGAAAAACATTGAAGAGTTCAATAATGAATTTTCACTTGCCTTTAGGCAAATTGAACAAAACGGCAATGCTAAAATTATTTTCCTTGATCTTTGCTTGAAGGTAACGCTTCTTTTAAGAAAATAATTTGTAAATTGCAATCGGTTTTATTTTATTTATAATCAAGGAGTATCGCCTGCCGGCTTCGGCAGAGCATTTATATATGGATAAAGAGCAATTATCAGATAAGTTAGCGGATATCGTTCCTTTAAAAACGGTAACCGTCACAAATATAAAAAGTTGCATGGGCTGTACCCGGCACAGAAATAAACTTCACACCTACGATTGGCTTTACGATTATTCTGAGCTTCAGAAAGCTACCAAAATGGTGGAGGTGCAGTTCAAGAATACAAGAAAAGGCTATTATCTCAACAGTAATGATCTGGAGCTTGAACAGGGCGACATGGTGGCTGTGGAGTCTACTCCAGGACACGATATTGGTATTGTTACCCTCACAGGCAAGCTGGTTGAGCTTCAGATGAAGAAATGTAATTTCCGGGATGATGCAAATGGCGGCCCCAAGCGTGTTTACAGGCTTGCGCGTCCCGCTGATATAGAGAAGTACGAGCAGGCCAAAGCACGTGAACAGTCCACAATGATCCGTTCCAGGGAAATAGCTGAGGAGCTTGGGTTGCAGATGAAGATTGGTGATGTGGAATATCAGGGCGATGGCAATAAAGCCATTTTCTATTACATTGCTGATGAAAGAGTTGATTTCCGCCAGCTTATCAAAGTATTGGCAAGCGAATTCAGGGTGAAAATCGAGATGAAGCAGATAGGTGCACGACAGGAAGCAGGTCGCATTGGCGGCATTGGCCCTTGTGGGCGAGAGCTGTGCTGCAGCAACTGGATGTCGAGTTTTGTTTCTGTTTCAACGTCAGCTGCCAGGTATCAGGATATCTCTATTAACCCCCAGAAGCTGGCTGGACAGTGCGGGAAACTAAAGTGTTGCATGAATTACGAGGTGGATGCCTATGTGGAAGCACAGCGGGGGCTGCCATCTAGGGAAATTATACTGGAGACAAAGGATTCCGACTATTATCATTTTAAGACGGATGTTTTTTCAGGATTAATAACCTATTCAACCGATAAGCATAATGGTGCAAATCTTGAAATTATCTCTAAAGAGCGTGTGTTTGAGATAATCGCGATGAATAAAAAAGGCAAAAAACCATTAAAGCTTGCTGCTGAAAACGAGGCAAAGCAGGGTAAAGAGCCAGCTTATATTGGTGATATCCTTGAAGACCATAGTATTACTCGTTTCGACAGCAATATGCAAAATAAGGGTAAGAAACGGAGGAAGCCTCGTAAAAGACGTTCCTCTGATTCATCGGGGAACAGAAAACCAAGAAAAAACAGGGATTCCAGTGGCAACAAAGCGTAATATTGTCTTACTCTTTGCGGTCATGATTTTCACCTTTCTGACATCCTGCTCTCAAGGTGAGGTCTATTATCGTTTTCACCATATCAACAAAGGGATGTGGTATAGCGACAGCGTACTTGTTTTTAAAATTGATACTGCGAATATACATCCCGGAAAAAAATATGATATAACAATTGAGCTCACAACAAACCACAGTTATCCTTATCGCAACCTGTTGCTTTATGTAGAGCATAATATAACCAGTCCGGTTTACCAAAGCGATACCTTGCATTGCCTCCTGGCTGATGAATATGGAAGATGGCTGGGGGCCGGGACAGGCGGATTAAACCAGTTTTCGTTGAATTACCTTGCTGCGGTTGTGCCTGACAGTGTGCGCATATATGAACTGAAAATAAGGCAGTCAATGATTAATAATCCTTTAATAGGAGTTGAAAAAGCAGGTGTGAAAATCACTGAGGTGAACATTGGTTCCTGAGTGTAGGAAACATACAGGATTGTGATTTGGCGGAGTTTCAATTATTTAAGATCGTTGAAGACGCCGTTAAGATAAATTAGCAGCATGAGAATAGTTTTTATTGGTTCAGGCAATGTGGCAACTCACTTAGCCGTGGCACTAAAGGCTTCGGGAAATGAGATTATTCAGGTTTACAGCCGCACATTTGAAAATGCGAAGATACTCGCCGTAAAAACCGGCGCTGTACCTGTTAATGATATAGGTTCTATCTTTTGCGATGCCGATCTGTATATTTTTTCGGTGAAAGATGATGCCCTGCCTATCGTTATAAGTCAAATGCCGCGTACAAATGGTATTTGGGCACATACAGCCGGAAGCGTACCTTTAAACGTTTTTTCATTGTTCAAAGAAAAATATGGCGTAATTTATCCATTACAGACTTTTAGCAAGGATAGAGGATTGAACTTCTCTGAAATACCGTTGTTCATAGAGGGAGACAGTGATGATACTACCCGCACACTGGTTGGCCTTGCGAAAACTATTTCAACAAATGTGCAATACCTTCCGGGTTACAAGCGGCTTTATCTTCATCTGGCGGCAGTATTTGCATGTAATTTTGCAAACCATATGTATGCACTGGCGTCAGATATTATATCCAATGAGGATATTCAGTTCGATATATTGAAACCGCTTATAGCTGAAACTGCAGCCAAAGTAATGGAGATGCAGCCTGTTGCAGCTCAGACCGGCCCTGCGATAAGGTTCGACGAAAAGGTTATGAAAAAGCATCTTGAACTTATTACAGACCCAATGGTAAAAGAGATCTATTCCCTGTTAAGTAAAAGTATTCATATTCATTCATTATGAGCGCGATAAATTACGATTTGAAAAAAATAAAAGCATTTATATTTGATGTTGACGGAGTTCTCTCCTGTCAGACTATTCACATGTCGGCCCAAGGTGAGCCTCTGCGAACTGCCAATATTCACGATGGATATGCACTTAACCTTGCTGTGAAGCACGGCTATGGCGTATGTTTAATAACTGGTGGAAATACTCAGGCAGTACGTCTTCGATACGAATCATTGGGTATAAGCGATATTTACATGAATTCGGGTATAAAAATGAACGATTATCTCGATTATTTACGCAAAACCGGATATGAGCCCGAAGAGATTATCTATGTGGGAGATGATATACCTGATTATAATGTAATGAATGAGGTCGGTTTACCTATTGCCCCAATGGACGCGGCTCCAGAGATTAAAAAGATAGCAAAGTATATATCTTCAAGGAATGGAGGACAGGGTGTCGCACGTGATGTTATTGAGCAGGTACTTAAGGTTCAGGGTAACTGGATGAGTGAAGAAGCTTTCGGATGGTAGCGGGGAATTAATATTTATCAATCTTAGTTAAAAATTAACACTGAAAAATTGAGTTAAAACAAAACAACAGCTATATTTGTAACTACTAAATAAAAACCACTCATATAATGGCAAAAGTCAAGGGTTATGTAGAGGTAAACACCGAACGTTGTAAAGGTTGTAACCTGTGTGTTGTGTCTTGTCCTTCTGAAGTATTGGATTTGCAGCCTCGAGAAGTGAACGACCGTGGATACCATTACGTCTATTTAAAAAATCCCGATGAGTGCATCGGGTGTGCGAACTGCGGGTATGTATGTCCTGACGGTTGTTTGACCGTATATCGGATGAAGGTGAAATAATCCTTTTTCCCATAAGTGAAATAATTTCTAATATTAGTATTATGTCAGAAGAAATATCATTGATGAAAGGTAACGAAGCCATCGCTCATGCGGCTATTCGCTTCGGAGTGGATGGCTATTTCGGTTATCCCATCACGCCCCAGTCCGAAATAATTGAGACTCTTATGGAGGCTGCACCATGGAAAACGACCGGGATGGTGGTCTTGCAGGCTGAAAGCGAGGTTGCGGCAATAAATATGGTTTATGGCGGTGCTTCATGCGGTAAATATTCCATGACCTCTTCATCAAGTCCCGGCATCAGTCTAAAACAGGAAGGGATATCCTATCTGGCAGGAGCTGAACTGCCATGTCTTATTGTGAATGTTCAGCGTGGTGGCCCAGGTTTGGGTACTATTCAGCCTTCTCAGGCCGATTATTTCCAGACTGTGAAAGGGGGAGGCCATGGTGACTACAAATTAATCACACTTGCACCCAATTCAGTTCAGGAGATGGCCGATTTTGTGTCGCTTGGCTTTGAGCTTGCGTTCAAATATCGCAATCCGGCAATGATACTCACAGATGGTGTTATAGGACAAATGATGGAGAAAGTAAAACTTCCCGGATATCGCCGCAGAAGGACCGAACAGGAAATCAGAGAGCAGTGTCCCTGGGCAACTCTTGGTAAAACACCCGATAGAGAGCCTAATATCATAACTTCTCTTGAACTTGAATCGGCAGTTATGGAGAAGAATAACGAACGCTTTCAGGCAAAATATCGTGTACTTGAGAAAAATGAGGTACGCTATGAGGAGGTTAAATGTGAAGATGCCGACTATCTGTTGGTCGCTTTCGGTTCAGCCGCTCGCATATGCTTGAAAACAATTGAGATGGCAAGGGAAGAGGGGATTAAGGTTGGGCTGGTACGTCCCATTACCCTGTGGCCTTTTCCAGGTAAGGTACTGAATGATTATGCCGGAAAGGTGAAGGGTATGCTCACGGTGGAATTAAATGCCGGTCAGATGGTAGAAGATGTCCGCCTTTCCGTGAACGGGAAAACACCCGTTGAACACTACGGCCGTCTCGGGGGCATTGTGCCTACTCCTGAAGGTGTGCTTGATGCCTTGAAAGAGAAAGTGGTAAATAAATAACTAATTAGTATGGATCCCAAAATAAGAAATATATTCCTGCTGCTGTTTCTCCTTTCATTCCTGGGTACATTAGTGGTCTATTTTACTTCTAACCAGGATATTAAACTAACGTGGTATTTTGCAGGAGCTGCTGCGGTTTTTTATTTGATATACAGATTCTCTGCTAAAAAATAAACAATATGGATATAAATAATATTGTAAGTCCCGAAAATCTGGTTTATGCTAAACCGGAACTTATGAACAACAATCACATGCATTATTGCCCGGGATGTTCACACGGGGTGGTTCATAAAGTCATAGGTGAAGTTATAAGTGAACTGGGGCTACAGGAAAAAACTATCGGAATTGCACCGGTAGGATGTGGCGTTTTTGCATATAAATACCTTGATATCGACTGGCAGGAGGCTGCTCACGGACGAGCTCCTGCACTTGCCACTGCTGTAAAGCGGTTGCTCCCAGACAAGATGGTTTTCACCTATCAGGGCGATGGCGATCTGGCTGCTATTGGTACGGCAGAGACCATTCATGCAGCCAACCGCGGCGAGAATATCGCTATTATTTTTATCAATAACGGTATATATGGTATGACCGGCGGACAAATGGCTCCCACAACGTTAAACAATATGGTTACATCAACCAGTCCCGAAGGACGTAATGTAGAGACTATGGGTGGCCCGCTTAAGATTCTTGATATGCTTGCTCTGCTTGACGGTGTCTGCCTCGCTACCCGTGTAAGTGTACATACGGCTGCTGCTGTAAAAAAGACCAGGCGTATGGTTAAACTGGCTTTTGAAAATTCCATGGCAGGAAAAGGTACCTCCATAGTGGAAGTTGTATCAACTTGCAATGCCGGATGGAAAATGACACCCGAAGCTGCAAATAACTGGATGGTGGAAAATATGTTTCCGGTATATCCGATTGGGGATCTGAAAAATATATAAAACGCATTAAATATATATAAATGTTACAAGAGATAGTAATTTCAGGTTTTGGAGGCCAGGGAGTGCTCTCCATGGGTAAAATTCTTGCTTATTCCGGTATTATGGAAAACAAGGAGGTATCGTGGTTCCCGGCTTACGGACCCGAACAGCGTGGTGGTACTGCTAATGTTACAGTGATCATTTCAGATGAACCAATTAGCTCGCCTGTTGTTAATAGATATGACATTGCTATTGTATTGAATCAGCCTTCCCTCGATAAATTTGAGGAGAAAGTAAAACCCGGAGGAGTGATAATATACGATGGGTATGGAATTCATAAAAAGGTTGGACGGAAAGATATCAATGTGTACCGCATTAACGCCATGGATGAGTCTATGAAAATGGACAATACAAAGGTATTCAACATGATTGTGCTGGGTGGGCTGCTCAAGATATCACCCATGGTGGAGCTTGAAAATGTGATGAAAGGACTTAAAGAGTCGCTCCCGGAGCGGCACCATAAGCTTTTACCAATGAACGAAGAAGCCATTATAAGGGGAATGGAGTTAGTTCAATTGGAGCAAAAAGCGGAGTAATCAGAGCAACAAATGATTATTCCGATTAGGAGCCGGACTGATCCCTGTCAGACCGGCTTCGCGATTTTAATTTATCTGAATCTATAACTTACAGCTTTATCTCCAGAGTTGTACAAATAATACCAGTTCCTGCGCAACATTCTATTACATCATTGCTGAACTTAGATGTTACATTATAAATACACTTACTGTATAGGCATCAAAGTAATCAGAAGAAACCATCACGGCAACAATAAAAGCATTATTAATAATAACAAGAGGGTTCCCTTTTTAGTAATACCTCTATGAATATTTATTTAAACACCTGACAATATGAAAGAAAGGACGGAAACTTTTTATAAGGCTTAGTGAAATAACAATTGATGAATTACCAGTCAAATATAATTTTTTTACGGGACTGCTATTTATAATGCTTCGTTATAACATCATTTATAATACTGACAGTCAATAATTTATGCTAGGTCCTCAAAAAAGCGCCATACTCTATTAGTATTCAGTGAATTATAAGAACTGTTTTTGAAAAAATACCGAAGTATTGATTTAAAAAGTTACTTCTTTTTTTTACGAAACCAACCCTTTATAATAGTTGCTAGTTTAGCAGGTGTTCCTGACGAAGTCTCATTTTTTATTTCTTTTTCCAGGGGCGTTTTCAAGTCAGGCCTGTCTGTCCTTTTATTTGGCCTTTCAATTCTTAAATCAGTTTTGCCTGTCCTGATTGAAGTTGAACCTCTCTTTTTCTGAATTGTTTTTTTCCCTGAATCTGTTATTCTTTCAGAAGATACATTCGTAACAGACGTAACAGAGCTTTTTCTGTTTATCTTTTTACCTGATGCCCTCCCGTTCGGCGAAGCATTGTTTTCAGTTGTTCTACCTTGTCCCGAACCGCTTCTCCTCTTCCCTGAAGCCCTTCCGGCAACAGATAAATTTTTTTCGGGTCTCCCGTCTTGCGCAGAACCGCTTTTTCCCTTTTCGAATGATATTTCGGGAGAAGATCCGGAGCTTTGGGAAGCACCGGTCGAATTCATACTATCGACTCCTTTACGTTTTTTGTTTCTGGAGAGGTTTGTAGCTTTCCCCGTTTCACCCGTTGCTCTTGTTGATATGTTGTTTCCGACTCCTCTTCTGTCCTTTTTCCTGGTGAGATTTGAGACCTTGTCCACCTCTTTTGTTGAGGGAGTACTTCTGTTTTTCTTTTTTGATCGTCCTGATGTATTTTTTGGGGAATATCTTTTTTTGCTTTCTTTTACGGGGTTATATTCAGGAGTATCGCCAAATTCAGATGGAACTGGAATCCTGTATATCTCTTTTTGAAGAAACTTTTCTATTTGTGAAAAACGGTACTGTTCGGCAGGTGATACAAAAGTTATTGCCATACCCGAATCGCCTGCACGTGCAGTACGTCCTATCCGGTGAACATAATCTTCAGCATCATAAGGAACATCGAAGTTAATCACCAGGGAAATATCATCTATATCAATTCCACGTGCCACAATATCGGTTGCAACAAGTATATCCACCCGTTCGTTTTTGAATTCATGCATCACATGGTCGCGCTGCGACTGATCAAGGTCGGAATGCATCTCACCAGAAGACAATCCCATTCTCTTTAATGTGTTCGCAATCTCCTTCACTTTCTGTTTAGATCCGGAAAAAAGTATCACCTTATTGGGCTTTTTCTCCTTGAAGAGATTCTTTACGATGTTGATCTTTTGTCCTTCATAACAAATGTAAGCAGACTGCAGAATGGTCTCTGGCGGGCGTGCAATTGCAATAGTTATCTCTTTAGGATCATCCAGTATGGTTTTAGCCAGTTGCTGTATCTTTGGTGGCATAGTAGCTGAAAACATAATGGTCTGGCGCTTTTTGGGGAGCAGTTTCTCAATCTTCATGATATCATCCTGGAATCCCATATCCAGCATCCTGTCAGCTTCGTCAAGAATAAAATATTTCACACCTGAAAAGTCAATTTTGTAAAGATTGATGTGTGACAAAAGCCTTCCGGGTGTGGCAATAACCACATCAGCACCACTTAATAACCCGCGCTTCTGCACATCCCAGGCATCACCGTCATTACCTCCATATACGGCAACTGATGAGAAAGGTGTGAAATAGGAGAAACCTTCCATATGTTGGTCTATCTGTTGTGCCAGTTCACGTGTAGGAGCCATAATTATGGCGTTTATCTTATTTTCATCGTGAGCATCTGTCTGCAAGTTGTTCAGTAGTGGAAGTAAAAAAGCGGCAGTTTTCCCCGTACCTGTTTGTGCACAGGCAATCACATCCTTTTTATCGAGTATTACAGGGATAGCTTGTTCTTGTACTGGAGTGGTTTCTTTAAAATTCATGGCTTGCAAACCATCTAATAACGTATTGCAGAGTGGAAGTTCAGTAAATAACATTTTATTTTCTAGCTGTACTTTCGCATGTATCAATGTGATGTATTTATAGCTAAATAATGTTTGTTGAAAGATTTAGCTGTAATCAGAACATGCAAAAGTTGGATTTCTAATATTTCAACAAAGATAATGCTTATTTTTTGTATTTAAGCCTGCTGTCGCAAGTTAGGTAAAATAAATTTCTTCTGAGACTTTTTTCTTTTCGAAAATAGTTTTACCTTTGCACTCGCATTTTCAAACAAAATGCAGGGAGAGATGGCAGAGTGGTCGATCGCGGCGGTCTTGAAAACCGTTGAACTGAGAGGTTCCGGGGGTTCGAATCCCTCTCTCTCCGCAATATACATTGTAAATCAATGAATTGAATTAATTACGCACAATTTCACGCACATTTAACAGTGATATTGTGCGTTTTCTTTTATTGTGTCCAAAGGAAGATTAAATATTTTCCACATTCCCAATTTTTCATTTACTATTCCAGTTCACTATTGAACATAAAAAAACCGCTCCGATAGAATCGAAACGGTTTTATTGAATTATTGGCGGATCAGATTACCCTACCTCCCAATGGGCTTAAAGAGGTGTCTATTTCAACAGTTCCCGCATCCACATCAAATTTAGTCGGTGTGACTTCAGGATTCAGGAATTTTGCAACCGCAGGACTGATTCCAATCGCATCCTCACGAAGTGATACAAGCTTTGCCCGCTCGTCCTGATAGGCCTTCTGGTCGAGCATCCTCTTAGAAACCTGCTCATACACTTCTCGGCGAGTTCCGTTCTGTATGGGTTGACCATTTAACCTTGCTTCATTCTCCCGATCCAATTCATCGATCATGGATTGATACATTAATGCTTTTTCGTTCATATAAAATTAATTTTAAAGGTGAATAAAAATAATAATTTAGCGTTTCATCTTTTTTTCAAGTTCGACGATCCGATCATCCAACTCCTGATCCGTGAGCCTTTCAACCTGCTCCGTGCGGTCGATAACCTCTATTTGAAGTAATTGAGGCTCAATTCCTGATAGTTTAGCTATGCTGTTCACGTCTGTTTCAGATATTGTACCACTCTTTAGAATGGATAAAAATAATATCTTCAATTCTTTACTGATTTTTTTAGTCATTTTCTTCAATATTTTTTGTTAGTTCTGAAATTATCAAATTTATCTGTTCCTCGCTCAATTTTTCAAATTCAAATTTAGCCTCAACAGCCTGTAGTTTTGGGATCGTGTAAGCCATTAGTTTTTCAAAGATTAGCAAACGATCCTTAGGATCAAGTGCTTCTATATCTAACTCAATTTGCTTCCTGTTTTTGTTGATCAATCCCGTAAGCCATTCACGGGCTCCCTTTGTAATTTTGTTTGGGCTTCCTTTCGGTCTCCCGTTAGGATTGCCGGTTTGTCCTTTTTTTTGTGCCATGAAATATGTATTTGAATGTTGTTTTCATATTCAATTCAATGACATAGAATGAATAATCTCCTGATACTGTTAACTGAGGGTGGATCATTTGAATTTATCATTATACCAGTGAAAGAAGTCATCAAAGGTTTTAGCCACATAATAAATCCCGCCTGCCCTTTCGATCTCGGCTTGGTATCTCTTTTGCGCCTCACTCTGCCGATCACGCCCATACTTTACTTCGATCTTAACGCTTTTTCCATTGATTGTAGCCGATATGTCGGCACTTCCCGCCGTTCCTGTGCCAGGTATCCACTTAGTACTCCCAATCGTTCTACGATGCCCCAGAACGTCTGTATACGTCTTTCTGCCGTCTATAACCCTGCCTGTAGTGTTAATCCTTTCGGCCTGACCACCCAATAATCGAATGTATGCAATAATCGATTTTGTGAGCTCATTGGCAGATCTGTCGGAATATTTCCGTTTTACCAAATACGGTTGATCTCCGTATCTGTTTTGCTTCTCTTTGAAAGCAAGTTCTTCTAATATTTTTATTGCTGTCATAAGATTTTCTTTTTAGTATCACTCAAGTATCATTACTCTTTTTTTCGGTGATACCTATTTTTATACTTTGGTTGTGGCAAACGGTTTCAGCTTTTTTTTAGTATCATTTGCCTGTGATACCTGATTGGTATCATTGATTAGTATCATTCGGTATCGCTATACCCCTGTAATCGTTTATACAACTCTTTTCTTTGGTATCACTGTAAGTATCATTTAAGTATCTATGTTAGTATCAGTATCGGGGCTGTTCCAAAAGGACAGCTCCTTTTTTAATTTTTCATGCTGCTATTTTCT
>ENA-UOOI01000733-UOOI01000733.1-fermentation-metagenome-genome-assembly--contig:-NODE-733-length-39976-cov-19.609880_pt1 | contig 39976 bp, 42 predicted proteins | sample MGYA00245779_ERZ724027 | MGnify/ENA primary metagenome ERZ724027 (study PRJEB28704, sample SAMN03018318) | fermentation metagenome | biome: anthropogenic terrestrial biome; feature: soil; material...
TTTATAGTCTTTTTTTAATGGGACAGGCATCATTAAGTTTATTTTGAACTACGCCTAATATTATTAATTGAAATATTATTATTTGTAGAGTATAATTTTAAATGAATTTTACTCTAGCTTACATTAATATTTAGAAAGGAATGTACATAAATGAAACTTGGAATTGTAGGATTACCAAATGTAGGGAAAAGCACTTTATTCAATGCCATAACAAAAGCAGGAGCAGAATCTGCAAACTACCCTTTTTGCACCATAGAACCTAATGTAGGAGTAGTAAGTGTTCCAGATAAAAGGTTGGATGTACTGGAAAAAATGTATAACTCCAAAAAAAAGATACCTACTGCCATTGAATTCTATGACATAGCAGGCCTGGTTAAAGGTGCCAGCAGAGGGGAAGGCCTTGGAAATAAATTTTTATCCCATATAAGAGAAGTAGAATCCATAGTACATGTAGTAAGGTGCTTTGAAGATGAAAACATAGTACATGTGGATGGAAATATAGATCCTATCCGGGATATTGAAACTATAAACTTAGAACTTATATTTTCAGATATGGAAGTAATGGATAGAAGAATAGAAAAAATACAAAAACTAGCTAAAAGCGGAAATACGGATGCAAAATTACAACATAACATTATGTTAAAAGTAAAAGAACATTTAGAAAAGGGCTTTCCTGTAAGAACTTTGGAGTTGTCAAAAGAGGAAAATGAATTTGTTAAAGATTTCTTTTTACTTACAACCAAACCTGTACTCTATGTAGCCAATATATCCGAGGATGATTTAATTTCTGGAAATTTGGAAAATGAGTTTGTAAAAAAAGTGAAAGAATATGCTAAAAATGAAAACTCCCAGGTAGTGGTTATCTCCGCTAAAATAGAAGAAGAACTTTCTTCTTTAGAGGAAGAGGAAAAACTGGAAATGTTAAAGGAATATGGACTATCTGAAGCAGGACTTGATAAATTAATAAATGCCAGTTATAAACTACTTGGACTTATGAGTTTTTTAACTGCTGGAACTCCAGAGGTAAGAGCCTGGACAATAAAACAGGGCACAAAAGCTCCAGAAGCTGCCGGTAAAATACACACAGATATACAAAAGGGATTTATAAGGGCTGAAATTATATCCTATGACAAACTTGTGGAATGCGGCTCAGAGTCAGCTGCAAAAGAGAAGGGTTACTATAGACTTGAAGGTAAGGACTATATAATGAAAGATGGAGATGTAGTCCATTTTAGATTTAATGTTTAAACTGTATAATTGACAATGAACAAAAGGTACATTGTCAATTATGTTATTCATATATATTTATCTATTTGAAGAATATTTTTTTAGCTCTCTTTTGGCCATATGAATTACAGTATTATAATCTCTTTCCATTAGGATTTCTACTGCATCTTTCAAGTTAGACATGGAATAAATATGAAAATTTCCTTTTTCTATTTCTTCTTCCACAGGATTTTTTAAAGCCAGACTTTTCACATTGGAACTTGGAATGAGTACCCCTTTACCTTTAATCTCTCCTAGTATTTTACATATTTTGAAAAACCCTTCTATTTTTTCATTCACTCCCCCTATAGGCTGTATTTCTCCAAACTGATTTATTGATCCTGTTACCGCTATATTTTGCTTTATTCCTATTTTAGAAAGTGAAGATATCATACTTATTATTTCAGCTACAGAAGCACTATCTCCATCTATTTGTCCATATACTTGCTCGAAGCTCAAATAAAAATCTACGGAAAATTTATCATATCCTCCCGTTAACCTTTTTATATATCCTTTAAGAATATTTATAGCCTTATTATGAATTTTACCGCTTAAGTCACTTTCCTTTTGTACATCTATTACGTCTCCATTTCCCCTTAAACAAGTACATGTTATTTTTATAGGCTTACCAAAACTAAAATACCCTGTATTAATGACAGAAAGGCCATTTATCTGTCCTACTGCTTTTCCAGTTGTATCTATGAATATCTGTCCTCCCCTATACATATCCATCATCCGTTTCTCTATCAATTCCTCTTCATATGCCGTATTTATAATATCTGATCCAGTTATAATCTTTCTTCCATCTTTTATCACTCTGTTATCTGAAATCATTAAAATTCTTTCCAATTCATAATCATCCATAAACAACTTATCTCTATCTTCAGCTTTTCTGGATAAAAATTTTGCAAGCTCTTTTATACCCTCTTCATCCACATCATGAAGTTTATTATTCCTGCATATGGAAAATACCTTTCCCAGAAAAGATATTTTTGTTTCTCTATTAATATTCAAAAGAGCATTATACTCCACTCTGATTTTAAATATTTTCTTAAAATCTTCATCATAGCTATATAATAAATCATAGGTATTATAATCTCCTATGAGTATTATTTTTTCATTGAATTTTATAGGTTCTGGCTTCAATCCACTTAAAGACAATAACTCTAAATATCCCCTGTCGTAGTTTAAATCAACTTTACCGCTTATAATAGACTTTTTAAAATAATAATAAGCTGATTTGTTATTTAAAAGACTGCTTACCCTAAGTATTAAGCAGCCTCCATTGGCCTTTAAAAGGGTCCCTGCCCTTATGAGATTTACTCCTGTGGTATAAGTTCCATTTACATTTTCATATTCCACACTTCCAAGTAAATTATTCACATTTGGATCCTCTTCAAAAATTATAGGAGGTTCTTTACTTTCACTATTATCCACAAGAACATTTATGGAATATCTATAAATTATTCTAGATATATTTTCTTTATCATCCTCATAGCTTATGGAATAGTTATCCTTTATTTCATTTTCTATATTGCTGCATACTTGACCTAGAAATTCTAGCACTTTATTATCTTCTTTAAATAATTTTAAATACTCTTTTTTTATATCTCCTGTTTCTTTCTTGTAATAGTTATTTATAATCAACTTTATTTTTTCAATTTGAGCAATTTCCGTATTCTTTAATTCTTCAAGTACCTGTTCTGAACTGTTTTTCAATATATTTACTTTGTTTATTATATCCTCTTTTTCTTTCATTCCAAGCATTTCATATTCATTTTCACTCATCATTTCTCCATTTTCTTTTAAGGGAATAAAATTAAATCCATTTTCATTTATTTTTAAGGTAAATCTTTCTTTACTAGACATTTCCAAAAGTTTATTTACCAACTTGTTTCTTTTCTTTTGAAGTTCTTCTAACAATATTTCCTTTTCACTGTGAGAAGAACCATTATAAAACTCATAGGTACACTCAAAATATCTTTTCTGAATTCTTTTAAGCATATCTTTCAACTCTCTGCCCTTTCCCGCATTTAAAAATAATACCTTGGGTTTTTTTATATCTTTTACTACTGCATAGCATATATCCTGCAGAGAACTTTCCTTATCCATGGTACCTTTTATAAATTCCATGATATTCTCAAGTTTATCTCTGGAAAAGTCATCTATAAGGTAGATGTTATATCCTTCCTTATTTATTTTTAATGCCATATTAATCTTTTCATACACTTCCTTATATTCAGGTATAAATTTAAATGTTTTATTTGTATCACATTTATCCTGACAATGAAAGTCAATATCCTGTAATTTAAAATTATATATAATCTTTTCTTTAGACAACTCCCTGTGCATATCTCTTCCCCCTTTTTTAGCTACTTAATATAATAATATTCCTAAAGATTAATTTAGGAACGAAAATGAAAAATAAGTATATATAAAACTAACATGGAAACTATAATTAAGAACAATTAGTAGTATTTTAAAAATATACATAACTATGATATAATATAATAAAATTTTGTCTGTTATTTCCGCTGAATATCGAGCCTTCGGATAAAAATAAAATAAAGGGGTTAATATTATATGAGTTTTAAAGAAAAAATTGCGCAATATTATACAAAATCTTATTTAAAAAAATATGGAGATAGACTGACTCAAGTACAAGGTACTGTAGTGTCTGTTAAAATAACCAGGAAAACTATACTATGGATATTTAATAAGCTAAGTGTAACTCTTTTAGTAAGACCTGAAAGAAGTAAAAATATAATAAAGTGTTCTTATGTTAGAAAAAAATGGTTTAAAAAACCGGAATTTATAACTATAAATCAGGGAAATTTAGTTTTACTCCAAGGTCTTAAGGGTAAAAAAGGAAAAGAAAACAGAGAAAGTCTGGATCTTATAAACATACGTAACATGACTTCCAAGAAAGACTTAATACCTATAGAAGGCAAAATGCCCAAAGTACAAAAAATAAAAAGATTTAAATAATGGATGCAGGAATTGTAAAAAACAATTCCTACACTTATTTGAGAATATCTTATTTAAAGTATAAATATATACCATTAATGAATGCAATTATGCCAGAAAAGAATAAAACTATAAACCACTTGCCAATACCCAAGGGTGATGTATGAAATACTCCTTGAAGAAATGGTACATAGAGTATACATAAAAGCATAAAAATAGATGTAGCTACCGCACCTAAAAGATAGACATTAGTAAAGAGGCTTATTTCAAATAAAGAGTGATTTTCCGATCTGCATTCAAATACATGTATAAGTTGTGATATTATAAGAGTGCAAAGAGCTATGGTTCTTGAAGTTTCAAGTCCAAATCCCAAATAAAGACCTACTACAAAGGCAAGTACCGTACAAACTCCAATCAATGTTCCTCTTACAATTATCTTTTCACTAAGTCCTCTTGCAAATATACTTTCATCTTTAGCTCTTGGCTTACCTTTCATTATATCTCCCTGGGGTGGATCTACCCCGAGTGCTATGGCAGGAAGTCCATCTGTAGCCAAGTTTACCAGCAATATTTGTATAGGAAGCAGTGGGGTATCTAAATAAAATAAAGAAGTTAAAAACATAGTTAGAACTTCTCCTAAATTACAGGATAGCAAGTATCTTATAAACTTTCTTATATTATTATAAATTACCCTGCCCTCTTCCACTGCAGATACTATTGTTTTAAAATTATCATCCAATAGTATCATAGAAGATGCCTCTTTAGTTACATCCGTTCCCGATATACCCATACAAATTCCTATATCCGCCTCCTTAACAGCTGGAGCATCATTTACCCCATCCCCTGTCATTGCCACAATATTGTTTTTGCCTTTAAAAGCTTTAACTATTCTCAATTTATGTCCTGGATTGACTCTTGCAAATATAGATATATTATTTACCTTGCCAGAGAGCTGTTTATCACTTAGCTTGTCTAATTCTTCTCCTGTTATAACTTCACTTTGGCTTTTACATATATTTAATTCTTTTCCTATGGCAAAGGCCGTATTCTTATGATCCCCTGTTATCATTACAGGCCTTATGCCTGCTAGCTTGCATTTTAACACAGCATCTTTTACTTCACTTCTAGGAGGGTCTATAATTCCAGCTACTCCTATAAAGATCAAATTATTTTCAAGAGACTTATTTGCATAGACCTCTTTATCCTTATAAGCACAGGCTATACATCTAAGTGCATCAAAAGACATGTTCTCCACTGACTTTAGAGCCTTGCTTTTTTCAATAGCTGTAAAAGGTCTTACCTGCCCTCTGTCTAACATATATTTGCACTTGTTTATTACCCTTTCTGGTGCTCCTTTTACATAGCATACCTTTTTCAGTCCCTCCTTCACTATAACAGACATCATTTTCCTATCTGAATCAAAAGGTATATCATAAATTCTACTACTTTTATCCAAGAAATCTTTTAGAGATTTACTTTCTTTGAAAAAAGCTTTTATAAGGGCTGTTTCCGTAGGATCTCCCATAAGTGCCTCTGAGACCTTTTTTTTCTTAGGATCAAAATTAGAGTCATTACAATATGTAAAAGCCTTTTTCATAAGAACATTCTCTGGTAAACTCATCTCTTCCAGCTTGTGTATTTTACCATTAAAGTATAATGCTTTAACAGTCATTTTATTTTCAGTAAGAGTTCCAGTTTTGTCACTGCATATTATAGAAGTACACCCTAATGTCTCAACAGCAGGCAGCTTTCTCACTAAAGCATTTCTTTTTAGCATCCTAGATACTCCAAGTGCAAGGGCCACTGTAACTATAGCTGTAAGCCCCTCTGGTATAGCAGCTACCGCTAAACTCACCCCTACCAGAAACATCTGATATTTATCCTGTCCTCTCCACATACCAGTTAAAGTTACCATGATACATATTACAATACATATTACAACCAGTACCTTACCCAAAGAAGAGAGTTTTTCTTTAAGAGGTGATTTCTCTTTTTCAATATTCTGAAGCATACCTGCTATCTTCCCCATTTCCGTATCCATGCCGGTTGCCATTACCTTTGCTTTTCCTTTGCCTTTTACAACTATAGTACCCATATATATAGAATTATTTTTTCCTGAAGTACTTTTTTCTACCCCTATGGATTCCCCAGTTAAAATAGATTCATCTACCATAAAATTACCCTCAGACATTAAAACACAATCTGCAGGTATCTTATCTCCTGTTTCCAAAAGTACTACATCTCCTATAACCAGCTCTCTGGCATTTATAACCTTTAATTTGCCACTTCTAATAACTTTTGATGTGGGAGATGCCAATTCTTTCAATGCCTCCAGAGACTTCTCCGTTTTAAATTCCTGAACAAATCCTAGTATGGCATTCATAATTACAATAATAAGTATAGTTATGGCATCTGCCTTTTCCCCTATAAATCCAGATATTATAGTGGCTACTATAAGAATCCAGGTTATAAAATCATTAAACTGGGAAAAAAATATTTTTACCGGGGATATTCTCTTTTTATTTTCCAGTAAATTGGCACCATACTTTTTAAGTCTTCTTTCTGCTTCAGCTTGAGTTAATCCATTTTCTAATTCTCTCTCATCTACCAACTCTATCCCTCCAGGACATTTATTTTATACAACTAATATATGCCCTTTTCAACTTATATTATGACAGAATAATCTCTGTTTATATAAATGCCGGTACTATTGTATGTAGAAAATTAATTGGAGTTTTGCTATAATATTATTGTTTGTATACTAATGAAGTGATTCTAAGGGTTAAGTATTATAGTCCTTGGATAAGTTCTTCTAAGGTTCAGATGGGGAAAAGTATTCATAACTCCAACTAAACCTAACGATCACTTGATATTTAGGAGGAAAAATTTATGAACGACACTATATACATCACAGGACATAGCAATCCAGATACGGATTCCATATGCTCTTCCATAGCTTATGCAGAATTTAAAAACAAAACAGGTTTAAATGCGATTCCCATAAGATTGGGAGATATAAATAAAGAAACTCAATTTGTCCTGGATTACTTTAATGTTAAACCCCAAAGGTTAATGACAAATGTTAAAGCTCAAATTTCAGATTTGGATATCGATAGTGTAAATCCTATCTCTCCACAAACCTCTTTAAAAACCGCATGGTCCATGATAAGCAAAACCAGTGTAAAGACTCTTCCTGTAGTAGATGAAGAAGATAGGTTAATAGGCATTGCATCTCAATCAAATGTAACCTCTTATTATATGGATATATGGAATGCCAATATAATAGAAAAAAGCGGAACTACTCTTGAAAACATACTAGATACCCTTTCAGCTAAGTGTTTAAATACTTTTGATGAAAACTCCACCTTTAATGGAAAGATTATAGTTGCTGCCATGCAGCCTGAAAGCATGACGGCTATGATAGAAGAAGGTGACATAGTAATATGCGGTGACAGACAGGATGCACAGGATGCCATACTAAACTGTAAAGCTTCTCTCATGATAATAACAGGCAACCACACAGTAGATGAAGATATACTGAAAAAGGGAGATGAAATGAAATGCACAATTATAGTTACCCCTTTTGATACCTTTACTACTTCCAGGTTAATTCCTCAAAGTATTCCTGTAGGATATGTAATGAAAAAAGATGACATACTCTCTTTTAAAACCTATGACTTTATAGATAAAGTAAGGGAAGTCATGTTAAAAACCAGATACAGAAGTTACCCCGTAGTAGACTCTGAAAATAAAGTTATAGGAAATATTTCCAGATACCATTTAATTTCGCAAAATAAAAAAAGAGTAATACTTGTAGATCACAATGAAAAAGCTCAATCAGTCCAGGGACTAGAAGATGCAGAAATTCTTGAAATACTGGATCACCATAAAATAGGTGATGTAAAGACCGGTTCCCCTATATACTTTAGAAATGAACCTGTAGGTTCTACGGGAACCATAGTAGCCTCAAGGTTCTTTGAAAATGGAATAAGACCTTCACAAAAAACTGCCGGACTGCTCTGTGCTGCTATAATTTCCGATACTTTGTTATTTAAATCTCCCACTTCTACAGATTTAGATAAAATGATGTTAAAGAGACTTTCTGCTATAGCCGGAATAGATCCAGAAGCTTTTGCAAAAGAAATGTTCAAAGCTTCCTCCTCTCTCAAGGGAAAAACTCCACAAGAAATATTAAACGAAGATTTTAAAACTTTTAATATTTCTGATATTAAAGTAGGAGTTGGTCAGGTTCAGATTATGGACAGTGAAGAATTTAAATGCATAAGACAAGATGTAGTAGATTTTATGGAATTAAAATCTTCAGAAGAAGAATTTGGGCTTATGATACTTATGGTAACGGATTTATTAAAAGAAGGCTCTGAACTCATAGCTGTGGGTTCACAAAAAGACATCGTCTCCAAGGCCTTTGGAGTAAATCTTATAGATAATGGAACTTATGTACCTGGTATCTTATCCAGGAAAAAACAAGTTATACCACCTCTCACCGCCGCAATGTCTTCTTAAAGACAAAAGTGCAGGTTATTTCAAATGACCTGCACCTTTTTTTTAATCCTGCTTTACACCTTTTTTGATGTGTTCTCTCATTATTTGAAATAATCCTCTTATTATTTTTTCTCTGGTCAACCTATCTAAATCTACAAAAGATACTCCACATATTAACTTTTTAGTTTCCCTATTCTCATGAATTCTAATTAGTTTTCCCCTTACATCCAATCTATTATTTTCAAGGGGAAGTGTTATCACAATCTTATCTCCCAGTTTTAATTTGTCTTTTAAACTGGTATCTACAATCATTTTCATTCCTCCGCCGCTCATATCCAAAGAACATGCTTTAAATACCTCTACCTGATCATTTAAGTTTCTTAAACTTTTCTCTACAGGAATTAATGCACATAATACATCCAATATAAGAGGCACCCTTACAAAATTTCTTCTTTGAAAAAGTTCCATCTTTTCTGGTTTTTTAAGCATTATTATAAGTATTTTCTCTATTTTACGTCCGATAACTACTGTAAAAAATTTATATATATTTTTTCCCTCATAGTATATTCCCTCTACTCTATCTCCCTTGTGAAGAGACATATATTTGTGATTGCATGTAGGAACACTTATGCCTATATAATTCTCAGATACATCTTGAATATTACTTTTATATACTTCTCCGCCCTCATCTATCTCAATTCTATTATTTATCACAAACTCAACAGTACGATTCATATTACCTCTTCTCCTTACAAAAATTATGAAATAACATTAAAAATTTCTCTAGTAAACTATTTATTATTATATCATTGTAGTTTAACTGTTTGTATACATTTATCTATTATTTTTAAATTTATTATAAGAAACATATGACTTAAAATAAATAAAAGATCTGAAAAAGGGTACTTTTTCAGATCTTTTATTTATTTAATCTCGTATATCTGACATATCCACAGTTCTCATCTTCACATCACAATTTTCGTCATAGGGTAATACATCTTCTTCTAAGTACTGTTGGGTATCTGCTTCATCCTCTTCTTCTAACTTATCTTCTTTACCTTCTTCTCTTAGATCTTCTTCTTCATCTAATTCCTGCCTATAATAAGGCATAGAATATCCCTCATAATAGGGATATGTTTGCGGAGACACTTGAGACATATAATTTGCAGGATGCATATAACCCATATATGGATTTATACCGCCTAAAAAAACAGGATACATTCCATAAAAAGCAGGTTCACAATACATATAAGGCATATCCATAGGGCACCTGTAATCATCCTCCATATAATCATACATATCATCATTTTCGTCCATATATTCATCCGGCTCATCTGGCCACCTGTACATAATATAACTCCTCCTGAAAATATTACATCTATACATTATATGTTTGTACAATACATATGTTTACATAAAATTATCTCTTCATGTTATTTATAAGTCCCCACATCTCATCAGCAGTGGTAAGTCCTTTTGCTCCCAGGGCAAAAGCTCTTTGAGCCAATATCATGTCTGTAATTTCCCTGCCCAAATCCACATTGGATTGTTCTAGATATCCTTGAAGTATATCTGCATCCTGATTTTCAGTGACTTGAACATTTTCTGCAGGTACATATAGATTGTCACCAATGGACAACATAGAATCCTGACCCACTGCATTGTATACATTTATTTTTCCATATAATACACTATTGTTATTTACATTTACATATATCTGGCCCTTTTTATCTACTGTAAAATTGTCATTATTGAGTAAAACTCCTGAATTCCTCAAATTAGTTCCTTCTCCTGTAAGATTAACCTCCAGGCTATTTCCATCTGGATCCACTAATTCTCCATTTGAATCTACATTAAAATCTCCTGCCCTTTCATATCCCTGGATGCCATTTTGAAGAGTTACTCTAAAAAATCCTTCTCCATCTATTGCCATATTCCCTTTTAATCCTGTTTCTTTAAGACTTCCCTGTAAAGTATCTCTAAGCCAATTTGTGGTTCTAACTCCAGTGCCGTTAATAGTATTTTCCCCTTCATCATTAACCGGGTATCCATTTCTATCTAAAGTTTCATATACCAGATCCTGAAAATTTACAACCTCTCTTTTATAACCCACAGTCTCTGCATTTGCCATATTGTTAGATATACTGTTGAGTTTTTCCTGCTGTGCATTCATGGCACTTGAACTGTTCCATATAGCTCTAAGCATGAAATCCTTCCCTCCTCTACACAAAGTACTATTGCCTTTAGTTTCCTTATATCAAATGCTTCTCTTTATTTAGGCTTCTTGTGCCTTATACTTTTCCCACTTCATTTATTAATTTATCTAAAGTCCCGTCTATTGATTGAACCACCTTTTGATCCGTTTCAAAGGTTCTCATAGTAGTTATTAAATTAGACATTGTATTTACCAGGTTTACATTTGACTTTTCCAGTGATTTTTGTCTGACTACTGCATTTACTTCTACTGCATTTTGCCCAGTATATAAATTATCTCCCACCTTGGTCAGAGTATTATAGTTATTAAAATCAACTGTATATATTTTATACCTGGCATTGCCATCTATACTTATATTTCCATAGGCATCTGAAGTAATTTTACCATTGCCTGCATTTATAGCACCTAGTGCTCCTGTCTGATTATCTCTTCCTATAACTGTATTTCCAGAATCATCTACAAGTATTCCCTGTGTATTTACATGAAAATGTCCATCTCTTGTATAAAACTCATTCCCATCTTCTCTTCTAACTGTAAAAAATCCTCTTCCCTCAATAGCAAAATCCGTATCTATATCTGTGGATTCTATGGTGCCTTGGGTAAATCCTGTATCCACTGAATCTATTCTAGTTCCCAGTGTCATAGAGCCTATTATATTCCTTACATTTTTTCCATTTACCACCTTGTCATAATTCTGTATAAGTACCTCATCAAATGGAATACTTTTTAAATTATCCTGTTTAAATCCAACAGTATTTACATTAGCTAAATTATTTGTTATTACATCCTGTTTTGCCTCTTGAACTATCATGCCAGATACCGCCGTATAAAAACTTCTTATCATTTGCTTACCTCCTTGTCATTTATAACTTTCACTTCATCTGGATATTTCATTCCCATAGAACGGGCTTTATCTTCAATTTGACTTTTGCTCATTTCATATTGAATTTTTACCCCACTCATGACAAAGGTAGCTATGAGAATACCTATACCTATGCCTATCAATATTTTTCTATCACTAAAAAAATCAAAAACTAGTTTTATTCTGTATATAACTCTTTTATTAATAGAACCTCCCCCTTATCAACACCCGTTTTTTCAGATATCTGATCTATAGACATACCTTCTTTAAGTAATTCTCTTATTTTATGAACTTTAATATTATTATCATTTTCTCTCTCTTGCTGGCTGCTATTTAACTCCTCATGTTCTTTTGATTGCTCTGCAGCAATATTCTCAGTAACTTTCTGTCCCCTATCATTATAAAGCATCATTTCAGTAATTGGATTTTTTCCTCCATATCTTAAACTTTCTATTTCCCCCTGAAGCTTAAATATCATTTCTGAAAATTCTTTTTTTATATTAGCAATTTCAGTTTTGTAATCTTCCATAGCATTTTGTTTAACAGTGAGCTGATGTTGAAAAGACTTTTTTTCCTTAATCACTGCATTCAAATTCAGTACTATAAGAAGTGTGCCTATTGTAATCATCAGTACAGTTATACCCATATTTAACTCCTTTTTAAAAAAATCCATACTATATTTGCTACAAATCTATATATATTTTAATTTCATCATAGCTTTTCTCAAGTGCACTATCGCTCTGCTGTGAAGCTGACATACCCTAGATTCAGATACATTTAAAATATGGCCTATTTCCTTTAAGGTTAACTCTTCATAATAATATAAAGTAAGTACTAAATTATCTTTTTCATTTAAAAGTTCCAAAGCTTTGGCTAAATATTTTAGTTTTTCTTTTTCTTCCAGACTCTTTTCTGGACTGGGACTTTTGGTATCTTCTATAGTACCCATAATAGGAATATTATCTTCATCTGAAAATACCAAATCCTCCAGAGAAACCATGGATATATAATTTATATAATTCTCAATTTCCATCATCTCCTTCAGGGATATACCAAGCTTATTTGCTATCTCAGAGCTATGGGGTTCTCTGCCTAATTCTCCCTGAAGACATTCAACTGCCGCATTATATCTATTAAGCTTGTCCATGGCCCCTTTAGAAATAGGACTATTCCTTCTTAACTCATCTATCATGGAGCCTTTTATTCTTATAGAGGCATAGGTAGAGAATTTCATTCCTCTACTCTTATCAAATTTATTTATGGCATCCATCAATCCTAAAGTTCCATAGCTGACTAAATCTTCATATTCAATATATTTAGTCTTTCCTATTATGACTCTAGACGCAATATATTTCACTAGAGGAAGATATTTTTTTACCAATTCTTCTTTTATACTTAATTCATTTGCCAAAGCCATAATTGTAATCTCCCTTCACTTTTCTTATATTTTCCATAGTGTTTATTCATATACTATGAAAAAATATTAAAAATTTTCTTAAATAAACTCTGAATATTGGCTTTTGATTCAAAATTTTTAATTCCTGATAATTTACTTGCTATAAAGTTTATATCTTTTGATGCTTGTGAATTAGGATAACTTATTAAAAGTGGAATTTGTTTTCTAACAGCTTGTGTAAGATTTTTATCATCTGATATGTACCCTAGATACTCAAGCTCAATATTCAAAAATTTATTCACTACACTGTTAAATCTATTAAAAGTTTTTTCTCCTTCTCTGTCATCTACAACTCTATTTATAATTATCTTTGACTTACCTTTCAACTTAAAGTGGTTTACAGCTTTTAACAAACTATATGCATCTGTGAGCGAGGTAGGTTCTGGAGTAGTTATTGTAATAAACTCTTCACTGCAAGTTATAAAAGCCAACACATCCCTATTTATACCAGCTCCTGTATCTAATATTATATACTCCACATCATTTAAGGAAGATAATTTTTCTATAAAATCATCCCGTTGAACTTTTGTTATACCTTCCATCCTCAAAACTCCAGTTCCTCCAGGAAGCAATTTTACTCCAAAGGGTCCCTTAATAATAACCTCTTCTATACTCTTATCTCCTAAAATTACGTCATACACATTATATTTAGGTAAAAATCCCATAAGCACATCATCATTGCCCATACCCATGTCACCATCAAATATTAGAACTTTTTTATTCATTTTCTGCAGGGCTATAGATACATTTACTACAAAATTACTTTTTCCAACCCCTCCTTTACCAGAAGAAACAGCTATTATCCTGGGCTTTACATTACATATCGAATCTACTTTTAGTTGTTTGTCTGCCCTGGCCAATTTCCTTAACTGTTCAGCTTGATCTAGCATATAATATCCTCTCCCAATACAAGCTTTGTTAACTCCTCTTCATCCATAATTTTTATATCTTCTGGTACATTTTGCCCTGTGGTAACAAAACTTATAGGTTTTTTAGCTAACTGCACTATATTTAATATAGAACCATAAGTTGATGTTTCATCTAATTTAGTTATTATTATATCGTTGTAATTTAACTTCTTATATCCATTAATTATCACATCTATATCTCTATTTTTAGTAGTACAGCTTATTACCAAATGCACATTACTTGTATTAACCTTGTCTATAAAGGCCCTCAGTTCTGATATCTGCATTTCATTTTTACTGCTTCTTCCTGTGGTATCTATCAAAATAATATCGCAGTCTTTCATATTATCTACAGCCTTTGCCATATCTTTCATGGAGAATATCACCTGAAAAGGTATATTCATTATATCCGCATAGGTTCTAAGCTGTTCTACTGCGCCTATTCTATATGTATCTATGGTTATAAGACCTACTTTTTTCTTTTCTATAAGTACGAGTTTTCCTGCAAGTTTTGCAATGGTAGTGGTTTTACCCACCCCTGTAGGTCCCACCAAAACAACCACATGCTCCAATTCCTTATTATCCACCTTTATCATACCTTTTACTACTTCTTTTAATTTTTCCTCTTCAGTCCTCTCATCATCCATGACATTTATGCCATTTAATATTTTTTTTACTACACTGGGACTAAAGTCACTATTTTCAAGCTTTATCTGCAGCTTACTTTTCCCAATACTTCCGTAGGAACCTTTTATCATTTCATTTAACATACTTTTCATCTGCTGTACTTCTTTTATAATAGCTTCATTATTTTTATTTATTATACTATTTTCATAAAAACCTCTAGATGCATCAGAATCTTTTATATCACTCTCACTCTCTAGTGAAACTTTATTATCCAAACTTGTATCTTTCATTTTATTATTATCTATTATTCTCTTTATGGCCTCAACACTTTGTTTCATATCACCTTTATTATGGTTAAATGTGTTTTTATTATCTGGTTTTTTATTATCTACAGCTGCAGTAACTTCTAAAATTTTCTTAGAAAAGAAACCTAATATTCCGCCTTTTCTAATCTTTCTCTGGCTTATAATTATAGCTTCATTACCTAACTCATATCTAATTCTGGTAATGGCTTCATTCATATTATTGGCTCTATATCTTTTAATGATCATTATATTGAAATCACTCCTTCAGTCTTTATTTCTACATCATTTGGTATTTCATTCAATGATAGCACATTTACAGACTGAAATACCATCTCAATTAATCTTCTAAAAGGTGCCCTTATTTTAGGCGAAACCAATATTATAGGCTGATTTTCGTAGAAATAAACTGAATCCAGAACCTTTTTTATGGAATTGAATATTTTATTTGTAGTTTCAGGATCTACAGAAGGAAAAGAGCCCTGCATGGATTTCTGAATATTACCCCCTATTAAATTCTCTAGTTCTTGTGATAAGGTAACTACTACTATAGCACCATTTTCATCTATAAAAGAATTACATATACTCCTTCCCAAAGAAAATCTTACATATTCTGTGAGAAGTTCAATATCCTTTGTACTTCTCGAGTTATCCGCTAAAGATTCTAATATGGTTACCATATCCTTTATAGATACTCTCTCTCTCAACAGATTTTGAAGTACCTTCTGTACCTCTCCTATGGTAAGCAAATCCGGTATAAGTTCTTCTACTACCGTAGGATATTTTTCCTTTACAGAATCCACTATTATTTTCACTTCCTGTCTCCCAAGTAGTTCATAGGAATGATTTTTTATAGTTTCTGTAAGATGGGTTACCATGACAGTAGTAGGATCTACCACCGTTAAGCCTTTAATTTCCGCTTCTTCCCTTTGATCTCTGTTAATCCAGGTAGCCGGCAGTCCAAAAGAGGGTTCTACTGTACTTATTCCTTGAATAGACACATTAGAATTAGTAGGATCCATACATAAGAGCATATTTGGAATAAGTTCACCTCTTGCCATTACAGTACCCCTTATCTTTATAACATAATCATTGGTCTTTAATTGAAGATTATCCCTAATTCTAATAGGTTGTACTATTATTCCCATTTCAATGGCACACTGTCTTCTAACTGAAGTTATCCTTTGAAGAAGATCTCCACCAGAAGCTTCATCTGCAAGTGGTATTAAACCATATCCTATTTCTACTTCCATAGGTTCTACAGATATAAGATTCATTACATTTTCAGGCTCCTTGTTTTCTATTTCCGTCATTTCTTGATTTTCCATTTCAACCTGCTGTATATTCTGTTCTTTTTCATCTTTATAGAGAAAGTATGCTGCTATACCACAGAATATTGCCAGTATAAAAAAGGCCAGATGAGGAAGTCCTGGTATAATTGCCAAGAATAAAAGAACTGCTCCTGCCATAGCTATTACTTTAGGAAAACCGGTAAGCTGTTTCATAGCAGAAGTACCAAAGTTTTCACTGCTTCCAGAACGAGTAACAAGTATACCTGATGCGGTAGATATTAAAAGAGCTGGAACTTGGGTTACCAATCCATCACCTATGGTAAGTTTGGTATAAGTCTGAGCTGATGTTGTAATATCCATTCCCATTACCACAACTCCAATTATTATTCCTGCTATTATATTTATCACCATAATTATAAGTCCTGCTATAGCATCACCTTTTACAAATTTAGAGGCACCATCCATAGCTCCATAAAAATCTGCTTCCATCTGAAGTTTAGTTCTTCTCATTCTGGCACCATTTTCATCAATCAATCCTGAATTCAAATCTGCATCAATACTCATCTGTTTGCCAGGCATGGAGTCCAGTGTAAATCTGGCTGAAACCTCAGATACCCTGCCAGCACCATTGGTTATTACTATAAACTGTATAATTACTATAATCAAAAATATGATTATTCCTACAATATAATTCCCACCTACAACAAAATTTCCAAAGGAATTTATAACTTCTCCTGCATAGCCATCTTTTAATATAAGTCTTGTAGAAGACACATTAAGTGCCAATCTAAATAAAGTTGTAATTAAAAGTAGTGTAGGAAATACTGAAAATTGAAGTACCTCTGTGGTAAACATGGTTAATAATATAATTATTACAGATAGTGTTATATTAAAAGACATAAGAATGTCTAAAAGTTCCGGTGGCATAGGTATTATAATCATAAATACTATCATAATAACCACCAGTGCCATTATTATATCTACATTGTTCTTTAAATTAAATCTCCTTCTGCTTCCTTCCAAAAATATCACCTCATCTTATAAACCAAAGCCAATACCTCTGCTACTGCCTGATACATCTCTACAGGGATTTCCTTATCCAATTCCACCTCTTTATATATAAGTCTTGCAAGAGGAGGATTTTCAATTATAGGAATATCACAATCTTTAGCCACTTTTTTTATTCTGAGAGCCACTAAATCTTGTCCTTTAGCTGAAACTATAGGTGCATTTTGATTCTCTTTGTATTTAAGTGCCACAGCTACATGGGTAGGGTTAGTTACCACTACTGTAGCTTTTGGTACTTCCTGCATCATTCTTCTCATGGCCATTTCTCTTTGTTTCTGCTTTATTTTACTTTTAATCTGAGGATCCCCCTCATCCTGTTTATACTCTTCTTTAACTTCCTGCTTGGACATTTTTAAATCTTTATTATATTGAAAAACTTGAAATATGTAATCTATAACAGCTATAATTATCATTATCATAGCTACTCTAAAAAATATGTTTACTGTAAGCTTTGAAATGGCACCTACTACACTTTCAAAATTCAAACTGCTTAGAGTCATTATGTATACATAATTATCCTTTACAAACTTTATGCCTATGATTGCAACTACGGTTATTATAAAAAGACTCTTTAAAAGTTCCATTACAGCTCTCATGGAGAACATTCTCTTAAATCCATTTAAGGGATTTAGTTTTGAAAAATCCGGCTTTAATGGATGGGAAGTTAAAAGTCCTCTGGTTTGGAAGAAATTTGCCAAAACTCCCATAACAAGTATAGGCACAGCCACAGGTAAAAATATTATTGTCAATCTCCAGAGAGTTATAAAAGTTATTTTTTGTACACTGGCATAATCTAAAGATATAAGTAGATAATTATTAAAAAATGCTATCATAGTAGCTTTCATTTGAGAACCTACATACCCTCCAAGTCCAAGTATAACCAAGGTAGAAGCAAGTAACGTCAGTGCCAGAGCTATTTCTTTACTCTTTGGAATCTGTCCTTTTTTTCTGGCATCACTTTTTTTCCTGGGAGTAGCCTCTTCTGTCTTGTCATCAGAAGCAAATATTATAAGCAGCGGCAGTGTATTGTAAAATCCTTTTATAGAATCTGGTATGGCTTGAAAAGAATTTGCCATAATCTTTAAAAATATAGGAAGTGCAAAACAGAAAGAGCCCAGCCCTATTAATATTTTAACCGGAAGTCCAAGTATCATTATATTAAGTTGGGGGACAGTTCTTGCAATAAGAGACATAGTTAAATCCGATATTAAAATTATAAGAAGTATTGGTATTGCTATTTTTAAGGCTATGGAAAAATACATTATAAATGCTTTTATTATAATATTAATAGAACCTTGTACTATGAAAAAACTGCCTAGTTTTATAGTTGCAAAACTATCTATGAGAGATCTTATAAGCATATGGTGTCCATCTACAGCAAGAAAAACCACCATACAAAACCAATACATAAGTCTCTCTAAAAGAGTGGTATTACTACTTGAATTGGGATCAAACATACTCATCATAGAAAGTCCTATCTGCAAATCCATATAACTTCCTGCAATTCTGAAAGCTGTAAAACACAAACTTACCAGGAAACCTAATACCAGCCCTGCAGATGCCTCATTTATACAATTATATATAAAAGGTATGGTACTACTTATAGTATTTACGGTAGAATAATCTATTCCCGGTAGGAGTATATATGCCATAACTAAAGTCAACCCCACCTTTACTGTGGCAGGAGTACCACTTGGGAAAAATATAGGCACCATTGTAAAAAAACAAAATATTCTCAATGTCACAAGTATAAGGGCTGTAAAATACAAAGTATCTATCAAACTTATCCACTCCACAAATTCATTATAACTACTTATAATTCCAACCGAAAAATTTCACTTCAAACTCTTGAATCAAGCTGTTAATTCTATTTTTATTGAGTTATATGAGATATATATGTAAAAATTCTTTCAGTAAAACTTACCATCTGATGAAGCATCCAATTCCCAGTAAGAAGTCCTACTAACGCCACTGCTATCAGCTTAGGCACAAAGGTAAGAGTCTGCTCCTGTATCTGGGTAGTTGCTTGAAATATACTTATTATAAGGCCTACCAGTATGGAAATTATCAAAATAGGTGCAGAAATCAAAAGCCCTGTTTGTATTGCATCTTTTATAATACTCATTACCATATTTTCGCTCATATAATCCCCCTCATGAAAAACTTATAATCAAAGACTTTACCAGCAAATACCATCCATCCGTCATTACAAACAAAAGAAGTTTAAATGGAAGAGATATCATAACAGGTGGAAGCATAAACATTCCCATAGACATAAGCACACTTCCTACCACCAGATCTATTATCATAAAAGGTATGTAAAGTAAAAATCCAATTTGAAAAGCAGTTTTTAATTCACTTATTATGTACGCTGGAATCACCACATAAAGAGGTGCATTACTTCCAGATTCTGTAACCTTATAATTTAATTTAGCTTCATCTATAAATAATTTTAGATCCTTTTTTCTTGTTTGTTTAAGCATAAACTCTCTAAGAGGCTTGGCTCCTTTTTCTATAGCCTGTTCCTGTGTTATACTATTTTGCAGGTAAGGTTGTATAGCCTCAGAATTTATTTTTCCATAAACAGGTAGCATAATAAATACTGTAAGAAAAAGAGCAAGTCCCACTAATACCTGATTGGGAGGAGATTGTTGAGTTCCCATGGCAGTTCTCAAAAATCCAAAAACCACTACAATTCTCACAAAACTTGTCATCATCATTATAATAGATGGAAGCAATGTAAGTATTGTAAGCATTATAAGCAATTTTATATTACCCACATACTGTTGAGGTGTGGATGCATTGTCTACGGAAATATCTATATTGGGTATGGGAAAATCTGTAGGTGCACCGTGAACCGTATGAACTGTGAAAATAATAAAACATACCGCTAAAACTGAAATAATTATACTATTTGTATGGAATTTACTTTTCATTTTTATCTTCCTTTTTACCCTTAAGTTTTTTAACTAAAATATTTTCATTAGTTTTCCTTAAAATATTTTTTAATTTTATTTTATTATATAAGTCTTTTAAATCTTTATATTCATATACATTTCTCATTTTCTCCATATCTGATATTTCTTTCTCATTTAATTCGTATATTATTTCAATTTTACTATTAGCAGAGGAAAGAACATACACTCTATTCCCAATTTTCACTACCAGCAAACTATTTTCTTTTGAAATCTGAGTTCTCTCAATTATTTTTATATATCTGCCATTTTGAATACTTTGAAGTTTACTTCCTCCATACTTCATCGATATATATATAAGACAGAGTATAAATCCTAAAGACATAATTATTTTAAAAATCATCCATAACAATTGAAAATCCATATAAATTTCTCCATATTAAACTAACTTATAAAAACCACCTATAAAGCCTACTGTGTCAATATATCGCTAAAATACACATTATTTATCTTCCCTTTTTCCAGTACTGGATTTATTCTTTGAATAATTTCTATCTTTATGTTATCCATATTTTTATCATTTATATCCTCTACCTTTTTAGTTCTCAAAACCTCTATAATGGCATCTCTTATAATTGGAGTTTTTTCAGTTAGTTCATCAGTCAGTTTTTTATCGTCATAGCCAAGATATACATTTATTTTTAAATAATTTTTTCCCCCTTCATCTGCTAAGTTTATAGTGAATTCTTCTAAATTAAAGGTTTTAGCTGAAACTACATGTTTCAGATAACTTGAATTTTGCCCATTCTCAGTTTGAGTTTGTGCCGCATATGAACTAGCATCATTTTCATTAGACTTTGTATTTTTATCACTTAAAAATTTACTATATCCAAAAAACGCCCCTACTCCAACTGCTGCTACAAGAAAAAACACTATTAAAATTACCTTTATACTTACGCCGCCCTTTTTTTTATCCTTATTCTCCACTGTGTTTTCTCCTTTCAAATTATTATGCAAAACTATAAATTAATTTTTTGTATTGACTAAATATATATTTTTCTCTTGTATTCTATAATTTTATCGATTATTTCATCATTGGATTCTTTAACTATATATTTGTTCCCATTTACAAGAGTAATTACACTTTGTGGAATCTCTATCAACTTTTCTATGTGATCTGAATTTATAACAAATTCTTTTTCATCCAGTCCCGTAAGTTTTATCATAAAATGCCTCCTTAAAATATATAAACATTTTCTAAGTCTTCATAAATTTTAACATCCCCTTAACTGGTATTCAACTTAAAATTTATAAAGGAAATTATGAAAATATGTAATCTATTATACATTCAGATATATGTATATTATAAGTAAAATAGCTTTTATACTCTGGAAATTCAATTTTAAAAATATATTGACATAAAGGATAAATAATCCTTTATCCTATAGTCAATATATTTTAAATTAAAACTACCTTCTACCTTTTCAGATTTATTAAGTCCTCCAATATAGTATCTCCATTAGTTATCATTTTACCATTTGCCTGAAAAGCTCTAGTAGCTACTATCATGTCTGTAAACTGCTGTGCCAGATCCACATTTGACATTTCAAGATATCCCTGAGCTATTTTACCATAACCTGCACTATTATCATTTTCAGCACCTCTTCCAGTTTTTACTATAGGTTGTCCTGAATTTGCAGATGTAGTATAAAGATTTCCCCCTTCTTTTACAAGTCCTCCTTCATTTTGAAAAGATACCATAGCCACCTGGCCTAATACAGCTGTAGTTGAATCCGTAAGTTGAGCTGTTATCATTCCATCTTTATCTACAGAAAATGACTTGACCTTTACTAATTGATCATCCTTAGTTATATAATTAGGGATTGATAATGGAACCAATTTATCCGTAACTGAAGTTACAGTACCATTGGCATCTACAAACTGTATGGCATTTTGAAATGTATCCTCCGTATCATTTTGCAAATAGGTTATAGTAGAAGTGTTATTTTCATCCGTTACCATATATCCCATAACCCTGTATCCATTCTGGGTTACCAAATTACCTTGGGTATCCAGATAAAAGGATCCATCCCTTGTGTAATGGGCCTCTATAGCATTTTCTACTTCATTGTCTCCTCCCCCCAGTATATTATTATCTTCATCAATTCCAATTCCCGTATCATCTGAAGTTTCTCCCAGCTTACCTGTTCCAATTACAAAATATCCTGTTCCATCTATTGCAAAATCTAAATTTCTATTTGTAGTACCCATACTTCCTGTGGTGTAATCTGTACTTATACCTGCTATTTGCACTCCAAGGCCACTTTGTCTCCCATTAACTCCACCTATGCTATTGCCAGGTCCACTTGGATCTGAAAGATTTTGACTTATCATATCTTGAAAATTCATACTTTGAGTTTTATATGCAGTGGTTGATGAATTAGCTATGTTATTTCCAATTACATTTAATTTTTGCTGATTAGCCCTAAGACCACTAATCCCTGAATACATTGATGGCAACATATCTATTTTCCTCCAATTTTAAATAATTTAATAAATTTGTTCTGTTTCACTCTTTCCACAGAACCCGGCCTCCCTAAGGTCCAGCCATTTAATCCTACACTATTACCATACTATCTATATTGGTAAATACACTATTATCACTTGAGTTTTTATCTAAAGCTGTAATCACAGTTCTATTTTTTATAGAAGTAATAAATACTGTATCCTTGTAAAGCAGTACAGATTCTTTGCATCCTTTATTCTCTGCCCTATTTATGGCAGAGTTTATATTTTCCATATCCTTTTCATTTAAGTTTATATTTCTGCTTTTAAGTCTCTCTGCTGCATGATTTGATATAGTAAATCCATTTGTCTTATTAATCTGGTTATTTAGGGTATCTTTAAAAGATACCTTCCCTGAAGTTCTATTTAAATAATCTGGTTTATTACTTACTTGAGGCAGATCTCCTGCAAAATGCAGTTTACCATTGATAACCCTATATGCCATTAGACCTCACCCTCACTTTTTATGAGCCTTCCACCTTTGAAATCTCATCAAAATAAAAATCTTTAGTTTCACTGTCAGAAATCTTTACTTTTACAGTTATACCATCTGCCCCTCTAGATACAGACTGAACAGTTCCACTGTAATAATTACCACTACTATCTTTTTGCACTGTTTCAACTTTTTTGCCTATAAGAGAAGTAGCACTTAAAAGCATCATATCAGCAGTGGTTGTATTGTATGCCTCAGAGTCATCCACTTGAATCAAATCATCTATGTTATAATTTTCAGTCTTATAAGAGGTATTGCCATCTTCATCTGTGGTTATGCCTGTTATCAATTTAAGGTTGATATCATCTCCATCTTTCACCACTCCAACTACCTTGCCTGTAACATTGTTTCCCTCAGAATCTGTATCACTTAAAGTGACATATTTATTTACAAGTGAATTTGCTGTGGTAACCTTGTTTGTATTGTTTAAATTCATCATCTGTTGAAGAGCAGAAAACTGTGCCAGCTGACTTATATACTCTGTTGAACTTTGAGAACTGCTGTCTGTGGGATCCTGATTTTGAAGTTCCGCACAGAGTATTTTTAGAAACATATTTAAGTCCATATCATATCCAGTACTCTTTTTCACTATTTTAGTTCCATTTTCCGTCGTATCTGAACTTTCATCAGATGAAATAGGATAATATTTTCCAGTATCCTTTGATGCAGTATTATCCTCCGACGATGTTTTTTCAGTATCCTGAGTACTTGTATTAGCTGCCAATGTCCTAAAAGCCTGATTATAACTCTGATTCAATATGTTATTCAGTGTTATTGACATAATCTACCTCCTCCCTCTGAGCTTTAACTTTTTATGCCAGTATATTTACATTATTATTGTAATAATAGTCATTTTGTATTATCTGTTCATCTTCCATCACATTATTTAAAGCTGTATTTTTATTTTGTTGGTTGCTATCTTGATGCTGGTCTTTTCCACTTTCATCTCTGAAAAAAGTGGCATCTTCATTATATATATTCAAAGACAGCCCTTGAATTTTTATATCATTGGTCTGAATCTTATTGGATAAATCCTGTAAATTAGCATTTAAAAGATTATAGGCTTCTTTATTAGAGGCCGTTAACACCGCTTTTAACTTTCCTTCCTGCATAGTAAGATTTATAGTAATTTCCCCTAACTCCTTAGGATTTATCTTAACAGTGAGTTCTTTAACATTATTTATGTCCATGTACTTCAAAGTTTTTATTATATCTGAATCAAAAGAATTTTTATTTATAACCATTTCCCCTAAATTCTGTACAGGATTGCTTGTATCCACATTCTTTAAATGAGTCATAAAATTCGTAACTTTAGAGATTTTGTCCTCTGAAGAATCCCCATCTATAATTTTCTGCAATATACTCTCTTCACTTTTAGCTGTACTATTTTCCATAGATGACTGTTCATTTTTACCTTGAGAATTACCAGGGTTGTCCTTTGATACTTTTTGTGAAGATACAGTGAAAATAGCATTATCTGAAGATATTTTACTGGAGTCATATTGATTTTGCAGCTTCAGTGCAGATAAATTATTAATATTTTCCTCATTATGAGGTACATTTAAATTCAATCCTTCTTTCAATGCAGCATTAATCTCATTTTTAACCTTATCATATATAGTTCCTTCCTGGGATAACTTAGCTGCAATACTATTATTCAATTTTTCCATAAGTTTGTCATTAAACTCCTGTGACGTACCAAACTGTTCTAAAAGATCAGAAAGCTCAGTTACATTTTCCTTAATAATTTGGGATATCACATCATTACCTATGGCATCTGTATTTTGTCCCTTATTATCTTGGGAAATATAATTTAAATTCTGTAAAATTTCACCTACTATTTTATTGCTTATCTTTTCTATAAATTCATTATTATCTGCCTGAAGATTTAAGTTATCCGTTGAATTGTTTCCACCTTTAAGAAGTATATTTATTAAATACATCAAAGCATTCTGACTTATATTTCCCTGTGATAAATTTTCCTCTAAATTTTCTATATCCTCTTCACTAAAACCTGCTTTCTTTAACTCATTTTTTACTTCTTCCTTTAATTCCACTTTTTTATCTGTTAGCTCTTTATTTTTATTAGCAGAAGTTTTATCTCCATTATTATCTTTTAAAGCTTCATTTTTCACTTCACTTACAGATGTATCTTTACTTTTTATAGTATTATTATTTGAGTTATCTGAAGAAGTTTTTAATAAATTACTAAAATCACTAGAAGTATTACTAAATATTTTTCTGCTATTATTAACCTTGGCACTGGAAACAGCATTATTTAATTGTATATTATTTAAATCTATCATATATTTTTCACCTCCTTTCAATAAAAAATTTTATTGTGCTTTAAAATTTCTAATAAATCCGTAAAGAGCAAATTCATCATTTAAATTTTGTTCCATTCTATTCTGTTCCCTTTTAAAATCATCTATGTACTTATCCCTTAATATTTCTACAGTTTTTCTGTCAATTTGCTTCTGCTTCAACTCTTCTCTTTTACTTTCCACAACTTTTTCTTTCTGGTTTAATTCTTCAGCAGTTTCACCTATATTATAACTTAAGTTATTTACATAAATATGTCTTATCTTTTGTTCTATAACAGAACTAGAGCCTGAAAAATTGCTGTATTTTTTATAATTTTCTTTCATTTCCATAAGTTTTTCCTTTGTTTTAAAACTTTCATTTTGTGCCTGCTGAAATTGAATTTTACATTTCTCCTCCTTATCCACTCTCATATCAAGAAGCTTTTGAAGTCTAAACTTATATGCTTTCAAATTATCTCCTCCTTATATAGGCATCAACTTCCCAAATTAAACATACTCGTCAATCTATTTATGCTATTATCAAATGAGGAGTATTCATCCATACTCTGTTTTAAATAATTTATTATACCATCATAATAATTTATTGCCATATCAATATTGGGATTATTTCCTCGAATATAGGCTCCTATATTTATCAAATCCTCGGAATTCTTATATATAGATAACATATCTCTTGCAAAAGAAGCACTTTTTTTATGGGATTCTTCAGTTATTTCTGACATAAGTCTGCTAATACTAGATAGTACATCTATAGCTGGATAGTGATTTTTATTAGCCAGAGAACGGGACAGTACTATATGTCCATCCAATATACCCCTGACAGCATCTGCAATAGGTTCATTTAAATCATCTCCATCTACAAGAACTGTATAAAAGGCAGTAATGGAACCTTTGTCAGACATGCCGGATCTTTCCATAAGCCTTGGCAGTTTTGCAAACACAGAAGGAGTATACCCTTTAGTTGCAGGTGGTTCTCCTACTGCAAGTCCAATTTCCCTTTGTGCCATGGCAAATCTTGTAACTGAATCCATCATGAGTATTACTTTTTTACCTTTATCCCTAAAATATTCTGCAATGGCAGTAGCAGTAAAGGCTCCCTTCAATCTAACTAAAGCTGGTTTATCAGAAGTAGCACACACTATAATAGATTTTTTTAGTCCTTCTTCTCCCAGATCCTTTTCTATAAAGTCTCTCACTTCTCTTCCTCTTTCTCCTATAAGTGCTATTACATTTACATCTGCCTCTGCATACCTAGCAATCATTCCAAGGGTTGTACTTTTTCCCACTCCACTTCCTGCAAATATACCGATTCTCTGCCCCTCTCCACAGGTCAAAAAACCATCTATAGCCCGTATTCCCGTGGAAATTACATTTTTAATTCTTTTTCTCTTTAATGGATCTGGAGGATCTGCATCCAGTTCATATAAAGCACCAGCGGAAATTTTATCTTCCCCTAAAGGATTTCCCAGACCGTCTAAAACCTTCCCAAATAATTCTTCTGAACATTTTACACTTAAAGGTCTCCTTCCCGGTACAACTCTGCACCCTGGTGAAATTCCAACAAGCTCTCCAAGAGGCATTAATATTACATCTTTTTCTTTAAAACCAACTACCTCACAGGCTATACTTCCATTTTCCTCATTATATACATGACATACTTCTCCCACAAAAGCCCTTATTCCTTCCACTTCTATAGTTAATCCTATGACTTTTTTTACAATGCCTTCCTGATAGGTAAAACTAGCGATTTTCACCTTCCTACTTAATTCAGAAAAATTTAAATTTATCATGTAACCATCACCTTAAATAAAATGCATTTATTACTCCACACTTTCAATTATCTCCTTAATCTTCTTCATGGCTATATCTAAAGAAAAAATACTTTTCCCATTATTTTTTTCTATAACCACAGTACCTTTCTCCAAGGTTTCATCAGGTATTATAAAAATATCTCCTTTAAACGGGAGTCTTTCTCTCCATATATCCACCTGTTTTTTAAACTGGTCACAATATTTTTTTCTGCTTTTTATTATAAAAGTTTCAATATTTCTAACTTGTGAAAGTTCATTAAACACCATGGCATTTAAGCTTTCCTCATCTTTAATTTCCTCTTTTAAAATACTTTCTACTGAATCCAATATAAATCTTTTAATTTCTTCTTCCTTTTCCTTCAAGTATCTGTTCTTCTCCTCCACGGAAGCCTTTAAAATTGAGTCTGCTTTACTTATTATCTCTTCCCCTTCAACTTTGGCCTTTTCTACATTTTTAGTATATCCTTCATCATAGGCTTTTTTAAAGCCTTCATCATATCCTTTTTCATATCCCTCTTTATACCCTTTTTCATTTGCATTTTTATAAGCTTCCTCTTCAATCTTGCCAGCTTCCTCATAAGCTTTAGAAAGTATTTCTTCTCTTTTTTTCTGTGCATCTTCTATCATAGATTTCACTATTTTAGAGTAGCTATTTACCATTGAACTGTCTTTATTTTCTTCCTCAACAATATTCTTTTCAAATACTGTAACTATATTTTTAGCACCTTTTCCACTTATGCTGTCACTCTTTATAATCTTATACGATGATTGCATCCTCTCCTCCTCTTGCAAGAACTATTTCTCCTGCCTCATCCAATCTCCTTATAATATTTACAATTCTCTGTTGTGCCTTTTCTACATCCATAAGTCTGACAGGTCCTAAGAATTCTATATCTTCTTTTAATGCTGCTGCTGCCCTCTTGGATTGATTTCTAAATATAGTTTCCGATACCTCCTCCGAGCATCCTTTAAGAGCCAATGAAAGTTCCTTGGTATCCACTTCTCTGAGTACCCTTTGAATAGATACATCATCAAGGGTAATAATATCTTCAAATACAAACATGGATTCTTTGATCTTTTCTGCCAGTTCTGCATCTTGTTTTTCAAGACCCTCTGTAATATTTTTCTCTGTAGTTCTATCCACTTGATTTAATATATCTACAATTGTTTCTACACCACCAATTACCTTTATATCTGATTTAACCACCGAGGAGAGTTTATTATCAAGTACTTTTTCTATCTCTTTTACTACCATATGGGATGTATTACTCATTGTAGCTATTCTATATGCAACCTCAGCCTGCATATTTTCAGGAAGTGCAGACAATATTTGCCCTGATTTATCTGCCTGAAGATAACAAAGTATAAGTGCTATAGTTTGTGGATGTTCATCACCTATTATATTTAAAAGCTGTTGGGCATCTGCCTTTCTGGCTATAGCAAAAGGCCTGAATTGCTGAGTAGCCTCTATAACCTTATCCAATATTTCCATGGCTCTTTGGGTGCCAAGGGCTTTGGATAAAAGATTTTTAGCGTAATCTACTCCTCCTTCTAACAAGTAATCCTGTGCTCTATTCATCTCCATAAATTCCTGAAGTATTTCCTTTTTTTGCTCTGACTTTACTGAGTTGATATTAGCTATCTCATAAGTTATCTTTTGTATTTCAGCCTCTGGCAATCTTTTCAATATTCCTGCAGCAGCTTCCGGTCCAAGAGTTATAAACAATATGGCTGCTTTTTGTACGCCAGTTAACTTTTGATTGTCCTTAGCCATTTTTATCACCTCTCATCTTCAGCTAACCATGATTTTATTATATCTGCCACTTGATCAGGCTTATCTTTTGCATATTTCTTTATTTCTCTTTCTATATGAATATCCTCTGTATCCTGCTCAAGTTCCAAAGGTTTAAACTTGATTTTTTCACTAGCTTTAGTATCTTCATCCCCTATAACTACATCTATACCTCCAGGCATAAGTTCATCATCAAATGACTCATCCTCTGCATGTCTTCTTCTCCATATTATAACACCAATTACGGTAGCAATTATTGCAGCTGCAATACCTCCTATAATAGCAAACAGCCTGTTTCTCTTTGCTGTCTTTTCTGCCTGTTCCATATCTTGCATATCCTTTTTAGCATTGTCTTGAGCCGTAGTATCAAAAGGTAGTCCTTCTACACTTATTGTATCTCCCCTGTTGCCATCATACCCTATGGCAGATACTGCTAAATTTCTTATAGCTGTTTTAGTTGCATCATCCACACTTCCATCTAAAGCTACTGACGCTGTAATTCTCTTTACACTTCCCGGTGCTTTTACGGTTTTTTGTTCTACCTTAGGCACATCATAATTTTTTGTAGTCTCATTATAGGTTGAATTTCCCCCTGTAGTATTGTTTGTGATTGTATTATTCATATTATTATCTACAGGACTTCCCGTCTGATTGGTTGTATCTCCCTGATTACTTTGATTTACCGAATGTTCGCTTACCACAACACTATTTTTATCATAAGTTGTAGAATTCTGCTGTACCGCATCAAAATCCAAATCTGCATTTACTTTCACTTGAACTTTATTTTTTCCATACACAGCTTCCAGCATACTTAACAGATTCTTTTCCAAATTTTTCTCATACTGTTCTTTAAGCTGCTGTTGTTTTTCTGCTGAAATCGTACTATCTCCAGTATTGTTCTCATCTTCAAACAAGTCTTTTGATAGTAAAGTCATATTATCATCTATAACTTGTACATTTTCTTTAGGTACATTCTTCACAGAACCAGACACCAGTGAAACCAATGCCTTTACCTGATCTTTACTTAATTCTTGTCCTTCTTTCAATTTCAAAGTTACAGATGCACTTCCTGGATTTGTGTCCTTCACAAATTCAGTATCATCAGGCAATACAAGATGTACCCTTGCATTTTCCACTTCTGGAAGAGATTTTATGGTTCTCTCCAATTCCCCTTGAAGAGCTCTTTGATAATTTATTTTAATTTCTGTATCCGTACTGCCTAATTTACTCTCATCTAGCAGTTCAAATCCCTCACTGCCATTGGTAACTTTTACTTCTGAGAGCACCTTCATCCTAGTTGAATCCACTTTATCCTCAGGAACTAAAATAGAGTTCCCCTCTACCTTAACATCTACTTTATCTTCCTGAAGCTGTTTATACACAGAAGATAAATCTTTAGAATCCATATTAGAAAATAAAACCGCATATTTTGTTTTTCCAAGTGATATCCCCGCAAACACAATAGCTGCTATAACCCCTACCGTTATCACTCCAAAAGCTATCTTTTTATTTTTACTTAGATTCTTGAATTTATCTATTAAATTTTTAAAAATTTGTGATAGCCTACCCATTAATTAGCACTCCTTCTAAATCTGCATTCTATTTAACTCCTGATATGCCTCCACAAATTTATTTCTAATCTGTACTGCAAGTTCTAACGACATTTTTGCTTCCTCTGTATCTAGCATAACATTATGTATATCTACTCTATCTCCCTGTATAAATTCCTCTGTACTGTTATTGGCCTCTATTTGCTTGTTGTTTACCTCATCTAATTCATTTTTTAGCACAGAAGTAAAATCAGATATGTAATTCTTATTTTTATCATTACTATTATTTTCATTTATTTTATCAAAATCAAATATGCTACTATCAGGTACATATTCATTTATTTTCATTTACATACCACCTACTTTCCTATCTCTAAAGCTTTCGAAAACATACTTTTCTCAGCAGAAATGGCACTTAAATTAGCTTCATATGATCTTACAGCTACCATCATATCTGCCATTTCATTCAATATATTCACATTGGGCATAGAAACATATCCATCTGCATCTGCATCTGGATTAGTGGGATCATATACTCTTTTGAATTCAGAATTGTCCTGAACTATACCCACAGCTTTTACTCCCTTTGATACATTTTCATATTTTCCATCTTCATTTAATTGCTTCTGCAAATTTTCTTGAAACACCGCTATCTTTCTCCTATAAGGATTTCCATCAGCTCCTTTAGTAGTCTCTACATTGGCCATATTAGAAGCTATGGTATCCATTCTAAGTCTTTCTGCAGAAAGACCACTGGCACTTATCCTCAAGGTGTTAAAAGCCTGAATCATAATTTATCCTCCCTATTTTCCACTTATTACATAACGTTCCATGGATAATCTGCTGCTCATTTGATTTATAAGTGCACTGTACATAAGAGTATTAGCTGCTTGATTTACTATTTCAGTATCCATATCCACATTATTTCCATCTTCTCTCATACTATTACTACTATCCGTTTTTGTTTCTATTTGTCCATAATTATTTCCTATTCTGATATGTTTTTCATCATCTGTTTTAAGTTCTAAATCATATACACTATTTTTTAAAGATTCCTCAAAAGTGACATATTTTCTCTTATATCCTTCAGTATTTACATTTGCCAAATTATCAGATATAGCTTCACTTCTTTCTGATGCAGCATTCAATCCTTTTTTTAATAGAATATTTACTAATTGGTCATTTGACACATTTCCTATATACACTATAAACTTCTCCTTTCTATGGAAATATAAGGCATTATTCTCCCTATAAGTATTAAAATTTTAATCTTATTTTATTTTCCATTAAAACTTTATACCTAATATACTTTATTTTAACATAATTGTATACTACATTCTACCTTAAATATACAAAAAAAAAAAAAATTTGTGATTATACAAAAGCATAAAACAAATTATTGAAAAATATCATGGTACATACTGTAATATTTTAAAACTAAATACACATAAAAGGGGAATTAAAACCCAAAAAATATTCTAAAAATAATAAAAAGTACCTATTCATAATATAAAATTGATTTAATGAAATATATTTCATTCAAAGAGGTGTTGTAAATGATTCTCCTCAAGTCCAATACTCAAAATCCATGAGAATGTGATTGGCGATTATACAAAAAATATCACTTAGTAGAATAATTTTTTAATAAAATCGGTATTTTCCTAAGACTATAACTCGATACGGTAATCTAGCATCTTTTTTCCTGCCTTTGTTTATTGTGCTTCTACATTTATTTTGTGCAAATAGTTTAGGAACTTGCTTTTTCAGACACGTCCTAGTTAATGGACTTATTTTTATTGATTCTGAGAAATAACACTCGATGACTATGTTACTAATTTTGTTTTAATTTCTGTCAATATTAATGGTAGAACCACAGTATGCAAGTTAACTTATACTTTATTTACATTAATCATAATAGAGGATGAAGGATATATAGGAAACAAATTTACTTCAGAATTAGAATCTGACAAAAATATTAATTTTATTACAAATAAAGAGAAAGAAACATATAAATAGATTTTCAAAAGAATTCAGGCAATTACTATTTAAAAGCAAGATGAAGAATTGAAACAGCTTTTTCAATTCTCTGTTTATTTAAATATGCAAAGAGTACTGTCCGAATCTATTTTGGGATTAACATAATGATAAAGGAAATACTGAGAATTTGAATTGTTTTTTAAAATGAGATGTCTGAAGATTATCTTGATAAAAAAGTTATAATTATAGCTAATAATATAAGATATCATAATTTTATCTGAAGTAACTGCACATAATATTTCAAAATTATTTGTCTAAAGAAAGAGAATACACATAATTATTTTCACGGCTAAAATTTTTATAGCAGTACTTATACCCGCTATCCTATGTTCTTTGCTGTATAACTAAATTGGGCTATAGTTTTTCCAGAGGTATCGTATTCATCGTAAACTTAATTTAGGTATCCAGAATTTACTACATAGTTACCGCAGTATTCCTGAACACTGCTTACTATAGGTGAGTATAGCAGGTCAATTGACTGTACAAGTTTGTAGGTTTCTGCTTTTTCATCTACACGATATTTGTAGAACATAAACTTGTCACCTTCTTTTATTGTTCCTGCTCCCTTGTAGTAACTCCAGTCAAAATCAAGGCGGGATTTTGCACCTTTGTAGTTGTTGTTAAACATAATCAGATAGTACTGACCATCTTTTAAGGATGGAGCTTTAATGTAAGTTACACTATGCTGTCCTGCATTTGATGTAAAGCTTGCTATTTTTTTCAGGTTTAGCTTTTCATATTTTGTGCTATTTCCATACTGAATAGTCTGCTATGAAATGTTCAAGAACAGGTTTTGTATACACATTGTTAACTCTTATTATAGTACTAAGCTCTCTGGAACTTAGGATCAAATCACCACCATTGACCACATTTATGGTATTGAAGTGGATCCAGTCCAGTCCATCGGTACTGCTTCTTACACTTTCAGTGGTTTTTTCATCCGCTTTTTTCTCCACGTCTGCCATGTAGTCTTTAAAATCCATAGGCTGGGTTACCTTTCCAGATTTAAGGTCAAGTTTTATTATGTAATCTTCAACTGTTTTTGTATTATTCTTTGTAACAAGTATGTCAAGACAGTTGTTCTTCGAGTCGTAAGCGTAGTCATGATGTATTGCCCACTGGTCTCTAAGATCGTATATTTTTTCTACCTCACCCAGTCTGTTTACAGAAGCAAACTTGTTTATGTCAAAGCCGAATATCATGTTGTTTCCAACATAAACTATTCTGTAGGCGGCATTTTTCATTGGAATTTCACCTCTTATAATACCTTAGTTATCTATCATAAATATGTATGGATTCATATACCCGTCATGACACAACAAGGATGGTTTACATGATGCTTATTCGTATAAATCATGTATATCCCATAAAAAATAAAAATTATGTTCAAAATTATAGATACCCAACATAAAATAGTTTTTTCATGTATATTATCACCTATGTATGTTTAAATTTTATTGGATTTTATTTCTGTTTCGGTATTTGGGGATTTATCATTTCATCAAAGAAAGAATTCATGTTCTTGATATAGTTTGATAGTTACGTATCATTGATTCATCTTTAAAAAGAATATTCAACATATCTTCTTATATGCATTATCTTATTAGGATTATTTTTTAATGCTTGATTAACTTCTTCAAAATCTGATTTTTCTACATAATAATTTATTCTTTTATTTGTTTTTTTATCCTATTCACCATCCTATAGATAAAATCATTATACTTTTAATTCCACTACCTAGTGAATTCTATTTCAGAATTTATTTAGAATAAATTTTACATTGTCAAAATAAAAATCTCTATTTAAATTTATACCCATAGGCATACTCCATTTCCTGATATTTATTTATTATATGACTTTATTGTTACAGCAGGGTATTATATTAATTAAAAAAATTTGAACAATATGAACAAAAAGTTTTTACTGTATTGGAGTGTACTGCATATCTATTTAGGTAATTGCGACGCTGGCCGAAGGGTTTTTCATTTTGTGTTCACCGGTCGGCAATACAATGGCTGTACTTAAATTTTTTGAAACTTTTTTCTACAGCGTAACAAATCGGATTAGCACCTTCTTCTTGGACAAAATTTAATAATTTCTTCATTTCTCTTAAATTTAGACTCTTAATTGTAGAATTCCATAAATTCATTTACCACTTTGTATACCTCTAGATAAATCCTTCAATGTATTCTGAACATCTTCTGCAAATTTCATATCATACTCGTTTAAAAGAGAAAATATAATATTCTTCTTACCATAAAATCATTGATTTTACCTTATAAACATCTTTTTTCTTGCCATAAATAAAAGCTTCCTATAATTTTTATTTTATCATAGAAAGCTTTATCTTTTTATTTAATTTATAGACCTTTTATCATAGTCTCACTTATTTTCTAAACAATTATTCCTTATATATTTATACTAAATTTCAACATTATTTAATATTTCTCAATACTTCTAAAACATCCTGCGGTAATTTATTTGCTTGTACAATCATAGCTGTAGATGATTGTATTATTATGCTTTCTTTGGAGTACTCCATCATTTCTTCCGCTATATCACAATCCCGTATACTACTGTCTGCAGAAGTCATGTTGTCAGTTAATGCCTGCATGTTATCATAAGTTGATTGAAATCTATTTTCCAGTGCACCATATTGACTTCTTAAAGAAAGTACGGTATTTAAACAACCATCTATAGCATCCAATGCATCACTATTATCCTCCCCCAATATATCTTTTCCCTGGGCAGTTTTAACTTTGTATAATTCTGAAATAACGCTATTACTGCCATTAGTTAAATCTATCTGAGGTATAGTAACGCTTTCCCCCGAATTTCCCCCTATAGGCATAGTTAAATTTTTCTTCTTCCCCAATAATTTTAACCCATTAAATTCAGTATTATTGGCCATGGAATTTATTCCGTCTAAAGTTTCATCTATTTCATTTTGTATTATCTGTCTGTCATTTTCATTAGTTACTCCCCCGGCCTGTACTGTAAGCTGTCTTACTCTCTGAATCATATTTGTTATCTCCTGCAGTCCACCTTCCGCACTTTGAAGCATACTTACACCATCTTGAACATTTTTAGTGGCAGATTGAAGACCTCCTATCTGCATTCTTATATTCTCGCTTTTTACCAATGCACCGGGATCATCTTTAGCAGTAATTACTTTATATCCACTGGATATTCTGAGTAAATTCTCACTTTGTCTATTTAAGGCTCTATTTTGAATAAAATTCATGGTCAAAGCCGGCATATTGTAATTTAATCTCACAAAGTTCCCTCCTTTCCTATACAATATATCGTACATATATAAAGAATCTATATCAATAAATTTTTTTATTATAGGATTCCATTTTCACATAAGTATTAAACAACTCCTGTGCCTGCCGTTCGGTAATATGCCCATTATCTAAATTACGGTACAATATATACAAATTGGCATTCATATCAGGATCTATTCCTTTTGTCTCCTTCATCTTTTCAAGTATCCTATCCTTTAAGGGAACACTTTCCTCACTTAATTCTTTTTTCAATAAATCCAGTAATTTTTCCACATCTTTTATTATAACTTTATTTGTGGTACTAACCTTTATACTTTTTAATCCCAAAATTATTTTATCTATACAATCTTTATTTATAAGTATCTTTTTTTTCTCCATAAAATAAACCTCACCCTTCCAAGCCTAATTTTAGCAATTAAATAGGGCTTATATTCAATTAAAATCAATAATTACATATATTTATATTTTATCAATGTAGTTATACTTCTGTCAACGAAAGTTCAAGGTATTCAGTAATTCAAATAATCTTCTCTCAGACAGAATATAATTAAGGCTAAACCTCCAAAGTTTCGCCTTAATTATTCTCCTTAAATGATATTCTCCAAAATTATGCTAAAACTTCTTTCTTATGTTCTAAAAATTCAATTTTATGTGCATCTACAGTGGTAAAATATTTTTTTGTTTCATCTCTGACAGAACTCTTAACACATATCCTTCCATTTACTCCTATAAGTTTACCTTTCTTTAAATACAAACATAACTTTTCCCCATGATTGCTCCAATAAGAAACAGGAATAAAATCTGCTTCTCTTTCTCCTCTTTCATTTACAAAATCCTTATTCACTGCTAAAACAAAATTTATAACACTTCTATTACCTGACTTCATCTCAACTATTTGTGCATCCTTAGTAAGTCTGCCTATAAGATTAACATTATTCAATACCTTAACCTCCAAATTGATTTTTTATAATTATATCCTGTTTAAACCAATTTATTCAGTAGCTACTTTAATGAAGTGATTCTCCTACAGGCTTAAAATCTCTGTCCAATATCCATCTGGATCTTTTATAAAATAAAGTCCCATTTGTTTATTTTCATAACATATACACCCCATTTTGCTGTGGTGATCATATGCAGATTTTAAATCATCTGTTCTCACAGCCATATGAATTTCATTATCTCCAAGATTATAAGGCTCCACTCTATCTCTTAGCCATGTGAGTTCTATCTTGTACTTTCCTGTCCCATCCCCCATAAATACCAATATGAAACTGCCATCCTCTGCTTCTTTCCTTTTTATTTCTTTAAATCCAAGTGCTTCTTCATAAAATTTTATACTTCTTTCCAAATTTAATACATTTATGTTATTATGATCAAATATAAATCTCATAATTATCACTCTCCTATATACTCTTATTACCATTATATCACAATATCATATTTATTATTATGATATAATGATAACAGTTCAAATCACAGGAAGGTGAAAATTCATGAAAAATTATAATATTAAAATTTATTATTTATATCACAGTGGTTTTGCAGTAGAAACTTTAAACCATTTTTTAATATTCGACTATTATAAGGATTCTTTTAACCCTTTGCACCAAACCTTGGAAAAAGCATTTATATCAGAAGATATTCTAAAAGATAAAAAAAACATACTAGTATTCTGCTCTCACGGTCATCCCGATCATTTTAATCCCAAAATATTGAAATGGAAGGAATTAAATTCCTCTATAAGATATATATTTAGTAGTGACATACATATTGAGAATTTTAAAGGAAATTACTATAAGCTTTCTCCCTATGAAGAGTTAAATTTAAATGACATATATATAAAAGCCTATGGTTCTACAGATATAGGAGTATCCTTTTTCACTGAAATAGAAGGAATTAATCTATTTCATGCAGGAGACTTAAATTTATGGTATTGGAAAGATGACTCAAAGGAAGAACAAGTCGCTGCCAAAGAAAATTTTAAAAGAGAAATATGCAAACTAAAGCATGAAAATATAGACTTTGCATTTTTCCCAGTAGATCCAAGACTTCAAGAATACTATTCTTTAGGAGGAGAATATTTTATAAATCAACTAAAACCTAAATTTTTTATACCAATGCACTTTTGGAATAAATGTGGAATAACAAAGGATTTTGCAGCTCTTACCAAAAACCTTCCATCCCAATCTTTAGTGATAACCCACAGAGGTCAGCTATTTCAATTCTAGCATTTTAAAGATTTGAATTAAGAGTAAGGAATAATATTATTTTCTTTACTCTTAATTTAAAAATAGCTGTTCTGTTACATAGTTCCCGTGGAACCAAATCCTCTTTCCCCTCTTTCTGTATCTTTTAATTCCACTACTTCTTTTATTGAAACTTGTTCTACTGATTTTATGACCATTTGGGCAATTTTCATACCCTTTTTTATTAAAAAATCTTCCTGTCCAAAATTTATCATAATAACTTTTATTTCTCCCCTATATCCTTCATCTATAGTTCCTGGTGAATTTAATAGGGTGATACCATGATTTAATGCAAGTCCACTTCTTGGCCTCACCTGTCCCTCCGTATTTGGAGGCAACTGGATTTTTATACCTGTAGATACTAATTTTCTTTCCATGGGTTTTATTAAAACCTCTTCCACAGAAAACAAATCTAGTCCTGCATCTCCTTTATGGGCATAAAAGGGTAAAATGGCTTCCTCGTTAATCCTCTTTACTAATAACTCCATAGATAAATCTCCTCTCAAAACTTAACAAATATTACTGATTTATTTCCCATCCAATTGCCAAAACCCCGGAACTTAAACTTATCTTGCTTACTATCTTTTCTATGCTCATGTCATTCTTCCCCATACTCATGATTTTAGATGTAATAAATACAATTCCTGGGGTTTCCGTACTATCACTTTCCAAATTTCTAAGAACAATTTTTTCTTCCGCCAACATATGCATTAAAAAAGTTCTTATATGAAACTCTTCGCTTTCATCACATTTTATACTTATAGTATATAAATACTCTCCTTCATCTTCTTGTGATCTTACCTTATATATCCTTCTGGAAATGGGTGCTGACAGGCTATTAATAATTGCTACAGCCAGTGCCCCTATGAAAGCATAAGTAAAATTTCCTACACTTGTCAGCACTCCAATTGCAGCTGTACACCACAGTGTAGCTGCAGTATTTAATCCCTTTATATTAAACCCGTCTCTCATTATCACACCGCCGCCTAAAAATCCTACGCCAGTAACCACCTGAGCCGCAATACGTGTCTTATCTCCCGTATCTATTAAAAAAGATGAAAATACAAATAGACAAGAGCCTACGCACACCAATGCATTTGTATGGATTCCAGCCATTCTGTGCCTATATTGTCTCTCGATTCCAATAATTCCTCCTAAAATAAGAGCTGTAATTACTCTAAACAAAAAATCCATTAAAGTCATTTTCATACACCTCCTTTAGTTTTAATATTCAGATTATATATTATTCTAAATCCAAACAAATATTGATTAATTATTTTTAATTATTATACTTATTAACAGAAATTATTTGAATTATAGTATATCACATATTATATATTTAAAGTAACCCTTCTTCTCTTCTTAATTTTCGCCGCCAATTTTAAAATTAAAAACGAAGTGGTTTCCCATAAAATTCCACAGGAAACCACTTCATATTAAAGAAATGAAAATAATTTTACATTAAATTCAAACAAATTAGTTATACTATA
>ENA-UOOI01000734-UOOI01000734.1-fermentation-metagenome-genome-assembly--contig:-NODE-734-length-39913-cov-9.766546_pt1 | contig 39913 bp, 40 predicted proteins | sample MGYA00245779_ERZ724027 | MGnify/ENA primary metagenome ERZ724027 (study PRJEB28704, sample SAMN03018318) | fermentation metagenome | biome: anthropogenic terrestrial biome; feature: soil; material...
TGAGAACCATAGTTTCAGGGGTGATTGAAAGCAAAGTATATGAGCTCAAAAGTCCGGAAGAGAAAAAGTCAGCTAAGAAAACTGCGGTTCAAGTTCAAATATCACAGCTTCAAGCTCAAAATTCACAGCTCCAAAGTGAAAAAAACAAGCTGCAGCAGGAAAACGAAGAAATGAAAAGGAAGGTTGCCGCTATATAAAATGTACAGCAGCTGCAGCACAGTCAGCTCGATAAATTTAACCCCAGGTTTGCTAATTGGATCTGGGGTTTATTTTTGTATGATTATTTCTAGAAATTTTTGTTGCTTAACATACATATTATGGTATAATATATCTAATCTATGTTTTGAATTTTGTTATTCTTTAACCAAATATAAGGGGCTAACTGAAAACTGTTAGCTCCTTATTGTTTTTTAAAGTATAATCTGCAAACATAAAATTCATTATTTAATGGCATTTTCTAATAAATAATAAGAAATAGGAAAATCAATTTTTCTCAAAGTCCCTTGATTTTTCTGGCTTCATAGCATATAATAGTTAAGTAAAAATTGTATAAGACAGTTCGAAACCATCCTGTCTATAAATAAAACTATGGATTTATGCTATTGATAGTTAAGTTACAAATAGCAGTTGGATTTTATTGGCTTTGGTCATGTGAATCCCCGAGATAGTCTATTTGTGATATAAAAAAGGTGGAGAAATTTCTTCACCTTTTTTATATTATTTCTATTTTTATGTATAGATTAAGTGGGGTGGCATTCAACATTTCTTATATTTTAAATTTTAAAGTTGGGAGAGAGAAATATGAGTGTTTTACCAAAATTAAAAAGATATGGACAAGTTACTAAAAGACTTCCCAGGGAAATTGTACTTTTAAGGGGAAGTGGTTGTTTTTGGGGAAAATGTATTTTCTGTGATTATCATCTTGATCAGGACAGCAGTGCTTTTAGAAATTACAAGCTTAATACTGAAGCTTTGAAAAAAGTTACGGGGAAATATGGTATACTTCAGGTAATTAATTCAGGAAGCACCAGCGAACTCGACGTCTGTACCGTATTTGAGATCATGAAATTGTGTAGGGAAAAAGGTATAAAACAGATTATTTTTGAAAGCCATGTAAGGTATGAGGACAATATAAAGCTTTTTAAAGAACGATTTTACCCCATTGAGTTAAAGTTCATAGTAGGTGCGGAAACTTTCGACGTGGATTACAGGGAAAATGTACTCAATAAGGATATTGGTCCTAGAAAAGCATGGGATTTTAAGAATTTTGACTGGGTGAATCTTCTATTTGGTATGCAGGGACAGAGTCTTGAAAAACTTGAAAGTGATGTAAAACTTGCACTTAAATATTTTGAAAGGGTTACAGTAAATATATTTTGTGAAAATACCACAAAAGTTAAAAGAGATAATGAACTTGTGGAGAAATTCTACAACAGTGAATTGTTTAAAACTTTACAAACCACTTATTACAATAGGGTAGAGGTGCTTGATGACATAGATCCAAGATGCGATGCGGATTTAGACGGTGTTGGAGGTAAGATAAATGAGCAAAACTAATAAACTGGTAAAACTGGCTGTGGTAGCTGCAATATATATAGTGACAACTATTGCGCTGGGTCAGCTTTCCTATTGGGGCCCTATAGGATTTAGGATAAGTGAGGTGCTTAACTTTCTTGCCTATATAGATCCATTTTATATAATATCTCTTACTCTGGGATGTGCAATATCGAATTTCTACAGTTTCAGCATAGTGGATGTATTTGTTGGAAGTTTTGCAACGCTTGTTGCAACATATGCCATGTGGAAGACTAGAAATATGGCGGTTTCAATTCTGTGGCCCGTTTTGGGAAGTGCAGTTATAGCAGAAGAACTTCATATATTGTATAAAGTTCCTTTTTTCTATACATTTTTTACTCAGGCAGTGGGAGAACTGGCTGTTATGATTTTAGGATACTTTTTATTCAAAAAGATATTTAAAAATTCTGCGTTTTTAGATAGAATAAAGATAAAGACAAATAACGAAAAATTAGAAGATATAAAATTACAAAATATGAAGAAGAATTAAATTCTCGTTAATTGTAAATTGAACAAAAGGGGGCCTTGTATTATGGGAAAGAATCTTTTGAGCATTGACTGGGATTATTTTATTCCCATAAAGAGGGAATGGCGTGGTTCTTATATTGAAAACAAAAAGAATATAGTTTATATGTGGTACAGGAGATATTTTAAAGGTATTGAAAGAGGAGAAAATATAGAAAAGTCAATTAAAACGGGTAAAATACTTGTGGGATTTTGGAAAAGACTCAAGCAGCATTTTGTCATAAAAAAGAAAACAAAAATATGTGTATCTGATTCGCATAAAATTTCCTATTACATAGCAGAGAATGACAATTGTGATAAAGTGGTAAATTTTGATTCTCACTCAGACCTGGGATATGGCGGAATGAAATCCCTTGATTTTGAAGTGAATTGTGCCAACTGGCTCGGGAAACTCCTAAAAAATAGGACAGTGAAAAAGGCTGTCGTAGTTTACAGTCCCTATACTTATGAAAATAAGGAAGATTTCAAGGAGATAAACGATAAATTTGATGTAAGTTACCCCAAGATGGGGGATCTTAAAGGCAGAACACCTGTGGATTATGTGCACATATGCAGATCTGGAAGCTGGACACCGCCTTGGTTGGATTACAAATTTTATGAATTTATAAGTGCCTTGAACAGGCCATGTGAAATTGTAAATTGTCCTGAGAGACGATGGAATCCTGAAAAGCTTACTCTTTCCGATAAAATTATTCTCAGGGTTGGATAAAGGGGGATTGTGCTGTGGTTGAGAATTTTGAGGTGAAAAATAAAGATGGAAATATTTTAAGGGGAATTATAAACAAGCCTACGACAGGGGACAAATTTCCATGCGTAGTATTCTGCCATGGATTTATGGGAAATAAACTGGGGCACAATTTTATGCTTGTAAAGATAGCTAGAATTTTGGAGAAAATTGGGGTGGTTTCTGTCAGATTTGATTTTGCCGGAAGTGGTGAAAGTGACGGCAATTTCGCAAATTTAACTGTCTCGGGGGAAATTGAGGACTGTGATTCAGTTTTAAATTATGTGAATTCAATTGATTATATAGATAAAAGCAATATGAATATATTGGGTTTTAGTATGGGCGGCGCAGTGGCAGTTGCAGTTGCACATAATCATTTACATGTTATTAGGAATCTCATTCTCATAAGTCCTGCATTTAATATGTGTGATATATTTATAAATGAAGTCAGAGGCAGTAAACTGGAAAAATTTCTTCACACCGGTTATATAGAATTTGAAAATAACAGGCTCTATAAAAGTGCTGTAGAAGATGCATTCAACTACAATTTTTTTGATTATTTAAAGGAAATGGGAAAAATAGATGGGAAAGTACTTATAGTTCATGGAACGGAAGATGAATCGGTACCGCCTCTTTATTCCGAACGGATAAAAAAAATACTTGCAGATACAGCTTTTTTAAAGTTTGTTCCCGGAGCTGATCACTGTTATTCAAGCCTGGCTTATTTTAAACAGGCGGCGGACAGCATAGTCGATTTTACAAAAAAATATATAGCTGACATTTAGTCTTTATAATTTTAATGGGGTTTCTCGTTTCCGGTATTCCGGAAAATAGAAACCCCACTGCAGTGGTGAATTATTTTTTATAGAAATTTTTTATAGTAGTGCATACGAAGTCCACTTCATCCTCTGTTATCTCAGGATATATTGGAAGTGCAAGTACTTCCCCCGCTACTTTTTCTGCTACGGGGAAATCACCTTTTTTGTATCCAAGATAATTAAAACACTTTTGAAGGTGCAGTGGGATTGGATAATATATACTTGTGCCTACGTGGTTTTGCTTTAAATATGCAGCCAGTTCGTCACGGTTTTGTGCCAATATATTGAATACATAATATACGGGTCTCTGCTCTCCTTTTATCTTGGGTATTTTTATATAATTCAAATCTTTGAGTCTTTCCTTATACCAATCTGAAACTTTTTCTCTTTTTTCAATGGCTTCATCTATATGTTTCAATTTGACGAGCAGCACGGCGGCCTGTATTGTGTCAAGCCTTGAATTATAGCCCAGGTAGTCATAGTGATATTTTTTGGAAGCACCGTGAACTTTGAGCATCTTTGCCATTTCTGCAAGTTTGGCATCATTTGTAACTATCATTCCCCCGTCACCATATCCTCCAAGAGTCTTAGTGGGGAAGAAGGAGAATATGCCCATGTCGCCGATGGTACCGGAATGCCTGTATACGACACCGTTTTTACCTTTCCATTTCATACCAAAGGCTTCTGCGGCGTCTTCCAGCACGCGCAAATTATTTTTGGAGGCCAGATCGGTTATCTTATTCATGTCAGACATCTGGCAGAATAAGTGTATGGGAAGTATTCCTGCAGTTTTAGGATTTATTTTCTCTTCGATTTTATCGGCATCTATGTTGAAGGTATCTTTATCTATATCCACAAAAACGGGTTTTGCACCGCTTCTTGCTATGCAGGAAGTTGATGAAAGGAAAGTGAATGGAGAAGTTATTACTTCTTTTCCAGTTTTAAATCCCAGTATCTCTGAAGCTATGACCAGTGCATCCGTACCTGATGCCACGGAAACTGCATATTTGGCTCCAGTGTATTTTTTTATGGCTTCTTCAAAATCAGCTACTTCCCTGCCCATTATGAAATTTCCGCTGTCTAATACGGACTGTATTGCTTTATTGAATTCATCTTTTCTTTCAGTATATTCTCTTGTAGGTGTAAAAAATTTAACTTCCATTTTGTATGTTACCTCACTTTCTCTACTGCTTTAATGAGTTCCCGTGCTACATATTCAGCATCTTCCGGCAAAAGTGTTGAATATAGGGGAAGGGTTATTTCATTGGCGTATTGTGAATAGGCATTTGGATAATTGCCTATGGAATATCCCAGATTTTTGTATGCCGTGAACATTGGAAGAGGTGTGAAATGTACATTTGTGGCAATGTCCTTTTCTGCAAGGATCTGTATTACTCTGTTTCTTTTTTCTTCCGTAAAATCCCTCAGCCTAAGTGGGTATAGATGATAGGATGTTGTTTTATCACTATTTTTTTCAAAGGGGATAATTGCCCACTCTTTATCTTTGAGTGTATTTGTGTATATTTCAAATATGGTCTTACGCTTTTTTAAAATATTTTTATATCTGGCAAGCTGAGCAAGACCTATTGCAGCATTTATATCGGCCATATTGCATTTTTCCCCGGGAAACAGCACATCATACTGCCATGCTCCTGCCTTGGTTTTTGAAAGTGCATCCTTGGACTGGCCGTTTAGACACATCAATTTCAGCTCCTTATAGAGATCATTTTTTCCAAACAGGTTGTTGTTGTTGAAAGTTATTGCACCGCCTTCGGCAGTAGTTAGGTTTTTCACTGCGTGGAAAGAAAAGACGTGGGCATCTACCTGTGTGCCTACTTTTTTGTCTTTGTAAGAAGCACCAAATGCATGTGCTGAATCGGATACGAGAAGTATGTCCTCACGGCCCTTGGCTTTTAAAACCTGTTTTATGGCGTCATAATCTACTGGTACGCCTGCAAAATCCACAGAATATATAGCCTTTGTATTTGGCTTTATAGCGTCGTATAATTTTTCAGGATCGATCAGAAAATCATCTTTTTTCACATCCACGAAAGTGGGAAGTATTCCACAGTGAATGGCTCCACTTGCAGTTGAAGTGTAGGTATAGGGGGTTGTTATTACATCGTCGCCTTTTTTTATGTGAAATACCCTTAGAAGAATTTCAAGCCCCGAAGTTGCATTTGCCACTGCCAGTGCATGGTTCGAACCGCAGTATTCAGCTATTTCCTGTTCAAATTTGGCTGTTTTGGGTCCTGTAGTTATCCACCCAGATTTTAAAACATCCACTACTGAATCTATTTCAGCTTGTGTAATATCTGGAGGGGAAAATGGAATTTTTTTATTCATAGTTATCAAATCCTTTCAAATTTTAGGTTTAGTGCCGTGAAAAAAACCAGTGTCCTTTGTTATATAAATATATCCATTTTTATCTATCTCAGACTGTAAAAAATCTTTAAGATTCCGGAGCCCGGTTTCGTCAAGGGCATTTTTTGTATTTCCCGGCATTGAAAATAAATAATCCGCCAGCGGGCTGGAAGAAGTTACCCTGAGATTGTCTTTATATCTTTTCAAGGTTACGTCCTTAAACCATCTTGAAACTTTTGCAAGCCCGTTTTCAAGCTGAAATTTTCCGGTCAGATTCCAGCTGTCTGTGGTTATCTCGGGTGAGTTGAATTTTTTGACAATATCCCTCATCTCCCTCATGTGATTTTTACCGACTGTAGAAGCGTAAAACTGTCCTTTAGGTTTTAATACCCTGCAGATTTCAGAAAGTGCCCTGTCTATATTGGATACATGATAGAGTACATGATTTGCAATTACTGCGTCAAAGCTGTTTATGCCATAGGGAATATCCTGTGCATCTGCCAATTTGAATTTGAATCTTGCAGAATTTAGATTCTTTTTTGCATCTTCCAGCATACCTGCGGAAAAGTCAGTTAGGGTTATATTCCACCCGCTTGGAATTTTATGTAGGTTTTTTGCCCACAGCTCTCCGTTGCCGCATCCAAGTTCCAATATGCTGGCACTGTCTGGAAGGTTCAACTGCTCAAAAAACCAGTTCATCCAGCCCTGTTTATTTGTGCTGAAAAGCTCGTGTATTCTGATTCTGGCTTTTAAATTAGAAGCATTTTCGTATTGCTCTATCCATTTTTGATCTGCATTTACTGCATCTATTATATTTATGAATTTATCCCAGTTTAACTCTTTATTTTCATCAATCATGTGGACAGCTTCCTCTATGGATTTTATTACAGATTTTATATGATATATTTTTTTCTTCATTATTTCTTTTTGTATTTCCAGAGATTTTTTTAAGTCGTTGTGATTTATGTCATAATTCATTATCCTGGATATATCTTCGAGAGAAAGGCCTATGAATTTAAGAGTTAATATTTTTTGCAGCTTGCTGAAGTCTTCAGGGCTGTATAATCTATGACCCTGCTGGCTGTATGAGCAGGGTTTTAAAAGCCCGATTTTATCATAATATCTCAGTGTTCTCAAAGTTACACCTGATTTTTTGGCAAATTCACCTATGCTGATCAAATTGGATTTTGGAACAGACACTGCATATCACCTCTACCTAAATTATTGTATCACATGACGTTACGTAAGGTACAACGAATTTTTTTAAATTCCATGGTATTTTGTATAATAATTGCATAAATTAATAGCATAATAAGTTATAAACGGGATAAGTAGAGCTTCAAATTGTGTTAATATACTTATAATTTTACTTTTAGATCTAACATTTTACCATTAGCATACTTTCATTTCTTATATTACGAATTGAAGATGATAATAAAATTCAGTTGATACTGATTATAATGTATTATATAATGATAATAACTTAATATTTTGCATATAGGTGATTGTTATATGTTTTTATAGCAATTTAAAAGGGAAACAGGTGAAAATTCCTGTACGGTCTCGCCGCTGTGAGGTAGAGGTTCTTGTTATTTGCCACTGGAAATGGGAAGGCGACAAGTTCCTATGAAGCTGAGTCAGAAAATCTGCCTATAATGTATATTCTGTTAATTTACTTTACGAAAGATGAAGTGGAATAATGTATGTAGAACTATAGAAGTTTCATGATTTTTCATGGAGCTTTTATTTTTTGTATAAAAAAGTAAAGGGAGTGTTGTTTATATGAAAAAAATAAAAGGAGCAGTATGCATTTTTTCGGCAGTTATTTTATCTGTTGGCATGCTTGTAGGCTGTGGAGATAATTCACCTACAACTAAAAATTCCTCAAATCAGGGTAATAAAAATAGTTACAAGGAAGTTGCAATTACAGATACACTTCAGGGAAAGAAGTTTCGGGAGAAATTTACAGAACCTCCTAAACGGGCCGTTAGCCTGGCAGGTTTTACAACGGAGATGATGCTTTCTCTTGGACTTGCCGATGATATGGTTGGGAGAGCTTATCAAGATAATAAAATCCTTGACAAACTGACAAATGACTATAAAAAGGTTCCGAAACTTTCTGATAAGAATCCGTCAAAAGAAAAACTTTTAAGTGTACAGCCAGATTTCCTGACAGGATGGGATTCGAGCTTTTCAGAAAAAAACTTTGACAGGGAATTTTGTAAAAAGAATGATATAAAAATATATGTACCTAAATCTGTAGCCGACAATGCTAATATTGATATGGTATACGAGGATTTTGAACAGTTGGGTAAAATATTTAATGTATCTCAGAAAGCTGACAGTATAATAGAATCTATGAAAAATCAGATTTCAGACACCCAGGCAAAAATTAAGAAATTTGCAGTAAATCCTAAAAGAGTTTTTGTCTATGATTCAGGAGAAGATGCACCTTTTACAGCATCAGGCGGTTTAGCTAAGGATATTATAAAACTTTCGGGTGGGAAAGACATATTTGATGATGTAAACAAGTCCTGGGCAACTGTTACTTGGGAAGAGGTTGTAAAGAGAAATCCGGAATATATTATTATTGTGGATTATGATAGCTCCGACGATGTAAAATCTAAAAAACAATTTTTGCTTTCGAATCCTGCATTAAAAAATGTGGACGCTGTAAAAAACGATAAAATATTTGTAGTAGGACTCACAGATTTCGAAGCAGGTGAAAGAGATTCAAACACAGTGAGAAAAATTGCCGGAGAGCTTTATCCAGAAGCTTTTAAAAATTAGGAAGATATAGTTATGAAATTACCAATAAAAAATAAATACAACTACATAGTATTTTGTATGTTTCTCATACTAATACTTATAATTTCAATAGTAATTTCGACACTTGTTGGAAGTGTAAATATAAAATCCGGCTGGATATTCAAGATTATAGCCAACAATTTATTGAAGTACAATTTGTTTGAAACTGTATGGCCTGCATCCGTCAATTCTATAATATGGGATTTGAGGCTACCAAGAATTCTTCTGGCATTTTTGGTAGGGGCTGGATTGTCTGTCTCAGGTATAGCAATGCAGGCGCTCACGAAAAATTCATTGGCGGATCCCTATATTTTGGGAATATCATCGGGAGCATCCACGGGAGCTGTAGCAGCTATATTACTTGGCGTTTTTGGCAGCTTTTCAGGATATGCAGTTCCTTTCGGGGCGTTTTTGGGGGCCATGATTTCCATTGTAATAGTATTTAATATAGCCAATTTTAAGAGAAGAAGTACTCCTACGAGACTTGTGCTTACAGGAGTGGCTATTTCAGCTTTATTTTCTTCGGTTACGAATCTGATGGTATTTACGGTAAATGATGAAAATAAAGTTCGTTCGGCACTTTTCTGGATGGAAGGTTCGCTGGGGGGAACAAAATGGGAATATATACCAGTTACATTTTTTGTATTTGTCTTGTGCTCGCTTGTGATTTACATATTCAGTAAACCGCTGGATGCTATTATGCTTGGTGATGATATTGCAACTACTATAGGAGTTGATACAAAGTCTCTGAAGATAATTGTGATTGTTATGACCACTTTGCTTACAGGAGCCATTGTATCCGTAAGTGGTGTCATAGGTTTTATTGGGCTCGTAATACCGCATATATCAAGAAGTATTGTAGGGTCAGAACATAAAAGGATAATACCTGTTTCTATTCTAATAGGCGGTATATTTACGATATGGGCGGATGTATGTGCAAGAATTGTTGTATCTCCGGAGGAGCTCCCCATAGGTATAGTAACTTCATTTATAGGAGTCCCATTTTTTCTGTGGCTTTTAAGGAAAAGTGATTATTTGTCTGGGGGAAATAATAGATGAAACTTGAAATGAACAATTTAAGTTATAGTATTGACAATGAAAAACTACTCCATGACATCTCCATTAAAATAAAAGAAGGAGAATTTGTGGGAATTGTGGGTCCGAATGGGTGTGGGAAGTCAACTCTTTTAAAGAATATATACAGGGTGTACAGACCAAAGTTTGGTGATATATTTATTGACGGTGAAGAAATACAGAAACTCAGCAGCAGAAAGATTGCAAGAAAAATGGCAGTGATGGTTCAGGAAAACAATGTTGAATTTGATATAAGCGTATTGAATATGGTTTTGCTTGGAAGATATGCACATAAGAAGATTCTTGAGGATGATTCTCCAAAGGATATTGAGATAGCTAGGGAATCTCTTAAAAAAGTAGGGCTTGAAAAATATGAGGATAGAAGTTTCCTGAACCTGTCAGGTGGAGAAAAACAGAGGGTGCTGATAGCCAGGGTGATAGCACAGCAGTCAAAATTTATAATATTGGACGAGCCTACAAATCATCTTGATATAAGATATCAATTTCAGATAATGAATATAGTTAGCAGTGCAGATATTACGGTGCTCGCATCTATTCATGATCTGAATATGGCGGCACTTTATTGTGACATGATATTTATAATGTATGAAGGAGAGATAATAGATTATGGAAGTCCTCAAAGGGTTATAACTACGGAAATGATAAAAAAAGTTTTTGGAGTGAATTCAATTATAGAACCGAATCCGGTTACTAAAAAAGTAAATGTAGTTTATGTGCCATAGCCAAAATCAGACCGTATATGGATTTAATTTACAAAAATCCAGATGCGGTCTTTATTATATATAGTAAACTGGCGAATTTAAAGACTATAGTAATATAGTTAAAGGTTTAAAAATGCTTCCTGTACTCTAAACATTAAATTTTTTAAATTATATAATAGCTTATATAATAATTGCATAAACTATAACATAATATGCTGTAATGCGGATAAATAGAGGACTGTTATTGAATATACATGAAATGTATGATAATATCAGATCAAAGTATTATGAAATATTTAAATTGCAGTTGAAATTTTTATTAAACATAAATGAGTTTTAGAAAAGGAAGGGTACTTATGGAAGATAATAACAACTCGTCGAATTTTATTAGGAACATAGTCGGGGGGGATTTGAAATCAGGCAGATACAAGAGTGTGGTAACCAGATTTCCTCCTGAACCAAACGGATATTTACATATAGGTCATGCCAAGTCCATAGTTTTAAATTTTGGCCTGGCGAATGAATTTAATGGAAGAACCAATTTGAGGTTTGATGATACCAATCCTTCAAAAGAAAACAGTGAATATGTGGAATCCATAAAAAAGGATGTAAGATGGTTGGGATATGATTGGGATGAGCTGCACTTTGCCTCCAGCTATTTTGATCAGATGTATGAATATGCCGTCTTTCTCATAAAAAAGGGGAAAGCCTATGTATGTGATTTAACGGCTGATGAAATAAGGAAATATAGGGGAACACTTACGAAACCGGGTAAGGAAAGTCCTTATAGAAATAGGACGGTAGAAGAAAACCTGGAGTTATTTGAGAAAATGAAAAGCGGAGAATTTAAGGACGGTGAGAAGGTTTTAAGAGCTAAAATTGACATGTTGTCTCCCAATATAAATATGAGAGATCCTGTATTGTATCGTATAGTCCATGCTTCACATCACAATACCGGTGATGAATGGTGCATATACCCCATGTATGATTTTGCACACCCTCTGGAGGACGCCATTGAAGGAGTTACACATTCCATATGTACCCTTGAATTTGAAGATCACCGCCCTCTCTATGAATGGGTGATAAGAGAGTGTGAAACGGAAAACAAGCCCAGGCAGATAGAATTTGCCAGGTTGAACATGACCAATACCGTCATGAGCAAACGAAAACTCAAAAAACTTGTGGATGAAAATTTAGTGGATGGATGGGATGATCCACGTATGCCCACCATCTCCGGACTCAGAAGGAGGGGGTTCACTCCGGGGTCCATTCGCAGGTTTTGCAGGGAAATTGGAGTGGCAAAGGCAAATAGTGTAGTGGATTCCCGTATGCTCGACTATTTTTTGAGGGATGAACTTGAAAAGAAGGCACTTAGGACGATGGCTGTTTTGAATCCATTGAAAGTTGTGATAACTAATTATCCTGAAGGCAAAAGTGAAAATTTTGAAATTGAGAACAACCCTGATGATCCTTCTGCAGGAGTTAGAGAGGTTCCTTTTTCAAGAGAACTGTATATTGAGAGGGAAGATTTTATGGAAAATCCACCTAAAAAATATTACAGATTGTTTCCGGGAAATGAAGTCAGATTGAAAGGTGCATATTTTATAAAATGCAGCGAAGTGAAAAAAGATGAAAAAGGTGATGTAATTGAGCTGCACTGTACTTATGATCCAAGATCCAGGGGAGGAAACAGTCCTGACGGCAGAAAGGTCAGAGGTACTATTCACTGGGTAAATGCCAGTACTGCGATTTCGGCAGAGGTAAGGCTGTATGAACCCCTTATTTTGGATGATTCAGAAGAGGAAAATGATTCTTTTTTAGATAAGGTCAATCCCGATTCACTTAAAATTGTAAGTGGATTTCTGGAACCTGGAATGAAAAATGTAAAACCGGGTGAAAAATTTCAGTTCTTCAGACACGGCTACTTTAATGTGGATCCTAAATGTACTGAAAAGGGCAAACTGGTATTCAACAGGATAGTGCCTCTTAAAAGTTCTTTTAAAATCAAGTGATTATTTAATTTAAGGCAGAATTTATTTGTAAGGAAAATGGATATGTGTATAAATTTATGGATTTATGCACATATCTATTTTTAAATCATAAATTATAAGTAGCTTTAAAGTAATAATTTATTCGGAGGGGACTTCTATGTGTGGAATTGCAGGATGGATTGACTTAAAAAAAGATATTTCAAAAAATAGAGATGTAATTTTGAATATGACTAATAGGTTAAAGCACAGGGGACCTGACAGTGAAGGATATTATTATTCAAAAAATGCCCTCCTGGGACATAGAAGATTGATAGTAGTAGATCCTTCTGGTGGTACCCAGCCTATGTTTAAGAAAGTAAACGGCAAAAAATATATAATTATTTACAACGGGGAACTTTATAACACTGAAGATCTTAGGAAATTACTTGTGCAGCAGGGTTATTCTTTTGACTCCTATTCCGATACGGAAGTACTTATAACGAGCTATATTCATTGGGGATCAGACTGTCTGAAGCATGTAAACGGCATATTTGCCTTTGCCATATGGGATGAGAAAGAAAAACAGCTGTTTATGGCAAGGGATCCTCTTGGAGTGAAGCCGCTGTTTTATACTGTAAAAGAAGATTCGCTCATATTCGGATCGGAAATAAAGGCTATTCTAGCTCATCCTTTTGTAGAACCTGTAGTTGACAGGGAGGGTTTAACTGAGATATTTGCCCTGGGACCTGCAAGATCTCTGGGGGGAGGTATATTTAAAGATGTACATGAAATTCCTCCGGCCAATTATCTTGTTTATAACAGAGATGGATTGAAGTTAAAAGAGTATTGGAAATTGCACTGTGAACCCCACAAAGAGGATGTGGAGACTACGGCGGAACATGTGAGGACACTTTTGGTAGATGCCATAAAGAGGCAGCTGGTGGCCGATGTACCTGTATGTACTTTCCTTTCAGGAGGACTTGATTCAAGTGCCATATCTTCTGTGGCGGCATCTGAATTCAAAAAGCAGGGGAAAGTGTTGAATACCTATTCCATTGACTATGAAGACAATGACAAGTATTTCAAGGCAAATGCTTTTGAACCCACTTCAGACAAGGTCTGGGCTTTGAAAATGTCGAAGTATATAGAAAGCCGTCATCATGAAGTCATAAATACCAGCAGGGATTTGGCAGAGACTCTTTACAATTCTGTAAGGGCAAGTGATCTTCCGGGTATGGCTGATATAGACTCATCTCTATATCTTTTCTGCAGAAAAATAAGAGAAGATAATACAGTGGCATTATCCGGTGAATGTGCTGATGAAATTTTTGGCGGATATCCCTGGTATAGAAGGGCAGAAGATATAAATGCCCATACTTTTCCGTGGTCGAAATCTGTAGGTGCGAGAAAAAAAATTTTGTCCCAGGATTTGAAATCCCTTGAATTGGAGGAATATCTAAATGCACAGTATGAGGACAGCATAAAACAGGTACCTCACCTGGATGGAGAATCGAAAATTGATCGGCGTATGAGGGAACTTTTTTATCTCAATATAAAGTGGTTTATGATTACACTGTTGAACAGAAAAGACAGAATGAGCATGTCCAATAGTCTTGAGGTGAGAGTGCCTTTTGCAGATTACAGGCTGGTGGAATATGCTTTTAATATACCTTCAGATATAAAATTTTATAAGGGAAGGGAAAAAGGTCTTCTTAGAGAGGCGCTGAAGGGTGTTTTGCCGGAAAACATTATTATGAGGAAAAAAAGCCCTTACCCTAAGACCCATAATCCAGAGTATACCAGAAGAGTTCAGAAGTGGATGAGATTGATAATGAATGACAGGAGTTCACCTATACTTCCACTTATAGATGAAAAAGAAGTCAGGACGCTTATAGAAACTGGAGGAGCTTCTTTTAAAGAACCATGGTTCGGACAGCTTATGAGAGGCCCTCAGCTGCTGGCATACCTAATTCAGGTAAATGTATGGCTCAAATCCTATAATATAAAAGTAGAGCTTTGATAATAAGGGCGGGTACAAAATCACTTATTGAGTGTTTTTTGTACCCTCTTTTGATTTTACAGATTTCCATTGACAGGATATGCAAAGCATGTCTTTCTCCAATTTTGCGGATATACTGCCTTCCATTTTGTTCATAAGGCTTTTGGCTATGGATAGGCCAAGTCCGGAACTTCCGAAACTTCTGGAATTATCGGCCTTGTAAAATCTGTTAAATATAAGTCCTATATTATGTTTGTTTATATTGTCGACTTTGTTCATTATATTTAGGACAGTTGAATTTTTGCATTGAAATAGATTTATATAGACATAGTTTTGAGAGTGCTTTGCCACGTTATTTAACAGATTGTCAAGAACTCTTTTTATGGCGGAACTGTTTCCAATGACAAATATGTTTTCCCGGTGTATTTTTACATGGGGTGTGATGTCATTTGAAGTAAAGGTGTAATAGAAATCAGCCAGCGATTCATATAGAATGCTGTTTATGTTCACTGGCTGTAATTTTAATTTGTATCCCGGAGATTCTATAACTGAAATTTGGAAAAAATCCTCTGCCATGGATTCCAGTAAATTTGATTTTCTAAGTATTATTTTAAGATACTCCCTTTCCGTTTCTTTCAGTGTATTCGATAGAAGCAGCATTTGAACGTAACCCTTTATGGAAGTAAGGGGTGTACGGAGATCGTGGGATATATTTGCTATGGATTTTTTAAGTTCCTGCCGGGAGCTTCTTTGGAGAGATTTTGCTTTTTCATTTGTATCTATATATTCATTTATTATATAGGCAAGGCTTTCAAAATCTCTGTCTAAAAGTGATATATCCAATTTCTTGTGGGTTTTATTGTTTTTGTAGTCTTTGAGCTGTACTGTGATGTCCCTTATCTGGGTTTTTATAGAATGCAGGTGTAACAGCAAAAGTAAAAGACAAAGTGCTAATGCGTATGTCAACCAAATTATTTATAAACACATCCTTCCCTATCTGATATCCTGATTTTTAAATACTGTGATTCCAAGTACCAGAGATATAAGTATGATTATACTGCAGATTGATATTGTGCTGCAGATATCTGATGTGGGGGAATTCAGACTTCCAAGTTTCATAAGCATGATGACGGGAGTGTATTTGTCAAACTTGAAATTGATCAAAAATCCACCGGCATTTATAAATAGTATCGTCATTCCCAGGGCAATAATTATGGATTTACTTTTTATTATGGCTGCAAGGCAGGCATAGATGCTGGCTATAGCTGCAAAAATCAGATATATGATTAAAGTGTATTTAAAAAGTCTTGCTGCAGTATAGGCGGAGATGGATTTTACCCAGCCTAAAATTAGTGCTGTAATCAGTGGAACAAACAATAGCAAAATGAGAAGTATAAAAATTGACAGGTAAATTGTTATGATTTTTGATAGATATACTTTCAATCTGCTGTGTCCGTAGGACAAGGTGTTTTTTACCGTGCCACAGCTGTATTCATTGACTATATAAGAACCCACGAGAAATAATGATAATATTATAAGTATTACGCTGAATCCAAAAGAAGATATAAAGAATTCAAGGGCGGTAGGGCTGGATATGTCGTGAAATTTATTTATAAAAAATCCGAAAGTTTTACGGTCATATATGAAGGAGAATATTACAATTATATCCAAGTGGGAATAAAATAATTTCAAAACTAGAAAAATCAGAAATAGTATAATTGATATTGAAATTTTAAAGGCTGTATTGTATTTTAATTTGTATAGTTCGAATTTCATTAAATTATACATCACTTGAGTCCTCCTATCAAATTTATAAAATAGTCCTCGAGGTTTTGTCCTGTGGGCATTATTTGTTCAACAGTGACATTTGCTCTGGAGAGGGCAGAGGATACCTTTCCAGGATTGTCTATATAATCATATAGGGCTATGGTCTTATCGGGAAGCACGTTAAAATTGCTGGTATTGAGTTTTCCTTCAAGAATTACCGCGGCCTTTTCAACATTATCTGTTTTTATGTTAAGACTTCTCCTGCATTTTTTATTTAAAGTTTCGAGTGTCAGTTCCTCTATGAGTTTTCCTCTATGTATTATTCCAAAACAGCTGGCGAGCTGATATAATTCTCCCAGAATGTGGCTGGAAATAATTATGGTCATATTTTTATTGCTGTTCAGTTTTTTGAGCTTTTCCCTCATCTGTACAATTCCAACTGGATCAAGACCGTTTACGGGTTCATCGAGTATCAAAAGTTCAGGATCTCCCATCAGGGCAATTGCCAGACCCAGCTTTTGCTTCATGCCCATTGAAAAGTTTTTTACTTTCTTTTTGGATGGGTTTGGAAGATCTACGAATTCGAGAAGCTTATCTGTGGATTTTTTACCGGGTATGCCTTTTTGTATTCTGCAGGCTTCAAGGTTTTCATAGGCGGACATGCTGGGGTAAAATGCAGGGGACTCAATCAGAGCGCCGATTCTCTTTCTGAAATTGCCGCTCTTGCTTTCAAAATCAAATCCGAATAAATTTATTTTTCCCGAAGTGGGTTTTGAAAGTCCTGTAAGCATTCTCAGGGTTGTACTTTTACCGGCCCCATTTTCTCCTATGAATCCGTAGATTTCACCTCTTTTTATATTTAAGTTCAAATTGTCTACCACTAAATTATTTTTGTATTTTTTACTTAAATTCATGGTCTTTACAACATAATCTGTCATGGCAGTGCTCCTTTCTCTGTAGAATATATCAAGTATAGTATGCTAGGGATAATCGATGGTAAAGTAAAGGTAAATTAAGTGTAAAGATTATACCTGAAATTTATATCCGATTCCCCATACAGTCTGTATATATTCATGAATGGGTTTTGCACTGCTGATTTTATTTCTCAAATTGCTTATATGAACTTTTATTGTGCTGTCGTCACACAAATAATTTTCTCCCCAGACTGTCTCGAATATATTTGTTTTTGTAAATACCTTTTTTGGATATGATATTAAAAGTTTTAAAATTTCGAATTCACGTGTGGTAAGACTGATGGGAGTCTGATTTACAAATACCTCTCTTGTATCCTGATTCAGGGAAATTTCTCCACAGGTGATCAGGGAATTTCTTTCTTTGGAGAATTTTTTATATCTCCGTAGGTTTGCATCTATTCTGGCGGAGACCTCTTCTATATTAAAGGGTTTGGTTATATAGTCATCTGCACCTGTCCTGAGCGTTTGAATTTTAGTTTCTATATCCCTTTTGGCCGAAATTATTATTACAGGCATTTCTCCAGTTGATCTTATTTTCTCCAAAATTTTTTCACCGGCCAGTCCCGGAAGCATTAGATCCAGAATTACCATATCCCAGTTTTTGTCTTTCAAATTCAGTATGGCTTCTGTTCCGGAATATGCCGGTACTGTGATGTATCCCGAATTTTGCAGCATATCGCAGAGAAGCTTGTTTATATCCGCATCATCCTCCACTACCAATATTTTTATAGAGCTTTTCATGGCAATCACCTTTCTGAAAATTATATTTGCAGGTCATGTTAATTATAAATCAATTGTATACATGAGGAAAAATTTAATTACATATATTGAATTTTTAGATAAATAGTGTATAATCTATATTAATAGATAGTGATTATTTGATTGGAGGTATATAATATGAGCAAGGATTTTTATGAGGCAGTAAGGGATAGAAGGACTATATATGGTATAGATAAAGAAAAAATTGTTCCTGAGGATAGAATAATAAAAGTGGTCCAGGGAGCAGTGAAAAATGCACCTTCTGCTTTTAATTCACAGAGTGCGAGGGTAGTGGTGCTTTTTGGAAAGAATCATGATAAATTGTGGGATATTACAGAAGCGGAGCTTAAAAAAATAGTTCCTGCTGAAAATTTTTCAAAGACGGCGGAAAAAATTGATTCTTTCAGAAGAGGTTATGGCTCTGTTTTGTTCTTTGAGGATCAGGATGTTGTATCGGAACTTCAGAAAAAGTTTCCTACTTACAAGGATAAATTTCCAATATGGTCCCAGCAGGGCTCTGGGATACTTCAGTTTATAATATGGACTTCATTGGAAATAGAGGGCTTAGGTGTTTCCCTCCAGCATTACAACCCGCTTATAGATAAAGAAGTGAGAAAGACCTATAAGATACCTGACAATTGGGAATTGATTGCACAGCTTCCCTTTGGAAAACCTATTTCAGGAGCAGGGGAAAAGGAGATTATGCCCCTGGAGGATAGGATAAAGATTTTTAAATAGCAAGCTTAAAAATTCAAATGGAGATTTTCGACTGATGCCGAAAATCTCCATTATTTGATGTGTGCGTCTTGAATTTTATATTTTTTTTTGGAGTACTGCATTCATACTCCCTGTCCTATAGCCCAGAAGATCTAAGGTGACATAAATAAATCCCAATTTTTTCAGCTTGTTTCCTACCTTGTCCATTACAGCTAAATTAAAGAATTTATTTCTTTCTTCTGGAGCAACTTCAATTCTCGCAATTTCTCCATGGTACCTAACTCTAACTTGTCTAAAACCCAGATCCAGCAAAAACTGTTCAGCGTCTTCTACCATCTTTAACTTCCTGCTGTTTATTTCGTTTCCATAGGGAAATCTTGAAGACAAACATGCAAAAGAGGGTTTGTTCCAAGTTGGAAGACCCATATTCCTGGAATATGTCCTTATTTCCTTTTTAGTAAGTTCAGCTTCTTTCAGCGGACTTATGATTCCAAGTTCCCTGGCAGCTTTCATTCCAGGTCTGTAATCGCCTATATCGTCGAAATTTGCGCCATCCAGAATGTATTTTATGTTATTTTTTTGTGCTACTTTTTTGAGCTTTGAATACAATTCCTTCTTACAATAATAACATCTGTTCACTGGATTTTGTGAGTATCCCTTGATTTTAAGTTCCTCTGATTCTATGATTATATGTTTTACTCCCATGGATTTTGCGTATTTTTCAGCTTCCCTCAATTCCCTTTTGGGGTATGTGGAAGAAGACGCAGTTACGGCAATAACGTTGTCTTTGAGAACATCATGGGCAACTTTCAGTAAAAATGTGCTGTCGACACCTCCTGAAAATGCTATCAATACGCTTTCAAGCGATTTGAGATTATCTTCTAATGTTTCTAATTTTGTACTCATAATTTGACCTCTGTATCTTTAATGATTTTTTACACATTTATTATAACATAAGATTATAGCGGAAAGGATGTTTTTTAATGTTTGATATGTTAAAATAAATTACAAATATTATTTTTGGGGGCTATTTTATGAAAGATGTAAATAATGTAAATTTTGAGGAAAATCTTGATGCAGGAACTGTAAGATTAGCTTTGGATTCCATTTCCATTTACAGAGATTTACTTGAAGACAAGGTAATTTCCAGTTTGAGAAAGCTCGTGAATTATATTGACAATGGGGAAATCAATATAGATTCTACCGCCAACTTGTACAATGCTTTTTTCTTTAAGCTGGTGAGGAGCGGGTATTTTTCGCTGAAAGACTACATCGTCGACAAGATACTCTTCAGTGAAAACCCCTTTTCACTTGAAGCTGAAAAAAAGGTTCATTTGGGAAAAGTTGATATTGTTAAACAGGCGGCAGCAGTTGATTTGAAAAAATTTCAGATTGTTTCCAGTTTAAATTCCCAAGATATAAAAAACAGGTTATCAAGGTATTTTAGCGGGAATGTATACGGGAAAATAATTTCAGAATTTCCTCAATGGGAGACAAAAGATGATTTTAAAGAGAAAAATTACCCTGAGTACATGAGAAAAATAGAAGAAGTCCTTCACTGCAGTGATGATTGGGGAAAGTGCATTGATGATCTCGAGAGATTCCACAATGTCTATGGATGCGGTATATTTGCAAGATACATAGCTTTTATCTGGGAACGTACTGGAAAAGTTGGTGGATATTTTAAAGGCATTGAAAATCCAGATCCTGTCGAATTTTCAGATCTTGTCGGCTATGAGAAGGAGCATGAGATTGTTGAAAAAAATACGGTGCAATTTTTAAATGGGTTTCCTGCCAATAATGTATTGATTTATGGCGACAGGGGTACAGGCAAATCCTCTACAGTTAAAGCCATTCTCAACAAGTATTATGGCAGGGGGCTTCGTATGGTTGAACTTCCCAAAGCAGATCTGGAAGATTTTCCGGAGATAATAGGGAAATTAAAGGGCAGGGCTCAAAAATTTATTATTTTTGTAGATGATCTGGTATTTTCGGATAATGAAGAGAGTTATACTGCACTTAAGTCAATGCTGGAGGGTGGATTTGAAAATAAATCTTCAAATGTATTGATATATGCCACTTCAAACAGAAGACATCTTGTGAAAGAATATTTTAGTGAGAGAAAAGGATCATCTTATTCTGATTCTGATGAAGAAATTCACGGGGAAGACAGCGTACAGGAAAAGCTTTCCCTGGCAGACAGATTTGGAATAAACGTAGTGTTTACTTCCCCGGACAAAACGGGCTATTTGCAGATTGTAGACGGCATTGCCAGAAAAAGAAAATTAAATATCGACAGGAAAAAGCTTCATATTGAGGCACTCAAATGGGAACGCTGGTATAACGGGCGCTCTGCAAGAACCGCAAGACAATTTGTAGACTGGATGGAAGGATGCCAGTAAGTAATAGCAAAGGACAGCTGGGTTCAAATAATAATTGAATCCTAAATCTGTCCTTTTACACAGTTTCATGTATATTTAATCGGGAACAGCGATATCAGGAATATCTACACAGTATTTTTCTCCCATCTTTACAGGATGATAGGATTTCTTGGCTTTTCTGAGACCGGGTATTCCCAAATCCTGTTCCCTGTTGATGTATTTAACATCAGACAGGTAATTTTCAACGAAGGTCTTGTTTACGAAAGCATATGAACCTCTTGTGGAGGAAGAAGCTTTTTCTATATGTATGATTCCCGTGTTGTCATTCATACGTTCGCCAATTGTAAAAGCAACTATTTTACTTTCCACATATACTGCCATAGCTTTCAGATTCAAAAATTTCATATTTTCTGTAATTTCGTCGATTCCCATTAATTCATATTCCAGATATTTATTTCCCCCGTTTTTTTCTCTATACCAGTTTTCAGCAGCAGTCTTGATATCTGATTTAACACCTGGTTCAAAAAAATCTTTGGCCTCGTAAGCATAGTTTTTTATAAAATAATTATAATGGTTTTTTTTGGCATGCAGTTTTTTGCCGGATAGGGAGATTAATTTTTCACTTGTGTAGATGTAGTCAAAATTATCAATGTCCTCTTTTATATCCATGCTGCTTCCATAAATTTCCTTCAAATCTTCTAAAAATGTATTTTCCGCATCTTCAAATAAATAAGCCATATTGTGTTCTCTTTTATATTTGACAAGTTCCTCTACTATGGCTTTTAAATTTTGTCTGGTGTATCCTATTGGCTGCATAAAGTGATAATTCCCGTTGAAGTCAGCTTTTTTTATAATGAGAGCATCCTGGTAGACAGTGTATCTGATATCACAGGCCTTTCTCCATATTATGAGATTGGTGAATGAATATTCACTGGTGCTGAAATTGTAGCTGCCAAGATATTTATCAAAAATTGATTTATCCTCTAAAGTAATAGGTTCAAATTTAAGCATAAAAATTTTACAGTTCAATAAGTAGAAATTATAATTCTACTATTTACTGATAGTACCTCCTTTTATATTAGTTTCCCATTCGGATCTCAGTATACCGTAAAGATACATATCATATCTGATCCCGTCTCTGTATATAAATTGCCTGTAGGTTCCCTCTTTTTTAAATCCAAGTTTTTCATAAAGTCCTATGGCAGGTTTATTGTAGGATATGACAGTAAGTTGTATTCTGTGGAGATTTAATTCCTCAAATCCAAATTCCATAGTTAGATATAGGGCTTCACTTCCTACTCCGCAGCCCCGGTACTTTTTCTCGCCAATGCCTATATATACTGTGGCAGCGCCGTTGTTCCACAGTATATTTTCAAAACCTGTTATTCCAATTATTTTTTCATCTTCCGTGTAATTTATTGCAAATATGCATTTATCCGAGGATCTCCTCGTATCATTTACTGCAGAACTTAATTCCTGCGCATTTTTTGGAAAAGCAGGTATCATGTCAAAATTTCTTAGAAAATATATATCATTGTACCATTTTTCTAAAGAAGGCAGGTGGGTATCTTTAAAGGAAGTGAGTGTTATTTTAGAACCTTTCAGTAGATCTTTAACCAAAATGTATATCACCTCTTGTATTTTGTAATGAATATGAAATATTTAAGTAAAAAATTAGAATTAAAGGATAATACTTTTTTATACATAATCATTATAACCTAATTTGTAAATTGTGTAAAACCGGTTGATATTAATCTTTTGTATATTATAATATATTTTTGACTATTATAGTATAGAAATAAGTATAACTTTGATAATATGTGAAATTTTTTTTGAATTAAAAGAAAAGAGGAATTAAAGTAGAATATTTAGGTATAATTTAAATTAATGGAGGAGTTTTTATGTCGGAAATAGTTGTGAAAGTTACAAGAGGATCTTTAATTGAAAGTGTCCATAGGGCTGATATAGCAGTGGTGAACAGTAATGCAAACCTTATATATAGTTTGGGAAATTCATATAAAGTAACTTATATGCGTTCTGCGGCAAAACCGCTGCAGACTTTGGAGATAATATTGTCAGGGGCGGCAGACAAGTTTTCATTTACGGATGAGGAAATATCTATAATGTGCGGTTCACATCAAGGGGAAGAATTTCATAGAAAAACTGTAGAAGGCATATTGAAAAAATTGGGCCTTAATGTTGATAACCTTCTGTGTGGTTCTACATTACCGTCAAACAGGGAATATTCCCAAAGACTTCTGTGGGATCATGCAAAGTTAAATCCGACTTACACTGACTGTTCGGGTAAACATGCCGGCATACTCTCTGTATGTGTATTAAAAGGATATGATCTGGAGGACTATAATTCACCGGAACATCCCGTACAAAGGGAAATTAAAAAGATAATATCTGAAGTGTGCTCCATAAGGGAAAAGGATATAATTATAGGAACAGACGGGTGTACCGTGCCCGTTTTTGGAATGCCCTTATATAATATGGCGCTGGGTTATTCAAGGATTGCAAGCGGAAACGGACTGCCACAGGATTATAATAAGGCGGCGGACAGAATATTTAAAGCTATGAACAATGCCCCGGAAATGGTGGCAGGTACTGACAGATTTTGCACCGACCTCATAAAAAATACCCATGGTAAGCTTATCGGGAAATATGGCGCAGAAGGTGTATACTGTGTCGGAGTCAGAGGCAGTGGTTTGGGAATGGCAATCAAGATAGAAGATGGTAATGTTGACAGGGCGTTATGGCCAACCGTTGTTAAATGTCTGGAAGATCTGAATGTATTGGATCAGACTGAAAGCAAATCACTTGGTAAATATAGAAATCGACAAAATCTAAACAATGTAGGGGAAAAAATAGGCGACATATTCCCGGATTTTAACTTGAAAAAAAATCTTTAGAGCTTTCTAAATCAAAAAGTACAGAGTAAAATATTTAATCCTAAATAATTATTGGACTCTGTACTTTATATTGAAATTTATTCCGATAATTTCCTTAGCTTGTCTGTTAATGTACTTAAATTTTGTATTGAAGCATCTAGATTCTGTATTTCAGATAATTGGTTTTTAAAATTATCTACTGCGGATGAAATTCCCTGAGAAGTATTGCTCACGGATTTTTTTATTTCAGTTAAAGTTGAGTTTATTTCATTTATGGAGTTACTGCTTGAGTTGGATAATTTTCTTATTTCCTTTGCAACGACTGAAAATCCTTTTCCCTGTTCTCCTGCCCTGGAAGCTTCTATAGCTGCGTTTAAACCGAGTAAATTGGTTTCAGAAGCTATATTTTTTATAAAATTCAAGACTTCATCTGTATTTTCCGATTTACTCAAAGCATATTTTACCTCATCTAATATTTTTTTACTGGATTTGACAGTGTTTTCTATTCCGGAAGACAGCATATTCGAAGCATGTGAGATATTTTCTATGGATTCTGACAGAATTTTAGATGCTTCATTGAATTCATAATGTCTCTTCAGGCTTTTTACGAGAACTATACTTCCTATTATTTTATTTTCCTCTTTTACTGGTATTCCTATGGCTTTTATTTCAACTCCAAAAGTTTCTTTTGGAATTATAGAAGAATATACTTTTCTCGCTTTTATGCATTCATAGGCGGCTCCCTTCGGCCTCAGCGGATCGCCTGCTTTTGCATTCATTTTTATATTTTCGCTGTTTACGACTTTAATGAAATGGGTGGTAGTTGACATAGTGAAGGCGATTTCATCGTCGAAAAAATACTGCATGTAGGGCATTAAGGTATTGAATGCCTGTTGTATTTTGTTTTCAATTTTCATTTCTTCCATAAATGGTTCCCCCAATTTTAGTAATAATGTTGTTTATAGTTATACAATAGCACAAATGGAAGTATTTTTTAATTATTTTAGAAAATAAAAGTCACATTTGTCATTGTAATTAATATTATAAAAGTATAGAACACATGATGAAAAAAAAGAGTACCTAATAATATAATTTATTAAAGATGATAAGGAGGGATCTTTATGTCACGTAGAAGTTGTGGTAGACGAGGAAGCGGAAAAGAGATACTGGTTATAATAATAATTCTAATATTGTGTTGTGGTATTGATTGCGGCGATGTTGGAAGAAAATGCTAGATAAAAACTGCTGAATTATACCTTGGTTTTTGAAATAAAGAAACAGAAGATAAAAAATTAAGGTAACTTAAAAATTATATAATATAATTTAAAGATAATAAGGGGGGGTCTTTATATGTCACACAGATGTTGTAGTGGTGGTAGAAGCGGAAGCAGTGCAATAATAATAATAATTATATTATTGTTATTATGTGGTGGATGTGGAAGAGGAATATGCTAAGTAGTAAGTAGAAGGGAGACGATTTTCGTTTCCCTTTTTTTACTTCAAAGAAGCAGGTCTTCCAGAGAGTCTATATCTTTTATAAATATGAGGTTTTTGTTAAAATCTATTAGATTGTCTTTTTTCATGTTTATGAGCTCTCTTGAAAGAGACGGCCTTGGAATTCCCAGCTGATCCGCCATTTCCTTTCTGGTACAGTTTAAATATATTTTTAAATTTTTCTGCTGATGGTATTCTTCCAATATGTAAGAAGAAATTTTCTGACGTATGGTTTCATAGGATATATTTTTGAGCTTTTTATTCAACATGAGTATTTTATCGGATAAAAGAGACATAAAGTTTTTTAAAAACATGGGGAAAATATTACATAGTTTTAATATGTCTTCTTTGGATATAAACATTACAGAAGTACTGCTCGATGCAGTTATGGTGGCCGGATAGGTATTTCTGTTGGAGAATATTATAACTTCCCCGAATATATCGCTTTCCCTTAAGATACCTAAAGTTATGACTTTCCCCGAAGAAAATGTCTTCTGTACCTCTACATTTCCGTCTATGACTATTCCTATTTTTGAACAATCCGATTCTTCAATCGCTATTACCTCTCCCTTTGAATATTTTCTGGGAGTATATTCTATCTTTGCAAGCAATTTTTCAATATCGTTTTCTGAAAAGTTTTTCATCAATATGCAGTTGCTCAATACGTCATATATATTTTTCATATTTTCCTCCGCTTTGATATATAAAAATATTATTTTACAGTAACATAGGATACGGATTGTATGATTTTATTTTATTATAATATAGGCATAAAAACAAGGGAGGAATTTATGATGAAGAGAAAGATCGTCAATATAGATAGAGAAAAATGTGATGGATGCGGTTTGTGTGTAAATGCCTGTCATGAAGGTGCCATAGAATTGGTGGGTGGTAAAGCACGGCTTAAAGGTGATGAATACTGTGATGGCCTTGGAGACTGCCTTCCGGAGTGTCCTAGAGGTGCAATAGATATAATTGAGAGGGAAAGCAGAAGTTATAAAGGAAATGTATCGGAACTCGGACAATGGCCGGTTCAGCTGAAGCTTGTAAATCCCAGGGCTCCCTATTTGAAAAATGCAGAACTTTTAATAGCGGCAGATTGTACGTCTTATGCTTATGGAAATTTCCACAGAGATTTTATAAAGGGTCATATTGTTTTAATAGGATGTCCAAAGCTGGATGATATAGATTATTATGAGGAGAAGTTTACCGATATCATAAAAAACAATAATTTGAAAAGCATAACTGTAGTGAGGATGGAGGTACCCTGCTGTGGCGGAATTGTAAATGCGGTTAAAAATTCAATGCTGAATTCTGGAATGATGGTTCCCTATAGGGAAGTTGTAATATCTATTGAAGGAAATATTATAGAAGATAAAAATTAATATGATAATTTTATGGGATGTATCAAAAAATGAAATATGGAATGTCGTTGAGAAATGTGGAAAAGTGTTCTGATGTAATATATAATAAAAGTAGAAAAGTTAATATTATAAATTTTGGATGAATTTTTCGGGAGATTAAGTGGAAAATTAATTTTGAAAACCACTTAGCTGCAGACTTTTGTTCTACAGCATCCTTGAATGGATAGCCGAAGGGGTAAGTGTTATTTCTCTTAGATAATATGAATCTCTCAGGTCAAAGGACCGAAAAAGGACAAAACTCTGGAAAGTTTTTGTCACCGAAGGAGTAAATCTCTCAGGTAAAAAGGACAGGGTAAAAGAGAATTCTTTTATCGTGTCCTTATTTTATGTTTAACAGGAAAAATTTGAAAGGAAAAAATGATATGGTAGAACCCATAATGGTAATTACTAATAATCCAACATGCAGGGAAAAGCTGTCAGACAGATATGAAATTGATTTCATAGACGGCAGTGCCATGGATGTATTAAAAAAAGCTAGAGATTACATACATAAAAATCACAGGCTGCTTACTCATCCACTTGTAAGCGGTGTGAAGCCCAATGAGGTCCCGTATAGGACTGTCATAATATCTAAAACAACTGAGAATACTGTAGATGTGGAGTCTTTAAATTATATAGAGATGGGAATTCATACTACTCAAAAATTTTTAAGGGATTATGGTGTTTCACATTGGAGTAAAAAAGTGCTGGATGACTTTTCAGTAGTAGATTATGATTTGATCAGATATAATCTTTGATAATTTATGTGTGAGCAGGGACATGAATATAAAGAACTGTTTATATTTTAACAATATTAGGAGGTATGAGTATGGAACATTTATACGATTGTATAATAATTGGCGGAGGGCCAGCTGGTCTGTCGGCAGGTCTCTATGCAGCAAGATCCAAGATGGATACTTTGTTGATAGAGAGGGCGAAATATGGTGGGCAGATAACTACCACGGATGAACTTGATAATTATCCGGGTTCCATTGAAAATTGTACGGGAGCCAGTTTAAGCGAGAGAATGAAAAAGCAGGCTTCGGACTTTGGAGTGAAGTTTGCAAAAGATGAGATAGTAGATTTGGATATTGATGGTGCAATCAAGGTATTGAAGAGCAAGAAGGAAACCTATAGGGCCAGGACAATAATAATTGCCACAGGTGCAAATCCAAGACTTTCAGGCTTCAATAATGAAAGGAAATTGAGAGGAAGAGGAATTTCCTACTGTGCAACTTGCGACGCCGATTTCTTTACAGACCTGGATGTAGCGGTAGTAGGCGGTGGAGATTCAGCTATCACCGAAGCAATTTATCTTACAAAATTTGCTAGCAGTGTTACGGTTATACACAGGAGAGATGCCTTGAGGGCAACAAAATCACTGCAGGAAAGGGCCTTTAACAATCCCAAAATAAAGTTTATATGGAATTCTATTGTAGTAGGGGCTGTAGGGGACGAAATACTCGAGGGATTGATCTTAAAGAATAAAATTACAGGTGAAAACAGGAAGTTGAAGGTAGATGGATGTTTTGTGTTTGTGGGATATGAGCCCATATCACAGCTTTTCAAGGGAAAGTTAACTATGGATGATAGAAACTATATAATAACGGATGAAGATATGAAAACAAACATTTCCGGAGTATTTGCCGCAGGCGATGTGAGGGAAAAATCTCTGAGACAGGTTGTAACTGCAGCAGCAGATGGTGCTATAGCAGCAACTACTGCAGAAAGTTATATAGAAGAAAAATAAAAAAATTGGAATAGGAGGAATTTACAATGCTTGAATTGACAAAACAGAATTTTGACGAGGAGGTTCTGAATTATACTGATAAGCCGGTATTTGTGGACTTCTGGGGAGACAAATGTGAAATGTGCAAGCAGCTTATGCCTGGAGTACATGGCCTGGAAGATAAATATGGCGACAAGATTAAATTTTCGAGCCTCAATATAAGTAAGGCCAGGAGGCTTGCGATAGGGCAGAAAGTTTTAGGACTGCCTACCATGATAATTTACAATAAAGGTGAAAAAGCTAGTACGATTACTGCGGATAAAATAAAATCTCTAGATGATGTCGAAGAATTTATCAAGTCCTGCTATGTTAAACTGTAAAAATTAGGAATTTAAATTCCTGGTTTTAATAAATTTGGAGGTGAATATATTGCGACTGGAAATTGGAAAAATTCATATCAGGGATATTCAATTTGCTGATGAAACAAAGGTCGTAAATGGAATTCTCTATGTTAACAAAGATGAATTGCTGAAGAAGATTGGCGGTGACGATAGAATTGAACAGGTGAAAGTCGATATTGCCAGACCGGGCGATGAAACCAGAATCATACCTGTAAAAGATGTTATTGAACCGAGAGTTAAGGTAGAGGGGAAGGGAGGTATATTTCCGGGGTTTATAAGCAAAGTTGATACTGTAGGAGAAGGCAGGACACATGTACTTAGTGGAGCTGCAGTGGTTACAACGGGCAGTATTGTTGGATTTCAGGAAGGTATCATAGATATGAGCGGTGAAGGTGCAAAATATACTCCTTTTTCAAAGACGAATAATTTGGTTATAGTTTGTGAGCCCAAGAAAGGAATAAAACAGCATGAACATGAAGAAGCTGTCAGGATGATTGGGTTTAAGGCAGCAGCTTATATCGGTGAAGCTGGGAAAAATGTAGAACCGGATGAAGTGAAAATTTACGAAACCTTACCTTTATTGGAACAGGTGAAAAAATATGAAGAGCTTCCCAGGGTTATATACGTTTACATGCTTCAAAGCCAGGGACTCTTGCATGATACCTATGTCTATGGAGTAGATGCTAAAAAAGTTATTCCTACGTTTTTATATCCTACAGAGGTATTTGACGGTGCAGTAGTCAGTGGGAACTGTGTATCTGCCTGCGACAAAAATCCCACTTACGTTCATTTGAACAATCCGGTTATTGAAGATTTATATGACAGGGATGGAAAGGATATCAATTTCCTGGGCTGTATAGTTACAAACGAAAATGTGTATCTGGCAGATAAGGAAAGATCCTCTGATTTTACAGCTAAATTGGTTAAATATCTCGGAGCCGATGCAGTTATTGTGTCAGAAGAAGGTTTTGGGAACCCTGATGCAGATCTTGTAATGAATTGCAATAAGATAACAGACGAAGGCATAAAGACGGTCCTCATTACTGATGAATATGCGGGACAGGACGGTGCTTCTCAATCTCTGGCAGATTCTACAACCAGGGGAGATGCAGTTGTCACAGCTGGAAATGCAAATGAAGTAGTTGTACTTCCAAAGATGAAAAAAGTTCTGGGACACCTTGATGCTGCCAATATAATTGCAGGCGGTCATGTAAATAGTCTAAGACCGGATGGTACTATAGAAGCTGAGCTCCAGGTTGTGACTGGATCTACCAGCGAAGTGGGATTTACAAAGCTGACTGCCGAAGGTTATTGATTAATTGACCGGCAGAAACAAAGTGCCTCAGATATAAAAGTATAAAGTATACAAATTTTATTATAGAGTAAATCAGAAAAAATGATAAGTAGTATTTTAAAAAAAAATAGAAACTTATAGTGAGATAAAATATGGCTATTTACAATATATTTTTGAAAGGAATGGTAAAATATGTTAAAAGGTAAAAAGGTAATTGCTATAGGAGATAGAGACGGAATACCAGGACAGGCTATTGAGGCCTGCGCCAAATCGGCTGGAGCTGAAGTTATATTTTCTTCTACGGAATGTTTTGTTTGAACGGCTGCGGGAGCTATGGATCTGGAGATCCAACAGAGAGTTAAGGATTTAACTGAAAAATATGGTGTGGAAAATATAGTTGTAATTTTAGGAGGATCGGAGGCGGAAGCGTCAGGTCTTTCAGCGGAAACGGTGAGTGCCGGAGATCCGACTTTTGCAGGGCCGCTTGCAGGGGTTGCGCTTGGATTGCCTGTTTATCATATTGTAGAGCCGGAAATGAAGGAAGAATTCGATGCACAGGTGTATGATGAACAATGCGGTATGATGGAAATGGTTCTGGATGTAGATGAAATAAGAAAAGAAGTTAAGCAAATCAGGGATGAGTATTCAAAATACTAGAAAAATTCATGAAAGCTTTGCAAAACTTTGAAAGGAGATATGGGTTGATATGATTAGAGTTGTGCATTATATAAACCAGTTCTACGCCGGCATAGGAGGAGAGGAAAAGGCAAATTACAAACCCGAGGTGAGAGATGGTTTCTTTGGACCGGGAATGGGACTAAACGGATTATTAAAAAAGCAAAAGGATAATGTGGAAATAGTTGCCACGGTTATCTGCGGAGATTCTTATTTTAATGAAAATATAGATGATGCGAAAAATGAAATACTGGGCATGATTGAAAAGTATAAACCAGATTTATTTATAGCAGGACCTGCTTTTAATGCAGGCAGATATGGCATGGCTTGCGGTGCAATTTCAAAGGAAGTTCAAGATAAATTGGGAATACCTGCAGTTACCGCCATGTACCCTGAAAACCCAGGTGCAGATCTGTTTAAAAAGTATTTGTATATAGTTGAAACTAAAAACAGTGCTGCAGGAATGAGAAAAGCTCTTCCCAAAATGGTGTCGCTGTCTTTAAAACTTGTTAAAGGTGAAAAGGTAGGTTCTCCCGAAGAAGAAGGATATATTGAAAGGGGTATAAGAAAAAATTGCTTCAGCAGTAAAAGAGGATCTGAACGGGCGGTGGATATGCTTGTAAGCAAACTAAAGGGAGAAAATTTTGAAACGGAATTTAAAATGCCCGTATTTGATAAAGTGGATCCCAACCCACCTGTAGAAAATATCGCCGAGGCTAAAATCGCACTTGTTACTTCTGGAGGTATAGTTCCCAAGGGAAATCCTGATCATATAGAATCTTCCAGTGCTTCTAAATTTGGAAAATACAGTATAGAGGGGGTTGAAAACTTGACTCCTGAAAATTTTCAAACAGCTCATGGGGGATATGATCCGACTTATGCCAATGAAGATCCTGACAGGGTACTGCCTGTGGATGTTTTGAGAAAGATGGAGAAAGAGGGTAAGGTAGGCTCTTTGCACAATTATTATTATGCAACTGTAGGTAATGGTACGGCGGTAGCCTCGGCTAAGAAATTTGCCGGAACTATAGTTAAAGAGCTTGTGGCCGATGGAGTTGATGCAGTTATATTGACCTCTACCTGAGGAACTTGTACTCGTTGCGGTGCAACGATGGTAAAAGAAATAGAAAGAGGCGGACTTCCTGTTGTCCATATGTGTACTGTAGTTCCAATATCGCTGACAGTTGGGGCAAATAGAATAATACCTACTGTAGCCATACCTCATCCGCTTGGAAATCCGGCTTTGGATGAGGAAGGAGAATTTAAATTGAGATATGGACTGGTTGAAAGGGCATTAAAGGCTCTCTCGACTAAGGTGGAAGGGCAGAAAGTTTTTGAGTAGGATTGTATAAATACTGGGGGGAATTGAAAATATTTGATTTTCAATTCCTCCAGTTTCTAAAAAATGAATGGAGGTTTTAAGATGGATTTTCCTGTTGTTAAAAAGGCTTCTTATGTTTTAATTGATGTGCCGGACATGGTATTACATAATGGTACTACCCAGAGTTTGGAAAAAAAGACAAATCCCAGTTCAAATTATCTAAAGAAGATAGGAGATCATTTGAGATCTTTTGAAGATGTGATATCTTATGCACCTAATCAGACTTATATAGGGAATATGACACCTGAGAGTTTGTCTGAAATGAAAAGGCCATGGTATTTAAACAGGGTAGAGGGAGCCAGCAGATTTGGAAAGTTTGGAGAAATCATGTGTGAGGATGAATTTTACGGGCTGCTTAAAATATCCGATGTATTTGATTTGGTGATTTTGGAAAAAAATTTTACAAAGTCCGTAAAAAAAAGCTTTGAAAAGCACCCCATTTTAAAAAGTAAAATAGGTGACTTAAAAGAGGGGGAGGATATAAAAAATATAGAGAAACTCATAGATGATGGAACAGGAGAAGGGCTTTATAAAAATGACAAGCTTGTAGGGTGTGTGAGGAGGGCCCATGAATTTGATCCAAACCTTTCGGCACATACCATGATTGAAAACTTGTCCGTAAAGGCATCAGGTGTTCTGGCTCTGATGCACCTTGTGGAAGATTACCAGCTGGATGTCAATCAAATTGACTATTTAATAGAGTGTTCGGAAGAAGCTGTAGGGGATATGAACCAGAGGGGAGGAGGAAATATTGCAAAAGCCTGTGGTGAAATAGCGGGAATAAAAGGTGCCACTGGAGTTGACATGAGGGGCTTTTGTGCAGGACCCACGCATGCGCTCATCACAGCTGCAGCTCTTGTACAATCAGGTGTATATAAGAATGTGGTGGTGTTTGCAGGGGGATGTACTGCCAAACTTGGGATGAATGGAAGAGATCACGTAAAAAAGAACATACCTATCTTGGAAGATTGCCTTGGCGGTTTTGCAGTTCTTGTGTCGGAGAACGATGGAGTGAGCCCCGTACTTAGAACCGATATAGTTGGCAGACATACGATAGCTCATGGTGCTGCACCCCAGGCTGTGATACAGGCACTTGTACTCGATCCCCTTGCTAAAAGCGGGATGAAAATCACAGATGTGGATAAGTTTGCGCCGGAAATGCAGATACCGGATATAACAGAACCGGCGGGTGCAGGTGATGTGCCTACTCAAAATTATAAGATGATAGGGGCTCTGGCAGTCAAAAACGGGCAAATTGAAAGAAAACAGCTGCCCTTATTTGTTAAAAAGCACGGTTATCCCGGATTTGCACCCACTCAGGGACACATACCATCCGGTGTTCCCATTATTGGACACGGCATAGAACATATAATGAGTGGAAAATTGAACAATTTTATGGTAATAGGAAAAGGAAGCCTGTTTTTAGGAAGAATGACCAATCTGTTTGACGGGGTATCCATACTTGTGGAGAAAAACAGCGGTAGAAAAGAAAGTGACAGTGAAGTATCCAAGGATGAAATAAAGAAAATCATAGCACAGGAGATAAGAAAGTTCGCCCAGCATCTAATAGACGGTTAAATTTTTTGATATGAAGGAGGGGAATTATGGATAGGACAAGGAAATTGATTGCAGAAGCGTTTGAGGATATAGCAGATGGTATAGAAACCGGAAGTTTTAAGAAAAGACTCAGGATAGGGCTTACGATTTATGGTTCGGAACACGGAGTAGAAGAGATGATAAAGGCTGCACAGTTAGCTAAAAATAAATACGGCGATTTTGACGTAGTTCTTATAGGACCTGATGTAAACTGCGGTTTTGAAACTGTTGAAGTGCAGGATGCGGAAGAGGGCCATAAAAAAATGATAGATCTTCTTGATAAGAGAAAAATAGACGGGTGTGTGACACAGCATTTTGATTTTCCCATAGGGGTTTCAACAGTAGGTATGCTTGTTGCTCCCGGCAGCGGCAAAAATATGGTTCTTTCGACTACTACAGGCACTATGTCTACAAATAGAGTGGAGGGCATGGTTAAAAATTCTATAGCCGGTATTGCCGCCGCAAAGTCCGTAGGTATAGATAATCCTTCAGTTGGAATTTTGAATGTAGACGGGGCCAGAGGTACACTTAGGGCGCTTAAAGAACTGCAGAGCAAAGGTTACAAAATAAATTTTGCGCAATCTCTGAGAAAAAATGGAGAGGTATTGATGCGTGGAAATGATCTTCTTTCAGGTACCCCGGATGTCATGGTCTGTGATTCGCTTACAGGGAATATACTTATAAAGATATTCTCAGCTTATACCACTGGAGGAGATTATGAGACCCTCGGATATGGATATGGCCCTGGTATAGGGGAAAATTATGACAAGCTCGTAAATATAGTATCCAGGGCATCGGGGGCGCCTCTTATCTGTGAAGCACTTAAATACTGTGCGGTATGTGCTGAAAATGATGTTCTCAAGGTGGCAAAAAGTGAATTCCAACGTGCAAGAAATGCCGGACTGGAAGAGATATTGAACAGGGAGAGACCCTCAGAATCAGGAGAGATAAAGATACCGCCTAAGGAAGTAGTGACTTATGCAATACCGGGAATAGATATATTGGAGCTGGACAGTGCCTGCAGGGCATTGTGGAAAGATGGGATATATTCTGAAAGCGGCATGGGATGTACAGGTCCGGTGATCTTAGTTAATTCTGAAAAAGGTTCACAGGCTGTGGAAGTTTTGAAAAAGGCCGGATACAAATAAGAGGGATAAAACAGCCCTCTTATTTATTTTCAAAAGTTCCGTATACTGTGGGTTTGTAGTTTTGCACCATGATTTTTCCCCTGCTTACGACAGTGTTGATATTTAGTTTATCGTCCAGTAAGATCAAATCCGCGTCACAGCCTTCAGCTATTTTACCCTTGCCTGGAAACTTGAGAAATCTGGCCGGAGAGGCGGTGAGGGGAATAAGCGCCAATTCCATGGGAACGCCGCTTTCAATGGATTCCCTTATGGAATCCATGTCAGTGGAAGGCATCCCTCTGGTCAATTTGGTCAGCTTTCCGTTTTTATCAAAAAAAGGCATACTTCCCCCTGCGTCAGAGCTCATGGTTATGTGATATGGAGAAATGTTTTCCTTTAATATAGATTGATATAATTGTGATGAGCTCACAGCATCATCACCTTCATTCTTAATTCCTGTGGTTATGTCGATGAAACCTCCCATTTTTAGATATTCTATGCATTGACCGGACAATAGTTTGTTCCTGTTTAGATGTGTGGGAAGCAGGTTCTCAAATGGCATATCTGAATCCTCCACTATGTCAAATACAGGAGTGAGCCCTTTTTTTCCATCTCCCATGTGCATGTGGAGTACCCCGCATTTGCCCGAAATAAGGCCGCCCACCCTGGTTTCACAGGCCAAGTGTATCAGATCTTCATCAGACGGATGGCTTCCCCTGTGATCCGAAACGGCTATTTCGCCGGCACCTATTATTTTATCTATAGTGACAATGTCACTTCTGACACTGTTTGTAAGGGTTCTTGTCGGGACATCATAGCATCCCGTCCAGCAGTATGTGGTTATTCCTTCAGACTGGAGGGCCTTTGCCTTTGCCAGCAGGCCGCCCATATTTCTTGTAATCCCGTCCGTACCTAAAAGGCCGACACATGTGGTAACACCATTTGATGTTAGATCAGTGAGATTCAATTCCGGTGTCCTGTTTTTGAAGCCTCCTTCTCCACCTCCGCCATTTATATGTACGTGAAGATCTATTAGTCCGGGAACAGCCTTTAATCCAGTACCATCCAGTATTTTCACCTCCGGAAAATTTCTGCTTGGGATGCTTATACTTTTGGATATATATGCTATTTTGTCGAAACATATAAATATGTTTTTTTTACCTAGAAATTCAGGATCAAATACATCTACATTTTTTATCAAGAGCATAGTGTTTTACACCTCCCTGAAGTTATTTTATGTTATAATCCAGATTTTATTTAATATATTCATTTAATCCTCTTATGGAGATTTCTCCGGATATGAGCCTTTCACGGGAATCGTCTTCATATTGTACCAATAATTTTCCTTCCTTATCCAGATCAAGAACTTTTGCACGTCTTTCACCGGTATTTTTGATTACCTTTATGTCTTTACCGATTACGGCAGAGTTGTCTTTGCAAATTTTTATGGAAAGGTCAATTTTTCCCTCTTCACGGAATTCTTTATATAGACGTTCAAATTTATTTAAAAATGTGCCTACCAGTGCTTTCCTGTTTATGCTGTTTTTTGTCTCTATCTTGATAGAAGTTGCCTTATCGAGTAAATCTCTTGAAAAATCATCTTTATCTAGGTTGGCATTTATCCCTACACCTACAATTATGTAATTTACTCTGTTTAATTCACCGCTCATTTCCGTCAAAATTCCGCAGACTTTTTTACCATTGACTATTATGTCATTGGGCCATTTTACTGTGGAATTTATGTTGAATTCCCTGAAGCTCTCTATCATGGCGGCAGCTGCTATCTGGGTCGTCTTGGAAGCTTCCATGGGATTTATATTCGGCCTTAGTATCAGGGACATCGATATTCCCTTATATTTCGGGGAACACCAGGATCGTCCCAATCTGCCTTTACCGCCTACCTGTTCTTCAGATATTACAACGGCTCCATCGTCTTCGCCTTTTTCAGATAAATCCTTTGCCATGTCATTTGTTGAAGTTATGCTTTCAAAATGTATGATTTTTCTTCCTATATAGTTTGTATTTAAATACGGATTGATTTCTTCAAAAGTGAGTATATCTGGGGAACTTATCAATTTATATCCCTTTTTAGAAGAGGAATCTATCCTGTAGCCTTCCTCTTTTAAGGATTTTATATATTTCCATATGGAGGTACGGCTCACTCCTAATTTTTCACTTATCAGCTGTCCGGATAAGAATTTTGAATTGTCTTCTTTCAGTAAATGAAGAACTTTATATTTCATGTAAAAACCCACCTTTTATTTATTATTTAATAATATTATAACATAGTTTACACACCTAAACCCCACATATTGCAGTATGATACTTCTAGCATTCCAGGTTTAAATCTTTATACAATCTTTATATATTATCCTAAATCTTAATCTAAAATTTATACAAATGATGCTATATTTTAATGAAGGCAGTTGAATAAGTATTTTTAAATTAGAGGTGTAAGAGATGAGCTTAGGATCAGGAAAATTTTTGAATAGGTTAATGGGGAAAAGTTTGAAAACAGAAGAATTGAAAAGTGAGAAACTCAGCGTATTCTGGGGACTGCCAATAATGTCCAGCGATGCTATTTCATCGGTGGCTTATGCAGGAGAGGAAATATTGTGGGTACTGGTTCCGGTAATTGGATTGATGTCCTATAGATATATGTTGTACGCTTCCATACTCATTGTACTTTTGATGTTTATGCTGACATTTTCATATAGACAGACTATAGATGCCTACCCTTCAGGAGGGGGCTCCTATATCGTAGCCAAGGATAACCTGGGTACTACTGCAGGGCTTGTAGCTGGTGCCTCCCTGACTATAGACTATGTATTGACTGTGGCTGTGAGTTCCTGCGCTGGTACTGCAGCCATTACTTCCGCGGTGCCTTCTTTACTTCCGTATAAAGTGGGTATAACACTGCTGCTTATAGTATTGCTTGTTATAGGGAATCTTAGGGGAGTTAGGGAATCCTCAAAATTATTTGGAATTCCGACCTACCTTTTTATAGCTTCAGTATTATTTATGATTGTTTGGGGGCTTATTAAAGTATATTTTATAGGCTACAAACCTGCACCTGTTTTTAAGATACCTGAAGCTTCGGGAAGTATAACCATTTTTCTTTTTTTGAAAGCTTTTGCAAGTGGATGTACGGCCTTGACAGGTATAGAGGCTGTTAGCAACGGTGTGCCCAATTTCAAGGAGCCTTCCCAGAAACATGCGAAAATGGTATTGGCACTTTTAGCCCTTGTTGTATTGCTGGTATTTGGAGGGATTTCCTATTTGGCCACCCTTTATCATGCTGTTCCAAATTCACAGGAGACTGTGGTTGCACAGATTTCACAACAGATATTCAATAAAAATATCATGTTTTATGTTATTCAGGCAACTACTGCTTTAATATTGGTTTTAGCCGGAAACACCGCTTTTGCTGGACTTCCACAGCTGTTGGCGTTTATGGCCAAGGACGGTTATGCTCCAAGACAATTTGCAAAAAGAGGGAGAAGGCTCAATTATTCCAATGGAATAATTATGCTGGGATTTTTATCCTGCATGCTGGTTGTGATTTTTAAGGGAAGCACACATTATCTGATGCCCCTTTATGCGGTAGGTGTGTTTGTATCATTTACACTGTCCCAGGCGGGCATGTTTAAAAGATGGGTGAAAAATAAAGGCTTTGCCTGGAGACATAAAGCCTTTATAAATGGATTAGGTGCCTCTATGACTTTTGTCACTGCAGTTGTAATAGGTATTACTAAATTTATTCATGGGGCCTGGGTGGTTTTTATACTGGTACCATTTGTGGTCTATATTATGAAAAGAATAGAATTGCACTACGCTGAAGCTGCAAGGGAGCTGAAACTTCCGATGGATCAGAAACCTAAAAAAATAGATTTTACCTCACAGAAGAGGTACGTGATAGTGCCCATAGATACTCTCAACAAATCTTTTTTGAAGGCACTGAATTATGCCAGGACCATATCGGACAATATAATAATATTCCACGTTTCCATTGATGATGATGCTACCAAAAAGCTTTTGAACAAATGGAACCAGTATAATGTGGACATACCCATAATAGTGAAAAAGTCGCCTTACAGGAGTATAGTAGGTCCTCTGGTCAAATTTATAGAATCAGAGGAATATGCTGCGGGGCCGGATGATACAGTAACGGTGGTTATGCCTCAATTTGTAGTTACCAGGTGGTGGGGAAACATATTGCATAACCAGACTTCGCTGTTCATTAAAACTGTGCTGCTAAAGAGAAGAAATATAGCTATAGTTACAGTGCCGTATATAATAAATGAAAGGTAGCTGCATTAATTCAATATAGAAGATAAATTTAAAAAGAGCACTTACTCAGATGGAGTAGGTGCTCTTTTATGTTTGTTTTCATTAATGAAATTGCAGGTAACAGGTTTATTTTATTAATGAAAAGTTATTTATTGAATTGAGGTTTCATTTTATATATACGTATCTGATGTATATGGGTTGTTAGCATGGATTTGATTCAAAATATGATTATAATATTATTTTTGGCATCATATTTGCTATTACATATAAACGTTAATATATTTTTAAATTGGGGGGATCAAAATGCTAAAGGGTATAATTACGCCTATGATTACAATTCTTGACAAAGAAAGGAGGATTGATTTTGAAGGAAATAAAAAAATGATTGAAACTTTGATAAAAGACGACTGGTAATATGTCAATATGAAAAAATAAAATAATTGGAAATTACT
>ENA-UOOI01000735-UOOI01000735.1-fermentation-metagenome-genome-assembly--contig:-NODE-735-length-39893-cov-3.893368_pt1 | contig 39893 bp, 20 predicted proteins | sample MGYA00245779_ERZ724027 | MGnify/ENA primary metagenome ERZ724027 (study PRJEB28704, sample SAMN03018318) | fermentation metagenome | biome: anthropogenic terrestrial biome; feature: soil; material...
CCGGGGGCTTTTACTTTTTAGCCCCATGCCGGGAAACACTACTTTTAACAGGTTACTTTATCCATGCCGGTTGAAAAGAATATCCTACCTCTTTTTTACAACTTCCCCATTTTTCAGTTGGATAAAACTGTATGAGGAGTAAAGACGACGTAAATTGAGTTAAAATAAATAGAGCGAAGCATCCTTGCCGCTACTGAAAAATATAATTTATTTCGTAACAATTTCCTGAGCAGAAATAAAAATATGTAAACTTTTTGTATTCCCTTCAGCTTATGTTATATTTGTAGCGATTAAGACAAAGCAATTCACAATCTTCTTGAAAAAATAAAAATAGATTATTTTTTTAAATCTTGGTGAAAAAATGCGTCATAGAGTAGTACTTTTGAAAAATAAACGATGAGCATATCAATACGGTCGCTGAATAAGGTTTACCCGAATGGTAACCACGCATTGAAAAATATCAATATGGAGATTCCGACAGGTATGTTTGGACTGTTGGGGCCTAACGGAGCCGGCAAATCCACGCTTATGCGGATCCTCGTGGCCCTTATGGAGCCATCGTCCGGAGAAGTCGATGTATTCGGGTATAACCTGCTGAAGGAGCGCAAAGAAGTGCGCGGTATCCTCGGCTATTTACCCCAGGATTTCCGCTTTTTTGCCAAATATAAAACGTATGAGTTTTTAGACTATGCCGCACGCTTGTCCGGCATGAACAACGGGAAAAAGCGTCGTCAAGCGGTGGATGAGATGTTGGAAAGTGTCGGATTGTTTGATGTGCGGGAACGCTATGCCGGTAGATTATCGGGTGGGATGAAACGTCGTTTGGGTATTGCCCAGGCGTTGATCCACAATCCGAAATTGATTATTGTGGATGAACCCACAACAGGATTAGACCCGGAAGAGCGGATCCGTTTCCGTAACCTGCTTGCTAAAATCAGCGAACAGGATGTAACGATCATTTTATCGACGCATATTGTAGGTGATATATCCAGTACCTGTAATTGCATGGCCTTAATGAACAAAGGCGAAATTGCTTTTTTCGGTTCGCCGGAAGATATGCGTAAGGAAGCGGAAGGGAAAGTCTGGCGTATGCAAATCAGTGGTGATGACTTGCCCCTGGTAGATAAAAAATATCCGGTAATTACTACAATCCCATCGGGAACAGGATGGGAAATTCAGGTCGTTGCCGACGAAATAGAAGGTTACGATGCGGAACCTTATCCGCCGAATCTCGAACATGCGTATGTTTATTATATGGAGAAAAAGTTGGATCGATGGGTTGATGATTAGTAAGGTTGAAGCTAAATAACGTCTGAAGAGAAGAATTGAAACAAGGTCTGATTAAGTTGAAGAGGAATATTTTTTTTGAAATTAAGATATAAAGCATGCCCAAATTGCATAATATACAGTCTGTTGCCAAATACGAGAGTAAGCTTCTGATGAGGAGCTGGTTTTACCGGATCTTTCTCGTGTTGGCGATCTTATTTTTGTGCATATTTAATTTTGCAGCATTGGTGGCTGAAGGCGGTGGATTTTGGCTGATGAAGGCATTACCTGCCAATATCCCCTACGTTAACCTGATGTTTTTGAATACCGGCCAGGCTATCATAGCCGTATTTCTGTCGTCCGAATTTTTGAAATCGGATAAAAAACTTGATACTTCGGAGGTTTTCTATGTGCATCCCCTTAGCAATGCAGAATATGTGACCGGTAAGATCTGGGGGAATATGGGGGTTTTTATTCGTTTAGACCTCTTTATCATTGTGTTGGTTGTTGCTTTCAATCTTATTTCCGGCGTATCCATTGACTGGATGGCTTATCTCGTTTATTTTTTGCTGATTTGTATCCCCACCTTAATTTATATTTTCGGCTTGTCCATCGGACTTATGCTTGTCCTTAAAAGCCAGGCCATTACTTTTGTCCTTTTATTAGGATACATTGCACTCACGCTGTTTTATATAGGTGATAAGTTTTATTACCTGTTTGATTATATGGTGTATAATCTGCCTTTGGTAAAATCTACGATCATTGGATTTTCGAACTGGGGGGCGTTGATTAATCACCGCATGATTTACCTTTTACTCGGATCAGGGTTTATTTGTCTGTCTATTTTCTTGTTCAGGCGACTTCCCAATACAAAATACGGAAGTTATCGTTGGCTTTTCCTGTCGTTGGTCTTTGTTTCTGCGGGGATATGGGCTTCCTACAATCATGTTGTCACCATCATGAAAGCGGCAAAAATGCGTCAAATCTATACCGAAGTGAACAATCAATATGTGAATACGCCGAAAATGGTGATCGACCATTACGATATCAGTCTGGATCAGCACCCCCAAACGATCTCTTCGGAAGTGGAGATGCGTGCGGTAGCATTGGAAGAAGCTGCCGTATTTACATTTTGCCTGAATCCCGGATTGAAAGTGAGTGAAGTAACAGAAAATAATAAAGCGTTGTCATTTACGCGGGATCATCAGATCCTGTTGATTGATTTTGGACGTGAAATAGAGTCGGGAGATTCGGTCCGCTTTAAGCTGAAATATGCCGGCTCTATCGATGAAGGCTTTTGTTATTTGGATATTCCTGCCGAAATATTACAGGAGGAATATGCAAGTGAAATGTTCAAGATAGATAAAAAATACAGTTTTCAGGATAAAAACTATTTGCTTTTCACGCCTGAAACGTATTGGTATCCACGTCCGGGCACGTCATACAGCAGTGAAAACCCGGATTGGCAACAGGCTTATTTTAGTCATTTCCGGTTGAAAGTGAAGACGATAAATGATTTGAAAGCGTTGTCGCAGGGAACCATGAAATGGCCGGTCGTGAAAAGGATTACGGTTGATCCCGATGAAGCAGAGAAAGGTAACAGGGAATTAACCGCTCCGGCAGAAGATAATCGGGCAGACAGGGTTCCCGGAAAAGATTCAACCGGAGTCTCCGGTCGGGATTCGGAACGGAGGCCGGGTGGAAACCGTGAACGGAGGCCAGGCAGAAATAGAGATGCTGGAAGTGATCGAAGCCGGGAAAGGGATGCCGGCGATGCTTCGGGTGACGGAGTGGCCCAAAATCGTGGACAAAGAGCCAATAGAAATACGGATGAAGGCGGCGGTCCGCGTCGGGAAAGGGTTACGGAGAGAGGTGCCGAAGGAAGGGGTTCCCGTGGGGAAAGAGGCTCAGTAAGAGGCGAAGGAGGGGGATCCAGGCAAAGTGGCGAAAGGGGTGTACCGCGAGATTCAGCCGCGGAGAGAGATAAGGCGTTAGCGAAAATAAGTCCGAAAGTGATTACGGAAGTCTCATACGACAGTATTTTTATTTATGAAACTGATTTTCTAACCCCATCCATCACGCTTATCATCGGTGATTATGAACAGAAAAGTATCGATGTGGATAAGACGCTTTTCAGCATATGGCATTTGAAAGGTCACGATTATTTTTCCACTGTGTTCAACGCGGTCGCCGATACGATCCCGGCACAAATCAGGGAGCGCAGACGCTCGGTCGAAAGCGCTTATTATCTTGATTATTCGTTCAGTCGCTTTTCTCTTGTCGAAGTGCCTGTGCAGTTCTACAATTATGTGCGCACATGGACGCAAGCACAGGAAGTCATGCAGCCCGAAATGGTGTTGTTCCCGGAAAGGGGCAGCCTGATCAATGATGCGGATGTAGTGAAAGGGGTGCAGAATGAAAAAAACCGGGCAAAAAGAGACGGACAGGAGATCAGTGATGAAGAAGCGGCTATACGTGTCCTGAACCGCTTTATGCGGTTGTTTGAACGAACGGAAAGTAATTTTAACTGGTCACAGGATCGGGGTTCGTTGAATGTTTCCGTAAAACCGAATGCTTATTTTGTTTTTCCGCAATTATATAATTTCAGATACAATGTTTTTTCTTCCGAGTGGCCTGTTGCCAATCGCTTAATCGAACTATACCTGCAGGATAAAGTGGATAATAATGACTGGGTCAGGCAGATGAACGGAATCAGCAATGATGAAAAAGCAAACCTGCTGATGGAACAATCACCATTCAAAGAACTACTTGCCGATGCGGAGCAGCGGAATTTACTTGATAATGTCACTGCATTGAAAGCCAATTACCTGTTCGCCCCTGCAGAGCGAAATGTCGGATATGAAGAATACAGGGATTCGTTACGTGCTGTTTTGCAACGTAATATTTTTACCAATCTGAGGTTTGAGAACCTGTTGGATACCATGGGGATGATTGCCGGGGTAGATCTGCGCGCACCTCTTGAAGCGTGGTATCATCCTACTCCTCTTCCCGTCTATATCGTCGGAACGCCGGAAGTCATCCGGATTATGAATCGGGATAAAGAAGTATTTGTTGTAAAGTTGCTGATTACAAATGATTCGGATCACGATGGGGTGGTCAATATAGAGATAAATATGGGTGGGGGGCTATATGACCCGCGTGCAAAACGGAAAGTGACGCTCAAGGCGCATGAAACGAAAAACCTGGTGTCCGTATGGGACGAAGCGCCGCGTAATATCAATATCAATACATTGATTTCGGCAAACTTACCCAGCTTGATCAACCTTCCGGTAAACAATATCATTCGTGAACGAAACAAACCTATAGATGAAGAAGGGGATTTCGTCGTGGAAAACGCTTCTTACAAGATATCCGGTGAGGTGATTGTCGACAATGAAGACTCTACCCTGTTTGTGTTGTCGCTACCTGATGTCGTGGGTCTTTTGCCGCAGTGGCTTGATCGGGTGGATGACAATTCGTTCCGGTATTCGGGCGTATCCGGCTGGCGTCCGCCGTTGCAGTGGACATTGACTACGAATGATAAATATTACGGCACGCATGTCCGTTCCGCTTATGTGATCAAAAGCGGAAGCGGAAGCCAGACCGCAACATGGAAAATTCCTGTTGCGGACGCCGGACAGTACGATTTATATTATTATGTCTACAAGCCGGATGAGTTTCGCAGGGGTCGCGGCAGAGGACCGGGCGGAGGTGGTCGTGGCCGTTCCGCGGGAGATGCCGAATATCACTTTAAAGTACGATATGACGATGACGAAGAAAATGCATACATTAATTTGCAGCGTTCGGAAGAGGGCTGGAGTATATTAGGAACTTACTTTTTTAGTAATGATACGGTACAGGTAATTTTGAGCAATAATTGTAAATTACGTACCGTAACGGCCGATGCCGTTAAGATTGTCAGGAGATAATGCGTATATAGCTAAATATAAGACGTATCGAAGATTTAGCTGTAATCATAATATATGCGAACTATTTCGTTAAGCGAATACAGAGGCAAAACTTGTTTTGACTATGGTGAGCGTAGAATTATCAATCGAGGAGCGAAGGCGGCTCAAATAGTGCAATAAAACTGGAAATAGTCTAACTTTAGTGAAAGTTTAATATTAAATAATTATGGATAATAAACGGTTAAGGATAAAATTTATCTGCTTCCCGATGTTTTTTGCGGTGGTATCATTGCTCTCATTCACCTATGCCCAGACGCCGTTAACCATTGAACAGGCACTGGATATCGCAGAAGAGAATAATCCGGATCTGAAAGCGTCGAAGCTCAACCTTGAAAGATATCAACAGAATCTTGTTGCACAACGCGCGTCGCTAAAGTCGAAATTCTCATTGGATCTTAATCCGGTCAATTACAGCAGGTCGAGAAGGTTTGACAACAGGCTGTCTCAGTGGTATACCAATGAAACCCTGAATACGAGCGGTACCTTTATGATATCCCAACCGATTTTGTTGACCGATGGTGAAGTTTCGCTCATCAACACGTTTGGCTGGCAGGACAACAAATCGACGGTGGAAGGCGTGGATAATAGTAACAGGGCATTCAGCAATGATCTTTATTTGCGACTGACACAGCCGATTTTTACTTACAATCGCCGAAAAATGGAATTGCAACAGATTGAGTTTGATTATGAAAATGCGGGTATACGATACGCTTTGCAACGGTTAAATACGGAAAGAAGCATTACCAATCAATTTTATACCGTGTATATGGCCCAAAATAACTTAGCCATCAGTAAGGAAGAGCTTGAAAATACGGAACAGAGTTTTGATATCATCAGAAATAAGGTAGAAGCCGACTTATCGGCAAGAGAAGAGCTTTATCAGGCGGAATTGAATCTTGCCAATGCACAATCTGCTGTTGAAGAACGCACCGTTTCACTTGAAAATGCGAAGGATCAGTTGAAACAAATATTAGGGATCGCATTGAGTGAAAATATTGAAGTGACTGCTGAAGTTGAGGTGAGCCCGATAGCCGTTGACCTGGTCCAGGCTGTTCAGAGCGGACTGAATTCGAGAATGGAACTCCGTCAGCGTGAGATTGATATTGAACTGGCCGAACTTCAGATGATTCAGACCAAAAGTCTAAACGAGTTCAGGGGAGATATTTCGCTATCGGTAGGGATCATTGGGGACAACGAAAAACTCGGCAATATTTATGAGAATCCTACCCAAAATCCCCGTGTAGCAATAAGTCTTGCCGTTCCCCTTTTTGATTGGGGAGAAAAAAAAGCGCGGGTAAGGGCGCAGAAAGTAGCGCAAACTATTGCAAAACTCGAGCAGGAAAATCTGCGAATCGATATTGAGCTTGATGTCAGGCAAGTATGGAGAAGACTTGAAAATCTTCGTACTCAAATTGATATTGCAGAAAAAAGTGTCCGTAATGCACAGCTGACGTACGATATTAACCTGACGAGATATCATGAAGGCGATCTTACAGGGATGGAAATCAGCCAGTTCCAAACCCAGTTGTCTAACAGGAAAATAGCGTATGCACAATCGCTCATCAACTATAAAATTGAGCTGCTCAACCTTAAAATTTTAACTTTGTATGACTTTGAAAAAGAAAAACCTATTGTACCGATCAGGGAATTGATAGATGTTAATTATTGAAATGGGCTGATTTGTAAATAAAATAATAAATCATTTTTAATATAAAAACAAATAATCGGATGAAGTACAGAATCTTATTATCTACGGTAATGGTTGCTTTACTTACGGCATGTGGAAATCAACCCCAAGGCGGTCAAAGCGACATCGAGACACCTGTCTCTGTGCAGGAGCTTAAAAAAGGTTCGATCAGCAAGTTGGTTAATACGACGGGAACGGCCCTGGCGACTTATAGTGTGGAACTTAATGCCGAGATGAGCGGATTTTACGGCCTTCAGACAAATCCTTCCACCGGCAAACCTTATAAGTTGGGCGATGCGGTTAAAAAAGATCAGTTGATCATCCGTCTTGAAGATAAGGAATATGAAAACGGAATCGCGTTGGAGTCCAGAAAGCTTAGTCTTGAAATAGCAGAACAAGAGCAAAATAAACAAACGGCTCTGTACGAAAAAGGAGGCGTTACATTAAGTGAAATGCGCAATACCGAGGTAAGGGTTACCAATGCCCGTTACGACCTTGAAAATGCGACTTTAAATCTTGAGAAAATGAGTGTGAGGGCGCCATTTGACGGAATCATCGTATCCCTGCCGCATTATACGCCGCAAAGTCGCGTGACACAAGGAAGTCCGATGGTCGGGTTGATGGCGTATAATCGCATGTATATGGATATCAATCTTCCGGAAAGTGCGATTGAATATGTAAAATCAAATCAACCTGTCTATATCACGCATTATACGTTGCCTGATACGCTTCGGGGCGAGATAAGTGAGTTGTCACCGGCTATCAGCACGGAAACCCGTACATTCAAAGGGAAAATATTGATTAATAACAACCAGTTGAAACTGCGTCCCGGTATGTTTGTAAAAGCCGATATTGTGGTAGATCAGGCGGATAGTGCGATTATTATTCCGAAAGACGTTGTCCTTTCAAGAAGGAACAGGAAATATGTGTATATCGTAGAAAGAAACACTGCGATTGTGCGGGATATCCAAACGGGTCTTGAAGATGAAGATAACCTAGAGGTTACTGAAGGGCTGAGAGAAAATGATAACCTGATCATCAGGGGATACGAGACCTTGCGTGAAAATAGCCGCGTCAAAGTATTGAAATAGCGTGGTCAATAGAGTAGATATATTTTTAACATGTCATAGTAAATGAGGAATATACTCAGATTTGCGTTAAAAAATCCCGTTACCATCAGCATGATCGTATTGACGATCTTGCTGTTAGGTAAGATCTCGTACGACCGGCTAAATGTGGATTTGTTGCCTGATATGAATACACCGCGCCTCTTTGTGGAGTTTGAAGCCGGTGAGCGTCCGCCTGAAGAGATCGAAAAAATGTTTGTCGAAAGCATGGAGTCGATGGCGATCCGGCAAAGCGATGTGACGCAGGTATCTTCTGTTGTCAAGGCAGGATCTGCCCGCATAACGGTCGAGTACGTACAAAATAAAGATATGGATGAGGCTTTCCTTGATCTTCAGAAGGCCATGACCCCGTTTTCTCAGAATGCGGATATTGAATCCCTCAATATCACTCAACATGATCCGAATACGGCACCGGTGATGCTGATCGCCATGTCTCACCATTCGATAACGGATATGTCGGAGTTGCGAAAAATGGCGGATAGTTATATACGTAACGAGCTCATCCGTCTTGAAGGGGTGGCCGAAGTGGCTTTGTCGGGTGAAGAAATACCTGTGTTGACCATCGAAACCGATCCGTATAAATTAAGTGCTTTCGGTATCACTATGGAAGAGATCGCTTCGAGAATCGAAACAAATAATCAAAGTATTTCCGGGGGACGGGTGAGTGAACTGGGACTACAATATTTAGTGAAGAGTTCGTCGTTGTTTACTTCCGAATCGGATTTCGAGAACCTGATCATCAGCTACAAGCCTACGGAGGTAACCACAGGAGGATCGGCTTCGCAAAATACAGGTACCAATGTAGAAAGGGCACCGTTGTTTTTACGCGAAGTGGCCACCATCAAGTTCGAAAATGCACGTCCCGATAATATTGTACGCATAAACGGGGAGCGTTGTATCGGACTGTCCGTATATAAAGAGACGCAATTTAATACGGTGAAGGCCGTTGATTTGATTACCAACCGGTTGGCTGTCATCGAGCAGGCGTTGCCGGGATATAAGTTTCAGGTCATCGGCAATCAGGGAACCTTTATCAAGCAAGCGATCGATGAGGTGAAAAACAGCGCTTTGCTGGGCATGTTGCTTGCCGTATTGGTCTTGTTTTACTTTCTTCGCCGGATAGGGACCACGCTCATTGTCAGCTTGTCCATACCGATATCCATCATCGCCACATTCAGCATGATGTATTTCAATGGATTGACGCTTAATGTAATGACGTTAAGTGGTTTGGCTTTGGGTGCCGGGATGCTTATCGACAATGCCATTGTGGTGATAGAGAGTATATTCCGGAATCGGGAACAAGGCCTGGATCGTGAAAAATCGATTATCGACGGAACGACCGAAATATCCGGTGCTGTCATTGCCTCTACCTTGACAACCATCGTTGTATTTATCCCCATTGTCTATTTGCATGGCACCTCGGGGGAACTCTTCAAAGATCAGGCATGGACCGTAACGTTTTCGTTGTTGTCATCGCTGTTTGTCGCCTTACTGGTAATCCCCATGTTATATGATAGGCTGTCGGGGCGGAAAAATGTTAAAACCGAGACAAAGTCCGTGCAATTCAAAGGGTATAGTAATCAGCTTCGTGGTTTGCTCGACCATCGTTGGTGGGTGATTGGCGTTTCGGCGGTTGTATTGGTTATTTCCATATTCCTGCTTCCGTTTATCGGTACCGAGTTTCTGCCGCGTACGGAAGGGAAAGATTTTACGATATCCGTCAAATTGCCGGAAGGTACCCGGTTGGAACGAACCGATGCCGTGGTGAATAATCTGGAATTCCTGCTGCATACGATAAGTGAAGACAGTTTGGCTACGATATATAGCCATATCGGTAGAGGATCTTCGGAAAATGAAATATTCGAAGGCGAACATACGGCCATGATGAAAGTTATTTTGTCCAAAGAAAGCACGACCTCGCCCGAATATGTGATCTCGCGTTTCGTGGAAGCAACGAATGATATCGATGGGTTGGAACTCTCATTCAAGCAAGATGACCAGTCATTGAGCGAGTTTTTGGGAAGCGAAGAAGCCCCCATTGTGGTGGAGGTCAAAGGAGAAGACCTGGAAGAGATCGCTTTTTTGACGGATGAAGTTTTAGTGCAAATGGCATCCATAGACGGTATTTATAATATAAAATCGTCCATGGCAGATGGAGCGCCCGAACTTAACGTCTATATCAACCGTACCATCGCAGGAATTAATGACATTTCGGTTGCCACTGTGATCCAGCAGATCGGGCAGCAACTACAGGGTCGCGAGGTCGGAAAAATGGATTACCGGGGCGAGATGCGTGGTATCGTCATCAAAGTGCCGGATATTACTACGGGCGAATTAGGGAATTTGGTGGTAAGAAGCGGAAGCCAGGAATTCCGGTTGAATGAAATAGCGACCATTACCGGTTCGCAAGCGCCGAAAGAGATATTCCGCCGTAACCAAAGCCGCATCAACAAGATTGTGACCAATATGCATGCGGGCCGGTCCCTTGACAAGGTTGCCCAGGAAATTCATGCGGCTGTCCGGGATATCGAGCTTCCCCCGAATTATTCCATCACGGTAACGGGGGAAGAAGAAAAACGTAAGGAGTCGATGGAAGGTCTTTTGTTTGCTTTGTTGCTTTCCGTAGTTTTGGTATACATGGTTCTGGCTTCTCAATACGAATCATTATTGCATCCGTTCACAATATTACTGACCATACCGTTTGGCCTGGTGGGTGCCGTCATGATTTTCTTAATAACCGGGATCCCCCTTAATATCATGGGAGTGATGGGTATTATTATGTTGGCCGGGATAGCCATCAACAATTCAATCCTATTGGTCGGGCGCATCAATCAGCTGAAGACCACGATGGACCTGACAGAGGCAATCGTGCAAGCCGGGCAACAGCGCATACGGCCGATCATCATGACATCTCTCACCACGATTTTGGTATTGCTGCCCATGACATTTAATTTCGGGGAAGGCGGATCGATGCGTTCGTCAATGGCGGTGGCTGTGATAGGCGGACTCGTCACTTCCACGTTGATGAGCCTGGTTGTTATCCCGTGTGTATATTATGTTTTTGAACAAATGAAGCGAAGGCTAACGAAAGAATAGGATGAACTTTCTTTTAAATAGAAGAGTAACAATCAGTATGTTGTTTATTGCATCTACCCTGTTGGGGTATGTGTCGTATAAGCAATTGCCGGTAGAACTGCTTCCCAATGCGGAGTTGCCGGTGCTGTTCGTATCCGTTAATTCACAACAGGAAATGGATCCTGCCTATGTGGAATCGGAGGTGATCATTCCGCTGGAAGGAGCTATTAGTTCCGTGGGTGGAGTTGACCAGATACAATCGGAGATCAGCAGCCGGCAATCATCCATACGCATCGACTTTGAGAGCAATGTGAATTTCAAGACCACTTCGTTGAGGCTGGAAGAGAAGATGAAGGAAGTATCGGCTTCTCTTCCGGATGGTTTTACCGTGCGTGTGCAGAAAATGGACGTGTCGATGATGAACAACACTTTCATGTCGCTGCAAGTGCGCGGGTCCGGAGGGGTCGACCGTGTACGTCATATTGCGGACGAGGAAGTGCTGTCTGAATTGGAGAATATTGACGGAATAGCTGCAGTACGGGTATTCGGAGGACGTGAACGGGTTATTGAGGTCCAGTTAAATAAGGATGCGAGTAAAGCATTGAATATCACTCCTTCCCGGTTAAGTAGTTTATTGAACAGCAACGCGCGTGAAAAAGTCTTTGTCGGTACCGCCAAAGAAACGGACAGCCACTATTTCGTTCATGTAAACTCGTCGTATACCAACGTGTCGGACCTGGAAAATCTCGTGATTGCCCCCGGTCCTGTCTTTTTGAAAGATGTAGCCACTATATTTTTCGATTTGAAAGAAGAGGTCTCTTACAGCCGTGTGAATGGAAAAGAGGCCATATCCGTTTCACTTGTCAATGATGCACAAGCGAATCTCATTAACCTGTCGCACCGTACGTTAGATGCAATTGACCAGTTGAACGAACGATTGGAGATCCTGGACGTGGAGATCGTGGTCGATTCGAATACGGCCGAAACGATGGAGAACAACATCAACCAGATCATCAACCTTGCTTTGATGGGAGGTTTTTTGGCTGTCCTGGTGCTTTGGTTTTTCCTGAAAAATGTCCGGTTGGTACTTTTCATTGCCCTCTCTATCCCCATATCTGTTTTCACGGCTTTCAACTTTTTCTATTATGCAGGAATTTCCGTCAATAGCCTTACGCTTGTCGGTATGGCTTTGGCGGTAGGTATGTTGCTGGACAACAGCATTGTCGTCCTGGAAAATATCTATCGGTTGTCGGGGACGGGCATGCCTGCCGGCGAGTCGGTTACCCAGGGAACAAAAGAGGTGTGGCGTTCGATTGTGGCGGCAACCTTCACTACGATAATCATTTTTCTTCCTTTTATCTTTTCGGATAACTTCCTGCTCAAACTCATGGGGTCACACATCGGTGTATCGATCATCTCTACCCTTCTGGTCTCTTTGGCCGTGGCGTTGTTGTTCGTGCCGATGACGGCCTATTTTGTTTTACGCAGTAAAAAGAGTGAAAGTGTTTTTTATGAAAAAGTATCCTTGACACAACGCCCGATTCAGGTATACCTCGTTCTGTTGAAGGCATGCATGCGAAATCCCGGCGTGACCATTTTCGGATCCGTCATTTTGCTTTTTGTCATCTTGCTCTTATCGCTTTCGACAGCTACACAGCAACAGAGAGAGGTGGATTCGGATCGTTTCAATATTTATGTCACGATGCCTACCGGTAGCACGTTGGAGAGTACCGATAACGTGGTTAAGGTGTTGGAAGAACGCCTGGAAGAAATTCCGGAAAAGAAAGACCTGATCAGTCGTGTGAATGAGGAAGAAGCTGCTTTGACACTCATTTTGCAGGAAGATTTTCAAAAGATCGGAAAACGCGGGATATCCGATATCAAAGCCGACGTGCAATCCAAAATCCCGGATGTGGGAGGCGCGGAGATCTATGTGGCGGATGCTACGGGAGGCGGACAAAACAATGCCGGCGGGTTGAGCGGAATGGTAGGTTTCATGAACTTGCTCGGTATCGGTGATAACCAGGAAAGGATCATCATCAAAGGTTCGGATTATGAGATGATGCAATTGGTTGCCCAGGATATTCAATATCAAATAGATCAACAGGACTTCATACAAAGTTCCCGGGTTTCTTTTATGCGTCGCCAGCCTGAGATACTGCTTGATTTCGATCAAATATTACTCACTTCGTACGGTATCACACGTGCCAACATATTGACCGGATTGTCTGAATTGAACACGGAACTTTCGTCGGGAACAACATTCAAGGTAGGCGAAGAATCGTATGATATTATTATTCGGGACCAAACGCCCGAAGAGGAAGAGGAGCAGCAGAGAAGACAAAAAACCATAGATGATCTTGAAGCGGTGCAAATCATGAATACAAGCGGCGGTTTGCATAACCTGAATGATATTGCAACGGTCAACAAGGGATTTGGGCGTTCCCGCATCATACGCGTCAATCAGGATAAACAACTTGAGGTGCGCTTCGGATTTTTACGAAGCGTCACGCAATCCAAAACGTTGCTTGAAGGGTATCGCACGGATATCGATCAGTTGATTGCTGCCTATAACCTGCCGGCAGGTGTAGCCATTGAGGTCATCCATGAAGAAGACCAGTTCGCGGAGTTTAAATTCCTTATCCTCGCTGCTTTTCTATTGATCTTCATGATCCTGGCAATGGTGTTTGAGTCCGTCACTACCCCTTTGGTGATGCTCTTTTCCATCCCGCTGGCCGCCATCGGTTCGCTGCTTGCATTGATCATCACCGGAAACAGCCTCCTGAATGCGAATACATTAATGGGATTCCTCATCTTGGTGGGGGTGGTCGTCAACAACGGCATTATCCTGATCGATTATTCAAATATACTTCGGAAGCGGGGATTCCGCCGTGAACGGGCGTTGATGACAGCCGGACTGTCGCGTATCCGTCCGATCCTGATCACGGCCATTACGACAATTATTGCCATGCTTCCCTTGGCCATGGGCGATACGGAATATGCGGGGGCTATCGGCGCGCCATTTGCCATCACCGTGATCGGGGGGCTTGCGTTTTCAACCTTGCTGACGCTTGTGATTATCCCAACAGTGAATATGGGACTGGAAAATACGTTGGAATGGTATCGCACGCTGTCTGTAAAAACAAAAACAATTCATCTCGTGCTTTTTATAATGGGTGTGGCATGTATCTACCTGTATGCCGACGGAATGTTGTATCAATTGCTATACCTTGTGGTGCTTTTAATACTTATCCCGGGAGTTACCTATTTTGCGCAGACCAGCCTGCGCCGTGCCAAAGCAGATATCGTTGATCCGGATCAGGAAATACACATTGTCGTACGCAGCCTGGTAAAGATCTATGACCGTTCCGGACGTTTTATGCGTGAATGGAACAGCGGATTAGAAATACGACGACGTTTGGGGCTGAGTGGCGAATACCATTCGCTGAAGGATTTCACCAATGTCCTCTGGCAATTTATCCTTTGGGGATTCGGCATCTATTTCACTTACTTTTATATCGAAAGCAAATTGTGGGGCTTCCTGCTGTCTTTTGTTATATATGCCGCCACGCTTTACTTATGGCGCAAGGTAAGGGCATACCTGTTTTATCGTTTCAAAGGAAGCAAGGCAGTGAAATACATGAATCGCATCATTTTCTGGAGCATACCCATCCTGATCCTGTGGGGCCTTTACAAAAAGCTGGATAATCTTCCGATGGTTTTGATAATCGGAGTTTTGTGGGGATTGGGTATCGCCATTTATGTTTCTTCTCAATACCTCTATGCGAAAAATGTCAATATCGAGCGCATAACAGGCCGGTTTGCCGGATTGAAACGTTCCTATTTCCGCATGGTTATGAATGTTCCGCTGATCGGTAAGCGGCGTCGTCCGTTTAAAGCACTGCGTAGTGTGTCGTTTGAAATAAAAACGGGCATGTTCGGATTACTTGGACCGAACGGGGCGGGAAAATCGACTTTGATGCGTATTGTTACGGGTATTCTGGAACAAAGCTATGGCAGCATCTGGATCAACGGATTAGATACCCGTGTATACCGGGAAGAACTGCAGAGTTTGATTGGTTTCCTTCCGCAAGAGTTCGGGACGTATGAAAACATGACGTCCTGGGAGTTCCTGGATTATCAGGCTATCCTTAAAGGCTTAACCGACGAAAAAGTACGCAGTGAACGAATCGGGTACGTATTGAAGGCGGTACATATGTATGAACGCAAAGATGATAAGATCGGTTCTTTTTCGGGCGGAATGAAGCAACGTATAGGTATTGCCCTGATCCTCCTGCATTTGCCACGTATTCTTGTCGTAGATGAACCTACGGCAGGACTTGACCCACGCGAACGTATCCGCTTCCGTAACTTATTGGTGGAGTTGAGTAAAGACCGCATTGTCATCTTTTCCACCCATATCATTGAAGATATTTCCAGCTCTTGCAACCAGGTAGTGGTGGTGGACAAAGGAGAGTTGAAGTATTTCGGAATACCGGAGAAAATGGTGGATATGGCTGTGGGTAAAGTATGGCAGTTCCTGATCGATAAGGAGTCGTTCGACGAAAAATTAGACAAATCGTTGGTGGTGCATAATATTCAGGATGGAGATCAGATACAAGTGCGTTATATCTCGGTGGCAAAGCCTTATCCGGGTGCAGTACGGGCTGAAGCCAACCTTGAGGATGCCTACTTATGTTTATTGAAAAATATCTGATGCTATGAGTTTGAAAAAATATATAGTTTTGACAACTAAGATCGTGCGGTATAACCTAAAGATTATATTTGCCGGTAAATTCTTTTGGTTTCTTTTGGCTGCTTTTGCCTTTTTTGCCTTTTTCATGTTTCAACAAGCATGGAACAGGGCCGAAATCAACGAAGGGTCGATCTATAATTTATTATTGTTCCCTTGTTTGCTGCTCATTTTCTATCCGGTCGTTTTCGGTATTCAAAATGATGAAGACAATCGGATTTTGGAAATTATTTTCGGTATACCCAATTACCGTTATAAAGTATGGGGTGTCCGTATGCTGATGATTTATGTGGCAAATTATTTCATCCTGGTCATTTTTGCTTATGTCGCCCGTGTTTTGCTTTACCCGGTCAATGTGTTTGAAATGGCCGCTCAGCTTATTTTTCCGATGCTGTTTTTCGGCAATCTGGCTTTTATGTTTTCGACAATCACAAGGAGCGGCAACGGTACGGCAGTGATCATGATTATTTTCGGCCTTGTGTTTTTTATTTTCGTGAATGCCAATAATCAGATGGCTAATTCATATTGGAATGTTTTCCTGAATCCGTTTTCCATCCCTTCCGACATCCACCCCATGATCTGGCAAAACACTGTCCTCAAAAGTCGTTTTTTCCTGATTATCGGTGGTATCGTATGGCTGATGGTCGGCTTCCTCAACCTTCAAAAACGAGAGAAATTCGTGTAAAGGATTATCATCGGATACTGTTTTCCCTATACATCCTATTTTCTTCCAAGGTAACTATTTAATTTTGAGTAATCAAGATTTAAATAATTGAAGTTTGAATAATTTTGTTTCTGATAACCCATAGGATGTTCCCTTTACAGCTTCATGGGATTGGGATAATCTTTTCCCATTATTTTTTTGTATTCTATCAGGAACGAAAGGTATTTGATCTTGGCTCCTTCATGCATACCCATTTTCTGCATCGCCTTGATCATGCAGGTGAGTGCCGCCTCATTCATGGGATCGATATGGAAAACGGCTTGTGCCAGGTCAACGGTCGTCTGGTAGGCTTCTTTCTCATAACTCTCCTCCATAGCGCGGATGATAAGCGGTTCAATCCGTTTCTCCGTTTTCTCCTTCAATGAGTCGTAAAACGGGCTGTCTTCATCTTCCAGGAATTTCCCCCGGATTACAATATCGATCAACTCTTTGTATGCTGCTTCCCCCTGGTTTGCTGAGAGGATTTGCATACATCTGGTGTAATCACAGTAGACAGTATCTTTATGAGTGATGGTGAACATTCCTTTCTCATACAGGAGTTCGATCCCATCCAGTTCCTCCAGTATCTTGCGGAGGCGGTTCAAAGTTACATTCCTTATATTCTTAACTTCGTGGAGCGGTTTTTCCGGCCATAACAGCCTGCTCAGATGCTGTGAGGTGATCCCTTCCTTTTCCTGGCTGTACTGCAATAACAGGCAGAATGTCTCTTTCAGTTTTTTGCTGAACAGGTAGGTGATATTGCGGTTATCGCGGTTACATACCGTAAATTCCCCGAACAGACAGATTGAATTGGCCCTGGGTAGTGTTTTCGGCTTGTTGGTGAGCTTGAAAGTACTGCCGCGGTCGAAAATAGGGGAGTCTTTTCTTCTCCTTCTTCCCTGCCGGAATAAAACAACCCCTACACCCAGTAAGATCGTTCCCATGATCAGGTAAATAATCCATGCGTCGCTTTTCTTACCTGTCGGCGGATAGTTGGAAAGTTCTTTTTCCGTGATCGGGGGGAAAGCGAGAGAATAAATATGCAAATCAGATTTGATATCATCCTCAAATTGGTGGACGACCGCATAAAGGGTGTTCAGGTCTTTGTCATAATAAAGATTGGCATTGGTATTGATTTTATCTGAGTAGATCGGGATGGAGTCACCCAATATGGTATAGTCTCCGTCTTCCAGGGAAAATCGATAAAGTTTCAGGAACGACTCGGTAAAGTGTTCCGGATAACACAATGTATAGAAAAAAGATTTATCATTGATGATCATTCCCCTCACTGGTACCACATTTTCCTGATACCAGGGGATTTCCCATACTTTTGTGACCACATTGGTTTGCAGATCCAGCCGGTAAAGATCATAAAAATATTCCCTGCCCAGTGACTGATCTCCCGATACGTTTCCCGTACCTCCGAAAAGATAAAGTTGCCGGCCCGATACATCAAATCCCAATGATGTAAAGTATCTGGGAGTAATGCCACCCTTGTTGTCTACGGGGAAAATACTCCATTCCCGTATCTCGGGATTATACCTGTAAAATTGATTGCTGAAATGCATATTGCCGAATCCGCCGAATATCATGTATTGTCGTGATGATGAGTCGAACCATGAGCCATGATGATGAAGTTGGGTGGGTAACTGGTTGTAACTCTCGATCCGCCATTCGTAGGTGTGCAGATCCAGGCTTGCAACGGTTGGATCTTGATAAGTGCCGTGATGATATATCTCATAACAATATAACCGGTCATTCTCCTGGTCAATGAAATTTGTACCCAGCCGGAGGTCGACGGGACAAGGCTCACTGAATATGACCCTTTCGGAACCCCCTGTCCTTAAATTGAGTATCAGGATTGAATCATGGTTAAAGTAATAGAGTTCTTTTCGTCCCTCATGGTAGTTAGTGCCGGAAACAGTGGCAGAACTGAATTGGGCTTCCGGTTTCCAGTGATATGAATCATTGATCAGCCAATCGGGATTGACTGCACTCCCTATCTTCTTCCCCCGGATATCATGTACCATATCTCCCTGGTATTCATTCAGCATAAATCTGTATTTTTTGCTGTTACCGACAGAAAGATCCTTGATGGCAAAGGCGGGGACGTCTATGATATGGTCACTTCTTCCAAAAACGATTACAGGTGTTGATTTATCGAGTAGAGAGATGTTTCCAGTCTTTGTAGTTTTGTCTGCGATCGTCAGTGTGATTGCGTCTCCGGCAAGATCAAAATCGATCGTAGTTGTAAGCCATTGGAGTGGAGGGTAGGCCGACTTATCCAGTGTGATGCGGATCAGATTACTTTTACCTTCTTCATTCAGCAGAAAAAGATGATCGTTTCCGTAGCCATCATAAAACAGATTGAATATACGTTTCTCATTCTCGGTTTTAATCCTTACAATATTACCTATTCCTGACGTTAAATAGAGGTACAGGTCAAACCTCAGTTTGTAATGTGATGAGAATGTGACCGGGTGTTCACTGAAAACATTATACGACGTCCTTTTGTCTATCGGATAACCGTTGCCGAAAAACCGAAGCCCTTCAGCAAAGATCCCCTGAAAGTTCAATGAGTAAAATATAAAAAATAATATAATAATATTTTTTTTATTGATTATATCCATGGATGAATTGCCTTTCCTAAATCATACAAAAATTTCAATGTTTAAAAATATTGTCTCATAATACTCCTATCACAAAGATAATATAAGCACTCGCATAATACAAACGGATTGTTTTTATCCGGATGAAAAATGGGGGAGGAATAGTTAATAATTTGACGGATTACTGTTTATTTCATGAATGTAATCCCTATTTAACCCATTGATTAACCTTCTACCTTCTATATTTGAAAAAATGACGAGGTCGAAGGGTTTTAAATATGTGAAAAATATCATGATGTTTTTATACGTATGTGAAAAATAAAAAAATTGTAAATAATTCGAATTTCGATAAAAGAAGATCCTTAGGATTGGATAGCTTAACGATTGATAAATGTGGAAGCTGTATAATTAAAAAAAGAAATTAATTAAAATTACCGCTTAACTTTTATCTCAAGTGAGGTTGCAAATCCTGGGTTTTCCATACTCTTATAAAAGTTTTTATTTATTGTTAATATTTTAGAATAAAATTGTGAAAATGAGAATAAATGTAAATAATGAAAAATTAACGTTGGTTTCCCTAAATTTCAAATACATCTACTATCTATTGGTAGTAGTATGTCTTAGTGTACACTTCAACTGCAACAGCCAACCCAATGAGGTGGGGATGCCAGAAGATTCATTTTTAGATTCTCCACGGATTATCAACATAGTCAATTTTATTCGGCAGACCGATTACCGGATCGAGAACTCTGACAATTTATTGTTTGAAGCTGTGGAAAATCAGATTAAACTGGTAAATGAATACAATTTCCCGGCGACATTCCTCTTTCAGTATGATGCATTGATCAATCCTGCATACCAGCAACTGATGAAAACTCAATTGAGTCCCGATTGCGAAATCGGGGCATGGTGGGAGATTACACAACCCCATGTAGAAGCTGCGGGAATTAAGTGGCGCGGAGAACACTCCTGGGTGTCTCATGCAAATATTGCTTTTACAACAGGCTATACCCCAGAGGAGAGGGAAAAGCTGGTTGACGTCTATATGTCCAAATTTAAAGAGATTTACGGGGAGTATCCCAGATCGGTCGGGTCATGGTTTATTGATGCCCATACACTGTCATACATGGTTGGAAAATATAAAATTGTGTCCTCTTCCAATTGCAAAGACCAGGTAGGGACTGATGGATATACGTTATGGGGCGGCTATTGGAATCAGGCCTATTATCCCAGCCGATACAACGCATACATGCCTGCACAAACAAAAGAGAACCAAATACCTGTTCCTGTATTCCGAATGCTGGGAAGTGATCCGATTTATCAATATGAAACAGGAGTAGGGACAAATGGTCAGGGCGTGATCTCGCTTGAACCGGTTTATAGAGAGTCCGGGAAAAACAGGGAATGGGTAAAATACTTCCTCGAATCGATCGTCAACCAACCGAGCCTCGCTTTTAATTATGCACAGGCAGGTCAGGAAAATTCATTCACGTGGAGTGGTATGGAGGAGGGATTAAAAATGCAGTTCCCTCTATTCGCCTCTTTACGTGAAGAGGGGAAAATCCGCATTGAAACGCTTGAGAACACGGGTAAATGGTTTAAAGACCGCTTCACCATGACTCCTGCAACAGCAATTACCACTTTAACAGATATCAGAAATGAAGGAAACAAAACGGTCTGGTTCAACAGCCGTTTTTATCGTGCGAGCCTGCTATGGGAGAAAGATGGCTTCTGCTTCAGGGATATCCATATGTTTGATGAAAATCTTAAATCGGACTATCTGACTGCGCCAGGTACAGGCAATCAATTTTTCTATTATACGCTGCCTGTAATTGATCGTTTTTACTGGAGTACTCCCGAAGAAAAAACAGGACTTCAAATTATGCAACTTGAGGATGATGGTACCGTGAAAGAAGTCGTACTTAAAGATCCCATTGTAACAGAACCTTCAATAGATGTGCTTTGCGTATCAACATCGGACAGCGAGGGTAATCGATTTGAAATTGTATTTTATGAAAATAAAATCGATATATCATACAAAGGAGACAAAAAAGACTTCAAATGGATGATGGTGTTAAAGGTCCCGGAAAGCAGAAAAGATCGACTCCCATTTGAATCGTTTGAAGGCACTGTACTGAGAGCCAAGTTCAAAGGATTTCCCTATAAGATCACCTGTGAAGGGGGATTCATTCAAAAGGGGGATAAGACTGAATACGATCTCAAAATAGTACCGAACAAACACAAGCTGGTAATCAACTGCGCAAACAGATAATAGAAAGAATAATGATTGATTTTTCTATTATTATCGTGAATTTCTCCGTATTCACATGATGACACTTATTCGTATTAAACAAATATTAATCAATTACTAATTACAAAAACATGCAAGGATGAAAAGATTCAGGATTCTTTTTTTATGCATCCCCTTTTTCGTAGGGCTTTGGATTTCGTGCAATGAAAATGAAGATCAGACGAAATTTCAGGCATTTGATCCGTCAAAACCCATAGAAATAGGAGGATTTTATCCCGACTCGGGAGGTATTGCTACTCCCTTTATTATTGAAGGAAGCAATTTCGGTAGTGATACGACAGATTTGAAGGTTTTCTTTGAAGATACGCTTGGAGTAAAGCACCCGGCGGGAATAGTGGGATCAAACGGAAATAAAATTTATACGATGGTACCCAAACTCACCTACCTGAGGAACATGAAAATCATCGTAGAACGGATACTCGCCAATGGAGAGAAGGTGTCGGGGGTGGCAGCTGACATATTTCAGTATAAGACACAAACTACCGTGAGCACTGTGGTGGGGAGACCCGAACCGGACAATAATTCAGCCCGGACGATAGGAGGCGATTTTACTTCTGCCACACTTTCCGTCCCTTTCACAATTGTATTGGACGATGAGGACAATATTTTTATCGCAGAGCGATTTACCAATAGTCCGAACGGATTCCAAAGTCAAAGGGCAAAGGACGACAAGGGTAATGATGTGAGCAGCAATCTTGTCATGGCGGATACGAAAAGTCAGGAATTGACGGTTGTCCTGTATAATGCCAATCTTACCAATGCGCCTACCTTCTCAGCAGAAGCAGGGAATGAATCCGTATATATGCCGGTAGATGATGGTTTGTATTATTATCAACTACCTAAAAGCCTGAGTTATACCCCCAGGCGGCGCTCTTTGATCACCACGCCCGAAACAAAGGATATCATTGAAGGGAACTGGAAGTATTCATTTGTCGCCAACAAGGTAGATAACATGGTATATTCGGTGATGTGGAAAGGGCAACTGGTTCGCTTTAACCCTTCAACGAGGAATGTTGAAGTGCTGCTTGACAACGTGTTGCCCAATATACCCAATTATAAAGGCCAGTCGGGTTGCAATACCTTTTGCATCTTTTCACCCACAAACCCCAATATGTTGTATTTCTGTATGGAAGATTACAATATTATCGGACGGGTAGATGTCTCCCAATTGGCCGATAAGGATAAGGCGACCTATAAAGGTGAATATTATGCCGGAAAAGCAATTCTGGAAGGCCCCCAGAATGGATCCGGATGGGAAGATGGACTACTCGAGAATGCACGCTTCTTTGGTCCCAAACAAATATGCTTTACGGAAGACGGGAAATTGTATATTGCCGACACCGGGAACCATTGCATCCGTGTAATTGATACGACGGTACCGAAAGACAAGGCCACGGTCAATACGGCTATCGGATTACCGCAAAGCGCGGGATACAAGGACGGGGGGCCTGAGTTGGCGAAATTCGATAATCCTTGCGGTGTAGCAGTGAACAGCGACGGATCCATCGTGTATGTGGCTGATACCCGTAACAAAGTGATCCGCAAACTATCCATTGAATAATTGTAAGACAGCATAGACATGAAAAAAATAACACTTTTCACTTTACTCCTGATCTGTTCATGTATGATACGTGCCTACAGTCAGGAAAATGTAAATAGGAACCTGGAAATCGCCGGCGTGGTTTTAGATGCCACCAACGAGCCGTTACCCGGCGTTTCCATCTATATTAAAAATGTACCTGCCGTGGGAACTACTACCGATGAGGATGGGAAGTTCAGCCTGAAAACGGGTTACAGGGAAACCGTGGTCTTTCAGATGATCGGGATGACTTCTGTTGAATATTTTGTGGAAGAGAGTAATAAGAAAATAGAGATCATCCTTGAAGATGACACACAACAATTGGAAGAAGTAGTGGTTACCGGATTAACATCACAAAAGAAGGTGTCAGTCGTGGGAGCTATTACCAGTGTAGATGTGGATGAGTTAAAAACGCCCGCCGTCTCCCTGAATAACATGCTGGGAGGCCGCGTCGCGGGTGTAATGACAAGCATGACATCCGGTGAACCCGGAAAAAATATCTCCAATTTCTGGATCAGGGGTATTGGTACCTTTGGCGCCAATTCAGGCGCATTGGTATTGATCGACGGGCTGGAAGGACGACTTGAAGATGTGGATCCCGATGATGTCCAGTCATTCCAAATCCTTAAGGATGCCGCGGCAACCGCGGTCTATGGGGTACGTGGCGCAAACGGGGTGGTCATAGTCACCACGAAAAGGGGTGAACCCGGAAGGCTACAGATAACAGGCCGGGCCACGCTACAGATAAATCAATTAAAAAGGTTGCCGGAATATCTGGGTGCATACGACTATGCTAAATTGGCCAATGAGGCGAGAGCCATGTCAGGTGACCCGGATCTGTACACACGACTCGAACTGGATGTCATTCAATCCGGCCTCGACCCTGAGCTATATCCTGATGTGAACTGGATTGACGAGATCATGAAAAAAACCTCCATGCAACAGCGCTATTATGTAAGTGCAAAGGGAGGTGGTGACCTGGCCAACTATTTTGTATCTGTAGGGGCTCAACAGGAATATGCGGCATACAAACAAGAAGAATCTAAATTTAAAAAACCGGTAGCCTATAACAAGCTTACCTATCGGGCCAATATCGATATGAACCTCACGCCAATGACAAAACTCTATTTTGGCGTGGATGGAAATATCACCGATCATACACTGCCGGGGGCTGAAGATACCAATTCACTCTGGGGTGCCGTCCGTCAGCTCACACCGGTCATGTTCCCGATAAAATATGCTGATGGCACATTACCGACCTATGGTACTTACGACCTCTCCTCCCCTTATACATCCCTTAATTATACGGGATATACGCGTAACAGCGATTCACGCAACATGATCACGCTCAATCTCACACAGCAGGTGGGAGGATTCCTTGAAGGACTTAGCCTGTCGGCGCAGGTGATGGCCGATTACGAGACCTATTTTTCGGAACACCGCCGCATATGGCCTAATATGTACCGGGCTACGGGACGTGACGCGAAAGGTGTACTTATCAAATCATTGCGGATTACGGAATCGCAACTCAGCTACGGTAGTAGCAACGATATGTGGAGAAAATATTACGGGGAAGCCAAAGCAAACTGGAACCGTTCTTTCGGCAGGCACGACCTGGGAGCGCTTCTATATTATTACATGGAAGACGCGCAGGACACACGTTGGAGAAACAGCTCCGACAACCTGGGCATCAACTCCATCCCCGCCCGCCGTCAAAATGTATCCGGTCGTCTTTCCTACGGATATAACAACACCTATTTTGTCGATGGAAATTTTGGTTATACCGGATCTTCCCAGTTTGCCAGAGGGCAGCGTTATGGATTCTTTCCCTCCATAGCGCTCGGATGGGTGCCCACTTCCTATAAATGGGTGCAGGACAATTTACCGGTATTATCATTCCTGAAGTTCCGGGGTTCGTATGGTTTGGCCGGTAACGACCAGATATCCGGGGCAGCCCGTTTCCCTTACCTTACATTTATTGATAACCGGGCCGGAAGCTACTGGGGATACCGGGGCTTTGGTATTACAGAAATACAGATAGGCGCGGATAATTTGCGGTGGGAGGTTTCTAAAAAAGCCAATATCGGCCTGGAAGCGAACTTCTTCAACGACAACCTCCGGTTTGTGGTGGATGTGTTCCGCGACCAGCGGGATAACATATTTATGCCGAGGGTCACATTGCCCGATTTTCTGGGACTGGTCACTATCCCTCAGTCAAATGTGGGAAGCATGCACAGTTTCGGCTCCGACGGGAATGTCTCCTATTTCCATGCACTCAATAAAGATATTGATTTTACCGTGCGGGCCAATTATACATTTTCCCAGAATATCATCGACTATTTCGAGGAAAATAAACTTCCCTACGATTATATGAGTGTTTCCGGAAAACCTTACGGCATCATCCGCGGATATATCTCAGAGGGACTGTTCCATGACAGGGAAGAGATTGAAACCAGTCCCGACCAGAGCGGCTTCGGCCAGGTACGTCCGGGGGATATTAAATACCGTGATGTGAACGGCGATGGCATTATCAACGATGATGATAAAGTACCGCTCTCATACGGCAACCAGGTACCCCGCCTTATGTACGGTGTAGGGGGGGATATCCGTTGGAAGAAACTGACCTTTGCGGTGTTATTTAAAGGTGCCGCAAAAGTGGAATATTACCGCGCAGGCCTGGGAAATGATGCCGGATGGATCCCGTTCTATAACGGAGAATTGGGCAATGTGATCAAACTGGCCAATAACCCGGCCAACAGATGGACCCCCGCCTGGTATTCGGGCACTACCGAAACGGAGAATCCCAATGCCGAGTTCCCGCGCCTCTCGTATGGCAGCAACTCTAATAATTCCCAACTCTCAACTTTCTGGAAGCGGGATGGATCCTATATCCGTCTCCAGGAGGTGAGTTTGCGCTATAAAGTCAATAATCATCTATGGATAAAGAGCCTGGGGCTGAACTCCGTAGACTTGGAGTTTGTGGCGAATAACCTGTTCACGATCGATAAGGTAAAATATTTCGATCCCGAACAAGCTACTTATAACGGAGGGGCATATCCTATTCCCACATCCTATACGTTTCAAATCTACCTGAACTTTTAATGATTACTATATATGAAGATTTTATCAAAAATAATGATAGCGGTGATTGGAATTGTAAGCATGACGCTTAGTTCCTGCAATTTCCTGGATGTAGATACCTATTTCGAGGACACATTCAGGGAGGATTCCATCTTCCACAGCATGAAAAATGCAGAAGGATATCTATGGAACACCCCCAAGGATTTTCCCGATCCGGGAGCCATATGGGGCAACTCATGGAATCTCGGGGAAATGGCCTCCGATGAAATGACAGCCAGATGGAGGACCGGTGAATTTTCCGGGATCCAGTTTACGGTTGGAGAGATCAATGAGCGGAATGTGCCGGGATCCATGAATATCTGGCACAGGATGTACAAAGTGATTCGGCGCTGTAACACCATGCTTGGAGAGGTAGATAAGGTAGGCGATATGTCCACCCGGGAAAAACAGATCTATAAGGGATATGTCCATTTTTTGCGGGGGTACGCGTATTATCACCTGCTAATGAACTGGGGACCATGCCTGATTGTCGGGGATGAAGTGCTGCCCAACTCCGAATCGGCGGAATATTATAACCGGGAACGCTCCACCTACGACGAATCAGTGGATTACATATGCAACGAATTCGCATTAGCTGCACAGTCTATCCCTTCGGCGTCACAGCAATCAATCAGTTATTTCGAGCGTCCCACCAAGGGGGCGGCGTTGGCATTGATTGCCCGGCTGAGGCTTTTCCATGCTTCTCCCCTGTTCAATGGAGGCGATGCAGCCCGCAGAAGTTTCGGCACATGGAAGCGGAAGAGTGACGGGGCTTTTTATGTGAACCAGGAGTATGACCCGCGCCGCTGGGCCATCGCCGCAGCCGCCGCAAAAGCCGTGATCGATATGGACCAATACCAGTTGTATACCGTGGATGCCGATCCGAAGAATCCGTATCCCCTGGCGCCTAATGTGCCTACGGCCCCGTTCCCTGAAGGAGCCGGAGGAATTGATCCCTTGCATTCGTATCATGACATGTTTAATGGTGAAGGGATTATACAGACCAATAAAGAATTTATCTGGGCACATATATCTTCTAGTGTGAGGGATTACACCAGGCACTCTTTTCCTGTCTATTTTGGCGGATGGGGAGGAATGGCCGTTCCCCAGCGCGTGGTCGACAGCTATCTCATGGCCGACGGGAGAACCATCCATGACGCCTCTGACGAGTATCCCTATGACCCTATATTGACAAACACAATTGGAGGCAGTGGAAAAATACTGGGGACCTATGTATTACGGGCCGATGTGCCTAAGATGTACGATAACCGTGAAGCCCGCTTTTATGCCTCTATCGGCTTCCCCGGTTCTTTCTGGCCTATGAACTCCGCTTCCCAGGATGGTACGTACACACAGAAGCAATTGTGGTTCTCCCATGATGATGTGTCTGGAATTACTGGTGCAGGGAGTAACATCAACGACTACAATGTGAGCGGTTATACCCCCACTAAATATATCCATCCTGACGATTCATGGGCAAACGGGAAAGGGAATGTGAAATCAGCCTTTGTGACTGAGCCGAAACCTTTTCCAATCATTCGTTATGCCGAAGTATTGCTGGAATATGTGGAAGCGCTCAACAATGTGGAAGGCAGCGAAATCGTAGAAACCATTGAACCAATTGGCAACGACACGATCACTGTTACCATTACCCGTGATGTGACGGAAATGGCGAAGTACTTTAACCTTATCCGCTACCGGGCGGGACTTCCCGGAGTAAGCGATGCCCAGCTGGCAAGCAGGGGGTCGTTCCAGGAAGTGATCATGAATGAACGGCAAATTGAACTCTTTAACGAAGGATACCGTATTTTTGATACACGTAGATGGGGAACTTACCTGGAAGAAGATGCAAACTCATCCAACTGGAGAGGACTTAATATTGAGAGGGACAGGACAAACAACAACAATAACGAAGGATTTTTTGAGATTGTGACCATCAACACACAAAACATTCGCGATCGTATTGCTATCCCCAGGATGGTGTTCCTTCCATTACCGCACAATGAACTGCTTAAAGTGCCGGCAATGGACCAAAACCCCGGCTGGGACAGATAAATAGTAATCTTATTACTCAATAAATTGATTTGAAAATGAAAAATAGTATAAAAAAAGCTTGTTATATCATACTGGGAATAGCTATGATAGCCTGTGATTCCTATGATTTTGAGCAGGAACAACACAGGAACGAAGTCTATTTACTCAGCAATTCCAATTTGGTATACGACCGGCAGATCGCTGACCTTACACAGGAGGATGACACCATTTATCTTGTGGCAGGATTGAGCGGGACATTAAAAGCCGACAGACCTTTCAAGGTGGCGCTCATGGAAGCGGATTCCCTTTTTAATGTATACAATAAATCGAATTACGATATCGAGACGGACCGTTATGCGCGGATGCTGCCGCAAGAGTGTTATACAATTCCTTCTTTGGAAGGGTTGATCCCGGCAGGTGAAACGCAGGTGAAAATCCCTGTTTACCTGCAGAACCTGGATAAACTTTCCCCCGATTCGATCTATTTCCTGGATTACCAAATAGACCCTTCGAAAACGGATGCGTTCAATCCAAAGAAAAATGAGGTATTATTGCGTATATTCAAAGAGAACGATTTCTCCACGACCCAACGGAACACCTTTTACAATTATACCTCTTCTTATGTAATTATACAGGATAAGGATAACCCGCTTGTGCGGCGCCCGACCAGTGCAAACCAGGTATTCCCTTTGGGAAACAATTCCGTAAGGATGTTGGCCGGTGATGAGGAGTTCGGTGAATACAAAACTGCGTTGGACCGTATTAATGAAAGGAGCATTATAGTAACAGTGGGGGAACAAACATCAAAAAATCCCCTGGCGCGTCATGCCTCAGTTGAGCCTTATGGAACCATCGATGTGGTGCAGTTGACACCATTTGAAATTTATGATAATACCTTTTTAATCAATATTATCTCCACTCCTGACGGCCGCAGTACGTATTACAAAGAGTTCAGGCTGCATTATAAGTACCGGTTGAATGGATCGGACCCTTATAAGGAGGTGAGAGCTATTTTACGAATGGAATACAGTCCCAGGGCGGATCTGTTGTAATGATCATCAAAGGTATATGTACCAAATAAAAAATAATCGTATGAGAAAAAATATAGTTTTATTCGGATTAATCGGAGTACTGGTCAGTCTCTTGGGTGTAATTTCCTGCGGACCTGATTATGAGACAGAATTCGAAGTAAAATCATTGATTGTTCCCGATAAAAGTCTGGCGCCCGTATCTTTCCCCCTGGAAGGGGGGGAAGCCGTCGCCGAGGTAGAGACGAATGTGGCAATAACTGACTGGTCGACCTCTTCTAATGCGGCTTGGTTATCGATTGATAAGAAAGAGGGCAAAGTAACTATGTCAGCCGGGAACAATGATACTTATGCTCCTCGTATTGCCCGTGTAACCATTGAATATGGCTATCAGGCGTATTATATTAATGTTACCCAGGCAGGTAAAACTCCTCTCCTTTTGATTGACGGTGAAAGGGAAGGTATTGTTAAATCGGTTAGTGCGGCGGAAACCACTATTTCTGTACAGGTGAAGTCAAATATAGTGCTGGATCATATCCTGATCCCGGATACTGCTGACTTTGTGCATGTCGATGCTATCACCGATGTGGAGGGAAGCGTGGATGAAAAAACAGTGACTTTTAAAATTGATCCGAATTTTGGTCGAAACGCACGTTACAGTTCCGTCACCTTTCAATCGTCGGATAACTACGATCACACAGCTTCATTTCTTATTGCACAGGCAGGTATGATCTTCGTCGAAATACCATTGACAGCGGATATGTTATCCACCAATGCGCAAGAACCTAATGAGGGCCCCATAAGAAATTTACTGGATGGAAATCCGGGAACGTTCTTTCACTCAGCATGGTCTTATAGTATTAGCGAGCCACACTTTTTTCAGGTCACATTAAATGATCCTATAGAAGGATGCATTTTCTGGTATCAGAACAGAAACGCTTCCGGCGGGGAGCCGATTGATGTATTAATACAGGTTAGTACAGACGGAGAACAGTGGAGTGATTTGACACATATCACTGCCGGGTTACCAACAGGTTCCTCCTCTCAATATGAGTCAGCCTACTTGGCGGCTGATTCACCGTTTACGCATTTCAGGTTTACTGTTAACAAAACATCTTCAGGAACAGCCCCTCGCCATTTCAGTATGGCTGAATTCAAAATGTACGCCCCGGAGTAAGAATAATTAATATCTTTACAGATAGTTTTTAAACGGGAGGGAGTGGAGATAAACCACCCCTTCCGTTATCACTCCCCATCAAATAGGTCCCGAAGCAGACCGACTCACAATCGGTTTTTAATCTGAAAGAATACCGGGACCTATCCGATGCCCTCGTGCAGTTTACCTATTCTATGGCGGATACATGATGATAATACCGCAGCGTCCAATAGGTCCCGGATATTCCCAGGATCCGGGCATATTTCGTAATGATAACACCTATGTTTACCCATACATTCCGGAATATTAATTTACGCTTCAATATGAAAACGTATAGATACTTATATTATAAATTATATTGCATCTGGTTGAGAAAGAAGGATGAAGTGGAAAATGCCCGTATAAATGCAGTGCTTACATTAACTTTTTCATTGTATATCAATATAATAAATATATCCCTCATCTTATTGGTGTTACTAAAAACAGAAATTATTAAATTGTCGGAGATTGATGCCAATGAGTATATTTTTATCCCGATAGTTTTTCTAGTTGGTGGGATATTCAATTATTTATTACTTGCACGCAAAAAACCGCATGAGAAGATAATTGAAGAATTTAAATCGGAAAGTGAAGTAAAACGAAAAAGAGGAATGATGTTCACCATACTTTATCTTGTTATGTCTATTGGAATTCCTTTGTATATTGCTTTTTTTACAACTTCATAATAAAATAGAAGGATTGAACAATCCGGTCAAGAATATTGCCCTCAACTGTATGTTCCAATATGAAAACGTATAGATACTTATATTATAAATTATATTGCATCTGGTTGAAAAAGAAGGATGAAGTGGAGAATGCCCGTATAAATGCAGTCATGACATTAACTTTCTTGTTGTATATGAATTTTATGACTGTTGAGCTTGTCTCGTTGGCATTCTTCAAAAAAGAAATTATCGGGGTGTCCGAGATTAATGCCAATGAGTATATTTTTATCCCGATAATTTTTCTAGTTAATGTAATAATCAATTATTTATTACTTGCCCGAAAAAAACAGCATGAGAAGATAATTGAAGAATTTAAATCGGAAAGTGAAGCAAAACGAAAGAGAGGAATGGTACTAACTGTCCTTTATCTTATTATGTCTTATGGAATTCCTTTATATATATTCCTTTCTGCATAAGTGTTTAGAACGCACTATTGATTATCATGTTTTTTCTGACAGGTTCATATTATGCATATAACGATTTAGGGCAGCTTGCTTACGTGCTTCCGCCGTTAGCCAGTGATAATCTGCCTGTAAGCGAAGCGGCATATAGTGGGTCAAACGATTATCGGCCTCTAATATGAATATAGATAACTTATGGTTGAAAATGTGGGTAAAAAATAAAGGACAAGTTTCCTTTCATTTCAGGAGATAGTCTCTTTTATTATGACCATAACTAAATACTTCGGTAAATATTGATTTAAAACGGAATCAAAATGAAAAATTCACAGAGAAATATGATCTGCAAAAGCAGAATTGATATGGAAAAAATATTCTATCTGTTACTTTTGACAGTATGTATCGTTTTATCCGGTTGTTCACAGGAAGAAACAGATAATTTTCCTGATCCTGATAAAGAAGAAGATCCAAACGGGACTCCTGCAAGAAAAGATGATCCGAAGGCCATTGTAATTAATTCCGGGAATATCACAATGCCTGGCAGTGGAACTATTACAGTACAATATTCAGATTCTCCGTCAGGCAATGGTATCGATAAAATAGTGGATAATGACCCCGATTCAAAATTCTCTATCGAGAGTGATAAAGTATGGATCGTTTGGAAAAGCGATGAAGCTTTTATTGCTACCGGTTATTTTATCACATCGGCAGAGGGAAATCCTGAAAACGATCCTAAGTCATGGAATTTGTCGGCATCCAACGATAACGCGTCATGGAAAACGCTTGCCTCTGGTTCCAATATTACTTTTACGGAACGGAAACAGAAAAAGGAGTTGCATTTTAGTAATAATAATTCATATACATATTACAAATTATCTGTTACGGCTAATAATGGAGGTACTAAAATTGAGATAGCCGACTGGGGGCTAACGATGAAGAAGGTGATGCCCAAGTCGGTAAAAGTCGTATCTGAAAACACAACCATGCCCGGAATGGGAACCATAACCGTTCAATATGATGATTCACCGGTTGGTGATGATATAGATAAGCTCATCGACGGAGATGCCGACACCAAATATACGGCGAATTATGACAAGGTTTGGATTGTGTGGAAAGGTAATTCCGCTGTTGAGTTGGACGGGTATTTTATCACCTCTTCCACTTTTCATCCTCAATTTGATCCGAAATCATGGACCTTATCGGCTTCAAATGATAGTGTTGCCTGGGAAATCCTTGACGCAAAGACCGATTTTACATTTGCAGACCGGAAAGAGAAGAAATCATTTCCCATTACGGATGATACCCCCTATCTCTATTTTAAACTGGATATCACAGCCAATAACGGAGGTATCACCACACAAATTGCTGACTGGGGCCTGAAAAAAACGATAAAGATGGAAGACCTGATGCGATTGGCTTCGGGTTTTACCCATTCAACCCAAACCCCAATGGGCGTTCATTATGAAAACCGTCATGCGACCACGGATTCAGACAAAGCCTGGTTACTTGATGCAAATAATGAGCCGCCTGTACCAGGCAGTTTAAATGGCGGTGCAATTTGGAAAGAACTTCCCGTTACTCTTTATCCTTTTGGGGATCCAATACCTGCTGATATTAATCAGCACAATATTGGCGATTGCGGCGGTATAGCCGCTCTGGCCTCAATGGCTTATTTATATCCTGATTTTATAAAATCAATCATTACGGATAATGGGGATAAAACATACACTATCGACATGTTCGACCCTCAGGGAAAACCGGTCAGGGTTACATTGTCATCTGCTTTTCTTGTCACAAAAGACAATGGGAATATCGCCGCTGTATCGGGCAAAAGAGACCAGGCCTGCTGGAGCACTTTACTTGAGAAAGCGATTATCAAATATAATGCAATTTACGAAGTGGATACTGAGATTGGAGGAATCGGAAGTCATGTTGTTCCACCTCTCTTTACCGGTGAAGGCGAGAGTTTTGGTTTTCCCGCGGGTGTATTGAATGCTGATCAGCTTAAAGTAATGGTTGAAACTTCTTTAAAAAAAGGTAATTTTGTAGTGGGGGGATTTAATCAGGTGAAGCCTATTGGTAATACGAATACAGTAACTGGTCACGCTTATACGTATCTGTTGTCCATAGATGCGGATGCACTTTTTTCCATGCGTAATCCCTGGGGAGGAAATCCCGGTGCAGATGGCACAGTGGACGGTGTATTGAACATACCTGATGATGATATTATTCCGACCCTGATAGATGTTGGAGTTACAGGGCCGGGAAAAGCAGCCCCGATGAAAAAGGATATCAAACCATACGATCCTTCGATATACTCATTCACGGCGCATAAGATGCGAGTTAGTGCTGCTCTGATGAGATCCGGGATGTAAAACATGTAAAAAGAGAAATTTAGTGGCATAAATTTTAGGTGAGGAGTATTAATCAAAATAAGAATAACAAAGGCACAGATGAAAGAAATGAATTTATTTTCCCGGAGATCGTTTCTCAAAACGGGAATGGTTTTAACTGCCGGATTACCGGCATTGCGGATATCTCCCGTCTGGGGAAAGGTTACACAACCGGAGACTGAGGATAAGTTGTACTCCCTGTTCCGTCAACCGCCCGTCACCGCGAAACCTTTTGTGCGTTGGTGGTGGAACGGCGACAAGCTGTCGGCCAAAGAGATCCTGCGCGAACTGGACGTGATGAAGGAGGCCGGGATCGGCGGCGTGGAAATCAATCCGATTGCTTTCCCGGGCGGTGATGACCTGGGTATCCCTTCCATGCAATGGCTCAGCCCCGAATGGATCGAAATGGTGAAAGTAGCCTTAAAAGGCGCTGAAGAAAGGGGGATGGTTTGCGACATCATAGTCGGTTCGGGATGGCCGTTCGGCGCTGAAATACTCGAAGGAGACGACCGTTCGCAACTGCTTACCCTTACAAGCAAAAAAATCAGTGGACCGGAAACGATCCGGTGGGAAGTCGCCGATATCTTCAATGATGCCAAACCCCGGGTACATGCTCCCTATAAAGGTACCGACCATGAACTCTACGGCGTTTGCCTCGCTCCCGTGCAGATGGATGAATTTGAACAACCCCGGTGGCTGCCTTTCGATAAAAGGCAAAGCACGCTAGAAATCGAGGCGCCCGAAGGGGAACATATCCTGTATATCCTGGTAAAGTACACCGGGTTCCAGGCGGTGATCAACGGCGCCCCGGGTGCGGCAGGGCCGGTGTTGAACCATTACGATAAGGAGGCTGCTGAGAAATTCCTCAATCGTATGTCGGATACATTGTTCCCGCAACTGGAAGGGTTGAAGGGTTTTCGCGCCATGTTCTGCGATAGCATGGAACTGAAAGGCGCCAACTGGTGCCGTGATTTCCCCGAAGAGTTTAAACGGCGACGGGGATATGATATTAAACCCTATCTGCCCTATATACTTTTTAAGGTGGGTAGTATGGGGTCGAAAATAGAAGGTGCTGAAATCACACAACTCTCGGGCGATGCGAAAGAAGTGGTCAGCCGCGCCCGGTACGATTTCTATACGACCTGCATGGATATCATCACCGATCGTTTCCTGACCACTTACACCCGTTGGTGTAACAGGCACGGATTCAAATCGAGGATGCAACCCTACGGCAACGAATTTCACCCGCTTGAAGCCTCGCTGTCGATCGATATCCCCGAATGCGAAACCTGGATTTGGGGACGCACTAACAAGGACGGTTATACCTATCTTGATTTCGTCAACCAGCCCTCAAGTACGAATGTCAATAAATATGTGGCTTCTGCAGCTCATCTTGCCGGTAAAAAGATTGTAAGCTGTGAGGAGATCACCAACACGACGCTCGTTTTCAATACGACGCTGGAACAAGTAAAAATATGCGGTGACCAGAGCAACCTTTCGGGTGTGAACCATTCCATCCTCCACGGATTTAATTACTCCCCGGTTGAAGTCCCCTTCCCCGGTTGGGTGCGATACGGCACCTTTTTCAACGAGCGCAATCCGGGGTGGCCCTATTTTAAACTGTGGGCGGACTACAAAGCCCGTATTTCCGTCATCCTGCAGGAAACCGAAGCTTTTGCCGACATCGCGGTACTGCACCCCCTTGCCGATATGTGGACGCTCCATGGTCCTCAACGTGACCCGTTCCCCGGGCTGCTGTACCCTTCCTATCAGTACAAAGTATGGGAAGCCATCCACAAAAACGGCAACAGTTGCGACTATACCAGTGAAAACATTATTCAAAAAAGTACGGCCGGAAACGGTTACTTGAAATATGGTCGCCGGAAATACAATACGTTGATATTGATAGAAGTGGAAACCATACAACCGGCCACGGCCACGGCACTGGCAAACTTTGTAGCCAAAGGTGGAAAGTTGATATTCGTCGGTAAAGAGCCGTACAAATCGCCCGGATTGGTCAATTACGAAAAGAATGACCGGTTGGTAGACAAGGTCATATTGGCAATGAAGAAAAAAAATCCCTCACGTGTATTCACGGTCGAACCGCCAACCACCGACATTGTTGCCTGGTTTGCCGGGATCCAGAGACAATGCGGTATTCGTCCCTACATGCAGATCGACAACCCGTCTGTGAATGTCAGCCAGATCCGGCACCGTGCTAAAGGCAGGGATATATTCTTCCTCAGCAATGCCAGCCAAGATGAACGTGTGGTGTTGAACGTATCGTTTCCCGGTACGAAAGGCGTTCCGCAGTTATGGGATGCGGAGACCGGACAGCGCCGCCCGCTTCCTGCCGCCAATACGCTGAAAATAGATTTACCGCCTGCCACTTCACAACTGATCGTATTCGAGGAGTCGGACATAAGACCACTGATCGGCGCGGCTCCGCTCTCTCCCGAAAATCAGGATACCGTTACCCTTACGGAATGGAAATTGCGCATGGAGCATCTTGACGGCACGGTGCAGACCCGTGATATCGACCAGCCATTCGACCTCTCCCGGGACGAATCGACCCGTTCTTTTGCGGGATACCTCTATTACGAAAAGAAACTTGGCGACATTACCGGTTATCACTGGCTCGACCTGGGTAAAGTATATGGAGTATCGGAAGTGTCGGTTGATAACGAGATACTGGGCAAAAAGTGGTACGGAAGGCATTTATATGCGTTGCCGGGTAATGCAAGCGGCAAAACGTTACAAATCAAAATCACGACCACTGTGGGTAATTTCCTGAAATCGACTCCCGAAAATGAGATCGGTTACGGATGGACACGGGGACAAGGATGGACACCCGTAGGATTGAAAGGACCGGTAAGAATGATGTGAACAAAGAATACAGCGATATAAAAGTAATATCAGAGTAGTCCCGGAACGGAAAAACAGGTCGGATTACAATATTTTTTTTGCTTGTTTTCGCTAAAAGAATATCTTTGCCTAAGTCAAATAAATAAAATTCAAAACCCAAAGACCGAAGCCAAGGAGTAGAAGTGTACAAAAACTGCTACAAAGTGTGTTTTTCTTTAAAGAGCAGAGGGAAAGGAGAAAGTGGTGGTGAAAGATAGATCAGTATAGCTCACCGGTGAACTGCCTATTAAAGAGGGGCGAAGATTTGAAAGGGGACAGAGGATATTACTTTGATTCCCATGAGGATATACGTTTGAGAATTTTAATGTTTATAACAAATGAGAATTATTATAATAGGAAGTCTCTTCTGGTTCTTAACCTGTGCCTGTGGAGAGACAGCAGCGGAGAACGGTAATCAAGGAGTTTTTCCGCAAAAAGAAAATCTCGCGGTAAGGAATCTGACGCGAGCCATGGAGCTTGCGGATCGAGCGTTTACCGCTCATTTTACGGGGAGCGGAATGACAATGGCCCGGTATTACAACCCCTATACCAATACCCGTTCGAATGAAGTGGGTAGTATATGGATGTACACCAGTGCTATAGAGGCGGTCAACGCCATCCTTCACGCCCTTCAGACGGAGAAAGAGCAGGGAGACGGTTCGCTTTATAACGAGCATTTTGACCGGTATGCAGAACAGCTTGGTGAACTCTACGAGAATGCCGATTACTATCTGGGTACATTCACCCTGACCTCCTATACCCAGACAAAGGAATGGACGGTCTACGGTGTCAACCGGGGAGCATCCAAAGGCGGCGCTCAGGTGGACGGGGTTGAAAATGTATATGATGACCAGATGTGGCTGATACGTGAACTGCTGGAGTCTTATAAACTGACCGGCGAAGAGCGATATCTTGAAAAAGCGGAATACCTGACCGGGTATGTGCTCGATGGCTGGGATTGTACCCTGGATACGCACGGCAACGAAATAGGAGGTATTCCATGGGGACCGGGATATGTCACCAAGCACTCCTGCAGCAACGGACCTATAGTGAGCCCCCTGGTCTGGCTCCATGAACTCTATAAGGGGAAAAATGATGAGGTGACCCATCGCTATATCGATCCGGAAGACAGAAAAACCAGAAGAACGGTACAGAGGAAGAAAAGCGAATACTATCTCACATTTGCCGGGAAGATCTATGGCTGGCAGAAACAATACCTGCTCCGGGCTGACGGCGTGTATGACGATATGATGGGGGGCTGTACGCCGGGAAGCCCCGAATTGGAAACAATCAATGGGGTTGCATACCGCAAAGGAATCACCTGCCGCGACAGGGTAGGGCCCGCCATCACCTACAACAGCGGTACCATGCTGTCGGGAGCGGCCGATCTTTACAGGGCGACAGGCAATGGTAAATACCTGACCGACGGGTCGGAACTGTCAGATGCTAGCTTCTCCTATTTCGCCAAGAGAGACGCGAATGTGGAAGGATATTATACCTATAATATAAACGGGTTCAATAACTGGTTCAACGGGGTGTTGATGAGAGGATATGTGGATTTCTGCCTGTCATACCCGAAGGTGGAAAATTACATAGACTCTTTCCAGAAGAATTTGGATTATGCTTACGATCATTTCTTCTACAATGGATTTTTGCCTACCAACCTGCTGGCCGGATGGAACCAGAACAACAACAATAACAATACGGAAGGGATGTTCAATTTTGCTTTTGCGGCAGAGTATGCAGTCCTGTCACGGTATGAGTTGACGAAATAATATAGTGCCGGAGAATTTCTATCGGGATAATGAAAACGGTTCTTATGTCTAAATTTTTAATTATATGAAGAAAGTCCTGTTACTGAGTGTTATTTTTTTCCTGGGGATGATCCTCACGGTGAGTGCACAACCCTATAATCCCGTCGATTACGTGAGTACGTTGGTGGGAACGGATTCCAAATATGAGCTTTCTACCGGGAACACCTATCCCGCGATCGCCCTGCCCTGGGGGATGAATTTCTGGTCGCCGCAGACGGGCAAGATGGGCAGCGGGTGGATGTACACCTACCATTCCGATAAGATCAGGGGATTCAAGCAGACCCATCAACCCAGTCCCTGGATGAACGATTACGGCCAGTTCTCGCTGATGCCTCTTACCGGAAAGCCGGTTTTTGATGAGGAAGAGCGGGCGAGCTGGTTCTCCCATAAGGCGGAGATAGCCAAACCGCACTATTACCGGGTCTATCTGGCCGATTACGATATAACCACGGAGATCGCTCCCACGGAGCGGGCTGCCATGTTCCGGTTCACTTTCCCGGAGAGCGACAGTGCCTATATCGTTACCGACGCTTTCGACAAGGGATCCTATATCCGGATCATCCCTGAAGAGCAAAAGATCGTAGGTTACACTACCCGCAACAGCGGCGGAGTGCCCGATAATTTCAAAAACTATTTCGTGATCCTTTTTGATAAACCCTTCACTTATGCCGCAGCAGTGAAAGACGGGGAGATCACCGGAAACGAGACAGCGTTTACCGGGAACCATGCCGGGGCGGTGGTCGGCTTTATGACAACCCGAAAGGAACAAGTGCATGCTAAAGTGGCCTCCTCTTTTATCAGTGAGGAGCAGGCGTTGCTCAACCTGCAGGAACTGGGAGACGACTCTTTCGAGACCATCGCCGAAAAGGGTGAAGCCCGCTGGAACGAGGTGCTGGGACGGATCAGGGTCGAGGATGACAATATCGACAACCTGAGAACTTTTTACTCCAACCTCTACCGTACGCTGCTCTTCCCGAGGAATCTCTCCGAGATCGATGCCGATGGCAACATATACCACTACAGTCCCTACAACGGGGAGGTGCTTCCCGGCTATATGTTTACCGATACCGGTTTCTGGGATACTTTCAGAAGCCTCTTCCCTTTCCTCAATTTCGTCTATCCTTCCGAAAACGTGAAGATGCAGGAGGGGCTGGTAAACGCCTATAAGGAGAGCGGTTTTCTGCCCGAGTGGGCCAGCCCCGGC
>ENA-UOOI01000736-UOOI01000736.1-fermentation-metagenome-genome-assembly--contig:-NODE-736-length-39872-cov-61.455660_pt1 | contig 39872 bp, 35 predicted proteins | sample MGYA00245779_ERZ724027 | MGnify/ENA primary metagenome ERZ724027 (study PRJEB28704, sample SAMN03018318) | fermentation metagenome | biome: anthropogenic terrestrial biome; feature: soil; material...
AGGTTTCCCTTCTGCTTCCGTTTTCCCAAAGCGGGCTTGCCGCGCGCGTGAGGAAGGACGGCGTCCTGCTCAGCGAGGAATATACGGCGGACGGCCTGAAGCTGACCGCGCGGGTCAACGCCGAGCTTCTGGATCTGGTGCGCGATTACGTGGTGGAAGCGTAAAGAAAAGATCCCGGGGTCATCCTTTTTTGTCAGGATGACCCCGGGAGTTTTATCGGGAAGCCATATGAAAAATGGAGCTGCAAGGAAAGTTTACATCATACTTTGAAGGAAACAAGAAAAAGCCCGGAAAGCGTTAAAAAACGTTCTCCGGGCTTGTCTTTTGCATTATTTTAGGTTTAAATTTAATTTTCCCGCTTTTTCGCATCCGGGGAATTCAGCTTCTGCTGTGTTTCCGAATCCGCGATTCCCGTCACCGTCATGCCGTTCAGGTACTGGAAGTCCTTCACCGCCTGTACCGTGGCCGCCGTGTACTCGCCGGAAACCGGCACGAACATGTAGCCGAGCTCATCCAGCCGGGTCTGCAGTGCCTTGACCGCGTCGCCCTTGTCGCCGGATTTCAGCGTTTGCCCCGCCGGAACAGAGGTGCCGCCCGAAGAGGGGGATGATTCCCCGCCGGATTCGGAAGAAGAGCCCTGCAGCAGCTCGGGGTATACCGTCCCTGCCATAAAGCTGACCGCCTGGATCATTCCGCGGCCCTGGCGCGCCATATAGGACGGGTCCATCTCATAGACTTTCCCCTTCTGCACCGCGGTCAGGCTTTTGTAATCCGCGGATTCCTCCAGTTCCTTCTTCACGCCGGTCGGGCAGAAGATATACTGCGGGTTCGCGATTTTCAGCGTCCGGGCATCCGCTTTTCCGTTCGTGCTGCTCGCCACGCCGTTTACCAGGCCGGCGCACTCGATCAGCTTGCCGGCAAGCATGTCACCCGTGGCGGCGGCGCCCTTCGCGTCGTACAGATAGCACACGGTGACGGGGGAACTGGACTGGGGGACGACGCGGGTGACGTCGTCCAGGGTCATGAAAATATCCTGCGCGGTTTTCTGGCCTTTTTTATATCCGGTGGAGCCGCCCTTCAGCGCGGCGCCCGCTTCCTCGTAAAGGCGCTCCAGATCCTCCCGGCTGACGGCGGGCGCGATGACGATTGAGGAGATCCCCTCTTTGCTCAGCGCGGAGCGGGTGTCCTCGCCGGGGTCCTTTTCAAACAGGGCCAGTGTCGCGCCCGTTTTGCGCACGGCCTGCGCGTCGGAAGCGGTCACGTTCGGCAGAACGGAAAGGTCGCTCTGATCGCAGTCCGCCGATTTGGCCTTCAGAGAAACCTCATAGCCCATCGCAAGGATCACGTCGGCAAGGTTCGGGGAAAACACCGCCACGCCCTCCGGCTCGCTTTTCAGGGTCACGTTTTCCACCGTGACGGGAAAATCCTTCGCCGCGGCGCCGGAGCTGATCTCTCCGCCGCCGGAGCATCCGGAAAAGGTGGAAACGGCCAGCAGCGCCGCCAGAATTCCCGTCGTGAGTTTTTTCAATATTCCCATAATTTCCTCCTGAACTTCCTATTCTGCCGTTATTGTATCATGAAAATATAAATAAATCATGAAATCGCGTCATAAAATGCTTTTTCTCCGGCGGATCCTGGATTCCGCGAAGCGGATGTACTGGCGGGCGCAGCGGGGGGAACGCCCGCCGCGCTGGGTGGCCCAGCGTTCGGCGCCGGTCTCGAGCTCGCCGAGATCATTTTCCAGCCCGCGCTGAACGGCGAGCTGGCGCACGATCTCCAGAAACTGGGCCTTGTCCGGCAGCATAAAGTTGATCGAAAGGCCGAAGCGGTCCGAAAGCGACAGGCTTTCCTGAATCGTGTCGCCCAGATGGATCTCGTCCCCGGCGCGGTCGGAAAAGGTTTCCCGCAGCAGATGGCGTCGGTTGGATGTGGCGTAGATCAGCGTGTTTTCGGGCCGTGCGGCAAGCCCGCCCTCCAGCACCGCTTTTAAAGAGGCGTAGGTGTCGTCTTCCCTCGAGAAGGAAAGGTCGTCGATAAAAACGATGAATTTCATCGGCAGCGCCGCGATCCGGTCGACGAGCGCCGGAAAATCCATCAGATGCTCCTTTGGCATTTCGATCACGCGAAGGCCCTGCCCGTAAAATTCGTTGAGCAGCGCTTTCACCGTGGAGGATTTTCCCGTGCCGCGGTCGCCGTAAAGCAGGCAGTTGTTTGCCGGAAGGCCGCTCAGGAAAGCCTGGGTGTTCTCGATCGCCATGTTTCGCTGGGTTTCGTATCCCTTCAGGTCCGCAAAGGTCGTCTGGTCGGGATGCTCCACGGGGATGATCGTTCCGCCGCGCCAGATGAACGCGCGGTATCTGGCGTACATGCCGCATCCGTTTTTCCGGTAATAATCCCGCATCCGGCAGAAGCAGTCCTCCGGATCGCCGCGCAGGATTTCGACGGGAAGGCCGTTTTTCCATTTCGGCAGATCGGCGCAGGAGACTTCATCCGGGAAGGAGCAGCACCGGATGAGCTCGTCCGGCGTGAGGGAGGAGAGCTCCAGAATGATCTGAAGGTCCCGCTTTGCCGCCGCTTTTACGGCCGGCGGAAATTCCTCGGCCCCGCCCGCCGCGGCCAGGGAAAACGCGTTTTCCTCATAAAACGGAAGCTCGGTCAGATAACCGGCAAAATTCTCGCTTGCGCCGTGCGCGCACAGCGCCGAAAACAGGTCGCCCCACGCTTCCAAAAATTCCCGGGCGGAGTTGTCCGCCGCCCAAAGCAGCCGCTGAAGCGCCGCCGGAACCGTCCGGTTCAAAATCCCTTTGTAAACAGAAAGCGATGCCATTTTCAGGGCGGCTTTCTCAATTTTATTCATCTCATAGCCTCTTTTCCAGTTGCTTATTTCTCATTTTACCTTTGTTTGTGTGGACATGTCAATAAAAGGCTTGACTTTTCCGCCTGTTTTCTATAAAATAGATAAGCATGAATCAGGCGGCTTGCTTCGTTTGCCGCCCGGATTCCTTTTTTCGGGGCCGGGAGCCGGGAAGGAATCGGAATGATTGCTGAAAATGGAAGCGTATCGAAGTGGTCATAACGGGCCTGACTCGAAATCAGGTAGACCGCAAGGTCTCGTGGGTTCGAATCCCACCGCTTCCGCCAGCGGCTTGAAGCCGCAGATGGAACGTGCCTATCGTAGAAACGATAGGCACGTTCTTTTGTATCCGCTCTTTGGTGGACCTCGGATATACCGCCGCAGCATCAATTACCACCTCATCATGTTAATTCTATGCTATATCTATGTAACTGTATTCCATAAATTATAAGCCTATCAAACATTTACTAATTTTATATTAAAAATATTTGTAACGCATATGATTCGACAAAACTTAAATAGACCATTTGTTATACTATAAGATATAATTTTTCTATAATATGATATTAATCATTCCTCATGTAGGAATGTGGATTGGAATTAGTCGTTCCTCATGCGAGAAACGTGGATTGAAATAATATTAAATGTGTAAAAGTTTACACCTCATTGACATGTTGGGACACATAGAAAGGTGGCTGCTGCAAAAACGAAAGTTTTGCAGCAGCCACCTTTCTATGTGTGTATAACTCGTGCTTTTGTATAGACCTAACTTCCCCATCAAAAAACAAAGCAAATGGACTTGAACTTTCCGACTCACCCTCTTTCCTTTTATGCCTTTTAAAGGTATGATGTAGATAACTTTTTGTAAGGGGTGTCACATAGGAAGACGGAGCATGTCGTAGTTGTCCCCTATGACAAGAATTGGCCGGCCGAGTTTGAACGGATCAGTTTAAGGCCGGGGAATCGCCGGAACCCGATTGACAAGAAAACAAAAAGGATGTAGACTGTAACCAGTATTACTTGTAATACTGGTTACAGTCTATTGAAACGATAATACCGGATCCATCAATGGCCTGCAGAATACGGCATTCCGGAAAGACGATGGAAAGAAGTGGTTCATCATGGGTGAGAAATCCAAAAAGAGATTTGCGCCGGCCGTAACCGTCATTATTTTGTTCGGGATCATCAGCCTGCTGGGGGATGTGGTTTATGAAAGCGCCCGCAGCGTGAACAGCCAATACCTGAATCTGCTGGGGATCAGCGCGGCAAAGGTCGGGCTGGTCTTCGGGATCGGGGAGTTCCTGGGGTACTTCCTCAGGCTGGTCGCCGGCGTGCTGTCGGACAAAAGCGGGAAATACTGGGCGTTCATGTTCGTGGGATACGGGATGCTGCTGGTTGTGCCGTTGATGGGAATCACCATGAACTGGAACATCCTCGTTGTCCTGATTCTCATGGAGAGGATCGGGAAGGCAATGCGCAATCCGGCAAAAGACACGGTCTTATCCAAGGTTTCGGAAAACCAGGTCGGGATCGGGTTTGCGTTTGGCCTTCAGGAGGCGCTGGATCAGATCGGGGCATTTGCCGGTCCGCTGATTTTTACCGCGGTATTTTATTTTACCGGGAAAAACGGAATTGCCCAATATCAGACGGGCTATCGGTGGCTGTTTATCGCGGTGGTCTTTCTCATGCTGTTTTTAAGCTACGCTTACCGCCGGGTAAAGCGGGATGAACTGATCCCCTCGGTTGCGGGGCAGGAGTTTCAGGCGGAGAAGCTGAAGCCGGTCTTCTGGATTTATACGGCTTTCACATTTTTCTGCACGCTGGGCTTTGTCAATTTCAGTACGGTGGGCTATCACCTGAAAGCGAAAAATCTCATGTCCGACGCAAGCATCACGCTGCTGTACTCCGTCGCCATGATTGTGGACGCTGCGACGGCCCTGCTGGTCGGAAAAGCGTATGACCGCATGAAAACAAAAACCGGGCTGAAAACCGGCGGGCTGCTCGTCCTGGCGGCGATTCCTTTGATTACGCTGCTGCTGCCGTTCCTGAGCCTGAGCCGGTCCGTTCCATTGATTGCCGCGGGGATGGTGGTTTTCGGCGTCATCATGGGGACCCATGAAACCATCATGCGCTCCGCCATCGCCGATATCACGCCGTTCCATAAACGCGGAACCAGCTACGGCGTTTTCAACACCGCTTACGGGCTGGCCCTCTTCGGCGGAGCGGCGGTCATGGGCTGGCTGTACGGCCGGAATCAAATCGGGGCGATCCTGGCTTTTACCTGCGCAACGGAAGCCGTCGCCGTTCTCCTCTATTTCAGAATGAATCGCCTGGTCAAGGCCAGCCGGCCGTAAAACGGAGGGATGCGTCATGGAACAGGAGTGGCTGACGATCAATTACACGCTCCCCAGGGAGCCGTCGCGCGTTCGGGTCAGCGTATGGAGAAAGCTCAAGAAGAGCGGCGCCGTTATTTTAGGGCAGTCGGTGTGGGTATTGCCCGCAAATGAAAAAAGCGAGGCTTTCATGCAGGAGATTTCAGATGAGATCCTGCAAAACGGGGGCGACGCCTATGCGATGAGGATGACCCCGCAGGATGAGGACACCTCGGAGCGCATCATCGCCGCCTTTCAGCAGGCAAGGAACGAAGAATATGAAGAGCTTCTGGAACAATGCGGCGACCTGCTCCACGAATTGGAAAAGGAATCCGGGCGGGAAAAATTCACCTTTGCGGAGCTTGAGGAAAACGAGGATGAGCTGCAGAAGCTGACGGCTTGGTACCGTAAAATCGCGGAGCGGGATTTCCACGGGGCTTCCCTGCGCCCCTCCGCTGAAGAGAGGCTCGGGCAGTGCCGGGAGCGGCTGGAGGCGTTCAGCGCGGAGGTTTATCGGCGGAATGATGAAAGTCAGGGACGGGGAGAGAGCAATCCATGACCCTGAAGGACAGGGCTGAAAAACTGAAAGCGGATGTTCCCGCCGTGTTCCTCGCGCTCGGAAAAAAAGAAACGCCGTTGCTTGCAAAAATATACGCGGGCCTGGCCGTTGCCTATGCCTTATCGCCCATCGACCTGATCCCGGACTTTATCCCCGTGCTTGGATATTTGGATGACATCATAATCCTGCCCGCGCTGGTGGCGTTGACGATCAGGCTGATCCCGCATGACGTTTTCGCGCAGTGCCGAACGGAAGCCGAAGGATTATGGCAGGGCGGAAAGCCGAAAAAGTGGTATTATGCGCTGCCGATTGCGGTCTTGTGGATCGTGATCCTGTTTTTTCTTGCGAAAGCGATATGGTTTTGATTGCTCCCTGTACTCATGCGCTCATCGGGAAGGGACGCATCATGAAATCGTACCGGCGGAACATTGAACCGTCAAGACAGGCTGATATAGTGACGGGCGGGCCCGATAATGAGAGGGCGCGGATCATTTGATGGCATCGATTTTCTTTCTCAGAGTTTCGGCATCCATCGGCCCCTGCTCTGTCGTTGCAATATAACCCTCTTTATCGATCAGTATCGTGGAGGGGATGGACAGAATGCCGTAGGCGTCCGCGGCTTTCTGCTCGGCGTCGAAGTATACGGGGAACGAAAAGCCGTGCTCCGCGATATACTGCATCCCGGTTTCTTTTGTTTCGTAGTGCCCGTCTACCAGGTCCACCATCAGGAAGGCGACACCTTCCTTTTCAACGTCTTTGTATCCCTCGTTGAATTCGGGCATTTCGCTTTTGCAGGGAGGGCACCAGCTCGCCCAGAAGTTCAGCACGATGGGCTTGCCAAAGAAGTCGGACAGCTTTACGGGCTTTCCGTCCCGATCCAGAACCGTGAAATCCGGCGCCCGCGTTTTCCCGCCTTCTTCATCCCGGTTGGATTCTTCCCGGCTGGCTTGCGATATTTCTTCTTCGCTTCGGGTCCTATCAATCGGTTCCTGAGGCGATATTTTTTTGCTGAGCGTGTTGTATAAGAAAACGGCTATGACGATCAGCAGAACAAATGCCGCGGCCAGCAGTCCCGTTTTTGCTTTTCTGTTCATAAATATGCCCCCTAAAAAGTCAGAAGGGAAAGAAAGTACCCCATCGATCCGGTCGCCATCAGAATGCCGACGACGATAAGCAGCCCGCCGGATACGATGTTGATGATCCTGTAATTTCTTTTAATAAAATCAAAAGTTCCCTTCAGCCGGTCAATCAGCAGCGCGCTTGCGATGAATGGGATTCCCAGGCCCAGTGAAAAAGCGAGCAGCATCGAGATCCCCTTCAAAAGAGAACCGCCGAGCGACGCCATCAGCAGGGCGGAGCCCAGAAACGCGCCGACACACGGCGTCCAGCCGATGGAAAACACCATCCCGAAGAGCATGGATGAAAAAAATCCAAGGCTTTTGACATCCGCGCTTTTCCGGCTGGCGCGGTTTAAAAAGCCGATTTTCAGGATCCCCAGAAAATTCAGCCCGAACACAATCACGATCAGGCCCGTCACAAGATTGAGAACCACAGTATGATCGCGCATCAGCTTTCCAATGGTCCCCGCAAAAGCGCCCATCAGGACGAAAACAATCGTGAAGCCGGAAACGAACCCGATGGAATTTGAAAAGGCCCTTCTTTTGTCTGTCCCGCCCGCCGCAAAATAAGAGACATAGATGGGCAGCATAGGCAGCAGGCAAGGGGAGATGAACGTGACGATTCCTTCCAGAAACAGCAGAAGATATTGCATATCAGAATACACTTTCCCGCGTCGGTTCCATTTTTCTCATTTCTCCTCACTGTTGCAGTAATATTTTTTCAGCACGGAGATCACTTCTTCCACCCGGTGATCGGAAATGGAGTAGATGACATTCTGTCCCGATTTTGAAAAATCCAGAATCCCGTGGGCTTTCAGAAGCGCCAGATGCTGGGAAAGCGCCGACTGCGTGATATCCGGCATCTTTTCCCCGAGACCGCCCACGGTTTTCGGCCCCCTGATGAGCTCGCATAAAATCATCAGCCGGTGCTCGTTTGCAAGAACCTTCAGCAGCCCGGCGACCTGCTTCGCTTTTTCTCCCATTGAGAATTTCCTTTCCGGCTGCAGATTTTCCTTAAAATAGAATATCAGTATATTAGCAATTCCTAATATACTGATATTCTTTCCTTTTGTCAAGTATGCCGTCTCGGCATGAGATTCTCCGGAAATCCCTCTGCCGAACCTGTAAAAAAGGAAGCTCTTTTGAGAGGGCGTAAGAAAAATTGGCGGGGAATCATCAGCCTTTTTGAATTTGCGCCAGGGCCGTTTCGTACGCAGCCTTTGTCCGGCCGTCAAAGCAGACCATCGTCGCCTCGCGGACAACGGAAGAAGCTTTGAGGAACGCGGCGATTTCCCGCACGGCGATGGCCGCGGCGCGGTCGAGCGGGAAGCGGTACACCCCCGTGCTGATGGAGGGAAACGCCACCGTGCGGCATTCGTTTTCCTCCGCCAGGCGCAGGCAGCTCCGGTAGCAGGAAGCGAGCAGCTCCTCTTCTCCGGCTTTGCCGCCGCGCCAGACGGGGCCGGGCGTGTGGATCACGTATTTTGACGGAAGGCGGTAGCCTTTCGTGATTTTCGCCTGACCGGTTTTGCAGCCGTGCAGCGTCCGGCACTCCGCCAGAAGCTCCGGCCCGGCCGCGCGGTGGATGGCGCCGTCCACTCCTCCACCGCCCAGCAGGGATGTGTTCGCGGCGTTCACGATGGCGTCCGCCGGGAATTTGGTGATGTCTCCCTTTATGACCTGAAAACCCATTTTAAAACCTCCTTGTCCAAGCCTCGTTTGACTGGAGCCGCCCGTGGCCCTTTGGCGATCAGGGTGCATCGGTAATTCGTCGGGCCATCCTTTATTCTTCCAGCAGATAGCGCAGCATCTTTTCCGGGTTTTCCAGAAAGCGGCGGGTCAGCCGGTAATGCTCGGTTTCCCGGTAGTCCGCCGCGCGGATTCCATCCTCCGTCAGCTCGTACACCTGCGCGCCGGGGTACGCCATCAGAATCGGGGAATGGGTGGCGATTCCGCCCTCCGGCAGGGGCTTCGAGATTTTTATGCTGCTGATATCATTCCTGTCCATCGAAACCACCCTTTCTGCCATTATACCGCCTCCCGCCGTTCCGCGCAAATCAATCGCGGGGGAAACGGGATTCCGCCGCTTTTTTCATCGAAGGACGCGGTGCGGGCGCCCCGGGAAGGCCGTCGACTTTCCGGGCGCGGTATGGTAGAATTGATTTCAGAAGGAAAACGGGATGCATATCTTCCGCAGAAAAGAGAAAGCTGACGAAAAGGAGTGACCGGAATGTCTGAAATTTATTTGGCGGGCGGATGCTTTTGGGGCATGCAGAGCTATCTGAAACGGATTCGCGGGGTGCGTTCGACCGAAGCCGGGTATGCGAACGGCCGTACGGATTCCCCCACTTACGAGGATGTCTGCCTGCGGAATACGGGGCACGCGGAAACGGTTCGGGTGGATTACGATCAGGCCGTGCTGCCGCTGGATTTTCTGCTCCGCCTGTTCTTCCGCGCGATCGACCCGACCTCCGTCAACCGGCAGGGCGGGGATGCCGGGACGCAGTACCGCACGGGGGTCTATTACACGGACCCGCGCGATCTCCCGGTGATCCGAAGCGGCATCGAAGCGCTTCAGAAACGCTGTGAGAAGCCGGTTGCGGTCGAGGTGCTCCCGCTTGAAAACTTTACCCCGGCGGAGGAGTACCATCAGGATTATCTCGAGAAAAATCCGGGCGGATACTGCCACATCGGCCCGGAGCTTCTGGAACAGGCGGAGCGGGCCGTGCCCGATCCGCCGCGGTACGCGGCCAAAAGCCGGGAGCAGCTCAAAAAGGCGCTGACGGGCCTGCAGTACGACGTCACGCAGAACGGCGCGACGGAGCCGCCGTTCCACAACCCGTACTGGGACCAGCACAGGCCCGGAATCTATGTCGATGTGACGACCGGAGAGCCGCTGTTCCTGTCCGGCGACAAATTCGATTCCGGCTGCGGATGGCCCAGCTTTTCCAGGCCGGTCGATCCCGGCGCGCTGCGCGAAGCGACGGACACCAGCCACCATATGGTGCGCACCGAGGTGCGCAGCCGGGCGGGCGGCGCGCACCTGGGCCACGTTTTCCCCGACGGCCCGAAAGAGCTCGGCGGCCTGCGCTACTGCATCAACAGCGCCGCCCTGCGTTTCATCCCGAAAGAGGAGATGGAGCGGGAGGGCTACGGCGCCTTTCTGGATTTGGTGCGGTGAAAGGCGACGGGAGAGCGGCGCGTCCGGCCGGATCCCTCCAAAAGAATCTCCCGCAAGTCTGCATGGCGGGCTGCCGGAGATTTTTTTGCCCGGTTCTTCAAAATAACAGAGGATTTAACCGGATCTTCACCTGTTTTTAATCATAATCCATTAAAGTTTAAACTTATAGAATAGAAATTTCACCGGACGGTATGAAGCGGTTCCATAAACCCGGCTGTTCCGCTGGAATTGCTGGGAATGACGGCAGGCGGGCCGTTTTCCGAAAATACGTCCTGGCGGAAAAGCCGGGACCGGTTATTCGGATGAAGACGTTACAGGCACGATGGAGACCTGCGGGCTCTTTTTTTGGAAAAAGCGGAAAGGCCGCGAAACGGGCGGCAGCAATGGAATCGGACGGATAAAAAACATCACGGCGGAGAAGAGAAAGGGGGCGCGCCTATGCCGGATTACGTGGCGCACGATCAGTTTGGGCAGGAGGTCCTCGGCCGCCTCGGCGAGGATCTGAAGCTGCGCGCGCTTGCATACAAGCGGGAATACGACATGGGGCTTCAGGGGCCGGATCTCTTTTTCTTTTACAAGCCGTACCGCAAAACGGAAATTTCCGCTTACGGCGCCGCGCGGCACCGGGAGCCGGCCATGCGGATGTTCGGCCCGATCCTTGCGAAGGCGCGGGAAAAAGCCGCCCTGTCCTATTTGATGGGGCTGGTCTGCCACTATACGCTGGACGCGGCCTGCCACCCCTATGTCAACGGGCACAGCCGGAATATCATGGATCATCACCGGATGGAGGCCGCCTATGACAGGCATATCCTCTCGCGGTGCGGGCTTTCGGGGACGGGGCGCCTTCTCACCGATCCTTCCGGGCTGGATTTCGACGCGATCGCTTCCCTCTGGCCCGGCATGGACGCGGAGATCATCCGGAAATGCCTGAAATCCAGACGGTTCTATACCCGGCTGCTGGAACGGAAACGGCTGGTGCTGTTTTTCGAGACGATCGCGGGAAAACGCGGCTCGTTTTCCTCAATGTTTCTGCCGGACGCCGTGCCCCCGGAACAGCGGGAGCATATGCGGCGTCTGGATGAGCTTTACGCCGAAGCGCTCGCGCAGGCTCCGGAGCGGATCCGCACGGCCTGCGCGGCCATGGGGACCGCGCCGTGCCGGCTGGACGGCTTCGACCGGAATTATGAAGGAGAAGCTGCGCATGAACAGGCTGGAGAAAAGCTGGATCCTCTATGACGCGGGCAACTCGGCGTTCATTCTGCCGGTGTCCACGGCAATACCGATCTGTTTCAAAAACCTCGCTTCGGCCGGCGGGGGGAAGCGAAGCTTCCGGTGCCTGAGAGAACATTGAAACATGATGAGCTTTATGCGTTTGGAAAGTTTGTTGCGCATAAATGGTCATCTTATCTTTGCAATCATGTTATAATATATAGAAAGGCCTTGATTTCAGGCCATCGTTTAGGAGGGATCGAAGATGGAATTTACGGAAGTGCTGAAAAGCCGCTATTCCGTTCGGAAGTTTTCCGATCGCAAGATCGAGAAAGAGAAGCTGGACAAGATCCTCGAAGCCGGAAGGACCGCCCCCACGGCGGTGGATTACCAGCCGCAGCGGATTCTGGTGCTGGATTCGGAAGAAAATCTGACAAAGCTGAAAGACTGTACCCCGTATCATTTCAACGCCCCGCTCGCGCTGCTGGTATGCTATGACAACACCGCGAGCTGGAAGCGCCCCTTTGACGGGAAGGATATGGGCGAGGTCGACGCGAGCGTCGTCGCAACCCACATGATGCTGGAAGTGACCGATCTCGGCCTCGGCAGCACGTGGGTCGGCCATTTTGACGCCGAGAAGGCGAAAAAGCTGTATCAGCTGCCGGAAAATATCATTCCGGTCATGCTTTTGCCCATCGGTTATCCCCGGGAGGATGCAAGGCCCAGCGTGCTTCACCTGAAGCGGCTGGATCTGGACAAAACGGTATTCTACAATTCGTTCGACGGCGTGAATCAGAAATAAAAAGCCCAAAAGGCCGTAATGGACTATATCCCGAAAAACGGACAGGAAAGAAAGGGACCTCCTATCGTAATTTTTATTTTACGACAGGGGGTCCTTCTAGGCCTCGTTTGAAAAATCAAGAGACTAGTCTGTTTCGGCTAAAATTGTGCCGCCCGGCGTCAAAAATGCTCGGAATCCGGAAAGGATCTTTTTTCCTTGTTCGGCGCAATTTTATCTCGAAAATCCGTCGTTTTTTATTTCTCAAACAAGGCCTAGCAAAAGAAAAATTCTTGATTTTTAAAATAGAATAAAATTTTGAAAAACAAAGATAAAATTTCTGGGCAAAATATAAAATAATGGTTGACGAAACAAGAGAAATCAAGTATAATGCAGATATAAATTTGTATATTATTTAACAATCAAAAAGATAGGAGATGCTTTATGAAAGGTTTTGCGATGCTGGGAATCGGGCGCACGGGCTGGATCGAGAAGAAAGACCCGGTCTGCGGCCCCATGGATGCCATTTGCCGGCCGATCGCCCTGGCCCCCTGCACTTCCGACGTCCATACGGTGTGGTCGGGCGCGCTCGGCGAGCGCAGCAGCCTGATCCTCGGCCACGAGGCGATCGGGGAAGTGGTCGAAGTCGGTTCTCTGGTCCGGGATTTCAAGCCCGGCGACCGCGTGATCGTGCCCGCGATCACGCCGGACTGGAATTCGCTGGAAGCCCAGGGCGGCTACCAGATGCACTCCGGCGGAATGCTGGCCGGCTGGAAATTTTCCAATTTTAAAGACGGCGTGTTCGCGGAGCTTTTTCACGTGAACGATGCGGATGGAAACCTGGCTCATCTTCCGGATGGCATGGACCCCGTCGCGGCCTGCATGCTGGCGGACATGGTCCCGACCGGGTTCCACGGGGTGGAGCTTGCGGATGTGCAGTTCGGCGACCGCGTCGTGGTCGTCGGCATCGGCCCGGTCGGCCTGATGGCTGTGGCCGCCGCCGCGCTGCGCGGCGCATCCTACCTTTACGCGGTCGGCTCGCGCCCGAACTGCATTCAGGTTGCGAAGAAGTTCGGCGCCACCGATATCGTCAATTACCGCGAGGGCGATATCGTCGAGCAGATCATGGAAAAGACTCATGGCAAAGGGGTGGACCGCGTCGTGATCGCCGGCGGGGATGTGAATACGTTCGAACAGGCGATCGATATGCTGAAGCCCGGCGGGAAGATCGGGAACATCAACTACCTGGGCGAGGGCGGCTATATTAAGATCCCGCGGGTGGAATGGGGCTGCGGGATGGCCCATAAGACGATCACGGGCGGCTTGATGCCCGGCGGCAGGCTGCGCATGGAAAAGCTGGCCGCCCTGATGGAGACCGGCAGGATCGACCCCTCGAAGCTGGTCACCCACCGCTTTGAAGGGCTGGAAAGCGTGGAGCCCGCCCTGATGCTGATGAAAGACAAACCGAGAGACCTGATCAAGCCGGTCGTCACAATCAAATGGTAACATAAGGGGGCTTCTGCAAATAGCCCTTAAAAAAACAGCGCACAAAGAATACGCCTGGATCGGGCCGCCAAGAGCCGTTTTCTGTCATTTGCTCTTATGAATTTATTTTAACTCGAAAGTTTGGTCAAGCTTTTCAAAGCTTGCGGGGTTTGGGGCAGCGCCTCAGGCCCTCGCTCTCCGGTTGCGGCGGGAAGACGAGCCGGTAAAAATCCCGCTGGGAAATCCGGCCCGATTTCAGCGCGTCCGCGTATAGAAGGAGCTTCGAAATTTCCAGCGCGGCGCCGGGAACCCCCGTGCTGCGGATGATGCGTTCGATGCGCTGCCCGTACGTTCCGGTGAAATGGCCCGAAACGAACAGAAAGGCGAAGCGCGGAACCGCGCCGTCGAACGCGAGCCACCATTCGTTCGGGTTGATGCGGGAATCCCGCGTCAGATTTTCGCGCACATAGCGCTCCATCTCGTCCGCCTGCGAAATCGGCAGGCCGTACCCCTTGGAATAGGCCTTGGTGTCGACGATGATGCCGTAGCTCAGGTCGGCGGCGGAAATCACGCCGTCCGGCTTGTTGCTTCCGCCCAGATGCCGACCGGAAAAGCCGCATTCCTCGGTGAAAAGCTCGATGATTTTCATTTCGAACAGGCGGTTCTGCTCGCTGTCGTAGGCAAGGTCGATCAGCGACAGGTATTCGTGCGGCAGCGCGGTCAGCCGCGCGCGGATCTGATCCTTCATCCCGGAAAGCGAGGATTTCTGAAGCGAGGCGGGCAACGGGATCACGAAATCCGCGATTTTGTCCGTCAGAAGATAGCGCCCGTTTTTCTCGCCGACGGCAAGGCCGATGCCGCGAAGGCCCGCAAGGTCGTCCCGCACCGTCTCCGCGTTTTCGGAAAGGCCCTTTTCCGCGAGCTTCTCCATAAGCCCGCGGATCGTGAGCCCCGAGCGGCTTTCCGATAAAAATTTCAGCAGAAAGGCCCGGCGGGCGCGCAGGTATTCGCGGTCGGCGCCTTTCGTCGCGAGCATTTCAAAGCAGACGTTTTTCGCGATGCGCCGGTGGCGGCTTTTTCCCAGCGCCCGGTTGCGCATCGTGATCCCGCGGGCGGTGATCAGGTACGCCTGGCCGATGGTCTCGGTGTAGGTCCGGCCGCCGGCCGTCACCGTCACCTGCTTCGGCGCCTGCTCCACCAGCCCAAGTTTCGTCAGCCACGAGGCAATCATCCGCGCATATTTGTCGGAGGAGCCGTCCCAGTCCGTCTTCATCCTGTTCTTTTCCTTCGGGCTTTCCGTGCCCGCGAGCGATCGGATCAGCACCGGCTGCGGCAGGCTGGTGAAGCCGTTTTCCCCCACGAACCCGAGCTTCTGGCCGATCTCGAATTTCGTCAGGTGCGCGCCGTCCCGCGCCAGCAGGTTCAGAATCCGCACGGCGGGCGGATAGGCGAGCGCGGCTTCTGTGAGGAGCTCGCGCTCCCGCCCGCACAGCGCGCCTCCGTCCTGCCGGGCCTTCGTCAGCTCCAGCCCGGCGGGGGTGATCTCAAAGCTGTCGTCCCCGTAATGGTAGCGCACGAAGCCGAAGGCGTGGGCCCACCGCAGGAAGTTGTCGGCGGGCCAGTCGCCGATGAAATCCCGTCCCTGCCCCCGCACGGCGGCCTGAAGGATGCCGTTGCAGCGCGAGGCGCTTCTCGGGGTGAAGGCGGTCCCCACCAGGTCGGGGTAGCGGATGCGCACCGGGCGCGTGGAGAGGGCTTCCAACAGCCGGCTTCTGCCGTCCTCTTCGGAAACGAGCTTGGGGATCGAGGAAAGGGCAAGCTCCCGGTGCTTTTCGGAATTCTCGTCGAAAACGGCGACCACGTCGCACAGGCTCCGCAGGTTGCTTGGGTCCTGAACCCAGCCGAACGTCCGGAACCGGGCCGCTTGGGTGGCAATCACGGAAATCATCTCATCTTCCGGCAGATCGGTAGTTGACGATCAGCACCTCTCTGCTTTCTCCTTTCCGCGTGTGATAGTTCGCGTTGGAATAGTCGGAGGCGAGCGGGATGACGTCGTACTTCCGGCTCCACGCGATGAGCGGCTTGTTGACCTTTCCCTTGTGCTCCAGAACGTTGGACAGGGCGAACCGCACGCCGGCCCGGTCCAGCCGGTCCAGAAACTCATACAGGGCGAGCTCCTCCGCTTCCTTCCAGTTCTGGAACCCGCGGTTCCCGTCGTTGTAGCTTCCGGTGGTGATAAGGTAGGGCGGGTCGCAGTAGACGAAGTCCGCCGGCGTCAGGGAAGAAGAGTCGAATTTTGTGAAATCGCCCGCCTGGAACCGGATGTCCATGCCGTGCAGCTTTTCTACGAAAGCGATCAGGTTCTGGCGCATCGCATCCGAAAAACGGCTGCGGTTCCTGCCGAACGGATTGTTGTATTCCAGCCGGTTGTTGAACCGGAACTGATAGTTGAACGAATAGCAGGTCAGCGTGTAAAGGTCGAGCGGGTCCTGCGTCCGGTTGTAGAACCGGCGGAAATCCAGATACCCCTGCTCGTTTTCACGCGTCAGGCTGAATTCCGCGATGCGGGCCGCGATGTGGTTCAGAATCCCGTCGATGTCCCGCTGCTGGAACGTCTGGAACAGCTCGATGATCTTCGTGTTCATGTCGTTGCATACCGTGTGCCGGGCGGGGACGTTCACGGCGACGTTCGCCCCGCCGCAGAACAGGTCGACGAAGGTGTCGGCGTCCTTCGGAAAATGGGGCAGCAGCTGGGGCAGCAGCCGGTATTTTCCGCCGATGTAATTGAGCGGGCTTTTCAGGTACTTGCGGGCGGAAACGTTTTTCGCCGGGCTGCCGGAGCGTTTTCCGCCGGGGACGGGGAAGCTGCGTTTTCCGGGCAGCTCCCGGTGTATGTAGAAAAGCAGCTCGTTCACCTGCTTTTTGCGGGACGGCGCCTTGCTCTTGTATTTCCGGTAGGGGATGGCTTTTACCTGGAACGATTTCTCCTGACCGTATTTTTTCAGGATGGCCTCGATCCGATCCCGGGTCATCAGGCCATCCGTGCTGTAGCTCAGCACGATATGGGAGAACTTCGCCTTCGAGATCAGGTCCTCGAACGCCTCGGCCACCTCGTTCCGGTTGCAGTACGCGGATTTCTGGCCCTCGTACGGGCGTATGCCCGTGACGCCGCGGATCTTCGGGTGGTCGTACAGCGAGATGGTTTCAAGCAGATGGTAGTTCGGCACGTACTGCCGGGAATTGTAGGGGGGGTCCAGGTAGAGGATGTCCCCTTCCAGCGAAGCGATCAGCCGGTTGGCGTCCTCGCGGAAGCTTTGATTCCGGCGGCCGTTGTCGATGACGTTCGGCCGGCGCAGCTCGAACGGGTTGCGGGCGCGCTTGTCCCACTGCTTCAGGTACGCCCCGTAGGTGCCCGTGATGTTGGAAACGAAGGGGACCCCTTCGAGCAGGCAGGCCAGCAGATAATAGTATTCGGAGTCATCCAGCAGGCCGCGGCTTTTCCAGTCCTCCACCGTGGTGCGGATAAAATCGATGCGCATGGCGTTCCGCTCGGAAAGGTACATGCGCCGGCACCCGAGGTGGGGCGAATAGTTTTCCGTGATGAAATGCTTCCCGTCGGAAACGAAGTCCGGCTTCAGCTCGGTTTCCTCCAGAAACGAAAAAGGGTCTGATATTCCCGCGGCGGCCAGCTTTTGAAAATCCGGCTTGCGGTTGTTTTCGATGACCGCTTTCTGAATCACATAGGAAAAATGAAGAAGATCGTTCGAGATCACCTGATACTTCGGTTTGAAATAGTTCGACACGGCCCCCGTGCCGGCGAAAATGTCGCAGAAAACCCGCTCTCCGCCCTGTGCGTTCGCGGCGATGATCTGCTCGATCTGTTTCAGCAGGTTCGCTTTGCTGCCGATAAATCTCATTTGGCTGGCCCTCCACATCCTTAAACATCCTTGTAGTATTATACGGTTTTTCCGGATGGGATGCAAGGCTTTTTTCAGCCGGAAAAGGGGCTGCCGCGAAACGGCCTTACAGCGCAAAAAACGCGTCCTGTCCGGGCGGCCGAAAGCCCGTCCCAAGGCGCGTTTTTCCTGTCTTTCAGGCCGTGGCCCGATTACGGTTTGCCATTGCGGATTCGTTTGCGGCAGTTTCCCGGATTTCAATCGATCGCCCAGTCCGCCAGCCCCAGCTTTTCGGCTTCTTTCAGGGTTTCCGGCCATTCGGGCTTTTTTCCGCCGTATTTTTCGTACCAGCAGTCGGGGTAAAGGGCTTTGGGGTTCGCGCCGGCCTTTCCGGTGTCCACCTTCGCCTCTTCGCCGCCCCGTACCTCGCGCGCCACGATCACGGTGCGGAAATCCTTGAATTCATAGGAGCAGGTGGAGAGGGTCAGCAGGCGGTCGCCCGCCCGGAAATCGACCGGGGCGTTTACCGTGGAGCGGATGCGGAGCTGGTAGACGTAGTTCCGGTAGTCCTCATCCCCGGAAAATTCGGTGCGCATGAAGGGAAAGACCTTGCCCTGCTCGGGGCGCGTGTTCGTCTTGATCACCGCGATGATCTTCCACAGGCTCTTTTTCTCGGCGGTGTCGAACTCGACCACCGGGCTTTCCCGGTAAAATTCGGGCGTGTATTTCAAAAGCGCCGCGAACATCTGGCCGTCGTTCATGCTGTGCCCGTATAAAACGAGGTTCCGGCCGGTTTTTAAATCGCATTCCGCGTTCAGGAAGATGCTGCCATGGCTCGAGGGCTTTTTCAGGTAATTCCGTTTCAGGTAATATTCCGGGTCGTCCCTGCCCGACTGAAGGACCGGGTAGTCGATCACGGTGTTCGGCACGCGGATCCAGCCGACGATGTCCGGATTTATGTTTTTCAGATTCTCAAATGTGGGCGCCGGTTCCGCCGCGGAAGCGCCGCCCGAGGCCGCGTCCCCGGGCGCGGCCTCGGAAACGGCCGTGTGGTAGACGCGGCGGATGGAATCGTTTTCCTTTTGCGCTTCCATCGGTTCCAGGATCGTGATGCGCAGAAGAACGGCGCCGCTGCCGATAAAAATGCACAACAGAACAAGCAGTGCGATTTTCCGCACTGCTTCTTTTCTTCCGTCGCCCCGCCGGGGGAAAATCCTGCGGAGAAAGGAGCCTTTTTTTGGTCCCGCCGCGCCTTGCTTCACGGATTATTCCCCGCCGGCCCACGAAGGGCCGCTGTCGCGCCCGTTTTCCATGGCGTCGTTGATCAGCATCAGCAGTTCCAGCGTGCTGCGGAATTTTCTGGTTTGGTTTTTATCCACCCACTGTAAGGTTCCCTGCCAGGTCGCGTTCCGGCGGAACTGGACCTGAACCACGAACGTGGCCTTTTCCTGCCGGTCATCCGGCTGATCGATTTCTTTCGTAATCATATCCTTCATACTGTTTCCCTCTACTTTCTGAGTGGATCTTCCGCTTCTGGAAAAACTGCGGTATTTGACATCCGCCTGGGGAAAAGCGAGCGTATCCAGCAGGTTTTCCATCAGCCATATGATTTGAAGTTCGCTGGAAAAATAGGCACCACGGTTTAAAAAGCGGTTGTAAAGATAACCGGCCAGCTGCCTGTTCTCGTATGAAAAGATCTGGATCGTATTTTTTTCACATTCCGCCGTAATCATACCGACAGGAGCAGAAACACCGGTTGCTTCGATTGTCATGACGATGCCCCTTTCTAATCCATAAAAATCAGCATACGCTGTCAGGGTCACAGTGCGGTCACAAAATGAGAAAAACAGGAAAAATTCACAGCTTCCGCGTCATCAGTTCCCGGTCGGTGCAGTAGGTGAGCGCGGTCTCCCGCGAAATGACCTTCTGCCGGTAAAGGCGCAGAAGGTCGCCGTCCATCGTGACCATTCCGGCCGCGGCGCCGGCGAAAATGGTGTTGTTGATCTGGTGCACCTTCGATTCGCGGATCATGTTGCGGATGGCGCTGTTCACCAGCATGATCTCAAAGGCGGGCACCAGGCTGCCGTCCAAAGAGGGGACGAGCTGCTGGGAGACGACCGCCTGAAGCACCGTAGAGAGCTGCACGCGGATCTGGTGCTGCTGGTTCTGCGGGAAAACGTCGATGATGCGGTCGATCGTGTTGGCCGCCCCGATCGTGTGCAGGGTGGAAAGGATCAGCTGTCCCGTTTCCGCGGCGGTCATCGCGGTGGAAATCGTTTCGTAGTCGCGCATCTCGCCGATCAGGATGATGTCGGGGGACTGCCGCAGGGCCGCGCGGAGCGCCGGAACATAGCCTTTGGTGTCGCTCGCGATCTCCCGCTGGGTCACGATGCTCTTTTTGTGCCGGTGCAGAAATTCGATCGGGTCTTCGATGGTGATGATGTGGCAGCTCCTGGTGCTGTTGATCCTGTCGATGATGCAGGAGAGGGTGGTGGATTTCCCGCTTCCGGCGGAGCCGGTGATCAGCACCAGGCCCTTTTCCTTTTGGGCAAGATCGATGACGGTGTCTGGGATATGGAGCGCGGCCGGGTTAGGAAGCTCGAACGACAGCACGCGGAGCACCGCCGCAAGGGAGCTGCGCTGCCGATAGGCGTTGCAGCGGAAGCGCCCCAGGTTGGCGACGGAAAAGGAGAAGTCGTCGTCGCCGCTCTGCAGCAGCGGCTCGATGTCCCGGCCGTTTGCAAATTGATAGATCTGCCGGATGATTTTTTTGGTGTCGTCCGGCATCAGCTTCACGCTGCCCGCGGGCCGGATCTCGTCGTTGATCCGGAAAGAGACCGGGCACCCCGCGATGATAAAGACATCCGAGGTGCCGGACGCCACGGCTTTTTCAAGGATTTCTTCGATCTCCATGTCTGCGGCTCCTTTCTGCTTCGGTGGTCATCCCTGCCATACCTCCAGATGGCGGTCGTCGCCGTTCCATTTCCCGGCTGCGGCAAGGCGGTATCGCGTGATCCGGTAGCTTTGCCCGGAGGCTTCGGGCAGGACGGACACTTCCAGCCGCTGGGAATCACCTACGGGGATCGAAAAGCCGATCTCCTTCGTCCGGCCCGCGGAAAGCTTCGTGCCCTCGACGGAAAGCCCGTCGAGGACGTCCGCCGGATGCGCGCGGGCGCCGGGCTCGCGCAGCTTTGCGTCGATCTGCCGGAGAACCTGCTGCGCCTTTGCATCCGCCGCGTAATAGTTCAGCACGCTTTCCCGGTTTTTCCGGGTCAGGTTCCAGTCCGACCGCGCAGAGAAAAGCGAAAGCACGCCGAATGAAGTCAGGCACAGCACAAGAAAGATCATCAATATGGAGGAAACCCCGACGCCGGGGTACAGACGTTTTCCGTTTGTCAAGAAAAGCACCTCGATGAAAAGTCAGCCGGGGAAGTATTTTTTCGTGTTCAGGGTAAACAGCTCCCTGCGGGAGCTTCCGTCTCCGGAAGAAACGGTGATTTTCGCCTCAAGCATCACGCCCGGCGCGGCGTCGCTCGTCCGCACGGCCGTTTCCACCCGGTAAGCCGCGTTTTGGCCGGCCGGGCTCCCGTCCGCGCCGCAGTCCGCCGTATAGACGCTGGCTTTGCCCTCCTGCTTTTTGCGGCCGTTCTGAAACAGGCGGTCAAGATCCGCCGGCGTTTCCGCCGACTGAACCGTTTCCGCGGCGGACTGGGCCAGCACCATCGCGGCGTTCAGCTCCGCGCTGCGCCGGGCCGTGGCGTGCGCGGCGGAAAAAAGCTGGAGCACCGCGGCGCAGGAGACGGAGAGGAACAGAAGGACGAGGATCATTTCAAGGAAAAAGGAATGGATTCCGGAATGACGTTTCATCGCAGCGCCTCGTTTTGGTCAGGAAGAACGCGGGCAGACGGAGATGGAAATCGGTTTCCCTCCGTTTGGGGTCGCTGAAACCGTCAGCAGCCTGCCCGTCTGTTTCACGGAAAAACCGGCGAGCCGCGTGATTTTCTCCCCATCCCCGGGAACAAAGGGCTGATCCGCCGCAAGGAACGATTCCGTCAGCCAGCCGCGATACCAATATAAATAAGTTTTATAAACGTCTCCGCCATAGCGGGACAAGAGGACGAGAGACCTGATTTTTCCCTCGTCCTCCACCGCGATTTCCCCGGTTTCGTCGCCGGTGCGCACTTTGTTTGCGACATAGGAAAGCGAGGTTCGGATGGAGTCGTTTTCATCCATGCGCGCCGAAACGCCGCGGTAGACGTTCGCGCCGATCAGCACCAGCAGAAGGGAGGCGGCGGCAAACAGGGTAAAAATCAAAAGGATGCAGAGCGTCTGGACCGATTGTGTCCTTGTTCCGTTCAAGGCTGTTCCTCCTTCTGGTCGCCGCCCCGTTCCAGAAGCTGAACCGCCGGTTTTACGTTGGAGGCGAACACCTGATAATCCACCAGGTATTTGCTGCGGTCCACCCGCACGCCGTAATTTTTTTCCAGATAGGCAAAGTCCGGCGGATATCTGCCCTCAATCGCGTAGCAGTTGACAACGGCGCGGTCGATGGCCTTTAAGGTCAGGTCGCGGCTTTTCCGGCGGCTGCTCCGCGAAAGGCCGGAAAAGCCGGACCAGAGCAGGCAGATCGCCAGCAGAAAAACCAGCAGCGCCGGAATCCAGGAATGCTTCATCCGTTTCCTCCCCTTCAGCTGATATTGGACATGATCCCCATCATCGGCAGCATGATCGACAGAAGGATAATGCCGATGATGACCGAGAGAAGGCCGACCATCACGGGCTCGATCATAACGGTCATGCCCGAAAGCATGTTCTGCACTTCCTCGTTGTAATGCTCGGCGATGCGGTTCATCACGGCGTCAAGGTTCCCGGTCTTTTCCCCGACGCCGATCATGCTGGAATAGATGCCGGAAAACAGGCCCGACTGCTGAAGCGCCTGTGAAAAGGGACGCCCCTGCGAAACCTTGCGGGAGATTTCCCGCGCTTTTCCGCTGCCCTGCGGGCTGCTCAGAATTCCGGGCAGCAGCTCCAGCGCCTGTGCGATCTCATATCCGCTGGAAAGCAGCATGGAAAGGACGGAGGAGAAGCGCGCGGCGTCGATGCTGGAAAAAGCCCTGCGGGCGGGGGGAAATCTCCCGAGCAGGGCGCGGAAAAAATCCGCGCCTTTTCTGGTCCTCGCCGCCAGAGCGCCCACGGCGATCAGAAGCGCCAGAGCGAGGATCAGCACAAAAGCCCCCTGCCCCACCGCAAGGCTGAACTGTACCGCCGCGACGGAGACCGCGGGAACGTCGCCGCCCAGGGTTTCGAGCACCTGGCGGAAAACGGGAAGCACCTTCACGATCAGCACGGCGACGACCGCCGCGATCATCAGGATCAGCACGAGCGGATAGATCACCGCGCCCCTGATCTGGCTTTTCAGGTCGTCCTCGCGCTCGTAATAGACGGAAAGGGAAGAGGAAACGTCGTCCAGTTTTCCGGCTTTTTCCCCGATCTCCATCATGTTCACGAGATATTCCGGAAAAGCCCCGCTCTTTTTCAGGGAAAGGGAAAACGAACCGGTTTGGGCAAGGCTGCTCAGAATATCCTGAAGCAGCTTCTTTTCGCGGGTGTCCTGCGTGTTTTCACAAACGGCGGCAATTCCCTCTTCCAGGGGAATTGCCGCTTTCAGAAGCCAGAATATCTGCGAACAGAACAGGGACAGCTCCCTGGAGGATAAGGGGGCCCCTTTTTGTCCTCCCATCTTTGAATCCCTCCGTTTTCACTGGTTCAGTAGACGCGGGCCGCCGTATAGGATTTCGCCGTGCTGTTGGAAGCTCCGAACGTTGCGTCCATCAGCTTCCAGCCGGCCGCCGTATTCTGAATTTTGATCGTGATCCAACCCTTGCCCTGCAGATAGACCTCGTTCCACGAATGCGTCGCCGCCACAGCGTCGGCAGAGCCGACGACGAGCTTGGTCGGCACGTTCTGGGCGCGGAGCATGGCCGCCATCAGCGCGGAGTAATCGAAGCAGATGCCTTTTTTGGAGGCGAGGATGGAATCCACATTCGGCAGATAGCCGCTTTTTACGGTGGCCGCCTTGCCGTAGTCGTATTTGATGTTTTTGATCAGGAAGTTGTAGACCGCCTTGAGCTTATCCACATCCGTTTTGGAGCCGGAGCACAGGTCGTACGATTTTTTCACGGCCGCCGAGGAGTCCGTGTAATTCACATACTGGTTCGGATACAGAAACGGGGCGAGGCTGCTCGAAAGCTTCACGGGGAAGGACGCGCTGAAAAGCTCGCGGTAAGAGGAGCCGGACACGTTTTCCATGATCCGCACCGTGTAGGAGCCGTCCCCCATCTGGAGCGGGAACGCCTCGTAATTCCCGTCATGGTTCAGGTCGTAGTTGTAGGTCATGCCGTCCTTTTTGACCTGTGCCTTCAGGCGCTTTTCGGTGCCGCTCTGGCGCACCATGACGTATCCGTCCGCGGCGTTGCTCGCGTCGATGACGGAGCCGCCTTTTTTGTAGGCGTTTTTTCCGGGCGCCGAAACGGTTTTGACCTGGATCGGTCCGGTATAGGCGCCGCTGTCGACGCCGGGGGCGGAAACGGCCGTCCCGCTGCCCGCGGAGAGGGAAACGGGCGGCGTCTCGAGCTGCTCCAGCACCTCTTTTTCCCGGTCGGGCGGGGCGTCCTCATCCGAAAGGCGGTTCGGGTCCGCGGAAGAGGAATCCCCCGGGGCGGAAGGCGCGGAAGAAGCCTGCGGCTGAGCGAGGAAAGTCCTTGCCTGCGCCGGGGCCGTTTTCGGCCCGCAGGCGGGCAGCAGGCAAAGCGCGAGAGCCGCGCCCAGCAGCGCGGCCGGTTTCCGAAAAAGTTTCATCTTTGCAAGACCTCCGGTAACAGGCGGGGGCCCGGTGTGCTACGATTCTATGGAATCCACCGGGCCGAGTTTGTAAATGATTTTCGTGTCGTTCTTTTTATAGTCTTTTTCAAACCGGCGGATGATGCGGTGCATGACCCGCTCGGCGTTTTCGTAGTTGATCAGCGGAAGCATGACGATGAACTGGGTGGAGCTGTAAGCCGCCACGGTGTCGCCCTTGCGCAGGCTCAGCAGGATGTCCTCCTTGAACAGGTTCACCGCCGGAACGGCGGATGAATCCTTCAGGATGCTGCCGTTGCTGTCCAGCAGGGAGAGCAGCGCGATGAAGATGGACTGGCCGGTGCGGATCAGCGACCTGGCCTGGATCCTGTAAAGGTTCTTGAAGATCTCGTAATCGCAGAAATACGCGCTGTTCCCGGCGCAGGCCTCTTTCAGGTCCTGCTTGATGATGGAAAGGTCCATCTCCACCTGATTGATGCTGTTCGTGATCTGCTTGTACAGCTCGCGCAGGCTGCCGGAAATGTCCACCCCCAGCTCGCGGTAGAACAGGTCCGTCACATAGTTGTAATGCTTCAGCGCCTTGCTGTTCTGCCCGGTGCTGATATAGGCGTAGGTCAAAATCTTGTGGATCGACTCCTCGAACGGCAGGCAGACGATGGCCGCCTCGCATACCGTGATGATCTCTTCGTAGTCCTGATTTTCCTCGTAAAGGGAGCAGAGCTTCAGCACGCAGCTGATATAAAGGGAGGAAAGGTACGCCGTGCGGCTGACCACCCAGTTGGCATAGCTGGAATTCGGGAGGAAATCGCCGTGATAATAGGAGACGGCCTGTTTCAGAAAGCTGATTTTCTGCTCTTTCGTGATGCCCGAAGCGGAAGCCTCTTTCGCAAGGCGCTCCATCTCTTCCACATCCACCACGCAGGGCAGGTCGGGATTCCACAGGTAAGAGCCGTGGGAATAGACGATAAACGAGGTTTTTGTGTCGTGCAGGCTTTTTTTCAGCAGGGCCCGCGCGCGGTAAACCAGGTTTTTCAGCGCGTTCAGCGGGTCGCTGCACGAATCGTCGTCATCCCAAAGCACCTCGATCAGCTTTTCCACCGAGGTTTCCAGGTTCCGGTGCGCCACCAGGTATTCGATCAGAAGCCAAACCTGCTTTGTCCTTCCGCTGGACTGGCTCAAGGTGTGCTTTCCCTTTTGAATTGTGAATTTTCCCAGCATGGTCACGTTGACGGTATCGCCGGAATACAATGCATCCATCATGCCAGAGCACCTTTCCCCTATGATTTTTCATTTGGAAAATCCCTTTGCGACCAGTATATCATGGCAGAGAAAAAATGGCAAGAAACTGGAAGAAAAATTGAGAAAACGGAAGAAAAAAGGCGAGGGCCCTGTTCCATCCTATTCGGCCCGGGCCGGGAAGGGAAGGGAAAGGAAGCAAATTCGGAAGATGAAAAAATCCGTGTGACCGTCATGTGACTGCGCGTGACTATAATAAGGGCAGCGATGAAAAAGTTTTTCGCAAAAACCGCTTTTCCGCGGGGCAATCAGCAGAAATCCGGCCGGCCCGAAAATCGGAACGGCTCGGAACGCAGGAAAAGATAAGAAAATTCATCGTTCTTTGTTGAAAGAAACCGGTTGCTTTTGTGACCGCCGTGTGACCGGAGCGTTTTATAATCGAAAAACGGACAGAAAATAATGGATGATTTGTAAATAAAAGCCAATATCAATTAACGATAAGCGGAAAAATCAGAGGCGGGAATCCTCATTTTGAAATTTTGATATGCTTAGGAGGTTCAGAAATGCGGATTGTCAGAAACGGTGCGGGGAAAAGGCTGATTGCTTTTTTTATGTCCCTTGCGGTCATGGGCGTGATGATTCCCGGGACCGGCCCGGTAAAGGCGGAGGAAACCGTACCCCAAGTTGACTTTGAAGCAAAGGACTGGATCGAGGATTCCGTGCCCGTCACCCTGTATGACTATGACCGGTCTCCTTCCGGACATGACATAAAGGTTAATAATCGGAATGACCTCGGCGAAACAGCGGAGGAGCATGATGCAACAGTAGATTTGATGACGGTCAACGATGCCGCTTATCAGGCCGCAAAGGAACAGGGAAAAGGCGCGTTTTATTTCGGTAACCCCTGGAGCTATCATACCGCTTTTTATGAAAAATCGGGAGTTTGGACCAATAAAAATTTCTATTATATCGTCAGGGGAATTTTACAGGACGAAATGCAGGACGGCAGGGCCGTGTTTAACGGTGACATTGCGGACCCCGGATTTTTCACGCCGGAGAGCAATTCGTTTAAACAGGCGTACCCCGGCGTTTCGTTTCATGTGACGAAAGACGACAGCGGATACTATTCCTTCGACAGCAGCAGCCAGAAAGCGGTTTTCGATCGGAGCTCCGGCTCCATCCGCGTCAGCGGCCAGAAGGATGGAAATTTCTTCCCGTTCGGCGAGGAAAACGACAGCCAGAAATTTTCGTTTGGCATGAGCATGACGATCCCTTTCCTCCTTCCGGAAGACGGGAAAGTGAATGGGAAACCGATGAAATTTGAGTTCTCCGGGGATGACGACGTATGGGTGTTTGTGGATGGAAAGCTCGCGCTGGATATCGGCGGAATCCATGAGGCAAAAAGCGGTTCCATCGATTTCAGCACCGGGAAAGCCGTTGTAGATTACTCCTCTTATTACCAGAACGGAAAGAGCCGCAGCGGGAGCGACACGAAATATCTGTGGGGAAACCATGGAAACAATCTGAACATCAGCAAAACGGCCCCGATCCACACCCTGAGCATGTATTATCTTGAGCGCGGAGACAACCTTTCCACCTGTAAGTTCAAATACAATCTTCAGCAGGCCGCGACGGTCACCGTCGGGAAGAACGTGAGAATCGACGGGCTGGACAGCCGGGAGAAAACGGACGCGACCGAAGAGGCGGAAGATCAGGAATTCACGTTCCGCATGCAGTACGGCGACACGGCGGGAAGCCTTTCCCCTTATGCCGATCAGCCCTACCTGATTCAGGAGGGTGAGGTGATTACGAATGACACGGGCGAAACAGACGAGAATGGGGAATTGACGCTGAAGAGCAACCAAAAGGCCGTGTTCCTTTCCCCCAATCCTGATCTGAACGGGAAAGTGCTTGCCGTGACGGAAACCGGTGAAGAAGCCGAAGGCTACACGACGACGTGGACGGCTTCCCAGAACGGAACCCGTGTTTTCGAGCAGGCGAGCGACGACAAGGACGCGGTGATCCGCCTTGCAACAATCGATACGGCCGATCGATCCAGAACGATGAATTACGAGGTGAATTTTACCAACTCCAAAACCGTGCAGCCCGAACCTTCCCCCGATGAAGATATCGGGCAAAGCAAAACGGCGGAGCATACGGGCGGCGACGACAGCCGCACCTATCGAATAACGCTGAATGTCTGGCGCGGCGGCGAAGACGGGAGCTCCGGAGGAACGGATGCTTCCTCCAAAGCGGAAGAGATGGAAAGTCAGCCGAAACAGGCTCCCGAATCCGCAGAAGCATCTTCGGAAGGAAAGGACGCGCTGACGGGCGCTGATACGGAAGAGAAAACGGATGCTTCCCCCGAAGCGGAAAAGCTGGAAGGTCAGCCGAAACAGGCTCCCGAATCCGCAGAAGCATCTTCGGAAGGAAAGGACGCGCTGACGGGCGCTGACACGGAAGAGAAAACGGATGCTTCCTCCGAAGCGGAAGAGATGGAAAGTCAGCCGGAACAGGCTTCCGAATCCGCAGAAGCATCTTCGGAAGGAAAGGACGCGCTGACGGGCGCTGATGCGGAAGAGAAAGCGGATGCTTCCCCCGAAGCGGAAGAGTCGGAAGGTCAGCCGAAACAGGCTTCCAAATCTCTTGAGGAGCCCTCATCGGTGGAAAACCATCAGAAGTCAATCCGTGCGACCATCATAGACACGCTCGACCCCCGGTTTGAATTGAAGGATAACGACGAAAGGGCGCGGCTTGAAAAGGACGGCGCGATCATAAGGGTCCAAGATGGCGTGACGACGATTACGTGGGAAGATCAGACGGTTCCGGATGAGAAAGAATGGACCAAAGAAATCCAAATCCGCGCCAAAGACGATTTCCTCGGCGGAAACGACATTCCGACCAACGCTCCTTACAAATCCAAAATCGTTTGGAAGGAACGCGGAGACGACGAAGAAAAAGAAATCCCGTTTGATCTGCCGACCGTCAACGTTCCGGTCCGTTTTTCGGTGGAAAATAAAGAAACTTCGATTTTCCTCGGCGACACGGTGCCGGTATCGCTTGAGGAAGGGGGTCAGCAAAAAGACGTGCTTGGGCTGATGGCGGATCTTTCCCGCTGGGACTGGTACGGAAAAGAAGCGACGGGGACGTTCCGCTATCAGTGGCTCGATGAGAAAGGGAACCCGCTTTGCAGCGCGGGAACCTATGATGCCGTGAAAAATACGCTTCAGGATTTGGCTCCTTCCGGCGATTCCAATCAATATACATTGAAAGTCACTTTTACCCCGAAAACGGACGGCGGGGATTCCAGTGGCCCTAGGCAGGAGGCTGTGACCGAAAGCGATGATTACACGGTGAACGTGGTGCGCGGAACCGTTTCGGTGACAAAGAAAATCGCATCGTCCGACGTCTGGAGCCCCAACGGCGACCCGATCGTTACGTTCAAGCTTGAGCGGATCGTAAACGACAGCACGGCGGAAACCCGGTACCGCACGGTGCGGTTCGACGATACGGCAAATCCGGGTCAGGACGGCATGCTCTCCCTGACAGCCGTTTTCAATGACCTGAAAAAAGGAAAATACCGTGTCACGGAAGAAAACGCCCTGCGCTATCGATATCAGGATGCCGATGTAGGCGAGGGCGACAATGCCAGCAGCGTGCAGGATGAGAAGGCGGTTTACGCCTATCTGGGGTATGCCTCCCAAGAAGATTCCACAACGGATGTCGGGAAAAACTCCGCGAGCGCGGTATTTACGAATGAGGCAAAAAATCTGGATCAGCCTTATTTTTCCCATACGGATACGAAATCGAACGCCATCAAAATTACATTTACGGGTAAAAATCACACCGTAAATCCGGATGGCTCCAAATATGTGACGGAGCAGGAGCGGTCGGCCGCCGAAAACTCGGCGGAAAAGGCCCGCCCGGTTTCCGCCGCCAGACGCCCGGCGGCCGAATGGGAAGAGGAAGCCCGGGGGCAGGAAGAGGATCTATCCGAGCCGCAGCCTGCCGTGAAAACACCATCCCGGGTACAGCCGGAATCCTCCTCTTCTGAAACGGCGGAGGAATCCCCGCCCCCCGGAACATCGGGAGAATCCCGGCCCACAGAGCAGTCCCCGCCCGCAGAACCGGATTTTGATCCGAGCGGACAGCAGGAAGTCAGGGCAGAGGATGATGCCTCCGCCCCGGCAAAGGAATCGGAACCGCTCAGGGAAACAGTCGATCTTCCGGGCGCAAAAGAAGAAAGCGAATGAGTTCAATTGGATGTGATTGTCAGAAAGATCTGCAACGTGCTGATCAGCGTCATTTTAACCGCCATGGTGATTTCGGCCGCCGTTCTGCTGGTTCCCCATGTGTTCGGCTATCAGCCTTACAGCGTGCTGAGCGGCAGCATGGAGCCCCGGTATCATGTCGGGAGCCTGATTTTCGTCAAGCCGGTGAAGCCGGAGAAAATCAAAACCGGCGACGCCGTTACGTTTACGCTTCCCGGGCAGGAAAAGACGGTCGCCACCCATCGGGTCGTCAGAATCGATCCGAAGGCGAAGACCTTTACCACCAAAGGCGATGCCAACGAGGTGGAGGATCAGCCGATTTCCTTCGACCGCCTGGTCGGAAGGGCCGCGGGATTCAGCGTCCCGTATTTCGGGTGGCTTTCCATTTTTATCCGCACCAAACAGGGGCTTTTGACCGCGGGATGCCTGGTGCTGTTTGTCATTCTGCTGTGCTTCCTCCCTGATGTTTTTAAAAAGGAAGAGGAGCCGAAGGATGAGGGCGAAGACGACACCCTGGAAAACGAATGAGCCGCACAGCTCGGCTGGAAAGATGGAGGGATTCAGATTGAAGCTTACCAGAACCAAAAAGATCGCGGCGGCCGTTGCCGCCATCGCGGTGATCGGCGGCATGGCGGTCGGTTCCACGCTGGCTTATCTGACGGATCAGAAAGAAGCAACCAATACGATCACCGTCGGAGACGTCAAAATCGAACTGCATGAGCCGGGTTTTCCCGAAAGCAGTGCGCCCAGCATGGAGCCGGGTATGAAGCAGGCAAAGGACCCCTACCTGGAAAACACCGGCTCCAACCCCGCCTATGTCCGCCTGAGGGTCGATATCCCTACGGCGACGATCGGCGGACAGGAAAATACCCCGCTGTTTGAGCTGGGCTACCTGGACAAGGACGGAAACTTCCAAACGAATATTGAAACCTTGACCGGAGCCATCGATGGCACGACCGTGAAATGGGTAAAAGACGGCGAATATTACTACCTGAGCAAAGCCGACAGCTCAGATTTTCAGCTTCCGGCGGGAGCGAAAACCCCAAAACTCTTTACTTACATCCGGCTGAATCCCGAACTGAAGGAAGGGGAGCTTGCCCCTGCTTCCGGTAAAGATTATGCGCTGACCGAAATCGAAGTGATGGGCGAGGCGATCCAGACCGGCAGCTTCGCGAATGCGAGCGCGGCGTGGGCGGCATTCGACAAGCAGAATCCGGAGCACTGACGCCCGATTTAAAACAGTTAAATTTTATATTCATATAAAATAAAAAATCCAAAAGAATTTTATGGAGGGTACTTATTATGAAAAAGAAACTGACCCTGATCGTCACCTGCGTGGCCCTCGTCGCGGCGATCGCCGTCGGCGGCACGCTGGCCTGGTTCACCGATTCCAAGGACGTTACGAACACCGTCACCTTCGGCAACGTGAAGATTGATCTGACGGAGCCGCAATTCAGCCAGAACAATCCCAGCAATACCATCAGCAATGTCGCCCCCGGGCAGACAATTACGAAAGACCCGACCATCAAGAACACCGGGAACAATCCCTGCTGGATCCGCGTAAAGATTGACGCCACTCTGGATGGAAAACCGGTCGACCTTGCTTTTAAAAACGACGTGGCCAACGACCCGAACAATGACAAGGTTTACACGGATATGGAGAAGGGCAACTGGGAAAAAAGAGCCGACGGCTACTTTTACTGGAAAAGCAGACTGGATTCCAATGGTGAGCTGAAGGTTTTTAACGAGGCGACCATTCCGGGCAAATGGGATAATGATACGGCCAAAGGTGAGCTTAAAATTACCGTAAAAGCCGAAGCTTTGCAGGCAACTAACAATGGCAACGCTTATCAGGAGGCCAAGTGGCCCGAAACGGTAAAACCCGCGTCGTAATCATAATCGGATTTGTATAGAAAGTTCTTTTCTTCCTTTTTGATGCGCTCGTTTTCCCAGGCGTTCTCCCGGTATGTTTCAGGAAAGGATTTGACGCAATGAACCAGAAAATCGCACAGCGGCTTGCAGCGGCCGTCCTGACCGTTTCATTGCTGTCGGGCGGCACGGCGGCCGCGGCCGATGACCCGGCGCCCCGGCGCGACGCCACCCTGATCTACGGCGGCGACAACAAAATCGTCGTGACGCCGACGGACCTGAACCTTTTTCAGGAAGGGATGATGCCGGGCGGGGAATCGTCGCAGAAGCTCTGGCTGCGCAACGATTACGGCGCGTCGGTGAACGTTTATGTCCGCGCGGAAAGCGCCGGGGATGAAACGTCCGGTTTTCCCCTGGAACTGCAGAAGAGCCTTCTGGAAAAGCTGAAAATGACGGTTTCCGTCCGAGTCGGAACCGGGCAGAGCCTGGTCCGCTACGACGGAACGGCCTCCGGCGTGGTCGGGGCGGCCGGAAGCCTGGCTCCTTCGGCGGACGCCCCGTACGGCCTTCTGCTCGGCCGGCTTTCCTCCGGCGGGGCGGCGGACATGACGGTGACGGTTTCGGCGCCGCAGAGCCTTGGAAACGAGTACCAGAACGCCGCCGCGAAGGTCAGATGGGTCTTTACCTACGACGCGGATAAAAAGTCCGGCGGAGGCGGAGGCGGCGGCAACGGGGGAAACCCCGGCGGAGGCTCCGGGGTGATCGTCGACCCCACCGTTAGCATCCCGGAAGAGAGCATCCCGGACAGCGACGTGCCCCTCGACCCCGGCACCCCCGGCTCCGTCAGCTCGGATGGCTCGGGCGGTTCCCCGGAGGAGGTCATCCCCGACGAGGAGATCCCGCTGATCGACGCGCCCGGCACGGGGCCGAAGACGGGGGACGAAAACGACGCCCCGCTGGTTACGGCGCTGTTCGTGCTTTCCGGCCTTTGCGCCGCCCTGCTCTTCCGCCTTCACAGGCGCGAAAACAAGTAAATCAAATTTTCCGCACAGGATGCCCGCTTTTCCGGGGTATCCTGTTTTTGTTTTTCGCACGCGGGGAACAATAGCAACAAAGCCCGGCCGCGCGGATCGATTTTTTATACGCTTTTTCTATTTTATCAGAGGGAAAAATATGATAGAATAAAGCGAAACAACAAACTGGCCGCTCGGTCGGCCGGATCGGGGGAATCAATGGTTATCAGGGTGTTTGTGGAAAAAAAGCCGGGGTTCGACGTGGAGGCCCGGCATTTGAAAGCCGACTTGGTGCAGAATCTGGGAATTTCGGGGCTTCGGGATGTCCGCCTGATCAACCGGTACGACGTCGCCGGGCTGACAAGGGAGCAGTTCGAAGCCGCGCGCGACACCATTTTTTCAGAGAAAAACGTGGACGACGTGTACGACGGGGAATATCCTTTGCCGCAGGGATACCGCGTCTTTGCGATGGAATACCTGCCCGGGCAGTACGACCAGCGGGCGGATTCGGCGGCGCAGTGCGTTCAGCTCCTGACGCAGGGCGAGCGCCCACAGGTGGTCACCGCCCGCGTGGTCGCCCTTTCGGGGGAGATCGCCGACGCGGAATTCGAGAAGATCCGGAATTATCTCGTCAACCCCGTGGAAGCAAGGCTGGCCTCGCTCGACAAGCCGGAATCGCTCGACATGAAGGCCGACGTCCCGCCGGATGTGGCGCATGTCGCCGGCTTCGCCGCGTGGGATGACGAAAAGCTCGCGCGCTATTACGATTCCATGGGCTTTGCCATGAGCATGGAGGACCTGGTGTTCTGCCGCGATTATTTCAAAAAGGAAGGGCGCGACCCTTCGGTGACGGAGCTTCGCGTGATCGACACCTACTGGTCGGATCACTGCCGCCACACCACGTTCGCGACGCGCCTTGAGAAGATCGGGATCGAAAAGGGGGCGCTCTCCGCCGCGATCGAGCGGGCGCTCGCCGCCTATTACGACGCCCGGCGCGAGGTGTACGGGGAAACCGACCGCCCCGTGTGCCTGATGGACATGGCCACCATCGGCATGAAGCTGCTGCGCGGGCGCGGGCTGATCCCGGACCTTGACGTCAGCGAGGAGATCAACGCCTGTTCCATCGAGGTGCCCGTCGAGATCGACGGGAAAACCGAGCGGTGGCTGGTGCAGTTCAAAAACGAGACCCACAACCACCCGACTGAAATCGAGCCGTTCGGCGGCGCGGCCACCTGTCTGGGCGGCGCGATCCGCGACCCGCTTTCCGGCAGGGCCTACGTCTATCAGGCCATGCGCGTCACCGGCTCCGGCGACCCGCGCACCCCGTTTGAGGACACGCTCCCCGGAAAGCTCCCGACGCGCAAAATCACGACCGGCGCGGCGCAGGGCTACAGCTCCTACGGCAACCAGGTCGGCCTCGCCACCGGGCAGGTCACCGAGCTTTACGACTCGGGGTATGTCGCGAAGCGCATGGAGATCGGCGCGGTCGTCGGCGCTTCGCCCAAGCGGAACGTGGTGCGCGGCAATCCCGTGCCGGGCGACGTGATCGTGATTTTGGGCGGCAGCACGGGCCGCGACGGATGCGGCGGCGCGACCGGCTCCTCCAAGGCGCACACCGAGCAGTCCATCGAGGTGTGCGGCGCGGAGGTGCAGAAGGGCAATCCGCCCACCGAGCGCAAGATCCAGCGGCTGTTCCGCCATCCCGAAGTGTCGCGCCTGATCAAGCGGTGCAACGATTTCGGCGCGGGCGGCGTGTGCGTGGCCATCGGCGAGCTGGCCCCCGGCCTGCGGATCGACCTGGACGCCGTGCCGAAAAAATACGAGGGGCTGGATGGCACCGAGCTTGCCATCTCCGAATCGCAGGAGCGCATGGCGGTGGTGCTTGCCCCCGAGGATGTGGAAAAATTCCGCGCCGCCGCCGGGGAAGAGAATTTGAACGCGCAGGTCGCGGCGGTTGTGACCGAAGAGCCGCGCCTTCGCATGAAATGGCGCGGGGACGCTATTGTGGACCTGAGCCGCGCGTTCCTGGACACGAACGGCGTCACCCAGAGCGCCCGGGCGCGGATCGCCGCGCCCGACGCGAAGCGGTACTACCGCGCGCTCGTGCCGCAGGAGCTTTCGGAGCTGCCCCTGCCGCGCGCGTTCGAGCGGAACCTTGCCCGTCTGGGCGTCTGTTCCCAGCGCGGCCTTGCCGAGCGGTTCGACGCGAGCATCGGCGCCGCGACGGTGCTGATGCCGTTCGCCGGGAAATACCAGCTCACGCCCGAGGACGCGATGGTCGCGAAGCTCCCGGTCCTGCACGGGGAGACCGACGACGCCACGGCTATGAGCTACGGCTTCCTTCCGGGAATTTCCAAATTCAGCCCGTTCCACGGGGCGGCGTACGCCGTGGCCGAGAGCCTTTCCAAGCTCGCGGCGGTGGGCGCGGACCCGCTGGCTGCGCGGCTGACCTTTCAGGAATATTTCGAGCGTATGACCGGCGACCCCAAACGCTGGGGCAAACCGGCGGCGGCGCTGCTCGGCGCGCTGAGCGCCCAGCTCGGCATGGGGCTTCCGGCCATCGGCGGGAAGGACAGCATGTCCGGCACGTTCGAGCATCTGGATGTCCCGCCGACGCTGGTCAGCTTCGCCGTCGCGATGACGAAGGCGAGCCGCACCGTTTCCGCCGCGTTTTGCGGCGCGCCGGCGCAGGTTTTCCTGCTCCCCCTGCCGGAAGACGGGGAAACCCTTCTGCCGGACTGGGAGAAGCTGAAGGAGTATTACCGTGAAATCCACAGGGCGGTGCTGGCCGGGACGATCGCCGCCGCCTCCGTCGTCAAAGAGGGCGGGGCCGCCGCCGCGGTCGCCAAAATGTGCTTCGGCAACCGGCTGGGCTTTGCGTTCGATCCGGGCGCGCAGGATCAGGCGCTGCTGTTCGCGCCGCGCTCCGGCTCCCTCGTCGTGGAGCTTGCGCCCGGAACATCCCTGCCTTCCGGCGGCGCGCTTTCCCCGGTGCTGCTCGGCGAAGTGACCCAGTCGCCGGAAATCTCGCTTGCGGGCGAGGCCCTGCCGATCGGCCGGCTGATCGAAACGTGGAGCGGCACGCTCGAGCGGATTTTCCCCGCCGGCGCGCCCGAGGTCCCGGTCGGCCGGGTTCCGCTGTGCCGGGAGCGCTTTTCCGGTTCGCCCGCCGTCAGGGCCGCGAAGCCCCGCGTGTTCATCCCGGTATTCCCGGGCACCAACTGCGAGTACGACAGCGCCCGCGCGTTTGAAACGGCGGGGGCGGAGCCCGAGGTTCTGGTGGTGAAAAACCTGTCCCCCGCCGCGATTGAGGAGACCATCGCCCGGATGGAGCGCGCCATCCGCCGCGCCCAGATCATTATGCTGCCGGGCGGCTTTTCCGGCGGCGACGAGCCGGATGGCTCCGGAAAATTCATCGCGACCGCGTTCCGCAATCCCCGCGTCGCCGAAGCGGTCGACGACCTGCTGAACCGGCGCGGCGGCCTGATCCTCGGCATCTGCAACGGGTTTCAGGCGCTCATCAAGCTGGGCCTCGTCCCGTTTGGGAGGATCACCGAGCCGAGCGCCGACGCGCCGACGCTCACCTTCAACACCGTCGGCCGCCATGTGTCGCGCATGACCTACACGCGCGTGACCTCGGTGAAATCGCCGTGGTTTTCCGGCGTGCAGGCGGGAGATGTGTTCGCGGTCCCGGTTTCCCACGGGGAAGGGCGGTTCGTCGCGGATGAAAAAGCCCTGCACCGCCTGATCGAAAACGGGCAGATTGCCACGCAGTACACCACGCCGGATGGGGTCCCCAGCGGAACCTTCGACTGGAACCCGAACGGCTCGGTCTGCGCCGTGGAGGGGATCACCAGCCCGGACGGGCGGATCCTCGGCAAGATGGCCCATTCCGAGCGGAAAGGGGAAGACCTTTACAAAAATGTTCCCGGAGAGAAAGATCAGCGGATTTTTGAATCCGGGGTGGCCTATTTCCGGTGATCCCGTTTAATCGCCGGGATGCGGCATTTGCTTCTGTTCGCGCGGAATTGACATAATGGAACGTCGATTTCCGGATGAGAAAGCAATCTGTCTTGCGCTTCGATGCATCCGGAAAGGATAAGGGAAGATTTCACATCATCAAATGAAAATCGTGCGCTTCGAGATCCGGTTGACGGCGGACTTCATGCATTCGCCCGCGATGCGCAGCCCTTCTTCCAGGCGGTCCGCAATCGCGAAGCTGATGCGGATGTGCCGGTCGAAGCCCGCCATGGGCGAAAGATAAAAGCAGCTTCCGGGGGCGATCAGCACCTGCCTTTCCCGGCAGAGGTAGTAAATTTCCCGGTCGGAAACGCCCTCCGGCAGTGTCAGCCACAGGCCGAAGCCGCCTTTGACGGGGGCGGTATGCACCCCGAATTTTTTCCACTCCGAAACAATTTGCAGCGCGGTGCGGAGCCGCTTCCGATAAGTTTCGGCGAGGCCGAGCACATTTTTGCCCCAGCAGCCGTCCTGAAAGTAGATGGCGAGCGCCCGCTGGATGAATCCCGAGCCCGAGATATCGGTCGCGTACTTGGCCGCCGCCAGCTTTTCAAACAGCTTCCGCGGGACGATGATATAGCCGGTGCGCACGCCCGGCATCAGAAGCTTGGAAAAGCTTTTGATGTAGATCACCCGCCCGGCCCGGTCATCCCGCTTGACGGGGTACAGCCGTTCCCCGCTGAGGTTCAGGTCCGAGAACAGGTCGTCCTCCAGGATGTAAAAATCGTATTTTTCCGCAAGGGCAAGAAGCCTTTCCCGCTTTTCCGGCGACAGGCACACCCCGGTCGGCGTCTGATAAACCGGCATGGTGTACAGCAGGCGCGGCTTGTAGCGCTTCGCATAATATTCGGCGATGTCGAGGTGGAGGCCGTCCTGCTCCACGGGCACGCCGATGATTTTTGCGCCGTGCATGGCAAACGCCGACCGCCCCCCGATATACGAGGGCATCTCGGAAAGCACCGTATCGCCGGGGCGGATCAGCGCTTTGGAAACCAGATCCAGCGCCTGCTGCGCGCCGGAGGTGACCAGGATGTCGTCCGGCCGGCAGCCGATGCCGTACTGCTCGCGGGAAAAGGAGGCGAGGATTTCCCGAAGGGGGCGGTACCCCTCGCTTTCCTGATAGGAAAAGGCGTAGCCCCTGTCCGAATCCAGCACCTGATTGACGGCGCTTTTGAATTCCTCGACCGGGAATACCTCCGCCATCGGGGAATTCCCCGCCAGGTTGATCATGTTTTCCCGGCACGCCAGCTTCCCGCTGCTGAGCTCGGCGTATTCCAGGAACAGGGAGTCCGGCTCGTCCGTCTGTTCCAGGGGAATCGTCCTCGGCAGGGAGTAGGTGCCGCTGCCCGGCTTGGTGTAGACGTCCCCTTTTTCCTCCAGGAAACGATAGGCGGCGATCACGGTGGAGTTGTTGACGCCGAGCGCCCCGGCCATTTCCCGCACGGAGGGCAGCCGTTCCCCGCCCTGTGCGCCCGAGCCCTGAAGCTGCTTTTCGATCCCGCGGGCCAGCGTCCGGTAGAGAGGGGTTTTGGATTTATCAAATTGTATCGATACAATATCAAGCATTATTTCGCCTCCAATTGTTGAAATCACTTGGATTCGGTATTTATAATGATACCAAAATTATTTCTGTAACGCAACAGTTTGGAGGAATCAGGAATGAATGATCGATATGAATTGAACAAAAATCTCGCCCAGATGCTCAAGGGCGGCGTGATCATGGATGTGACCACGGCGAAGGAAGCCGAAATCGCGCAGGCCGCGGGCGCCGTCGCCGTGATGGCGCTGGAGCGGGTCCCGTCGGATATCCGCAAGCAGGGCGGAGTGGCCCGCATGTCGGACCCGAAGATCATCAAGGAGATCAAAAGCGCCGTGACCATTCCCGTCATGGCGAAATGCCGCATCGGCCATATCGTCGAGGCGCAGGTGCTGGAGGCGCTGAACGTCGACTTCATCGACGAGAGCGAAGTGCTGACGCCGGCGGACGAGAGCTTCCATATCGACAAGCACGCGTTCCGGGTCCCGTTTGTGTGCGGCGCCCGCAATTTGGGCGAGGCGCTGCGGCGCATCGGCGAGGGCGCCGCCATGATCCGCACCAAGGGCGAGGCGGGCACCGGCAACGTTGTGGAGGCCGTTCGGCACATGCGCACGATCATGGCGGAGATCCGCAGGCTTTCGACGCTTCCCGCCGAAGAATGGATGACGGCGGCGAAAGAGCTCGGCGCGCCGTACGACCTTGTCGCGAAGGTCGCCGAAACGGGGAAGCTCCCCGTCGTCAACTTTGCGGCCGGCGGAATCGCCACGCCCGCCGACGCGGCGCTGATGATGCAGCTCGGCAGCGAAGGCGTGTTCGTGGGCTCCGGCATTTTCAAGTCCTCCGACCCCGAAAAGAGGGCAAAGGCCATCGTGAAGGCAGCCACTTATTTCGACAAGCCCGAAATCATCGCGGAGGTCTCGGAAGATCTCGGCGAAGCGATGAAAGGCATCGACATTTCGGAGCTCGAACCGAAAGACCGCCTTGCGGAGAGGGGCTGGTGACGGTTGAAGACCATCGGCGTCCTGGCGCTGCAGGGCTCGTTTCGGGAGCACCTGCGCGCGCTGGATCGAATGAGCGGGGTCAGGGGCGTTCCGGTCAAGAGCCGGAGCGGCCTCGAAAAAATCGACGGCCTGATCCTGCCCGGCGGCGAGAGCACCGCACAGGGCAGGCTGCTGCGCGACTTTGATTTGCTGGAGCCCCTCGGGGCAAGGATCCGCCGGGGCCTTCCGGTCTGGGGAACCTGCGCCGGCATGATCCTGCTGGCGAAAAGAATCGCGGGCGGGGAGCCGACGCATCTGGCGGTCATGGACATCTCCGTGCGCCGCAACGCATACGGCGGACAGCTCGACAGCTTTACAGATTCGGCCGTGATCCCCGCCGTTTCCCAAAAGCCGATCCCCCTTGTCTTCATCCGGGCCCCATGGGCCGAAAAGACAGGGGATGGCGTCCAGCGGCTCGCGGCCCTGAATGGGAAGATCATCGCCGTGCGGGAAGGGAAAATGCTTGCCACCTCTTTTCACCCGGAGCTGACGGATGACCTGAGCTTCCATCGCTATTTTGCAGGCCTGATGGAATAAAAAAAAGAAAAAAGCCCCGGAAGCCGTTTTATGCAGCGGCTT